>Ga0335082_10000697_pt1 | contig 34832 bp, 28 predicted proteins | sample Lox_Sample_41_FD_206718 | JGI IMG/M metagenome (GOLD analysis project Ga0335082, IMG submission 206718) | Soil microbial communities from Loxahatchee National Wildlife Refuge, Florida, United States - Lox_Sample_4.1 | ecosystem: Environmental > Terrestrial > Soil > Wetlands | place: USA... | reverse complement strand
CATCGAGATGCCACTTCGTCCGCCGCAGTTGGTCGAGATCAAACATAGCAATTAGCAGTCAGCACTCGGCAGTCAGCCCAGAGCAGCCAGCACCAGCCCCGGCCAACTGAATGCTGACGGCTGAGTGCTGAATGCTAGATTCTCTTAAACGCCCTCTGAATGTCCTTCATTGAGTATCGCAGAACTACGGGGCGTCCGTGCGGACACGACATCGGACATTCCGTCTTGGAAAGTTCCGCCAGCAGCCACTCCATTTTGTTCTGCTCCAGCGGCAGGTTGACCTTGATGGCAGCGTGGCAGGCGATGGACGCCGCGATCCGGGCGCGAATCTTCTCCAGGTTCAGCGCCTGCTCCTCGCGTGCGAACTGGTCGAGTAACTCGTGAAGCATGTGTTCGACCTGTGGCGCTTCCACTCCTGCCGGCGCCACTTTTACTGCTACGCTTCGCGTGCCAAATGGCTCGGCCTCGAATCCGTTGTGATTCAACTCTTCGGAGATTTCCGCGAACACTGCCTGCTGCGCCGGAGTCAGCTCGAGTACCAAGGGCATGAGCAGGCGTTGGCTCTCCACTTTTTGCGCCGCCCGCTGTTTCAAAATCTTCTCGAATAGCACCCGCTCGTGGGCCACGTGCTGGTCGATGATCCACAGCCCTTCATGGTTCACCGCCAGAATGAAGGACTCGCGGATCTGTCCCAATGGCTTGAGGGATGACAGCGACGGAGCCAGGTCGCTCATCGCCTCCGGCTCTTCCGGAACCGGAGGAGTGCAACCGTCCCCGGGAACGAAGTGCGGTTGTGGCGCCCGTGCGAGTGATAGCGCAGCATTGCCGTCAAGGGCTATTCCCTCTACGCCGAATTGAAATCGCTCGGTGACCGGAGGTGGCGCTGGTGCCTGCAACGAAAACCCCTGTGTGTCAGCGGGCGCATAGAAAGACCGCCAGGCGGAGGAAGCGCCGCTGTCTGGCCGTGCGCCGGGGGTCAGAGAAGGGCTGGCCGTGGGACGCGCGCCAATCTCGGTGGTGAACTGCGGTACTGGACGCGTCTTCATCAGCGCTGCCCGCACCGAGTCCCGCACGAAATCATGCACCGCGGTCTGCTGCCGAAAGCGGACCTCGGTCTTTGAGGGATGGACGTTGACATCCACTTCGCCGCTGGGCAACTCCAGAAACAGCAGCACCACCGGGTACACCGTAGGCGGAATGATGTTGCGATAGGCGTCGGTGAGCGCATGCTGAATGAGCCGGTCCCGGATCAGGCGGCCGTTCACGAAGACGTAGATCGAATTGCGGTTGAGCTTCTGGATCTCCGGCTTGGAGACGAAACCGTGAACCCGCAATTCCCCGGGTTCGGCGGGCGCCTGCTCCTCGTCTTCTTCCTGCCTGCGCCAAGGCGGCGGCTGGGGCAGGCCGATGCGCGCCAGCGGTTGCACCGCCGCCACCGGAATCAGTTGTTCCAGCGTCTCGCGTCCGAAAACCTGGTAGACCCGCTCGCTGCGATCGCCTACCGGCGGAGCCACCAGCATGGCATTGGTCGCGGAATGCAATTCGAAATGCTTGTCCGGATGCGCCAGCGCGTAGTGCGTCACCAGCGAGGCAATGTGGGAGAGCTCTGTGGATTCGGATTTGAGGAATTTTTTGCGTGCCGGCGTATTGAAAAACAGGTCACGGACCGTAATCGACGTGCCATCGGGTAGTCCGGCTTCTTCCACTTTGAAAATCTTCCCGCCGTTAATTTCGATGACCGTGCCTGCCGCCTCGTCCGCGGCTTTGGTTTCCAGCCGGAGACGAGAGACCGAAGCAATCGAAGGTAGCGCTTCTCCGCGAAAACCCAGGGTCGAAACGCTGAGCAGATCTTCAGCATTTTTGATCTTCGAAGTTGCATGGCGCTCGAAGGCCAGCAAGGCGTCGTCGCGCACCATGCCGCAGCCATTGTCGGTAATCTGGATGAGCTTCTTACCCCCGGCCTCAACCTGGATCTTGATGCGGGTGGACCCGGCATCCAGCGCATTTTCCAGCAGTTCTTTCACCACCGACGCCGGGCGCTCGACGACCTCTCCAGCGGCAATCTTGTTGGCAACGGCGTCGGAAAGAACGTGGATCTTACCCATGGGCAGTGGTCAGTGGCTAGAGATCAGTGGTCAGTGTCGCAGAAGCGCACGAAAAAGCAAAGCTGGTACAGCATGTGCAGATTTCGGAACGGGCACAGTTGGGCTGTTGCTTTTGGGTGGCGCAGCGCTTTAGCGCTGCGGTATGGTGGCCGATAGAAGCGGCTTTAGCCGCTGAGGTACTCGTCGGCCAATTGCACGACTAATTCAAATCAGGAACACCCCTACAGAAAAACTTGCTTTTGGGTGGCGCAGCGCTTCAGCGCTGCGGTATGGTGGCCGATAGAAGCGGCTTTAGCCGCTGAGGTACTTATGGCTGCTCCCCGAAGGGGAAATACTGGGCTCGGCACCTACTTCATCACGGCCTCCGCCTTTCAGCACTCCAATCTTCTGCAAACAGACCGCATGGCCCGGCTGTTGATTGATGTCTTATTTCACTACCGCGCCAAAGAAAAGTACCTTCTGCATGAGTTTGTGCTTATGCCGGACCATTTTCACTTATTGATCACGCCGACCGAGAGTCTTGAGCGCGCATTGCAGCTAATCAAAGGAGGCTTTTCTTACCGGGCAAAGAAAGAGTTGGGATTCGCCGGGGAGGTTTGGGAGTCAAGCTATTACGACCGGAGGGCCCGTGGATCGGAAGACTATGAGAGGTTTCGATTTTATATTCAGCAAAATCCCGTGAAAAGAGGTCTGGTGTGCGATGCCAAGGCGTTTCCTTACAGTTCAGCAGCGTCGAGTTTTGTGCTGGATGAAGTCCCTCAGCGGCTGAAGCCGCTCATTTTGACTGGCTAGTCGCAGAGCTGAAGCTCTGCACCACCCAAACGCTAAAGTCGCGGGAAGTTCACGCTGAGTTCGGATGGAGACGCTTAAACTCAGCGATGGCCAGCTGCAAATCTCCATCGTTCAAGCCGAATGTCTTGAATGCTAACTCCGCCACCTGGGCGAAGAATATGAAAATAGTAGCAAGAGCAGTGTCAATCCATTCATGCGAACGACCGATATGCATGAGGAAGCTCTGTTCGTCCTTCATCCCCAGTTGACCAGTGAATGACGACGGTGTCGAATGGGCTCTCTGCGACAGCATCAGGAAGACAACGTCGTAAGCATAGGAGGGCTTCTGCACAGCGTAAGCCCTCTCGCTCAGAGTTGGTGGCCAGTTGCTCCTCTTGAAAATACCATCAAACGCAGCCATGGTTTCTTGGAGTTCCCGGGATACCGGATGCATCTTTAGCCTGGTGGTGAGCTTCCAGTTGTCGTCGCGATTGGAATCGATGAACGCCAACGCGCGCGATCCAGGATCCTGTTCGATGTACTGGAGATTTATTGCCGATTCAACTAGCGATCTGCTAAGAACTGCCGATTGAACGCCATATCCAGCTTTTCCTAGCCTTATCGCCGCTCGTGCGTCGTTGTGTGACTTTCCCACAATAAGTGCGGTTGCCTGCTGGTACGCGTTGTCCGCTGGCAGATCTTTGTGCAACAGGCCAAGATCCACAACTGTCAGTAATCTATCGCACGCATGAGCCAGCTTCCATTCGGCATCGGACAGGTCGGACCACGCAGACATCAGTTCAAGCTGTTCCTCTTGCTCAATAACGACCGGAGTCGGCGCACCCACCATCAGGTCCACCGCTCGCGCGGTCTTGGGGAACGGAATCACTTCTCTCAGACTATCCGCTCCCGCCAGAATCATCACAATGCGGTCAATTCCCAGCGCGATCCCACCGTGCGGAGGCGTCCCATACTCCAGGGCTTCCAGGAAAAATCCAAAGCGCGCCTTAGCTTCGTCTTCCGTCATCCCCAGCGCGTGGAAAATCTTCCGCTGAATGTCCTGGCGATGAATACGGATCGACCCCGAGCCCAACTCCGTGCCGTTAAGCACCACATCGTATGCCAGCGCCCGCACCGCCGCCGGATCGGACTGCAGTTTGTCCATGTCATGCTCATGCGGCGAAGTAAAAGGATGGTGCGCCGCCGCCCAGCGCTTTCCTTCTTCGTCATACTCGAACATGGGGAAGTCGGTCACCCATAGAAAGCGGAAGTCCTGCGCCGGATCGCCGCTGCGCTTGAATGCTCCGTGGCGCTCGGCATACTTCTGTCCCAACGCCACCCGCAGCAACCCTGCTGAGTTGTACACTGCGTGGTCGTGCTGCTTGACCTCCGGCTTCACCCCTCCTTCGGACTTGTGCTCAGCGGGCTTGCCGTCACCTGCTACCACCACGATCAGATCGTCGGCCGCCGCACCACATTTCTGGCGAATGTTCGCAGCCGCCTCGGGAAAGCTCTTTTCCAGACGCTTGAAATCCTCAAACAGCTTGGCGCCACCTTTCGCGTTGAACAATGGCTTGATCTCGTCGCGTTCTTTGCGCGACAGCTCCCCAACTTTCGGAATGCGAATCGCCACCACCGGCAGCCTCGCGCTGACCGCCAGGGTCGACAGATTCTCGGGATTGAACGCCTCCCGCACATCGGTCATTGCCGGAAGGCGCATATCCGGCTTGTCGCTGCCGTATAACCGGATCGCCTCGTCGTAGCTCATGCGGGGAAACGACTTCTTGATGTCGTGCCCTGCCACTTTGAAGGCCGCTTGCAGGAAGCCCTCGACCACTTCCCACACCCGCTCCGCCTGCGGGTACGACATTTCCAGGTCGATCTGGGTGAATTCCGGCTGGCGGTCGGCGCGCAAGTCTTCGTCACGGAAGCAGCGCACGATCTGAAAATATTTGTCGAAGCCGGAGATCATCAGAATCTGCTTGAACAGCTGCGGCGACTGCGGCAGCGCGTAAAAACATCCCGGCTGCACCCGGCTGGGCACCAGATAATCGCGTGCCCCCTCCGGCGTTGAGCGCGTCATAAAAGGAGTTTCGATCTCGAAGAATCCCCGGGCCGAAAGGTTGTCGCGGATGGCCAGCGCGACTCTGTGCCGCAGCTCAATATTGCGCTGCATGGCGTCCCGCCGCAGATCCAGGTACCGGTAAGTCAGGCGCATTTCTTCGTTCGGAAGGACCGTGTCCCCAGGAAGGAACGGCGGCTGCTTGGATTCGTTGAGGACGCGCAACTCTTCGGCGACCAACTCAACCTCACCCGTCGGAATGTTGCGGTTCACGGTGTTGGCATCGCGCTTCTTGACCGTGCCGATCGCGGCAATCACATATTCGTTGCGCAGTTCGCCGGCCTTCTGGTGCAGCGCGGGATTGTTCTCCTTGTCGAAGACAATCTGGGTGATTCCCGTGCGGTCGCGGACGTCGATAAACAGCAGGTTGCCGAGATCCCGGCGGCGGTTGACCCATCCCATGAGCACGGCTTTGGTTCCCGCATCCGAGGCGCGCAGCGCGCCGCACATGTGCGTACGACGAAGATCCCCTAGAAAATCCAGCAAGTTACACCTTTCAGTTGGAAATATGGCTTTAAGCTGAACCCACGATTATAAACGGTAGGAGCAGGAGGCGTGGGAAGGGAGGACGAGCGGGCGCCCGTCCTCCGGCGCAATTTACTTGCCCTTGGTGGCCTTGCCTTCCATGACCGTATTCCAGTTGGTGCCGTCTTGCGACATTTCGTACTTCATGGTGTAGGACGTCGGCCCGAGGATCTTCATACTGTAGCGGCTCTTGTAGCTTTGCCCGTTCATTTTTCCTTCGCTGGTCCAGGTCCAGTTGTCTCCGTCCATCATGCCCTTGGCGTGTTCCGATTCCCCCACCGTATTGAAGGCGTCGTAGGTGAACATTTTGTCGTTCACGTCGTAGCCCATGTAGGCGGTGCCGGTGGCGCTTCCCATGGAGTCGCTTTGGAAGCCGGACTGCGACACCAGAAAAAATCCTCCTTCCATCCACTTCAAACTCTCCGTTCCGCTCCACTTGCCGCCCGGTCCCATCGGACCCGGCTTCATCTCGCCCTGCATGGTCCAGGACCCGGCGAAATAATCAAGTTTCTTGAGCTCGGGCGAAGGTTTGGGCATCTGCATTTGCGCCTGCGCCGACATCACAACCGCACCGAGCACGCTGAGGAACACTACGGTCATTGCCAACCGCTTCATCACAACACCTCTCTTGGTTATGGATTGCCGGGGAGAAGACTTGTGCTCGCCCCAGTGTGCCGATGGTAGGGGCGCTTCACGCCATCTGTCAATGCAACGTGCGCAATCGCGCAACAGCGGTTTACGGATCTAGTCGATGGGCCGCCGCGCCGTGGCCTGCTGAAACCGCAGCCGCCACTGCTCACCCTGCTTGACCCACACATCAGAGAAATGCTGGTAACGGGGCGCCAAGCCCTCGTCGCCTTCCGTCATGTGAATCACGGCGTCGTAGGTCACGATTGTGACCGCGTCGCTCACCGGAAGGGACTGCAAATTGTAAAGCATGACATCCTTCAGTTTGCCGTCCTTGGCATCCCCTACAAACTCTTCCTTGTCATGTAACTTGCCTTCGCTCCCCACCTGCTCAAAATCCTCGGTCAGCAGGCGCTTCAAGGCCTCGGCATCTTTGGCTTTCTGCGCCCCGGCAACCGCTTGCGTCTGCGCGATCAGGCTTTGATGGACGAGGTGCGAGTTCGCCACGCCACTTGCGGGATTGACCTGTGCAACGCTCGTCAGAGCGGCGAGGAAAGCAAATGCGACACCTGCGAAGAATTTCATTGGTAAACCTCCCGCGTCAATACTGACAGTCGCGCAGCGACGCCATTCCTTAACCCAGCGCGTAAGCGCTGGGTGAGCGATTCCAGAACGACAGAGTCCCGCAGGGACAGCACGTCTACCGCCCAGCCTGAATTTTCTCAGCAAGCGAGCCGCGCGGCACCGAAATCTGTTCCCCGCTGGCCAGATTCTTCAAGGCAAAAACCTCGGCCTTCACTTCGTTCTCCCCGACGATCAGGATGAAACGGGCACCCGCTTTCGTGGCTGCTTCGAACGACTTTTTCAGCCGGAAGGTTTCGTCTCCCAGATCGGCGACAATATCATGACGGCGCAACTCACGCGCCAGGCGGGCCGCTTCCCGGTTCATTCCTTCGCCGAGGGGTGCAATATAAACATCCGGCTTGGCCTGCACGGCTTCAGCCGACTCCTTCAATGCCAGCACCAGCCGATCCTCGCCAATGGCAAATCCGATGCCCGGAGCGCTCGGCCCACCCAATGACTCCGAAAGCCCGTCGTAGCGGCCCCCGCCTAGAATGGCATTCTGCGCACCCAAAGCTCCGTGCGTGAACTCAAATGCCGTACGGCTATAGTAGTCGAGCCCACGCACCAGGCGATCATTCAGGCTGAATGGAACGGAAACGGCCTTCAGGATCTCCTGCACCTGCTCAAAGTGCTTACGGCAAGGCTCATCAAGAAATTGGCTGATGCGTGGCAGCTTCTCGATGATCGGCTGATCTTCCGGAACCTTGCAGTCAAACACCCGCAACGGATTGGTTACCGCTCGCCGCTGGCAATCGACGCACATTTTGGGTGCCACCGGCTCCAGCGCTTTGCGCAGCGCTTCGTTATATCTGGCGCGGTCGTCGGCGCATCCGATCGAATTCAACTCCAACGTCCAGTTCTCAATCCCGAGGCGGTCAAGCAAAGTCGCCAGCATTTCCAGGACCTCGGCATCACGTGCGGGAGATTCGCTGCCCGCAGTCGCCGGCCCCAGCGCCTCAGCGCCGATCTGGTAGAACTGACGGTAGCGGCCCTTCTGCGGCCGCTCCCGGCGAAACTGCGGCCCGATGTAGTAGAGCTTGTTCAGCCCCCGGTCCCAGAGTTTGTGCTCGATGTAGGCGCGCACGACGCCAGCAGTGTTTTCGGGACGGAGCGTCAGAGACTGCCCCTTGTCGCTCTCCGCCCGGCCGCGGTCCTCCCATGTATACATTTCCTTCGCCACAATATCCGTCTCTTCTCCTACGCTGCGGGCGAAGAGCTGGGTCTCTTCAAAGATGGGCGTGCGAATCTCGTGGAAGTTATAGGCCCGGAAGACGTCCCGGACCGCGGCCTCGACAAAGTTCCACAGCGCCGTCTCCGGCGGCAGCAGATCGCGAGTTCCACGAACAGCTTTGATCACAAGCTCCTAGCTCCTAGCAAACTGTCATCCTGAGCGAAGTAAGTGCTTGGCGTAGCGAAGCACTTACGAAGTCGAAGGACCCCTACGCGCTTCACCGCATCCCGGCTGCTTCAGGGAATTCTCCCCGTGCACTCAAGGACATCATAAGAATGCCCTGAATCGTCCGACAAGCTACCTGCAATGCAGGGGTCCTTCGACTGCGTGCGACGTTCGCTTCGCGAACATCGCACTCCGCTCAGGATGACAATTCTATAGAAATTCTTGAACCTACAAATGCGAAGCAGTCGCCTGAATGCTGACGGCTGACTGCTGATTGCTACTTCTCTCTCAAATACGACTCTTTATATCCCAGATAATTGTTGGCGTACTTCATAATACTTTCCTGATCTTTCTCATCCAGCTTCCGGCGGAATTTTCCCGGTGATCCCATCCAGAGCGAGCCCGGTTCGACCTCCGTCTTCTCCGGAATCAGCGTTCCCGCCGCAATGATGGACCCGGCCCCGATGCGCGCGCCGTTCAGGATCACCGACCCCATGCCAATCAGACACCGGTCTTCGATCACACACCCGTGCAACGTCACCGAGTGGCCGACGGTTACGTAGTCGCCGACGAACACACCATACTGCTCTTTCATACCGTGAAGAACGCTGCAGTCCTGCACATTGGAGTGCGCGCCAATGCGGATGGAGTGTACGTCTCCGCGCAACACCGCGCACATCCACACGCTGGCGTGCTCGCCCAGCACGACGTCGCCGATGACCTGCGCGGACTCGTCGACATAACAGGAAGCCGGCACGATCGGTGTAATTCCCTTATATGAACGGATCATGTTTGAAAAATTAGGAAGACCTTTGAACATACCACGGGTCCGGGGTTTGCGGTAAGAGCAGCTAATTCAATGCGCTCTTCTAGCTCGCTGTGACCGCGCGAGCTCGAACCGAGAGAGGAGAACGCTTCTGGAGGAGCGCCCAGGCAAGAATCAATACGATGCCTAGTGTTGCCGCGGCGGTTCCGGTGAGTCCCGCTTCTGGACCAAATGCACCGCCAGTGAACGCTAACGGGCCGCTTTGCTTAATGGCAAGCATACTTGCGACTTCTTTGTCACCGCTAACCGCCAATCCAAAGACAAGGCCTTGAAAAAGGTTCCACGAAATATGCAGTCCGATCGGCAATCCCAGTTCTCCCGTCGCTACGTAGGCGACGGCAAACATGATTCCGATGAAAGCCAGGTTCACAGTACTGTACAGCGTAGAATTCTCATTGAAGGCATGCAGGGCTCCGAACAAAGTTGACGACAGCAGGATGCTTATTGCCACCGCGCCGCGATAGCCCAAGCCAGATACTCCCTCAAACCCATCCACCAGGTTGGTGAGTAAATAACCGCGGCTAACGATCTCTTCGTAAATGCCTACACACAAATCTTTGGTGAGAATGAAAAATATTCCTAACGAAAGAGAGAATCCAGCGGTCTTGGTGCGTAAGCTACCGACGATCGTGATCCAGCCCACATGGCATTCCCACAGGAAGACACCGCTCATCAACACAGCTCCCAAGGCGAGTCCGAACAGGAAATCCCTCCGCCAGGTGCGGGTAATGCGGAGGCCGTAGTCGCTGAGCCGACGGTGGTCGAACCACCGTGCCGCGAGCCAGACGCTGCCGATTACCAGGATCGTCAAGACGGGCCCGATAATCATGTTGATGATGTGATCGTATGATTCCGGGCCCGCCGACGGAAGAAAGAGTCCGCGTTTGTGGAGACTTGTGAGGGGTTCAGCAATCAGAAAAATGCCCAGAAGAACCAGCCCAATCATGACCAGCGCTTGGAGTGTCAGCCGCCACAGCGCCCTTATTCGTCGCTCCTCTTCATTCCAGAAGATGCTCGTGAAGACCAGCGGGAAGTTCATCGTCTCAGTTAGTTCTCGGTCACCGCTGGCAGTTTAGGCGCAAGCGGCGCCTTGGGGCTCTTCGGGGCAGCGTTCCCCCGCGGCGCTGAAGGGGCTGGCGGTTCCGGCACTTCCGCTGCCGACGACCTGCGGCGAATCTCGATGCTGCCGTGCTCGTTGTTCACCACGACGCGCGGCCCTCCACCAGCGACGGTTCCAGTGGCCACAGCCGTATCGTTCGAGTCGTCAACCTTCAACGCGTCGAAGTCTGACTCGAATTCTCCGTTGCGGGCACGCGCATCCACCTGGAAGCCCGCTTTGTCGGGAACGTAGATTTCGATATCACCCTTACGGTTTTCCACCTGCATACTGCCGAGCTTGCTCATGTGCAGCTCAACCGAGCCATTTTCATCCCGCAGGCGCACGTCGCCGGAGATGCCGAGCAAGCGAATGTCTTTCGACCGGGTAGTCAGACGCACCGGGCCGACCATGTCCGAGGCCTGCAAGTCGCCGGAATCCAGATCCAGGTTGCCGTCCAGTCGGGCCAGGTCCAATTCAGTGCGTGAAGAACGGAAAGTCACCGGCTGCTGAACCTTCGCCAGCTTGACGCTCTCCATAAACTCACCATCCAGGTGCACGGCTCCTTTCACATCTTCGACGGAAACGTCGCTCGCCCGGCCCTGAATCGTCACATCCGAGGAAATTTGTGAAATCCGCGCCGAGCTGCGGTCCAGGTTCAGATTGACCTTGCCATTGACATCGGAAATTGAAACATCGTTGTGCTGGGCGGACACCTGCACGTCGCCTTCGCGGCCCAGCACGCTGACGTCCCCGTTCCGCGTGCTGACCATCACCGGAGCCTTGCGCGGCAACGCGACGTCCAGGTCCACTGCAACGCCGTGGTCGCCGGCCCCTTCATTGTTGGCGTTCAGGGTCACCAGATTGCCGCTGACGGTGATCTGTGGCTTGGTTCCCGCGTTCCACTTGTCAGCATCGGACTGGTTTTCCGCGTTGATACGCTTATGCACCGCGACATGAATCTGATTGTCGTCGGAGGAGCTAATGTTCACGGCGCCACGGCTGTCATTCACCTTCAGACTGGCGCCCGCGGGAAAGTCCTGCGACAGTTGGTCGCTGTAAGTGTACTTTTGCCCGAACCAGCTGAAGTCGTTGTCGTCGATCTGAATCTCATCGCGCAGCGATCCCCAATCGAGGCGGGAAGTTTGCGTGGCGATCAGGCCGCAAACGATCACAAAGATGATGAGAAACACGCCGCCTACACCGAGCCCGGAGGCGCGCGTGCCCTGCCGCTGCGCCGTTTGATACTCGATCAGTTTGATAACGCCGGCGACGATGAGAATCACCGGCCAGTAGTGGGCAAACCAGTGTCCTAGCTTCGACCAGGAGAGCATTCCCATCGTTCCCAGCAGGAACACGATGCCAATCGAGATCAGGACAATCGGGCCCGAAAGCGAGCGCCGGTAACGCGGCGGAGGCGCCTGCGGTGGGACTGGAGGTGGCGGAGCTTGCATTGTGCTAGCCATTGTGCACCTCGCTCACCGGAGGCTGAACGTCTCCACTGCTGATACCGCTGTCCGACCCTCCGGGCATAGCTGGCGGTGGCAAGGACGGTCCCTGCCGCTCCAGCAGTTTGGTGATACCGATCGCCAGGAGCAGGATTGGCCAAGTGCGATGCCACCCTGGACCATTCATGTCTTCAATAAGCGAGAGCACCCCGACGGTGACCAGGACCACGGGGCCGACCATTCCTCGCATGCGGTTCGCATGGTCGTAGACCCGGCTGGAAGGGACCCATCCCCACCGCTTGGCGAAGAGCCATACTCCTAGCAGGATCAGGAACAGCGGCCACACATGACTTACGCTGAACTCGAAGATGCCGGCGGTCTGCAGCAGGAACAGCACTCCCAAGCCGATCAGCACGATGGCAGCAATGGGGATCCTCGAGGTCTCCACCCTTTCTCCGGCACCGAAGGCCTGCCCGAGTCCCAATGGATCCGGAGCGGGAAGCCCGGCCTGCACCGCGTGCGCCGTGCGCACCGCGTCAATAATCTGCCACACGTAAAAGAAAGCAAACGTGAAGGCGCAGATGGTGCTCAGCGCCCCTTCCTGGTTCATCCCCAGGATCAGTCCGACAAAGATCAGCAGGTGCGCCAGACCCTTGGCGTACTGGCCGGTGTAAACTGCACCCACTCCGAAAGGAAAGAATCCGGCAAAAATTCCCGCCACAGCGGGATTCGGACCGGATGACTGCGTGGGCGGCGGAGTTACGGGACCGACCACTGGCGTCGTGACCGGATGCACTCCTGTCAGGCGTTCCGCCAGGCAGTTCTCGCAGTAGATCACGCCCTTCACATCGCGGGTGCAATTGGAGCAAAGCGGTTTTCCGCAAGCGCGGCAGTATGCCGCTGCGGCAATTTCGGGATGATTGGCGCAGTTCATGACATCCTCCTGAGTGTGGCCTGGGTTTCCGAGGCGAAGCTCACTACAGGCGGGTAGTCGGAGAGAGAGGCCAGAATCACCTGGCTGTCTCCCCGACTGTAGTTTCGCTGCTGCTTTTCATCGGGTTGTCCACTGGTGTTGTCGTTGCGTTGTTGATGGTCTTTTTTCTCGCGCGCCGGTTCGGCGGGTGTAGTCGCGCGTTTGAATTCCCGTACCCGGGATTCAATCTCGTATACAAAGCGAATGTTTTCGTAATACTTCTGCACCTTGCCGGTCGTCTCGTAGTAGGTCCGGCGGATGGCGCTCGGCCGCAGATCAGCATGGCGCACATCGCTCAGCTTGACTCCCGTCAGGCTGAGTGAGATCGAGAGCGAGAAGAATGCCATGCCGAATGACATGGCAAATCTCGGCTGCCTCACTACCCCTATGACAGGAGAGACCAGCGAATTCGCCCAGCCCAGCATCCGCTCAAACCATGAAGGCTGAGCCTGGGCCGCCGGCGCGTGGAGCCGCGCGGTGTCAATTCCCGTGGTTGCGGCCAGAATGTTGTGTACCAGGTGGACCGGAGGCTCGACTTCGACCAGTTTCTCCAGCCACTGCCTGCCGGCTTCGGCCTCGGCCAGAAGCGGCCCGCAGACTGCGCACGTCCTGGCATGCGCCTGGAAGGCTTGCGCTTTCGGTCCGGTCAGGACCTGGTCCAGCGCATCGCTGAGCAGAGCGTCGAACTCATTGCACTGCATGCCGTTATGGTGTTCTGCTGCCATTACATCACCTGTTTATATGTACGTTGGAGCAAACGCGCAAGTTCCGCGCGTCCGCGGTTTATTCTCGATTTGACGGTTCCCTCCGGTACCTTTAGTACCGTGGCAATTTCGCGGTAATCCATATCCTGTAAGTCCCTTAGAATCACAGCTTCACGAAGATCCGGGGAGAGCTTTTGCAGGGCCTTCTGCACCACCTCGCCGACCTCCCGGCTTTGGGAGTGGGCATCGGGCGCCAGCCCCTGGTCGGGGATGCGGTCGCTGAGCGGCATGGCGTCTTCCTGCTCCGACGGGGCCGTGTCCAGCGAATCGGTCATGCGATCCTGCTTGCTCTTGCGGAAGTGGTCCACCAGCAGGTTGCGGGTGATCGTAGTCACCCAGGTCATAAACGCGCCGCGCTCAAGATCGTAGGACTTAAGCGTGCGGTACATTTTGATGAAAACTTCCTGGGTAAGGTCCTGGGCATCGTCCGCTGAGCCTGCGAAGCGATAGCAGATGTTGTAGATGCGCCGGTTGTAGCGCTGCACGAGTTCCTCCCATGCAGCCGCGTCGCCAGCCACGCAGCGACGGACAAGCAGGGCGGCGAGTTGGGCGTCTTCCAACCGGTGCTCCCCTAAACCCCTGGATCGGCCCCGGCGGACGGCAGCCAGGCCCCAACATCACAGGACAATACGTTGGTCAGGCCTCCGGAGTTCTTAAATGCTAGGAAACAAGGAATTGTAGCAGGGGGGAAAGAGGCGGATGTGTTGCGCAGGCATCTCTAACAGCAGCCTAACGCCATTGTCATCCTGAGCGAAGTGGCCTGAGTCGCTTGCGACTCGGGCTGCAGAGTCAATCCATCGTGGCGATCCCATAGAGCCACAGACTAAGGTATGCGACTCAGAGAGAAAAAACGAACAGCCGTAGAAATCGTTCTCCCCGCATCAGCCACAAGGAGATTGGAACGGCTAACATACAGAGGAGAAGAACCACAACCGTAACTTTTGAGGCGAGCAACTTCGGGTGGAACGCCGTATACCGTACACCAAGGAAATGCACCAAGAGTCCCGCGACAACGATCAAAGCCAAGTATCCGCGAGTTTTCACTCCAACCTCCCTCAGCTGCATACTACCAATGCGGATGGCTAGAGTCTCGACGCTTTTGCGAGACGTGGGATTGTTCACCGGTCACAGAACATTTTTCAGGCACAACTTTACACTGTTCGAGCGCTACCGCATCTTTCGATACGCTTGACGTAACGCGTAAGGGAAGGTAATCTCGTGATTGTCAGCTATCGCGACAAGCGCTCGCGTGATCTTGCTGCCGGCAAGCGGGTCAAAGCATTCTCTGGGATTGAACGCTCTGCGCGGCTGAAACTGGACCGTCTGGAAGCCGCGACGTCACTGCGCGACCTCGCCGCTTTGCCCGGCAACCGTTTCGAAGCGCTATCGGGCGATCGGAAAGGCCAGTACAGCATTCGAATTAACGACCAGTGGCGGATTTGCTTCGAATGGACGGAGCGGGCGCCTGGACCTTCAAATGTGGAAATTGTCGACTACCACTAGGAGTTAACTCTATGGCGAACACGCCGATCCATCCTGGTGAACACCTGGCGGAAGAACTGAAAGCACTTGGAATGAGTGCGTCTCGACTGGCCCGTATGTTGGAGGTCCCGGCAAATCGAGTAACCCAAATCCTGAATGGTACACGGGCCATCACCGGCGATACGGCGCTTCGCCTGGCCCATTTCTTCGGGACAAGCCCGGAATTCTGGTTGAACCTCCAGGGCCTTTACGATCTGCGCATGGCGCAGAAGAAAGCGGGCAAGTCCATCAAAGCCCTCCCTACTCTGGAGCACACTCAAGCCGTGCGAGCGTAGAACATCGCAAAGCTCGTGGCTTCGGGAAGAGAACTCCCCGCTGCGCCCGTGCGTGTCCCGACATGTGCGCAGTCCCTCGACTACGCTCAGGGATGACAGAGCATGAGATACCAGAGGAGAAAAGGTTTACCCCATCTCCACTTCAATCTTCTTTTCTGCCCCATCGAGCTTCTTGATCCGGAAGCTCCTCACCTGGCCGGGTTGAATGCCTTCTGCTGCGGAAGCCTCAGCTGGACCACTCTTCCAGCGGGCTTGCAGCATCGCGCCCAGGGAGGACAAGTCCGCCTGCGCATGCTTCTCTTCTTTTTTCTCGGGCTTCGAGGTCTTGTCTAGCGCGCAACTGGCAAAGATGCCCTCGCCCAGTTCGACCCGCGCCTGCCCATTCTTGACCTCAACCACCCGCCCGGAAATCGTCTGACCTTCCTTGTGTTCCGCGATGTACTCTTCCACCCCGGTCGGCAGCAACTGCTTCATGCCCAGCTTCACGCGCCGCTTCTCAGGATCCACTTCGAGCACCATCGCCTTAACGATCTGCCCGAGCTTTAGCATGTCTTGCGGATGGTTCACCCGCTTCTCCGCACTCATATCGCTGACGTGAATCATGCCCTCAATGCCTTCGGCAAGCTGCACAAAGGCGCCGAAGTTCGTCAGGCTCGTGACTGGCCCCTCGATGACCGATCCGGCGGAAAATTTCTGTCCGATCTCCGCCCAGGGATCGCCCAGCGCCTGCTTCAGTCCGAGCGAGATTCGCCGCTCCGCCGGACTCAATCCCAGAATTACCGTCTCGACCGTCTCTCCTGGCTTGACTACATCACTTGGAGTCCGGACCTTCTTACCCCAGGACATTTCCGAAATGTGAATCAGACCTTCGATCCCCGGCTCCAGCTCCACAAACGCGCCGAAATCCATGATCCGCGTGACGGTTCCACGCGCTCGCTCGCCTGCCTTGTACTTGACGGCAACTGAGCTCCACGGGTCGGGTTCAAGCTGCTTCATACCGACAGAGATGCGCCGCTTCTCGGGATCGATCTTCAGGATGCGGACCTCCACCTCCTGCCCGACCGACAGCACATCGGACGGTTTACCGACCCGGCTAAGCGAAATGTCGCTGACGTGCAGCAGGGCGTCCACTCCACCAATGTCAACGAAAGCCCCGTAGTCTGTCAGGCTGCGCACCGTACCCTGCACCGTTTCGCCCTCCTTGATTTCGGAATAACGGCGGCCTTTGGCTTCCCTCTCTTCTTCTTCAAGCACGCCACGGCGGTCCACCACCACGTCTTCTTCGGTCACATCCAGCTTGGTGATACGGCAGCGGACCTCCTGCTCGACCAGCTTGGCCATTTCGGCGGCATCCCGCGTGCCGGTACGAGACGCCGGCATAAAGGCGCGGACGCCGACATCGACGCTGAGCCCGCCTTTGACCACTCCTGTGACGGTGCCCACAATGGTCGCTTTGTCGGCGAATGCCTTCTCCAGCGCCGCCCAGTCTTTCGGGCGCTGGATCCGGCCTCGTGTGAGTTGGTAATAGCCCTCGGGATCGCGGCCTTTGATTGACACCACCAACTTGTCTCCCGGCTTCACTTGTTCATTGGCTCGGAAGGCGGTAAGCGGCAGAATGCCCTCGGTTTTGAATCCGATATCGACCAGCACGGAATCCGCGGTAACTTTGATGACTGTGGCCTCGCGGCCCTTGGCCGCTTCGTCGGGTTTTTGTGTATGGCTTTGTTCGTATTGCGCAAAGATTTCGCCGAACGATTCCGTAGACTCGTCGGCAGCAGGGGCTTGGGGAACGGTTGGGTCAGGCATGAAGGACAGAGTTCTCGTCTCGAGTAGATACGGAATTAGGATAACATCGCCACCCGAGACCACGATCCCCGCCGTCGCTAACTGACAGCTAGTGCGTAGCGCCAAAAGAAACCTGAATGAAAGCCTCGTCCTGCATGGGGATGCCCTGCCCGTTGCGCATCGTCGAGTAGGTCTCCCGTTGCACCCATGCCAATGCCGCATTGCTGAGGATGGGATCCGAGGCTTGCAGCACTTCAGCCTCCTTCACCTTGCCCTGGTTGTCGATGGTGACATGAACAATCACCGGCTGAACGGTCCCCTCGTATCCGGAAGGTGATGGAGCCACGTCGCTGAGACGGATCGGCGGGCGTAAAACGACTCCTGGGCCGTTCGCCAGCATCTGGGGATTGGGCTTGAAAGCGTTGGCATCGGCCGGGCCCGGATCTTCGAGGCTGTCCACATGGATCTGCAAAACGGTGTCCCCGCCTTCGGACACTGTAATTCGCCGTGCCAGAATGCGCCCATGAAAATTCAAGGCATCGTTGTAATCGTAGGTTACATAGATGCCGGGTGCATCCGAATATACCCGTAGAAGGCCTGCCTTCGGATCAACGCAGTATTCCCGTTCACCCCAGCCACGGCCGGGAGTCATTGCCGGCTCGACTTCCGTGGCCAGCAGTCCGCACATGACGTCCATGCCGTTCCACTTGGCGCTGGCCATGCGCATTGCAACCCCCGGCCGCACTCGCGCCATCGACCACAATACCGCCCCGCGCAGCATCTGCAGGCGGAGCGGAATCGGGCCCGGGGTTCTCTCGTCGTAAGCAATCCGGTTGTGGAAGATGCGCACTTGGGAATAGTCGCCTAGCCGGGCCGACCAGCGCCACAGGTCGCGCGAGTAGCGTATCTCTTCCATTTCTCCCGAGCCCGTATATTCGGCTTGCCCAGCCGCAGTAAAGGAGACTCTCAAAGAGAATGGCGGCCCACCCAGGGCGTAGAGTTCGCTCCCGTTTTGCCGTGCCCGTTCCAGTAGACCGAGGACCAGGGTACGGTTTTGCGGACTGTTGATCAGCATGGTGGCGCCGGTGGCGAGTTCCAGGGAATCGGATGGCAAGGGTGCCTCGGAGGCATGGTCTACGGCAGTCAAAGCGGCGCTGACTAGAAGGCAAGCCGCAAGAACCAGAAGGGGGTGGCGGGCAGGCATTGTCTCTCTCCTTAGCCTGATTGCCCCGAGCAGAAGCATTCTACAACGGGAAGGAAGGTACGGGCAGCCTTATTACTCGCTGGTGAAGTAATCCACCGTGACCGGGTTCTCGAACAAAGAGTAGTCCCGCGTAACTACCGTAATTCCGCTGTCAGTCACAAAGTAGCGCTGGCGGTCGGCTTCCAGGTCGTAGCCGATAGTCGTGCCTTCCGGGATATGCACATCGCGATCGATGATTGCCTTGCGGATCTTGCAATGGCGGCCGATATTCACGTGCGAGAACAGGATGCTGGCGTCGATATCGCTGTAGGAGTTCACCCGCACGTCCGGGGACAGCACGCTGTTCTTCACCGAACTGCCGGAAACGATGCAACCCATGGAGACGATCGAATCTAGTGCCGTTCCGGTTCGTCCCGACTCGGCAAATACGAATTTCGCCGGTGGATACTGCCGCTGGTGGGTGCGGATCGGCCACTCCTTGTCGTAAAGATTGAACACCGGCGACACGGACACAATATCCATATTGGCGTCGTAGAAAGCTTCCAGGGTCCCGACGTCCCGCCAGTAAAGCGCCTCCTTCTTGTTCTCATCCACAAAGTCGAAGGAGTAGACGCGGTAATCGTCCACCATCTTGGGCAGGATGTCCTTGCCAAAGTCGTGACTGGATTGCGGGTCTTCGGCGTCCTTCAGCAACACGGGAATCAGGACATCCGTATTAAAGATGTAGATCCCCATGGATGCGGAAACTTTGTCGGGATTGTAGGGCGACCGCAGCGAAGTCTCTTTTGGCTTCTCCAGAAAGCCGTTCACGCGGTTGTCGCTGTCCACCTCCACCACCCCAAACCTGTAGACCTCGCCCGGATCGATTTGAATGGTGGCCAGGGTCACGTCCGCCGCCGAGTCGCGATGCTGCTTGAGCATCAGCCCATAATTCATCTTATAAATGTGGTCGCCGGAGAGGATGAGCACGTGCTGCGGCTGTTCGGAGCCAATGGAGTAGATGTTCTGATACACCGCGTCCGCAGTTCCCTGGTACCACTCCTCGCTGACCCGCTTCATGGGAGGCAGCACTTCGATGAACTCATCGATCTCCCGCCCCAGGATATTCCACCCCTCGCGGATGTGGCGGTTGAGCGAAAGCGCTTTGTACTGGGTCAGGATATAAACGCGGCGAAGGTTGGAGTTGACACAGTTCGACAGTGTAATGTCTATGATGCGGTAGATGCCGCCGAAGGTGACGGCCGGCTTGGCCCGGTCACGGGTCAGGGGATAGAGCCGCTCGCCCGCTCCGCCGGCCAGCAATACTCCAAGAGTATCCTTCATAGGCTCCCGCGCTCATGCACTTACCGCAGTAAGATTCCCACCGCGGCACGCCGCGAACGCTCATACTAGCATAGAGAAATAAGCTAGGTCGGACGAGGGAATGGCGCTCATCGTTGCCTTGTAGTAGACAAAAACATTTTCCGAGTCGGGAACCGTCGGCTGCGTCCAGAAAATTTGCTCCAGCTCTTCCGGCTCCTGTTATTCTTTGTAACTTGTTCCGGAGGCTTCCTGCATGTCTCGCAATCGTTTCCTTATTACCGCGATACTTTCCGTTTCGACTCTTTCAGCCCAGACTGCCCCAGCCCACTTCGATGGCAAGACTTGGTGGGACTACGTTAAAGTCCTGGCTTCCGACGAGAAACAAGGGCGGGAAACCGGCAGTCCGGGTCTGGCCGAGGCAGAAGCTTTTGTAGTCGATCAACTCCGCGGCGCCGGACTACAGCCTGCGGGCACGAACGGTTTCTATCAACCGGTAGAGTTTGTTTCTCGCCAGATCGTAGAGAGTAAGTGCAGCCTGGCCTTAGTCCGCGACGGCAAGACGGAACCCCTCACGCTTGGGGAGGACGCCTTCTTCGGCACCCGCGCCGACCTCGCTGCCCAGGTCGAAGCCCCGATGGTTTTCGTGGGATGGGGCCTGAAGGTCCCCGAGATGAACTATGACGACTTGGCAGGTCTCGACCTCAAAGGCAAGGTGGCCGTCATTCTCAGCGGCGCTCCTTCCGAAATCCCCGGACCATTGGCCGCCCACTATCGCTCTTCGACTGAGCACTGGAAGGCTCTGCATGCAGCGGGCGTCATCGGGGTGGTCAATATTCCGAATCCTGCCGGCGAAGACATTCCCTGGTCCCGCCTCACGCTTAATCGCACCCACGTCAGCATGTCCCTGGCGGACCCGAAGTTTGAGACCACCCAGGGTGAGCAGCTTTCGGTTATTGTGAACCCGGCCCACGCCGCCCAGTTATTCACCGGCTCCGGCCATACCTTCGAAGAGATCGTTGCCCTGGCTAAAGAGCACAAGCAACTGCCGCGCTTCCCCCTTTCCGTGTCCATCAAAGCGCAGACTGAACTCAAAAAAGAAAAAGTCCAGTCCGCCAACATCGTCGCCAAGCTGCCGGGCAGCGATTCCGCGCTTAGCAAGGAATACGTCGTGCTCTCGGCTCACATTGATCACGTGGGCGTCGGCCAGCCTATCAACGGCGACCGCATCTACAACGGCGCCATGGACAACGCCTCCGGCAGCGCGCTGCTGCTGGATGTCGCCGCTTCGCTGAAGAAGTCGGGTGACAAGCTCAAGCGTTCCCTGCTTTTTGTGTTTGTGACCGGCGAAGAAAAAGGGCTGCTGGGATCGCGCTATTTCGCCGCCTATCCCACGGTGGATGCGAAGTCAATTGTGGCCGACATCAACGTCGACATGTTCCTGCCGATCATTCCGCTGCATTTGCTTACTGTGCAGGGCATCGCGGAATCAGACCTCGGCGACGTGGCCCGTCAGGTGGCGGACGCCCACGGCGTCAAAGTGCAGGCCGATCCTCAGCCACAGCGCAATTCGTTTGTCCGCAGCGATCAGTACAACTTCATCCGCCACGGAATTCCGGCGCTGGCCATGAGCATCGCCCCCGATCCGAACTCCGAGGAGCAGAAGCAGTTGGTCAAAAATTGGATTACCAACCGCTACCACGCTCCGTCGGACGACCTCGACCAACCGATCGACCTCGGGGCGGCCGCGCAGTACGAGGAGATCATTCGCCGGCTGATGATCGAGGTCTCGGACAATCCGCAACGCCCGCAGTGGAAGCCAGATAGCTTCTTCCGTCGGTACGCGGAGAACCCCAGCCAGTACTAGGGCCGTGTAGGGCCATGATCCTCATCTCTTTTCTGTCATCTTGAGCGGAGGAAGTGCTTCGCCCAGCGAAGCGCTTCCGAAGTCGAAGGACCCCATGCTCACAGGAATCAGCAACGGCCCTGCAGGGAATTCCTTTCACGCGTCTTATGCAGGACGGGGAGAATGCCTTGCTGCTCTCCTGCCGCTTTCGGCGTTAGTGAGGTCCTTCGATTCGTGGACATCGCGCGATCGCGACGCCACTTCGCTCAGGATGACAAGTCATTCAGGTGCCTCGGCCCAGCACTCAAGCTCACGCCCCCACGACCGTCTCCGCCCTCACCCACCCATACTGCGTGTTGCTGGGGAGAGCCGCTCCGGACTGCTTGTAGAGCTTCCGCAGCTTCTCCACGTAATCCGCCGGCACCGGGTTGCGCTTGGCCGCCGGGTCGACGCCATACACTTTCGCGGCGTTCATCCCGAATATTTGCCGCTTCACATCATCCGTCAGCGGCTTCCAGCCGAAGCGCTTGGTCAGTTCGTCCGGCATCTCCAGCCGGCGGAAAGCCTCAATCTGCCACTGCGGCGATCCCCACCAGAGCGAATCCGTCCCCCACAGCACATGGTCCGCACCGAACGCATCAATAATCATGCCCATGACGTAACTCGCCAGCAGCGGGCTCGCCGATACCATCAGCGCAAACGTGCTGCCCATCTCCATATAGATGTTGTTCACCTGAGGATTCTTCTTCTTCCACGAGCAAATATCCGAAGTCCACGGAATGTAGGTGGTCTTCTTGAACCCGTCTTCCGCCGCAGGCAACGACTCCTGCAGTCCCCGGAACCCCGAGTGGTAGACTAGAAAATTCATATCGGGGAAAGCCTTGGCCGCATTGGTCACGTCCATTGGGCTCCACCAGTTGGGATCGCCGGGAAACGGCAGGCCTTTGTGGATTGCGATGTTCTTGATTCCCTTCTTGCGCGCGAACTCCAGCGCCGGGTACGCCAGCTTCTCATCATCCAGCCGCCAGCCTTGCTTCCCTTTTGCGCGCGCGACGCCGCTGTAGCCCTTGAAGGCCTCAATCTTCAGCTTCTCCGTCTGCGCGTGCATGTACTCGATATTCTGCTGACCCAGGTCGGGCGAGAAATATCCGTGGCTGATTACCCGCGGAGAATTGGTGATCTCGTTGATCCAGCTGCGGCTTTTGTAGATGACCTCGGGCGTGAGCACATCCGTCTCCTCCGACTCGCCGGGCAACGCGCTGAGTGCGACTACATCGGTGTCGCTGTCGAGGAAGACTTCCTTGATGTAATTCTCGAGGTAGGCGTCTTCGATGCTGGGCTGGCGGTTCTTAAGCGCCGGATTCATCTTGCGCGCCATTTCCCGCATGCCCACGACCGCGTTCAGGAAATTCTTGTCGGCCTCGGGCGCCTGCGCCGGAGTCGCCACGTGGTGGGTTTGCACGTCGAAAATAAAGAAGCGGGATTTATTAGCCGCGACCGCTCCCGGCTCCATCAACTCCGCCGCGTTTACCTTGAAGAAATCTCCGAACACTGTATTCATGGCGGCAAATGCCAGTGCCATCCCACACGAAGTTCGCAAGAAGCTGCGTCGGTCGACGCCGAGGATCTTGGCTTGCCGCTCCGCCCTCGCCAGAATCTCTTTTTCTAACCGCCGCTGCTGCAGTGTCTGGGGAATCGGCTCATACTCCTCGTTCGTGACCACGCGGGTCGGAATGGGAAGATGTTGGTCGAGCCAGTTATCGAGGTCGGATTTGCGGATCCAGCCGTCAGAAACACGAGGCTTGCGATGAGGGGCGGCGGACTTAGCATTGGACACGGGGACCTCCTGCGATGCCGGATGTGAATACCAAATTTGACTGGCATTGTAGCCGAAGGTTAGCTGTGCGCAGCGCGGAATCCTGTGGTTTATCTTTGCAGCGGCAGTTCTCAGCGATCTTTGCGAATCCTCTGCCTGCTCTGCGGTCAAAAGCCTCTCAATGAACTATCGCGCCCGCTTGCTCAGCCGCAGAGACTCCCAACTGGCGTCCGCAGTCCAACCGCCATCGACCACGAGCGTGTGCCCGTTCACAAATGCGCTCTCGGAGCTGTCGGCCAGAAATGCGATCGCGTGTGCGACGTCGTCGGTGGACGCAAATCGTCCCATCGGGACACGGTTGGTGATGTCGGCATCGCCGTAGATTCCGCGTGCCTGTTCTACGTCATCCATCGGCGTCTTGACCCAGCCCGGGCACACCGCGTTGCAGCGAACCCCGCGGCCTCCCCATTCGGCGGCGAGCGTCCGCGTCAGTCCGACAGGCCCATGCTTTGAGGCGTTATAGGCGGCGCGGTCGGCAACCCCTAAGAGTCCCGCGATCGAGGCGACATTCACGAAAGAACCGGAGCCTCGGGCCAGCATCCCCGGAGCGAACGTCTTCATCACCAGGAATGGCGCCAACAGGTTGACTTCGAGCACCCGCCGGAAATCGGCAACGGTGGTTTCCTCCCCCGGGCGGATGAAGCTGATCCCGGCGTTATTTATGACGACATCAGGAGCGCCCCATCGCTGGGCCAGGTCGTTGGCACATCCGGTTACGAAGTTCTCCTCACACAGGTTGCCGGTGAATTCAAGTACCTCAACCCCAAATGCCTGCGCGGAGTTGACCGTTCCGGCACATGACTTCAAGTCCAGCAGCGCGAGCTGCCATCCCCGCTCTGCCAGCAGCTCGGCCGTACGCCGGCCAATCCCCTGCGCTGCCCCGGTAATGACGCCGGTACGCCTATGCTTATTGTTTTGGCTGGAACTCACCTGGTCGGGAATGTGGCGAACCTAGGCCGCATCCTCTTCAATCTTGATCCGCAAGGACTTCAGGAATTTCAGGTCTTGATCGCTGATCTTGAATTCAGGATCGCTGGTGAGCGTGGTAACCAGAGAGGTCTTGTCAGTCGCCTTCTCTCCGGGCTTGCTGACTCCTATGGTTGCTTCCAAAACCAGGAAAATGTCGTAACCGCCTTCTTTGATGCGGGAAACCACCTCGGCAATCTGATCCGAGTCCGCCAGTGACTCGTTAATCGCCTCGCCCAGTTCCTTCATCAACTGTTTCAGTTGCTGGTCCACAAGCCCCTCCAACGTCTAAGTACTTAGATGCGGTTACGCGTCACAAGGCGCGGTGACCGAACTCCTCGCGCCGCGTAATTGTAACCCCGAAAGTTGGTAAAATCGATGCCGAATGTCGAGCTTGTCCACAGCCCGTAAACTGGGCATTGCGGCCCGAGTTGCTGGCCGGCAAGTTAGCCGCACTCGGACATTTGGCGCGATTGTAAAGGCTGGCAAAACCACACTTTTCCACATTGGCCGTGTCTGTCACCAGCTATGGCTTGAGGTCACCGGGTTTGTTTTCTTGGTGTTAGCGGGGATCGGCGGACTCGCGCTGGCGCGTGAGTACGGCCGCTACCAGGCTGGCAGCGTGGGCAGCGGACGGCCCCTGCTGGCGGCTTGCTTTACGGCCTTGTTCGGCTGGTTTGGAGTCAGCTCGTTCTGGAGGGTGAGGAAGAAACGCTGAGGAGGTAGCTGCATGGCAACAAAACCCGAGGACACGGCACCTGCCGCCGACCCTGAAACCGAGTCCCACATTCCCGTCCGCCCCCTGTACACGCCAGCCGACCTCGAAGGCTGGAACTACGACCAGCAAGTCGGCTATCCCGGCGAGTACCCCTTCACCCGCGGCGTCCAAACCACGATGTATCGGGGAAAGCTTTGGACCATGCGCCAGTACGCAGGGTTCGGCGACGCCGAGGAATCCAACCGGCGCTACAAGTACCTGCTGGCGAGTGGGACGACGGGGTTGTCGGTGGCGTTCGACCTGCCCACCCAGATTGGCATGGACTCGGACAGCGCGCTCGCGCTGGGGGAAGTCGGCAAGGTCGGGGTCGCGATCGATTCGATCGAGGACATGCAGCGACTGTTCGACGGCATCGATCTGACCAAGATTTCCACGTCGATGACGATCAATGCCACGGCGTCGATTCTGCTGGCCCTGTACGTGGCGGTGGCGCGGCGGCAGGGAGCGGACATCCGCAAGCTCTCGGGCACGGTGCAAAACGACGTGCTCAAAGAATACGTCGCCCGCGGCACCTACATCTTTCCCATTCCGCAGGCGATGCGGATCATCACCGACATGTTTGCCTGGACGAACCAGCACGTCCCCGACTGGAACACGATTTCGATCTCCGGCTACCACATGCGCGAGGCGGGATCGACGGCGGTGCAGGAAGTCGCATTCACGCTGGCGAACGGCATCGCGTATGTGAATGCCGCGATCCAGGCCGGGCTTGATGTCGACAAGTTCGCTCCCCGGTTGTCGTTCTTCTTTAATGCGCACAGCAATTTTCTGGAAGAGGTCGCCAAGTTCCGCGCCGCCCGGCGCATGTGGGCCAAGATCATGCGGGAGCAGTTTAAGGCCAAGAATCCGCGCTCATGGATGCTGCGCTTTCACACCCAGACTGCCGGGTCGACGCTTACGGCACAACAGCCGGAAAACAATATCGTGCGTACGGCGATTCAGGCGATGGCGGCGGTGCTGGGGGGAACGCAGTCGCTGCATACGAATTCCTATGACGAAGCGCTGGCCCTGCCGACCGAGCAGGCCGCGCGCATTGCGCTGCGTACCCAGCAGATCGTGGCGTACGAGTCGGGTGTGGCGCAGACTATCGATCCGCTGGCCGGGTCGTACTACATCGAGACGCTGACGAATGAGATTGAGAAGCGGGCGTCCGAGTATTTGGACAAGATCGCAGCGCTGGGCGGAATGCTGAAAGCCATCGAGCGCGGCTTCGTGCAGCAGGAAATCCAGAACGCCGCCTACGAGTACCAGCAGCAGGTGGACCGGGCCGAATCGGTGGTGGTCGGCGTGAACCGCTTCACGGTGGAAGAAGAAAAGCCGATTCCGATTCTGCACATGGACGAGTCGCTGGAGCGCAAGCAGGTGGAGCGTCTGCGGGCGCTGCGGACGAAGCGCGATGCCGGCCCGTGGGCGGAGTCGTTGAAGAAGATTGAAGATGCCGCCCGCTCGGGCGCGAACCTGATGCCGCATATTGTGGCCGCTGTCGAAGCGTTTGCCACCGTCGGGGAGATCTCCGACACGTTGAGGAAGGTGTTCGGGGAGTATAAAGAGGCGGTGGTGATTTAGAAGGGCGTCGTTAGACTTTATACGGCACGAGCGGTGCACGTGGCTTACTTCTTCTTGTTCCCGGATCTCCGCTTTGTCTTTGGTCTATCCCTTCGCGCTTTTTTCCGCGTGGGCGAAACGGGCGAAGCCCTAACGATTCGTAGTCGTCCATGGGTTAGCGACACGAGTTCATGTTGAGGGATGGAAATATCGCTCAATCCCTTTACTCGCGCCACCAGTACGGGCTTTTGGTGACGCTTGGATATGTAGTTGGACCTGAGGTTCTCCGGAAGGCCTTTTATCCGCCAAATGTGCTCCTTTGTTAAGTCTAGGCGCTCAAATGAGGGGCCGCGCAGGTAATTTGAATACTCGCTCGGGCCACGCCACCGCGCATCATGAATTTCGCTTAGGGCTCCGGAAAGTACCTCCTTGGAAATCATTCCTCCTTTCTGTACGACTTTTTTGAGGTTTAAAGCTAGTTCGCCAAGTTCATCAAATCGCAGCAGCGCAAACTTAGCTAGTACGCCCTCCGAGGGTATGTCCTTTTCACCGTTGGCACACTTGAAGGTATCCAATGATTCTTCGATGTCTTCCCGCGTCACCCTTAATTCTAATTTTCTTCTTAGACCGTACTGCTCGCGCAGGATTTTTTCTAGTTGTCTTTTCTTTGAGTCAAACGAGGGTGGGCTTATGAACAAGACTGCGTCAAACCTTTGGCTTCGAGTAATCGCAGGATCGAAGAATTCGATGTGATTCGTGGCGACGAAGTACATGATCTTGCGCGCTTCCGTATTCTTGTGGCTGCTGCACAGCTTCTCCTTCAACTGGTCCCAGTTTTCGCGGTAGGATTCGTAGATCGACTTGGGGTAGTCGGGAGAGAGGTAGAGGCGCTGGCGTCCGGTTCCGATAACGTTGAGCCCTGCCACTTCGAAATAAAGTCGGGCGCGCGCTAGCCTCCTCCTATCAAGAAGCAAAGTTGCAGCGTTAGCCCTGCTGCGAAGGCCAGATACAGTTGCGCCCCACCGGCGCCTAAGTCCAACTTGGTCTTTCTCGGCACGGCTGAAGCCGTGCCCTTCCACAAAAGCAGATTCCTCCTCGCTTGTGCTCGTCGGAATGACAAGGGAAAAAAGTCTTGAAATCCGCGCGTCGGAATGACAATGCATAGGTCCTTCGCTTCGCTCACGATGACAATTCATTAAGGTATTGCTCCGCGTTCCACTCGATTGGAGCACCCGTGTCGAAAGCACAAGTCTGTGTTCTTGTGGCTGCTGCACAGCTTCTGTTTCAACTGGTCCCAGTTTTCGCGGTAGGGTTCGTAGATCGACTTGGGGTAGTCGGGAGAGAGGTAGAGCCGCTGGCGTCCGGTGATGGCGACGGCGGCGGGAACGATGTACCAGAGGTCGCGCGGGATGATGTAGGCGGCGAGGAAGTCGAAGTCGTCGCGGGTGTAGTAGGCGATGCCTCCGCGAAGGGTGCAACCGTAGTTGCTCTTGCGGCGGCTCATGGTGGACTTGACCTGCACGCGCACGAAGCACTGCTCGTACTCGACGGCGAAGTCGTAGTGCTTGGATTCTCCCCAGGGTTTGCTGACGGTGAGTCCGTGCTCGGCGGCGCGGGCCATGAAGCGCATTTCAGCCCATTCGCCACGCGCTTTGGGGTGTTTGATGCTTAGTCCGGGATTGGCCATTCCCACTCCCAATAAGAAAGGCAGCCCGGAGGCCGCCTCTGTATTTATAGTCTATAGTTATATTATTTCACATTGCTATAGCTTTTAGGACATTTACCGCGGAAATATATTTGCATTGCGAAGAATGGATTAGGGGGATTTGTTCGAGCGAGGGGTATTGACAGGAGTTGTGCCGAAATGGGAATGGGGGAGCTTTCCCACCCTTTCGTAAAGAACGCGAAAGGATGGGGCACCCCGGCGGTCGTGGCGCTCCCGAACCGCCCCCGGGTCCTTCGACTTCATTGATCTCGCCACGCGCGAGATCAACTTCGCTCAGGATGACAGCGCTGAGTGATCTTTGATTGACTGCCCAGCGAACAGCACTCTCGCTCCCAGCTTCTCCGCCAGATCTTGCCATTGTCGGTTGCGTGCTTCAATCAAAGCGATCTTCTTGGCCCGATTCCAACCCTTCAGCTGCTTCTCTCTGCCAATTGCCTTGCGCACGTCGTCAAATTTCTCGTAATAAACCAATCGATCGCAGTGATACTTGCTGGAAAAGCCTTCAATCTCGCCGGACTTGTGCTGCATCATCCGGCGGTCGAGGTTGTTGGTCATCCCAATGTAGAGTGTCCCGGAGCGGCTGCATACGATGTAAACGAAATACTCGTGATCTCTCATTAATATCTCCTGCTGTCATCCTGAGCGGAGAAAGTGCTTCGCGCCGCGAAGCGCTTCCGAAGTCGAAGGAGCCCATGTAACTGTCGAACCACAGCGGCGCGGCAGGGAGTTCTCTGTTGACCCCGGACAACGCACGGGAAGAATTCCCCGCAATGTCTCTGCCGATTTAAGAGACCTCGGGGTCCTTCGACTTCGTCGATCTCGCGCTACGCGCGAGATCAACTTCGCTCAGGATGACAGCGCTTTGATTGGGCGCGACGCCCGCTCCGTTCAGGATGACAAGGCAATTTGCAGGTGGCTGTGACGGCTGAACATCTCTAATCTTTTTTCTCCCACGCCCTCGCCCGCGATATCCATCTCGGAACGTTGCGGCAGTATTCTCCGTACTCGGCGCCAAAGAGGGAGCGCAACTTCGGTTCTTCATACAAGCGCACAAAGAAGTGCAGGCCAAGCATCACCAGCGCGGCCCCTAAGATGGCGCCGCGGCTGGCGCGGCCGAAGATGATCCACAAGCCGATCCATCCGGTAATGAAGCCGACGTACATCGGGTTGCGCACGTAGCGATAGAAGCCGACAACCACCAGGCGCTGGGGCGGTGCTATGGGTGCGGGAGTGCCGTGTCCGGTGTAACCGAAGTCCCAAACACAGCGGATGGCCACGCCGAAGCCGAGTACGGACGGCACGGCAGCGATCCAGCGCCAGCCGGCAACACCTGAGAGGTCCACGTGAAAACCCAGCCAGCCGGGAAGCAGCCAGAACCACAGCGCAAAGAATCCTGCGCCGACGATGAGAGAGGCGATGGTGGTGGGCCAGGAATCGGTGCGGGAGGATGCGTGCATGGTCATGGCGTTCGCTCTCCTTCATTAGGGTATTACTGGTGCGGAGGTGAAGAAGTTACAAGGTTAAGCGCCAACAGCAGATTCCTCCCTTCGACTGCGCTCAGGGCAGGCTAGCTGTGCTCCTCGGAATGACAGGCTGGGGAGGGTGCAGTGATGGACGGCGACGTGCTCCGGACCACCAGCAGGCGCGCGGACCAGAGTGTCCGCGCCACACGATCACACAATGTCCCGCATCTTCAGGAAGCCGAGAACGGCGGCGAGCAGCGTCACCAACATCCCGCTCAGGGCGGCCATGGTCTCGGCGAACGAGTAGCGCAGAGTCTTGCCGCCCGCAGGCAGCGGCGCGGGATGCTTGTCGCCGTCAGGGCCGGTGACAGCCTCAGGAACCTGCGCGATCGCTGCGTCTACGCCTCGGCCGCCCGCGGGACACGAGTCCCAAGGCTTCGCGCCGGGCAAGTATCCGCAGACGTGGCCTTTGGCCTCGTTCACCATGTTGGCCTCGAACGCCCAGCGCGAAGGCACCGCGTAGCTCAAGTACTGCGCCGGTTCGGGCATTTTGTAGACGGCGCGAATGCCTCCGCCCAGAGCGATGACCGGCAGCAAGACAACCGGCAGCAGAGCGATGGCGCTTTCGGTGCTGCTGCTGCGGGCGGAAATAGCGAGGCCCAGGGCAGCGCCGGCTAAAGAAGAGGTGATCAGAATCGCCGCGGTCTGCAGGAAGTCACACTTCAGATGGCAGAGCGCGTAGACGATCCCCAGCAACGTCAGGCACTGGAAGATACACAACACCGTCAGGATGGCGAACTTGGAGAACACATACGAGGGCAGCTTGAGGTTGACCATGCGCTCGCGCTGGAAGATGGTCCATTCGCCGACCACGTCGCGGGCGGCGTTGTTACAGCCGAACCAGATGGCCGCGACCACCAGCAGGAACTCGATACCGATGATGCTGCCGGTGAGTTCGCTGAATTGTTGCGGGTTGTCCATGGGAATGCCGTTGCGGCCGACGACGATGGCCGACGGTTCCTTGAGCACGCTGAATACCAGGGCGATGAGCAGTGCGAACAGGGGCGCCTGCAGAAGCAGGATGATCATCTGGGCGCGGTCGCGGACTTTGAGAATCAAATTGCGGCGGACCAAGGTGAGCCATTGCTTGAGGCCGATGCCGCGACTGGCGGAGCCGGCTTGCTCGCTGGCTGCGGGAGCTTGTCCAGCGCGGTCTTCGACAAATTGCTTGCGGTAGCGTGACCTGCCAAAGCGATCACACCATTCCGGGGTGCGCGCTCCCGCCAGGCCGGTAAGCAGCATTTCGGGGCTCAGTTCACCGTCTGTCTTGTTGCCTTCCACGCGTGTGCCCGAAGCCGGCGCGGGCAGATTTTGGAAGAACTGAATCGAGTCCGGGTAAGCGGGGCCGAAGAAGGCGAGCGCGCCGGTGCCGCCGGGGTCGCGGGAGATCATGATGAGGTTGTCGAATTTGCGGAAGACATCGATGCTCGGCTGGTGGATGGTGGTGATGATGGTCTTGCCTTCGTGCGAGAGCCGTTTCAGCAGATCGACTACGCCTTCGGCATCATAAGAAGAAAGTCCGGAGGTGGGCTCGTCGAGGAAGAGGACCGGCGTGTCGCTGATGAGTTCGAGCGCGATGTTCACGCGCTTGCGCTGGCCGCCGCTGAGCACTTTGCGTTCGGGCGAGCCGATGATGGAATTCTTTTTGTCGAGGATGCCGAGCTCGTCGAGAATCTTGTCGATGCGCTCTTCGATTTCTTTGTCGGTGAGGTCGGTGCGCAGCTTGGCGGAAAAATACAGCGCTTCGCGCACGGTGAGTTGCGAGTGCACGATGTCGTCCTGGGGAACGTAGCCCATCTGCTGACGGAAGAGATCGTAGGAGCGGTAAAGATCGGAACCATTGAACAGCACCTGCCCGCCTGCCGGGGGCGTGTAGCCGTTGAGGGCCTTGAGGAAGGTGGTCTTGCCGGCGCCGGCGGGGCCCATGAGCGCAACAAGTTCGGAGGGAAAGACCGTGAGCGAGATGGGATCGAGCAGGCGCTTGCCGTCGGGCGCGTTGACCATGACCTCGACTGCCTGGATGGAGACGTTACCGTTGTACTCGCGGCGCTGCAGGCTGCCGTTTTCGAGCAACTGGAAGCGGAAGCTGCCGATACCGACTTCCTGGCCGGGCGTGATCTTCATTCTGCCGCTGACGCGAACGCCGTCGACGAAAGTTCCGTTGAGCGAACCCAGGTCTTCGACGGATATGCCATCCGTGGTGCGAGCCAAACGGCTGTGATGCCAGGAGACCATGGGGTGATCGATGGGCAACTCGCACTGTGGATCGCGCCCGATAATCATGGAATCGCGGGCGAAGTTCACGGCCTGGAAAGCCGCTTCGCCGACCACTACGCGGCGGTCGCTCAGCAGGCGAGCTGCGGGAATCTTGAAGGAGCCGAGGTAGACGTCATCTTCCGGCAGCAGCGCGGCCTGCGTAATGCGGTTCTGCAGTTCATTAATCGCGGTGCCGTTGCGCGAGTTTAGGTCCTCGATGATGAACTGTCCGTTGCGCTCGAGGATGCGGGCATGGTTCCAGGAGATCATCGGGTAATCGAGGACAACGTCAGACTCCGGGGCACGGCCGATGCTGATGGCGCCAGGCTCGCGCGCAGGAGGCGGAGCCGCCGGCGAGCTCTGGTCCGGCCAGGGGAGCGGCGCGTTCTGTCCGAGCGTGACGGTCTGCTGACGGGTGATCACGACAGGCATGCGCGGCGTGATGCGGCGGCCGTCGACATAAGTACCGTTGGTCGAGCCCAGGTCTTCGATTCCGTACTGGTGCTGGTATTGGATGAGGCGGCAGTGCCGGCCGGAGACGCCCGGGTGGTTCACCACCACGTCACAGGAAGGATCGCTGCCGATAAGCCATGAGGCCAGAATCTGGGAAGGAGCTGCGGCCATCTCTACCCTCCAAGCCGGGCCATGGTACAAGACGAGGCCGCGAGGGGCAAGCGGACTGGTTGGGTTCAATTAGGAAGCGTGCCAAACGTGCGTTTCTGAGCCTCGCTGTACGCGAGGCTTTCGCACGGCACGCCCAGGTCCCTCGTTTCGCAAAGAACGCTCACTCGGGATGACAAATTCCGGGACAGTTTAGGGCTTGACCCCCACCCCAAACCGGGGGATAATTTTGGCCGCTCGAAGCCTGTTTCCCCCGAGCCAGCCGCGGCCTGCGAGCGATGCTGGTAACTAACTGACATCAATGGAGTTCCGATCATGAGCGACCAAGCTTCACGGCGCATTGGCGACTACGAAATCCTGAACGAGCTGGGCAGCGGCGGCATGGGACGGGTCTACAAAGTGCGCAACGTGATCTCCGAGCGCGTCGAGGCCATGAAGATTCTGCTGCCCGACCTAGCTGGCCGTCAGGAGTTGGCAGCCCGCTTTTTGCGCGAGATCAAGGTCCTGGCCAGCCTGAATCATCCCAACATCGCCCAGTTGCGCACCGCGCTGACCATCGAGAACCAGCTGGTCATGATCATGGAATACGTCGAGGGCACGTCGCTGGCCGCGCGGCTGGAGCACGGGCCGATCGTGATCTCCGATGCCCTGAACTACATCAGCCAGGTGCTGGACGCGCTGGCCTACGCGCACCAGCAGCATGTCATTCATCGTGACATCAAGCCTGCCAACATGATGCTGACGCCGCAGGGCGTGGTCAAGCTCATGGATTTCGGCATCGCACGCTCGGAGGACAACTCCAGCCTGACTATGTCAGGCACCACGCTCGGCTCGCTCAGCTATATGTCGCCCGAGCAGGTCAAGGGACAAGCGACGGATGCGCGGTCTGATCTTTATTCGGTCGGAATTTCGCTCTACGAGATGGTCACCGGCCAACGCCCGTTCCAAGCGGACAGCGATTACGCGATCATGGCCGCGCACGTGAAAGAAGCTCCGCGGCCGCCGATTGAGCTGCAGCCCGGATTGCCGCAAGCGCTGAATGAAATCATCCTGATGGCGATCGCGAAAGATCCGGCTCAGCGCTTCCAGTCTGCCGATGCCTTTCGCAACGCGCTGGGCACCGTGCAGCCGGTCGCGACGCCGGCGCGCAGCACATCCTCGAGCCGGCAAGCGACAGTGGTGGACTCCGGGCTATCGGCGGCGATCTTCCACGAGGCGCCAACCGTCACTCGGCCTCCGGTCGCCGCGTCTGCAAGCCAGGTTTCCGACCACGCGCGGACGGTCATCGACACGCGGCCTCCGTCGAGTCCCGCTATCCAACCGATGGGGACGAAGACCCCGTCCCGGCCGATGGTACCGCCGCCACCTCCGCCGCAGACCAGCCACAAAGGCCTGTACATGGCATTGGGGGCATTGATCGTGGTGGGTGCGCTGGCGGCAGTGGGAATCTACAGCCGCAAGGCGGAAGCCGGCCCAGACGTCTCGCACACCAAGCCCACGCCGCCTGCGCCGGTGAAAGTGGAGCACGCGGTGCAGCACGATGTGACTCCGCCTCCCCCGCCTCCTAAGCCGGAGCCGGGAATCACCAAGGCCGTGGCAGTCGCCCGCGTTGGAGCCGGGAAAAAAGAGCAGACCGATGTCGCTCCACCCGAGCCGCCGCAGAAGGCGACAGATATGGATGCGTTGGAGCATGAGATCGACCAGCTTTCGGCGCGCGCCGGGGCGATTAACAGCAGCCTCGACCGCATGCAAGCGGAGCAGGCGAAGGCCGGCTACGGATTGCGCGGAGACATGGCCGCCCGGCAGTCGAGCATGAAGCTGAACTTGCAAAAGGCCCAGGACGCGATCGAGCACGGCGACGGCGCACGAGCGAAGCGCTACAAAGACCTCACCGAAGCGGATGTGGACGCGCTGGAGAAGTTTTTGGGGAGATAGCGCGACTGACACAGTCGCGATTCTCATTAGGGACCAGCTGTTATGGAGCATCGCGGATGGGTTCTCGCTTATTGTATTCTCTTGTGCACGGTCACAGTGCCGGCACAGAAGTTTACCAAGATCGTAGATTTCGATTCTGACAATGGCGCAAGCCCTGACGGAACACTCATTCAAGGAGCGGATGGACGCCTCTACGGAACGACCTATGGCGGTGGGAACCCACCTTGCGGCCGACAGAACGGCTGCGGGACAATTTTCAGAATTAGCGCGGTGGGCACTCTCATAACCCTGCACTCCTTTGACGGTACGGAGGGTACTAATCCCTACGCCGGACTAGTTCAGGGTCTGGATAGAACCTTCTACGGCACTACACTAAAT
>Ga0335082_10000696_pt1 | contig 34872 bp, 34 predicted proteins | sample Lox_Sample_41_FD_206718 | JGI IMG/M metagenome (GOLD analysis project Ga0335082, IMG submission 206718) | Soil microbial communities from Loxahatchee National Wildlife Refuge, Florida, United States - Lox_Sample_4.1 | ecosystem: Environmental > Terrestrial > Soil > Wetlands | place: USA... | reverse complement strand
CGCGATTCGCCGCGTCGCCGCCGGCGAAGAAGTGCTCGATTCCCAGATCGCTCGCCGCGGTACCCTCAAGGGTGAGCGGGAAACCGGTCTCACCGTCCGTGAGTTGGAAATCCTTCAACTCATCGTTGGTGGATTATCGAACAAGGAGATCGCGTCGCACCTCAACCTGAGCGCCAACACTGTGGCCGTTCACCGCGCGAACATCATGGATGCGCTGGGCATTCACAAGACGGCGGAACTGGTCGTGTATGCCATTCGCAACGGCCTGGTGAATATCCCATAGTAGGACTGTATATCGTTTATTTTCAATTGGTTACAACCGTCTCGTCCGTCTGATCACTCCCCCGTGGCCGATGGAGAAGTTAGTATGTTTCGGCTATTGCGAGCGGATGGCGGCGCAATTATTCTGATCTTGCGAGTTACCAAGCGCCCGCATTCCTCGGGAGCAATTTGCCGGTTGTTACGACCCCACCTCGTGACATCCCGGCAAATTGCTCCTGGTTTTTGTCCGCGACTCCAGACCCCGCTTCCCAAAGGAAACACATTTCGTTACGCCGACCGCTGGCGGGATGGAAGGTCCTTTTCCTCTTGTAAGCAATTCCCTTCAGCATGTCGCGGGACGTGCTGCCCGCCTGGGCAACTTCCATAGAAGAACTTGGTTGGGTGGTGCATTATAATCCGTTGCGCATTACAAAAACGGTTTTCCTGTGACGATGATCCGACGATCGCTCGCACTTCTGATGGTTGCCGTGGCGGCTGCCTGCGCGGCGCAGAACACGCCACAACGACCGCAGATCACCGGCATTTCTCATGTCGCGTTCTACAGCAGCAATCTCGCGGCAGGGAAGCAATTCTACGAGGGTTTATTGGGATTGTGGCCCGATCCTTCGCGCCCCGCTGATTACCACATCGGAACACAATCGGTAGAGTTGGAACCGCTACCGGCCGGGCACGGCCATGACTTGATCGCGCACGTGGCCTTTGCCACGTCTGACGCCGAAGGTCTGCGCGAGTATCTCGCAGCTCAGGGTGTCGTCGTACCGGATAGGGTAACCACCAGCGGCGACACGCTGTGGTTCGCCACGAAAGATCCGGAAGGCAATCCCATCGAGTTCGTGCAGGAGCGTCCTGAGTTGACAGCGCGGCATGCGGAAGTCGCGGTTTCCAAGGTGATGATCCACGCGGGATTTGTCGTGTACGACCGCGCTGCTGAAGACAAGTTCTACAAAGACCTGCTGGGCTTTCATGTGTATTGGCACGGTGGCATGAAAGAAGGCGAAACCGACTGGGTGGATATGCAGGTTCCGGATGGCACGCAGTGGCTGGAATACATGCTGGTGCGGAAAGGCCGGGACCTCTCGCCTCAGACACTGGGCGTGTTGAATCACATTGCGCTGGGAGTGCCGTCGGTGAGCGAAGCTGCACAATTGCTACGTTCGCGGGGATGGAAGCCCAACCAACGGGAACAAGAACAAATCGGCAAGGACGGCAAGTGGCAGTTGAACCTGTACGATCCCGATGGCACGCGGGTGGAGTTGATGGAGTTTACGCCGGTGCAGACGCCGTGCTGCGCGCCGTATACGGGGCCGCATCCGCACTGAAGGGCGGCAATCGTAACTTTTATGTAGAGGAGGACTCATGATCACTCGACGCGACTTTCTGCAATTCTCCGCCGCAGCGCTCGGGTCGCTGGCGCTGCGCGATTCGTTGTTCGCCGCAGCAGGGAAGTTCCCGCTCGGCGTGCAACTCTACACCCTGCGCGAGCAGGCGGAGCAGGATCTGAACGCCGTGCTGGCCCACATCAGCATGATTGGCTACACCGAAGTCGAGACCTACTGGAACGTGTACACGCATCCCGCGAAGAAGCTGCGTAGCATGATCCTCGACAACGGATTGAGCGTGCCCAGCGGACACTTCAACTACGAAGGCTTGGAATCGAAGCTCGAGTACGCCAAGGAACTGGGCGTGCAATACGTAGTTTGCCCCATGCTGCCCAAAGACATGTGGACATCGGCCGACGGATTCAAGAAGGCTGCCGATCAGTTTAGCAAGTGGGGAGAAACGGTGCATGGCATGGGGATGCAGTTCGGCTTCCACAACCATAACTACGAGTTTCAGAAATTCGGCAACACCACCGGTTTCGACATTCTCACCAAGGAGACCGATCCCAAGCTGGTGTGCCTGGAGATGGATTGCTACTGGATTACGCAGGCAGGACTGGATCCGGTCGCGATGCTGAAGAAGTATGGCAGCCGCATTCAACTGCTCCACCTCAAAGACAGGAAGGCGGGCTTTCCTACATCGCAAATGCTCGACCCGTCAGCGGAACACTTCACTGAGGTAGGAAGCGGCACCATCAACTGGAAGGCCGTGATTGACACTGCGCAGCAGACGGGCGTGAAGCATTACTTTGTGGAGCGTGACAGTGGCAGCACGCCGGCCTTTGAGAGCCTGCGCATCAGCTATGACTACTTGAGCAAGCTGCTGAAATCGTAGGACGCGTTTCGGAGGTCGGACCTTGAACAACCACGACATCAAAGTTGGCTGAAAAACTCGATTTCTTACTGCTTTGAATCAGGGCACGACTTGTGTCGTGCCGCTGACTTCGTAATTTTGATTCGCGGCGCGGAATTCAGTCCACACAGCACCGGTCGTCAACGATTTCACGGGACCAAATTTCTCCAGATGCGTTGTACCTGCCAAGCCGCTTCGCTCCTGGTCTTTCTCCTCTCTCTAGCGCCGTTATTGTTCGGCGCCTCGAGCCCAGCATCCACGCTGTTGGTCGGCGCTGATCGCCGCCCCGCCATCACCCTCGACGGCGACTGGCACGTTATTGTCGATCCCTACGACAACGGGTACTACGACTTTCGTATGCAGCCGCGCCCGGACGGCTACTTTCGCAACGAGAAACCGGATGCAAGCGGGAAGTTGGTCGAGTACGACTTCGCCAAGTCGGCGACGCTGTCCGCCCCCGGCGATTGGAACTCGCAGCGCGATTCCCTGTTTTTCTACGAAGGAACGATCTGGTACGAGAAGGACTTTCAGTACCAGGGCAAGCCGAGAACCCGTACTTTTCTTCATGTCGGAGCGGCCAATTACGTCTCTCACGTGTGGGTGAACGGCCAAAAGGCGTGTGATCACGAAGGCGGATTTACGCCCTTCGATTGCGAAGTGACCACCTTACTGCATGATGGCGAAAACTTTGCGGTGATCTACGTCAACAACCAGCGCAAACGCGACGGGGTGCCGACTCTCAACACGGATTGGTGGAATTACGGCGGCCTCACGCGCGACGTGTCGCTGATCGAGACGCCCGACACCTACATCGATGACTATTCGCTGCAACTCCAGCACGGTACTGGTTCAACGATCGCCGGGTGGGTACATGTTGTTGGTGGCAAGCCAGGCATTGAGGTTGCGCTGAAAATACCAGAACTCGGCGTCGTGCAGAAATCGCTTGCTGACGCGCAGGGACGTGCCTCCTTCTCGTTCCCCACACCGAAGCTGCAGCGCTGGTCGCCAGGCAATCCAAAACTCTACGATGTCGAGGTCGAGGCCGGCGAAGATCGCCTGCGGGACTCCATCGGTTTCCGCACCATCGAGGTGCAAAGCGACAACATTCTGCTGAACGGCAAACCAATCTTCCTTCGTGGCGTTGCCATTCACGCCGAAGCTCCGTTCCGGTCCGGCCGCGCCTGGAGCCAGCAAGACGCCGAAACCCTGCTGGGCTGGGCGAAAGACCTGGGAGCGAACTTCGTGCGGCTGGCGCACTATCCGCACGATGAACGCATGACCCGCCTGGCCGACCGCATGGGGCTGATGGTATGGTCCGAGGTGCCGCTGTACTGGATGATCGAGTGGGACAATCCAGCGACTCTGGCGAACGCGACCAACCAGTTGCAGGAAATGATTCGCCGCGACCGCAACAAAGCTTCGGTGGTCTTGTGGTCGGTGGCCAACGAGACACCCAACACGCCGGCGAGACTCTCTTTCCTCAAGAGCCTGATTGCAGCGGCTCACGCCGAGGACCCCTCTCGACCCGTCACCGCCGCTCTACTGGTGACGACGCTGCCGGATTCTTCCGATGGCATGCGTACTAAAGTCCTCGACGATCCGCTCGGCGAGTATCTGGATGTGCTCGGCTGCAACGAATACATCGGCTGGTACGAAGGTCCGCCGGAGCTGGCCAATCGCACCAAGTGGCAGTCGAAGTACAACAAACCGCTGATCATGAGCGAGCTTGGCGGCGGCGCCAAATTCGGACTGCACGGCGCGCCCACGGAGCGCTGGACCGAGGAGTATCAGGCGGAAGTCTACCGCCAGCAGATCGCCATGCTCAAGCAGATTCCATTCCTGCGCGGTCTCAGTCCGTGGATCCTGATGGACTTCCGCTCGCCCCGGCGTGAGCTGCCGGGCATCCAGGACTTCTACAACCGCAAGGGTCTGGTCTCCAACGAAGGACAGAAGAAGAAAGCTTTCTTCGTTTTGCAGGAGTATTACAAGACTCTCAGCAGCCAATCCAAATAACGCTCATTCTTCTTCCCGTTATGGTTCTGGCTGGTTACTTTAGTTCTCGCGCCCTGACGATTCTTGTCGCTAATGTTCTCCCACCGCGTTATACGGGATTGGTGAGGCGCGGCATTGGTGTGCCGGGTCGCGGGACGCCCACTGCGCCCATGCAATGGGCTCTTTGACAACTCGACAAGCCACGCTGCGGCGATGAAAGAGTGTTCCCCGATGGCTCTGTGCTCACGGAAATTGGGCTGCTAAGTCCTTGCCTGTGACATGGATAGCTATAACTAGCTTTTGAATCAATTGGTTAGCGACAAATTTCCCATAACCCATTGATTCGAAACAGTCGCACAATTGAATTTTACAGCACGTTTTGCGAGTGTTTCCCACTTTGGGAACGACCGTAGCACGATTTGAACGAAGGTGGACCCGGCGAGATAGCGGGGTCGGAGTGCGCGCCAATTGCTACTTGGCTGCCGAGACTGCTGGTACGACCAACTGCACATCCAGGGTGCCGATCTGCTGGGAAGGCCGATCCATCACGCCCAGGCGCAAGTTGTACGCCCCGGGCGGCAAGCTAAGCTCCTGCTGCGCCGGGATTCCGTTATTTATCACGGTGTCATACGCGCTGGCCTTGATGGTGCCATCCAGCGTGTCGGAGGCGTGGCCGGCCTCGCGGCCATCCTGATTGTAGGCGATGGCAATGCAGTCCAGCGTGATGTGCTTCCGCTGATCGGGCAAGTTCGTGAAGGTCACCCCATTGGGATTGACGACGTATTGAATGCGCACGCTTTTGTGAGTGGCGTCCGGCGGAAGCACAGTGGCGGTCATAAACAGCATCGTGGATGGCGGCATGCCTGGCTGCAGAGCGCCACGCAGCGCAGCCACGCCGGTTTGCGGGGAGCCTGCCTTGGTGGGCGCGGAATAATACCCGCGACGGTATGACAGCCTGACATCGGGGTGATTGACTTTGACTTCGATGCGATGAAACGCCGTCTGGGGATCGACCTTATCAGGGGTGTAAGCCAGGGTATAGTACGTGGCGCCGTCCTCCATGCTGCGCTGCATGGCGCGCTTCAAGTCGTTCGTGCCGAGGAATGCCTCACCGCCGGTTTGCTCAGCGACTTGCTTCATGGTCGAGCGCTCATCAGCGTATGCCGCGGTTTGCGACACTATCAGGTCGCCATAGTTCGGAGAATTCGCCCCAGAGGTCCAATTCCCGGCTTCCGCCGCACTGTTGGAGATATCCACGCCGCGACCCTGCAGTCCGCGCACATCCACCGGGTAAACGGCGATGCGCGACTTGGCCAGCAGCGTGCTCGCTGATGCCAGTGCGTTCTGGTAACTGACAGAATTGCGCCACGGCTGGGTTTCCGACTTGGGGTCGGCCATGAGCTGTACCGGAAAGCTGGTGGACAACCAGATCAGGTTCTTGCGGCCGGGGTAGCCCGACATCGCTCGCGACAGCGATTCCAGGGCTGCCAGCGTGAAATTCGCGCGATCGCCGATCTGGAAGGCCTCCAGGTCCTGCTGCTGCTGCAGTCGGCCCTGCGTCATCTGCTGCATGACCGGGCTGTCCGGAGACGATGGCGCGCTCTCCGTCAACTCCGCGGCTGCATACGCGACCTGACCATGCGTGTGCTGGCGTTCCGCCTCGGTTGTGAGGATATGCGACCGGCCAGGCTTCAGATTTTCCGCTGACTGAATCAGCTTCTCGGGATCTTGCGTGAATCCCTGGACCATCGCCAGCTTGCTGGTCAACAGGTAGAGCGCAATCGGTTGCCCCTTAGGTGCGTTGTGCAACATTTCCAGGAGTTGTTTCCGCGCATACTCCTGATCGGTCGTAGGCGTGTTCAGCAAGTCGAACAATACAATTGTCCAGCTGTCCGCTGTGGCATCGTTGGGATGATTCGAATAGGTGTTCGGTGGAAGTTTGGGAGTATTGGCGACGGCGGAACCACCATTGGGCGCGGTGCTGCCTTCTGTGTGGGACTCAAACACGCGGACTTGCTGGCGTTTACCGTCCTGCAAGACAGTAAAGTCAGACTGCGTCAGGTCTTTGATAGGACGGCCCTGCTTATCGGTGACAACGACATCCACCTGCACCAGGCGGGTGGTCGTTCGAAATACGGGGTTGGCTGCGGTTCCTTCGGCAGCCGGAAGCTGCTGCACGTGGGACTCGGCAATGGTAGCAGCCGGGGCAGCAGTTTTTGCCGCGATCGTCGAACTCGGCGACGGAGACGCCGACTCGGCCTGGGACACACCTGCAGCGGGAGCCTCGGCACCCGGAGAAGCGGGCGGCGCCTTGGCAGCTTCCGCCGCAACTGCCCTCGCCTGCGCCAGCGAATACACCTTATCCAGGTGAAGAATGTAGACGCAAAGCAGATTGTAGGTTTGGTCATAAACCTGCGGGTCGAGTGCGGTCCGCATTACGTTAGCTTCCGCGATTTTCCCCGGCGGAACAATCGTCCGATAGCTAAGCGAATGGATCACGATTGATGGGATGCTGGCATCCTCGAAGATCCCTGCCTCAGTGGCCGGGATATCATTGGACTCCTCCGGCGTTCGAGAAAATCCCAGGCTATGCGCGGCGATGGGCAGCACTTTGCTGGGGATAGTGGGTTCGTGCGCCGGTTTCTTTAGCGCTTTCTCGCTGAGGGTAGTGGCGCGCAAGGTGTCGGAGCCAGGGAATGCGTAATCCGCGGGAGTTCTTCCAATTTTCTCGATTTGGATCATCGCCCGGATTTGGGCCCGCTGCTCAGCCGTCAGCTGTTTCAAGTAGACGTTCGCTCCTGCCATACCTGTATCGTGTCCAGCAAACGCAGCGAACACAAGCGTCTGGCGATGCGTGGCCGTATTCAGCGATCTTGCTAGCAGGGGCAACATCGCTGTGCTTCCCCAATCGACCAGAGCTTCGTCACCGTGAGCCTTTGAGCCCAGCCGAGCGCCAATCACGATTACCCCAGGATCAGGCCCGGGGAGGATGCAGATGACGTTGGGGAGATCAACATCCGGAACCTGCTGCTCCTGCATCATGTCGGGTTTGCAGCCGGCGGCTTGGAACTGCGACCGTAACGTGACGACGCGGTCTTGATCAGTCGGCGGAACAGTTTGTATGAGCTTCTCGATCACCGAGCGGTCAATCCGCAGATAGGTGAGATTATCGGCCAGACATGCAACCGCAAGACCCAGGAGAAGTAGAAGTCGAAAAACGCGAAACAAGGGTTACCTCGCGAAGGCGTTCACTGCGACAGCACTATTAGGCTAACACCAAGCGGCCCATTGAGTTGTGTCGGCACCGAGGGCTGAAAGCGGAACGGTGTCAGCGACCGTTTGCGGGAGAAACGGGCGCGCCATAAGGCAAGTCAGCCGCACCCAGAATCGTTCCAGACTTGGGATCCTGCGCTAACGCGACGACCCGCAGACGGTCCTTCTTCCAGTCGGAGTTCTCAGGCAGGTTTACGGTTTTGTCGAACTTTCCATTTGTAGTTGTCCCCAGTCGACGGAGGTCGCGCACGACCGCGTTGTGATTGAGCGTACGTCCGCCGTTCTCGCCGCCTCGGACATTCGAGGTCAAGTCGTCCTCGGTCACTGCAAGAAGTATCTGGAGGCGAGCGCCAGCGGGGTCGTCCACCGTAACTTGAAGCTTTCCGGGCGACACCAGTTGCAATGAGACCGCAGCGGGCTTCGGCGTCTTTGCCGCTTGCAACAGGAATTGCTCGACGGAGCTATGGTCGTTGCCAGAGGCTTGCAGGTGCCCGTCAATGACGATCTGCGGTGTGTAAGCGGTCGCCAGATGAAAGTCTCTGACGTAATCACTCTGCCGTTGTGTGTATACAGGTGCGGAGAACCGGTCAGTCCAGCCGGGACCATTCCAGTATTCGACATGCTCCTCCAGCAGTATTAGTTTCGCAATGCTCGTGTTGCGCTGGTGACTCAGCTGAATGAGCATGGCATCAGCGGGAGGACAGCTCGAGCAACCTTCTGAAGTAAACAGCTCGACCACGACGGGTTGCTGCGCCGAGGTGGGTTTCGTCAGCAATGCGGCAGAGCAGACCACCATGAGGAAAACGGCTAGTCGCGACGAATTGGAGCGCCCAGGCATTGCGTCTCTTGCATGAGATGTGCGATGTTGAAAATCGTTACAGGATTGTCGCCTGATGCGGCGGGTTGGTGTTTGGCAGGATTCTCCGGATTGCATATTCTCCGCAACCAGCGATAATAAAGTCAGGGCAATACTACCCGAGAGGTGGAATGGATTCAGGACCTATCCAATATGCGCTGTTGTGTGTCGCGGCCATTCCGTTCATTTACTATGCAATCGCGCTTTTCAGCGGCTGGAGGTTCTTTGGGCGGACATCGACGACACCGCGGAAACAGCCGGCATTTACACCGCCGGTGAGTATCCTGAAGCCGGTCCGCGGGCTTGATCCTGACGCCTACGAGAACTTCGCCAGCTTTTGCCGCCAGGATTACCCGGAGTACGAAATCGTCTTCTGCGTGGGGGACCGGTCAGACCCAGTGCTGCCGATTATCGAGAAGGTGATTTCCGACTTTCCCGGCAGCCACATACGGGTGCTCTTTGGCTCCGGACGGGACGCCACGAATGACAAGGTGGCAAAGCTCGCGCGCCTCGCCAAAGAGGCGAAATACGAAGTGCTGGTCATCAATGACAGCGACGTACGGGCGGAACCCGAGTATCTGCGTACCATTGTTGCCCCCTTGGCCGATCCCAACGTGGGTGCAGTCACCTGCTTTTACGTGTCCACCGACGAGAAGACTCTCGTTCAAGCGCTGCAGACCATCGGCATGTATTCCGACTTCTACCCCGGGATTGTGGTGGCTTGGCAATTGGACGGGGTCAAGTTCGCGCTCGGGCCCACCATCGCGACATCGCGCGCCAGACTTGCCGAATTTGGGGGCTACGAGATGATCGAGAACCGGCCCGCCGACGATCTCCTTGTCGGACGCTTGATTGCCGAGCACGGGCACGAGGTGAAGCTCCTGCCTTACTCGATACACACCGTGGCCGACTTCCAGTCCCTTCGCGACCTGTTTCTCAAACGACTGCGGTGGATCGTGGTCATGCGGCACATGCGGCCTTGGGGTCACTTCGGATTGATCTTTACCTGGGGACTACCCTGGTCACTGGTTGGTGCCGCACTTGCTCCTAGTCCGGCTGCGGCCGTTGCCTTCCTGGCGGCATACCTGAGCGTACGCATAGCCATGACCGTACAGGTTGCAGCTTGGGGGCTCAAGCAACGCGTCCCATGGCAGGGCTTGGTGCTAATCCCCGTGTGGGACGCGATGGCTTTCGTGATATGGCTGGCCAGCTTCACGCGCAGCACCATTCGCTGGCGCGATCGCGATTACTACATTCGCGATGGAGAACTCATCCCGGTGGGCGTCACTGGGGCAGGAAGTTAATCAGGGCTTTTAGGCTGCGAATCCTTCCCGTTAAGCCAAACTCTTCACCAATACCGGCTGAGGCTGAATCTTCTCTCCTCCCCGGTCGTTCCGGGCGTTCCGCCAATTCACTGTCGGCATGAACTGCGATGGATCGATGCGGTCGCGATAACGAATCGCAATGTTGATCAGCGAGTCGAGCAGGGAATTGGACAGCAGATGCGGCTGCAGCCCGAGACCGATCAGGCTGGAGTGCTTCGCATTGTAATAATGGCTCTCCGCCTCAACGCGAGGATCGGGCAGGTGCTCAATCGCGACCTTGAGTCCCAGTTCCTTGCCGCTGACCTGCACCATCTGGGCCAGTTCGAGCACATTGAACTGCTCGGTGAACTGGTTGAACACCCTGAATTCTCCGGGCTTGGCCGGGTTCAAACAGGCAATCTCGATGCAGCGAACGGTGTCGCGAATGTCCAGGAAGCCACGGGTCTGTCCACCCTTGCCATACACCGTCAAGGGATATCCCAGCGCTGCCTGCGCACAGAAACGATTCAAGACGGTCCCAAATACCTCGTCGTAGTCGAAGCGATTGATCAGGGCCTCATCCATGGTTACTTCGTCGGTCACTGTTCCGTACACCACTCCCTGGTTCAGGTCCGTGGCCCGTATTCCCCATACCTTGCAGGTAAACGCAATGTTGTGGCTGTCGTGCACCTTGGAGAGGTGATAAAAGGAGCCGGCCTGCTTGGGGAAGGGAAGCACGTCCTTGCGGCCGTTGTGCTCGATGGTGATATAACCTTCTTCAATGTCGATGTTGGGCGTGCCGTACTCGCCCATCGTGCCCAGCTTTACCAGGTGACAATCGGGAGCCAACTCGCGAATCGCATACAGGATGTTGAGTGTTCCCACCACATTGTTCACCTGGGTGAACACCGCGTGCTTGCGATCAATCATCGAGTACGGCGCTGAGCGCTGTTCGGCAAAATGGACGATCGCATCTGGCTCGAAAGTGCTGACCATGGAGGTAAGGAAGTCATAGTCGGTGATATCGCCGACATACGACTCGATCACGTTTCCGGTGAGCTGCTGCCAGACCGCCAGGCGCTCGTTCAGCGGGCGGATGGGTGTGAGCGTCTGCGCTCCCAGTTCGTGGTCCCACAGCCGACGGGCAAAATTATCGGCAATAGCAACAGTGTGACCCTTGCGGGACAGGTAAAGTGCCGTGGCCCAGCCACAGAAGCCATCTCCACCCAGCACGGCGATCTTCATGATCCTTCTCTCCTCGGCGACCGGCACGAAAATGGAGCCGACGCAATAAGCACTTCTATAAGAGTGCCTTACAACCTAGCCTAGATGCAACAATCGGCAGTGAAAACGCGATTTTACGCCCCCAAAGGGGTAAATTCACGGTTGGTTTTTCTCGGAAGCTTCCGCATGATTTGCGGCCAGAAACTTGCCACCGCCGGCAAACAGAAGATGCAGATTACTTGCCCCCACCAGATTCTCAATGCGGGAGGCGGCCGAATCCCGCGCAACTAGATATTTCAGCTCCGGTTGAGCCCAAAGTTCCTTAAATTGAGAGTCATCGACAAAGACGTCCGGGGCACCCGGGGCATACGAACCGTACACAAGGTTATTAGTTCGGCCATTCAGCAGCAGCGCCGGCTGGTCGGTGTAGAAGAAAACCGAAGAAAACCAATAATAGTGGTGATCAACGATTAACGTGCCTCGGGGAGACCGGTTCAAGATTTCGGCAACTTGGTGGGACGACAGAAACGGGTCAAAGTCCCTCATCGCCAGCCGGGCGGCCTGGAAAAACGTCACCATCATCAGTGCCGTCAACACGAAGGTGCGGTCTTTGCGTGTCCTCATGCTGCCCAGGAACCCCAGCAGACAAGCGACTGCCGCCAGCGCCAGCGGGAGCCTGAGATAGGCAAACGACCGCAGCGTCAGGTCTTCCATGTGTCCCAGCGACAGGGTATAGGCTCCGGGATGCTGGCTCAGCGCTTCGGATATATCTCCCACGACGGGAACGTTGCGAACCAGTACCAAAATCGCGACGGCTACGGCGGCTGCCAGTCCGGTGATGACCGTCAAGGCGCGGGTTCCATACTTCATCCACTTGCCTCCAGCCGCCATCGCGGAGGCCAGCAATAAGGCCAGCGCCGGATAACAGGGCATCGAATAATACTCTTGCGTTGTCGAGAACGTGAAGAAAATCAGGATGAACCCAATCCAACACAGCGCTAGCAGTCGGGCCTGGCCGCTGCGGTCCGTGGGCTTGAACGACAACCTGGCCACAGCCGGGAAATACACGCTCCAGGGAAACAGCCAGGCGAGGTGAAAGAGCCAAAAATACAGCCGGGGGACGGTGTTGTAATCGCGCGGGTAGCGCAAGTTCAGGAAGCGCAGCAACTGCTCGTTGATAAAGAAGAACCACAGGAATCCGTGGTACTCGCCAGGGACGCTGCGCATTGTGAAGGCGAAATACGGAGGGTTTCTCAGCGTTGCCAACACATGCCAAGGGACGGCGATCACAAGGATAATCATCGCCCCTATGAACGGATGGAGCCGCTTCCACGTCCGCGCCGAGAACAACTGACCCGTGACCGCGAGGTAAATCAGCCCCGCAGCCACCGGAAACACCGCGCCGATCAAGCTCTTCAGCAGAAGGCCGGCGCCGAGGCTGGCCGCCAAAGCATATGCCCAACCCCTTGGATGGGGTTCATTTTCGTCGAGTACACGCAACAAGGCCCACATCGCCAGGGCGATCGTGAGGGTCAGGATGACGTCCGGAATCAGCACGCGCGTAAACAGCCACAGCCCCACGCAGGTGGCCATGCAGAGGCCCGCATAGAGTCCGGTCCGCTTACCGAATGCCCATACTCCGAAGGCCGCGGTCAGCCAGCAGAGTGCAATGGCGGACAGAGCGATGGGTAGCCTGGCAGCCCAGTCATGGACGCCGAAGACCTTGTACGTCACGCCGATCATCCAGTACAGCAAGGGAGGCTTTTCCAGGTAGATCACACCGTCGAGGCGCGCCGTTACCCAGTCGCCCGAAGTCAGCATGTTGCGGGCGATTTGGGCTTGTACGGAGTCCACGTCGTCCTGCAGCGAAGGTGGCGAGACGATGCATGCCAGATAAACCGCTGCCGCAACCAGGATGACGGCCAAATAGACACCCCAGTTCCCCCACTCTGGTCGCAGAACAATCCAACTGAGCCAGTCGTTCCGGTCAACTACGACTGGCGCGTCCCGGTCGCTTACAGGTGAGGGATGATGACTCAAACTCGGGGAATGCGCGTTATGTACGGAAGGCATCGGGAAACGGCCTGCGAACGACCGCAAATGAGGCAATGTCCGGCGGCTTCGTAAGCACTAATGGCACTATATCAATGAAGCGGCCCGGCGGGCATCCGGCGAGATCGCATGCCTGGTATAGCATGGTTTTATGACCTACCTCCATCCGTCACAATCAGTGGACACAGGAGCTTGATGGATTCTCACAAGCGGCTTCATTTCAAGACTTTCGCCATGATCCTGATCATGATTATCGCCGGGCCTCTGGGCAATGTGCTGCTTGGCAAAGGCATGCAAAGCGTCGGTGCCACCGACGTGGCTACTTTCTCCGACCTCGTGCACGTGGTTGGCCGCGTGCTTGCGTCAAGCGACATCTGGCTCGGAGTGGCCTCGCTGCTTACGTTCTTTGTCGCCAATCTGCTGGTGCTGTCGTGGGCCGACTATAGCTACGTACAGCCGGCGTCGTCGATGGCGTATGGCGTGGTGGCGTTGCTTGCGGTGTTTGTACTGAGAGAAGCGGTATCCCCGCTACGGTGGGCCGGTATCGCCGTCATTTGCCTGGGTGTGTTCATAGTCGGCCGCACGCACCCGCGCACGACGGGTCACCAATAGTCCAAACCATGTTCAAGTTCATCTATTTCTTCATGATTGTGGTAGCTGGAACCGGCGGAGAGCTGTGCGTGTCCCGCGCCATGAAACAAGTCGGCGAAGTAAAGGACTTCCGTCCCGCGGCTGTCGTCGGGTCGCTGCTACGGTCCTTGCGCAGCAAGTGGATGTGGATAGGCGTTGGATTAATGACGCTGGCATTTTTCTCGCTGCTCGCGGTCCTGTCGTTCGAGAAAGTCAGTTTCGTAGTCCCCGTCACAGCGTTAAGCTATGTGGCCGGTGCACTCGGCGGCCGGTTCTTCCTCGGTGAGACAATCAGTTCGTCGCGCTGGACCGGCATCGTGCTGGTCTGTATTGGGGTGACTCTGGTCTTTCTGGGAAAGGGGTAGAAATCGATGGCTGAATCGGCGGCAAAGCCAAGAACCGTGCCGATCGCGAGAGTGACCCGAAGCATGGCCTTCGGCGAGTTCATCTCGCAGGCATTTGCCGCGTTTCGCGCCGACAAAGTGCGCGCCACCATGACCGCGCTGGGCATGGTCATCGGTACCAGTGCGCTGATCCTGGTGGTCACTATCGCGCTCTCAGGAAAACAGTACGTGCTCGCCCAGATCGAGAATATCGGCACCAACCTGGTGTGGGCGGAGTATGAGGGACTGGTAAACGCAGGCGCCACTGCGACAGTCCGGGACTACCTCACGTTTGACGACATGATTGCCGCCGAACAGCAGGTGCCCGAAATCAAGGCAGCGACCCCCGTACTCAACCTTCACGAGCGAATCAGCACTGGCGGAGGTAAGGAGATCGACATCCTCATTCTCGGCGTCGATCCGAATTATGAGGAAGTCAGGCGCATGCGAGTGGTGTCGGGACGCTTCTTTGACGAACAGGATTCTGAATTGTTCAACAAAGTATGTCTGGTTACACAAAAGTTCGCCGAAGTCCACTACGGGGATAGCGATGCGGCTCTGGGGAGTACGGTCAAAATCATGGGTCTCCCGTTCGTCGTTATTGGCACATTCCGGGAGAGCATGGAGACCTTTGGGCGGTCGGAGATCCAGGACGACACAATCCTGATTCCCTACACGTTGGCGCGCCGCATGACCGGCACGCTATCGATCAACCAGATCTACTTCACCATGTACAACAGCGACAGCGTTCCGGTGGGCACGAGGGAAATTCTGCGCGTGATCAAGTCCCGGCACCGCCCGGAATCGGAGTATAAGGTCGAGAACCTTACCGACGTGCTACAAGTCGCCGAAAAGACGGCCAATGCCTTTACGCTGATTCTTCTTTTGTTTGCGGTGGTCACCTTGATCGTGGGTGGAGTCGGCATTATGAACATCATGCTGGCGACCGTGAGTACGCGCATCCGGGAGGTTGGCATTCGCAAGGCGGTGGGCGCCACTCGCATCGAGATCGAAATGCAATTTCTGATTGAGGCGGTGCTGATATCACTCGTGGGCGGCATCATCGGCACGCTGCTGGGCCTGGCAGTGCCGTTTTCGTTGCGCTTCTTCACTGATATCTATGTGCCGGTTCCCCTGCTTGCCGCCCTAATCGCAATCTTGGTCTCGTGTTCCGTCGGAGTCGTGTTCGGCACGCTCCCAGCCAGACTAGCGGCACGACTGGATCCCATCGAGTCGCTGCGGCACGAGTAAGGTGTACCGAAAGGGTGATTTGCCGTCTCTCAAGGGTGCGGCAGGAGGGTTTAGCTGCGCACGTTCTCGGTCTTGGTGGGTCGTTTCGATTCCGCCATCATAGGCTTCAACTTGGAGGCGCTGCCATTGGAACGGCCGTTGCTGTTGGGCGACGAATAGAGGAAGTCCTCAATTTCATCAATGCGCTGGTCGGCGTCGCTATACCCGATATCAATCAATTCGCGCGTGTATTTCGGCGTGAACAGCAGGTAGCTCATTAGGTCAGCGCAGGCTATCGCATCCCGTCCCAGACCATTCACAAAATACTGAATCAGGTAAGGCATGTCCCTCTGATGCTTGCGTGCCAGCTCTGACAAGTCGACCGAGGGAGTGATCAGGAGCGTTTCCAAAGGCCTCATTCTCTCGCAGCCATCGAGGACCGTCTGCCCAATCTGTCCTTCGCGCAACAACCGATTTAAGCGCTCGAGGTGCTCTACGTCTGTGGCCAGATGATCGAGAAACATGACGTTGAATAGCACTCCCATGACCTGCGCCAGGGATGGCTCGCCGGCGTCCGCGGTCTCCTGCTGGTGCTCCAGGCTCTCGCCCCTGACGCCGATGCCGAATACTCGCTCCGCGCCCAGGCGGATGACTGGGCTCAGCGGCTGTTGCAGCCGCAAGCAGCCGTCGCCGAAGTACGCCGTGCCACGACCAGTCTTCAATTTGACCGGCTGGAACACCAGCGGGATTGCCGCCGACGCGCAAATGTGGTCGGTGGTGATTTTGGTAGAGAGTGTGACACGCCTGCTCCGGTTCCACATCGGATGGCCCTTCATGCCCTGGATGAAGAGGTAGCTCTTGCCCGAGTTGTAATTAGTCGCCGAGATGGCGATCGCATAAAGGTAACCGCGGCGAACGTTTTCCTGAATCCGGCTGCAATCCAAGTGGGAGCTGAGGAAATTCCGCAATGGGGTAGCGTCCAGGAAGGAATGAGCATTTCCACCGCCCAGTACGGCGCCAAAGGACAAATCCATGATCCAGGTGATCGAATTGCGCGCCTGGGCCAGCACATCGCAGCGGAAGACGTCAGAAGGCCTGAGTTCTGCCCAGAGATGGGCCAAGACCTTGGTGGCCATCGAAAACTCATCACAACCGACCGCCAGCGCACCGCCGTTCACCGCACCGGCAGAAGAGCCGCCAATAATGGGGAAGGGATTGCCCTTGGCCTGGACAAGCTTGATCTCGCCGATACGTTTGAGCACGCCGGCCTGGTAAGCGCCACGCGCTCCTCCACCGGTCATGACCAGTCCAAGCGCGTTCTCCATTTTGGTTCCTTCTCGCAACGGCCCGGGCACTTTGCAGATTCTACGTTGTTGAGGTTACTGGCAACGATAACCCACGCGGGGGAGACGTGGCGCATCGTTGTTTATATTCTCCTGCAAATGGTTCGTCGTCAAGAGAAGAACGTTCCGCCGCATGCGCAACGGAACGTTCTTCGCGGGTAGGCCTGCGCTTCCCCTGTCGGTTAACAGCCGGGACGCGTGGCCTTGCGTCTGTGGCCTCTACGCGGTGACGGGAATCACCCGCGGCTTCGGGGCCCGCGGCCGTTTCGCGCGCGCTTTCTTCATCGGTTTCTTCTTCGCCTCCGAACGCTTCGTGACCGACTCGAGTACGGCCTTCTCCGCCTCGACAAAGCTGCGGAAGCCTTCGCGGGTCAGGTCAGGAATCTGGCGGTAGGGGACCGTCGGCATCATCTTCGCCGTCATTCCCGCCGTCTTCAGGCTGACATGAATCTGCCGCGCCGCCACGTCCATCAGCTTCTTCTGCACGTCGATGAACGAGTCCGCCGCTTCCTTGGCCAGCTCCGTCAGTTCCGTCTTCTTCACCTTGCCGGTCGGCGCCTCCTTGCCTCCTGTCAGATGGGAGGTCTCTTCGGCGATGACATGCAGGAACTTCTTCTGGGCCTGGACAAAGTGCTCCAGCCCTTCGCGGGCCAACTCGACCACGGTATCGCCTTCATACTCTTCACCCGCCTTCACGGCGGCAAGGCGGCCATGGACCTGCTTGCCGGCAGCCTTCAGGTACTCCATCTGCATCTCGACGAACGTGTCGATGCTGCTGTGGATCGTGTTGATCAGGGCATCGGTCACTGCGAATCCGCCGACTCTCTCCTTTACACCTGTCGCGAGGATCTCATTTTCGCGCTGCGCCAGTCCGAGCAGAAGCTTCTGGCCTTCGATGAAGTTGGCCAAACCCTCCGCCGCGAATTCCTTGGCAACGGCTACGGGCCGGAAGTCCGGGGCCGTCAGTTTCTCGCGCAGAACATCGATCACGGTTCCGTTCTGGCGCATCGCCAGGTCAACGAGGATGCGCTGCGTGGCGAAAAAGTTCTCCACTCCTTGCTGTACCCAGCCAGACAGCAGATTGACAAAGGACGACTCCCGAGCTGGGATTTCGGGCTTAACTTCCTGCTTCATGATTGCCTCCTCTTATGCTGCAATGCAGCATTCAAGTAAACTCTAGCTTTAAGCGGATAGGATGTCAAGAATAAACTTGCAATATTGCAGCGCAGCAGTGCGAAATTTCATGGCCGGCAAGCGCCTGCCGGCGCGGGGCCCGGAACTTCCATGCGGACAATGACTTGCACAGCTCCCGGCGATTCGCCGGAGAGTCCCAAAATGGAAATCACGGCTGACAGTTGGCGGGTTGACGGCGCCTGTCCCTGGGTGTGACTGCGGCGAATCTTCGCGCCATCGACGCGTCTCTCGGTTGCTTGACTTTCAACCCCGCGCGGGTCACGATGCCACAAGGCTAACCTGCCATGGCACAAACCCCGAGTGTCGTGCAGTTGAAGCAAGAAACGCTCGAGCAGTTTCAGTCATACGTTCGCGATGCTGAAGCCGCCATGGCTCCAGCTTTGGACGGGCGTGCCCCATTTCTCTGGTCCGACCGCGAAGCTGACCGCGCTCGTCGTGTCAGCAAGGGCGAAATTCCCGCCCAGCTCTGGGCAGGGCAGTCACCCGTTCGCATCACGCATGGTCTCATTCACGACTGGATCGGAGCGGTCGCCATTCCAGCGACCACCCTGGCAAAGACACTGGCCCGCGTACAGGACTACGACAATCACAAAAACATCTACAACCCCGAAGTGATGGACTCGCGGCTCATCCGCCATCACGGCAACGACTACCAGATCTTTTTGCGCCTGCTCAAGAAGAAGATCATTACGGTCGTTCTCGATACCTATCACGACGTGCACTATCAGCGGGTGGGCGACGAGCAGTGGTTCTGTCGCTCTTATACGACGCGCATCGCCGAAGTGGACGACGCCGGTACTCCGAAGGAGAAGATTTATCTGCCGGACACAGGCTATGGGTTCCTGTGGCGGTTGTATTCCTACTGGAGTTTCGAGGGCCGAGGTGACGGCGTCATCGTTCAGTGCCGCGCCATCTCTCTGACCCGCGATGTGCCGCTTGGATTGGGATTCATCATCGAGCCCATCATCAAGAATCTTCCGCGGGAATCGCTGGTCAACACCCTGAAAGCGACGCGCGAGGCCCTCAGGGGCACAGGCTGACCATCCTCCACGACTGGTTCTCGACAGCGAGCCGCCCGGTCTAGTCGCCGGCCTGCGCAAGCGGCGCTTTCGGAGCCGCGACCGCTGCCGCAGCCGCGACCGCTGCCGGGAGGGGAATAGTCGCTGCCGCCGCTGTTCGCGGCTTCGGCGAAGCTGGAGCTTGCACAGAGTCTTTTTTCGCCTTCGGTGCCTTGGTCCTGGCTACGGCCTTGGTAAGTGGGATCGGTCGAGGTCTCGCCGTTGCGCGGGCCGGTTTCTCTATAGCCTTGGCCGGAGCCGGCTTGCGTTCCGCGGCGTCGCGCATTTCCTCGAAGCTCGCGCGCAGCATTTCCTCAAAGCAATCAATGTCCGGCACGGCGAAAACATCGCCGCCGAAGCCGACGTAGGCAACTCCGTCGTAGCTCAGGATGGCAGCGTTCACCCCCAACAATCCGCCGATGGGAACATAGGGATAGCAGCGCAGCAACCTGTGTCCCAGCAGATACAGCGGCAACTGTGGTCCTGGAACATTGGTGCAAATCATGTTGGCAAGGCTGAGCGGCAACTGCGTCAGGAGCGGCACCAAAACTGCCTGCACGGGGAGCGGGACCTTTGACACCAGCATCCCGAACATGCCCACCATCTCGGGCACGCCGACGCTGCGCAGGAAGACAATGCGCTCGCTGATCCAGGCAAGCAAACGGCGGGGGTCGCGGACGTCAAGCGGTACGCTGATGGGCAGGAATGAGATCTTATTGCCCAACTCGCTGAGGTCGCCGTCTCCGCGCAAGTTGACCGGAACGACGAGGCGCAATTGCCGTCCCCGGACGTTCACGCCATGCTTCTCCGCATAACGCCGGACGGTGGAGGCAATCAGGGTAAGCACCACGTCATTTACCGTTCCGCCACAGCGTTCGCGGATGGCCTTGATGTCGGCCATGGGAAGTTCTCCCCAGGCGATTCGCTGCGGTCCGCGGCAGATCTGGTTGAACGGGAAACGCTCCGTCACGCTCACGAGTTCGGGAAATAGCCGCATCAGCTCTTCGGTGTGTCCTTGAGCGGCCCCGGTGAGAAGTTCGCGAGCCACGTTCAGCACTTCCGTCTGTGCGGTTAGCGCGCCTTGGGTGAACGACTGATACGACTTCAGAAACTGGTCGAGAAGCATGACAACCGAGTCGGTAGGGCGCGCTGTCCGCGGGTGCGAATTCGATGCCAAGCGCTTCTGCGGATTTGGGCTGGCGTCCAGCAGTACGTTCATGACGCCCACGCCGGAGACGCCGTCGGCCATGCAATGGTGGATGCGGAAGACCATTCCGGTACGGTCTCCTTTCAGACCGCGTACCAAGGTGATGTCCCACAACGGACGGTTGCGGTCGAGCCGGGAACTGATGACCTTCGCAGCCACCTCCTTAAGATCACTGTCCGTACCCTGCTTGAGCACGACCTCGTGGACGTGGTTGCGGATGTCGAAGTGTGGGTCCGGTTCCCAGGTCGGCAGGCCCAGGTTAAAGGAAGGAAACACCGCGCGCTGCTTGTAACGAGGAATAAGGTGCAGCTTAGACTCAACGAACTTTGCGCAAGCCTGCTTCGAGATCTTGCCCTCGAACTCGCAAGTCGATGCGATGTTAAGAGGCTGGCCCTCGCGCTCCAGATACAGAAAAAAGGTGTCTCCCCACGACAGCGGACGGGCCTGATCTGCAGCTGACATAGTGTTTCCCTTCGACTTGAGTTGCTGTCCGGCTTCGACCCGCATCGCGGGCCGAAGCCGGTCCCATGTTTCCCTGGGAGTTGGCCGCCCACAGCACGGGTTCGAACCGCTGGGGGCACGGCGGCACACCTTATTACAATCCCACGAATCGTCCGCCGGTGCTGTGAGAGTTGTCACAATACCTGTGGTATTCGTGACTTAGCCAGCGCCGGATGGCTGGGCTGCGGTCCCGCGTCGCCGCGTCGCCGAAGGTTGAGAATCCGCCTCGCCCGCGCTGCCGAATACCTCGGTTAGCTGTGGGTTGAGCCGGATAGACGGGTTGCAGGAGCGTGCCGAATACGTCTCGGCGGACGACAAGGAAGCGCTCTATGCCCTCCGCCAGCATGCTCATTTAGAACGAATTATCTGTGCCTTGGAGTCCGCCCACGCCGTCGCCGAGTGCATCAAGCGCGCCCCGAAGCTGTCTCAATCAGACGTAGTGAGCGCGAACATCTCCGGCCGCGGCGACAAATACATTGGCATCCTGCGCGAAAACCTCGCGCTCCAATTGCCACGACTCTTCTTGCCTATCGTGTTTTGAAACTCGAAGCTCTTATTGTGATTGCGCTACGTTGTCGCCGGGTGTTCCGCCCAAGCCTCGCATTCCCACTTGAAGGAGTCACAAGTGGTACGGGGAGAGCTTTTTCGGCAAGGCCCACGATTACCCTGGAGTTGGGGCGTTAACCAGCGATTGATCGCGTACAAAGTCGGGACGGACCTCCCAACTCGACGGGCTCGACTGCGATTGGGGCACGAGCGTCGTCGTTACCTTACGAAGCGCCCTCCCGCAGGAGCGCACGAACTTCTCGGAGGCCCGATCGAACCTGGGGAAGCTGACCAGTTGTTGGGACAAACGTTCACAGACGGGCAACGACACGGTGACGACATTCTCTGACCAGGGGCGAGTCGGATCGTAGCAGCATCCTCCCAGGGCCCGGCGGTCGAGGCTGGTAAAGATGGGTGCCTGATGCAGCATGCCGTACGTATAGTTAATCTGAGAGTAGCGGTCTGCCGACAGCGGCGCGCCCTCTGCGCGAACCGCCTCAACGAACGCTTCGCGTGGCGGTCCACCTTGACCCTCGCCCTCGTACACGAGCACGTGCGACATGTAACCGCCACGTACCGCGCCGGGCAAGGTCGCTTGGGGCCGCAATCCCCGGACTCCTTCAATCTCCTCGCACAACCACCGCCAGCTCTTTTCACAGTGCGCGTTGCGTTCGTGAAGTCTCCCAAGCGAAGCATGAGCGAGATACATGGCAAAGGTATGGGGCCGATACTTCAATCCCAGGCTCATGTCTCCCACATTAAACGTGCGCGCTGCTTGCCCGTTCTGGATTCGGCCGAAGTGACCCAGAAGAAGCATGCGATCGAAGAGAATGGGGTCGTTAGTAATAGCGACTCCCGCCTCGCCGCCGTCGACCGCCTTACCTGAATTGAGACTGTAGCAACCGATCGCACCCCAGGTGCCTACCGCCTTCCCCTTATAAACAGCGCCGTGAGCATGGGAGCAGTCTTCGATGACCTTGATGTTGTACCGAGTGGCAATCTCCGTGATGCGGTCCATGTTGGCCGGATTCCCCCAGACGTGGACGACTGAAATCGCCTTGGTCCGCTGCGTGATGCGCCGCTCAATGTCGTCGGGATCCGCAGTGAGCGTATACGGATCGACATCGCAAAACACTGGCGTGGCCCCGCACTGCAGAACCGGCGTCGCGGTGGCGTGCCAGGTATAGGACGGTACGATTACCTCGCTACCCGGTCCCACCCCGACCGCAAAATATGCGCTATGCAGTGTCGCCGTGCCGTTGACCATTGCCAGGGCGAAACCAGAACCGGTCAGTCGACGAAAGCCGGCCTCGAATTTGCGGACGATGCCGGATCCGTCAGTGATTGTGGTCACGCCAAAGACAGTAAACGGGAGCATTTCCATGAGGTCGCGGGAGAGCCGCAACCCCTTTTTCACCCGCATCCAATTGTCAGGGTATTTCCCCGCAACCTCTGGCTGACCGCCATCTATCGCTAGTTTCATTTTGGCTACCTGCCTCTACTCTCGTCCAGTCACGTTCTATTGGTGTAGGGAGCCAATGTCACTCGCCCGCCATCCTCGCCAACGGGGACGTTCAGTTTGTTGGGCTCGTTTGACGCTGTCTGCGGCACAATGCCGTCGTAGAAAGCGTGAGTGCTGAGAATCGGCAATTGCACCGGTTCTCCATTCAATGCCGAGGCATACAAGGCGACTGCCAGCTCAAGTGACTTCCGGGCTTCTCGCGGTCCCACTGGAACAGGTTGCGATGACGCCACAGACTCCAAAAACCTCTTCACGTGGGGCGTGTGGCCCCAGTGCCGGGGCCGCATCCACTGCCGTCCGCGTAGCTTGCACACGAGCTTTTGCGCGAGTTCCGTCGAGCGTTTCGGCCCCTTGGGCAAGTCCGGATGATCACGAAGGCCGCTGCTGTAAAGCGCACGCTGAACCGCCGAACTCTTGCTCTGCACTTTCCAGGTGCAGTATTGAACACCCGGCTCTCCTCGAACGGCGACCTGTGCGTTCTCTCCCAGCACCTCGATGGCGAACCATTCCTCGTGCGCGCATACCGTGCAATCGATGGCGGCAAATGCGCCATTCTCGAACCGAACCCAACCGACCAGCGTGTCTTCACCTTCGGTCGGTTGCAGAAAAGTATTCATAACAGCGGATACTTCGACAGGTGCACCCAGGAATGAGATGAGGGAATCGAGTTGATGAACCGCTTGATTAATCAACACCCCGCCCCCATCGATGGCCCAGGAGCCCCGGCCGCGCGCAGTTGCGTAGTACGCCCGAGTGCGCTGCGCACGAACTCGCAGGGTGGCCATCAATATCCGTCCTAAGGATTCATTGCGAATCATCTCTCTGATTCGTTGGTGGGTTGGGTCAGTTCGGTACTGATAGACGATGGAGAGTTTGAGTTGCGGATGGAGTTCGGCAGCTTTGATCGTTTGGTCGGCCTCCCCCAGCGTCCGCGAAATGGGCTTTTCGCAGAGGACGTGCTTCCCGGCGGCCAAACAGTCGATGACAATGGGTGCATGGAAGTGCGGCGGAGTACAGACACTTACGACATCGATGTCCTTGCGGTTCAACAGGTCCCGGTAGTCCACAAAGCTATGCTGGAAACCGTGTTCTCGCTTAGCGGCGGCGGCCCGGCTTGGGTCGATGTCGGCAACCGCAATGAGCCTGGCCATTTCGGGCAGACTACGATAAGCCAGCGCGTGGTTTTGCAGGATGACGCCTGCACCTATAATCCCGACGCCGAAGACAGAGGCGCACATTTTTGAGTGCCTCGTAAGTTACGAATAGCAAGCATAGTACCACGGCCGTCAGCTCACCTAGACCATATATTTACTGCGTCAGCCAGCCAGGTTGGGCTGTCGATCCCGCCTTCTTTTGCCGGGTTGGGGGTTCTCGACGGGCCGCTGCAACACCACCCTTCGTTCGGGCCTGCCCTTCAGACCGCACTCTTATCCGCGCTTGCCTTCGGTACTTGATACGGGCAACCGCCCACTGGCGGTCCATTACGAAAGTTCACCCTCGTTACGTGCTCTCGCAAGTTGACGACGCTGTTATCCTCTGCCAACCTTCTGCCGGGGGCATAGCCCCTCGCGGGAACGCTGTCTGCCTCGCGCTGGCGACCTTTCGCGACGAACCGATTGACACGACTGACTACGAAGATGCTGCGCGCCTCTACAACGTGCGCCGTCGCCAAGGAGTATAGTGTGGCCCCGTCGATATTTTGATTTGCGAAGTGGCAGTGCGGTGCAAATGGAGCGTGCTGGCCAACGACGCTCGTCTGCAGCAGTGCCTGCAGATCATCGTTGCGCATCGACGTTAACCGAGACCGGTAGTGCGATGCATCTCGGAATTGCCGAAGAAGGGCAATTTCGGGCCACCCGCGGCATTTCCCAGGACCACGGAAATGTGGGCCGCTCGCCAGTTGTCAGTTGTCGATGGTGGCTGCTGCTGGACAAAGGACCCAACCCGCCAAAAGAAGGCGGGATGGGGCACCCGCATACCAATTTTCTGTTATGGGGATTTGCCGGGTGGGCCAACCGGCCGTCATCGCAACGCAAGCCGGGGTCCTACACCGGCCAGGACAATATCATCGACGATGCCGCGGGGCACTTCCTATTTCCGCGCTGGGCAATGTTGATGCGTCAGTAATGACTGTCGCGTTCTCCGCTGCCAGAAGGCTCTCATCGGGAGCGTCCCCGACTGGGGAAAAAGACGAGGACTCTCCTCGCGGCCAGGAGAGTCGTCCATACTGGCGGATTGCGCTACTGCGGTTGCTGCGGGGCCTGCCCCGGTCCGCGACCAGGGCCCATGCGGCTCATCATTTCCGCATACTGTTTCTGCTGGTCCGCAGTCAGGATGGGATTGATCTGCGAAACGGTATTTTCCCGAATCTGTTTCATCTTGGCCATGCGGTCTTCGCGGGAGAGCGAAGTGTCGGCCCGCAGGCTCTGCATCTGCGTCGATTCAGTTTCCAGAATCGGCTTGATCTTCTGTTGCTGCTCTGCGGTCAGGTTGAGCGTCTGCGTCATGCGTTGCAGGCGCTGTTCCGCGGTCGGAGGCTGGCCATGGCCCCATTGTCCACTGCCGGACTGGGGCGGCATCTGTGCGTAGGCCGTCAGCGAAGCAAGCAGCCACGACAGAATTGCCAGCGTGCGAAAGAGAATGTTGTTCATCGTTCGAAGCTCCTGGATGCCCGCTGCGCGAGCAGAGCGAAAACATGTGCCGTTGCGGATGTGAACGGCGCGTTCGACATGAGCATCGCGGTCCAGAGAGCTCCGAGCGTCTGCAGAAGGCGTGCCATCCAATCCTCATCGCGGGCGAGTGTCGATCTGACTACGACTGCTGAAACCCGCCATCCGCAGGAAAGTTCTTGCAGAATCGGCGCGCACAAATGTCGGAACTTGTGGGCTCAAAGCTGGGAATCGCGAAGCTTTCTCCCTCGCACGCCGGCGCGATTGGCACAGGGAAAGGCCTTGTCGCAGTGGGTGCGCCGGGCATCTACGGAAGCGGCGAAATCTGCGTGGGCCACTCCACAACGCCCAGCCGGCCGTCCGGCAGGTGGGTCAGCGCCGGCGCATAGAGTCCGAGGAATTTACGCCGCCACCACATCCCTGTCGCGCGCTTCTCGGCCAGCGAAGTAAACCAATATTGCCAGATCACTGCGCGCACCAGCTTCGGAGGCCCATGCGGGAACGGGCTGCCCGCGAACAGAGCAAGCACATCGGGATTGTTGGCCAGCAGGCGCTCTTCGGTGCTGACCACGAACATGTTGTCACGCCACGTGTCCAGCGAGGCGAACCACAGGTTCCAGTCCAGGCGCGGCTGGTATGGCGCGTAGATGCGCGGCGCTTGCGCCGGGTCTTGCGGCTTGTAGCGGAAAGGGTACGCGGTCCAGGTCTCTCCGTCGTTCGAGCCCTGGAACTCAATCTCGAAACGGCCGCGCGTCATCACTGCGAAGAGTCCATAGCGGTTGGCGATGCGGAAGGGTTCCAGCGCCGCCACCGGCGAGGCCGGGAAGGGAAGCCGTGGAAACGGAATCCATAGCATCTGCACCGTGGTGTCGTAGAAGATCCACATCAGGACCACGCTCGTGACCGCCAGGCTAATAGCGCGGGCATGACCAAAAGGCTCGTCTCGCTGCGTCTCGTCTGAAGTCGAAGCACCCAGGCTGAGTTCATTCTGGCGGCCGATTCGGCGCAGCAACCATCGCTGAAGAAATTTGTCATCGAGCAGCAATACCCCCAGAACCATCACAAGGTAATTCAAGAAGGTGTAGTTGGCGGTGAGAGCCACCGGAATCTGCCAGCACGTCACCACGAAGAAGCAGGCGATGCGCCATCGCCGTGGCATGAACAACATCCACACCAGCCCCAGTTCCAGCACCAGGGTTGCCCCCGTCGCAAAGGCGTGAAACCCGTGGGGTAGATGTTGCACGTACCATCCGATCCACGTCGGTAACGGACCGTTCTGGTAGTACTCGTCCATGGCGGTGAAGTTGCGCCATTGTGGCTCCCCGCTGGCCAGCTTCACCATGCCCGACTCAAAGTAGATGCGAAACCACTCCCACTGCAGCAGGAACAAACTGGCGCGCGACGGAGGGTTGCTGCGCCCCAGCTTTGGCCGTAATCCGGCCGGCGCAAAGAAGAGCGACAGGAAGCCCGCCTCCAGCAACATGCCATCCGATTGGTAGCCGGAGAAATCCTGGGCCGCGCTGACAAACGATAGAAAGCACACGAAACAAACCAGCAGCGCCGCCCGCGGCCAGATGTTGAAGAACAGAAGTACCGCGGCGATCATGCCAATCCAGCAAAGGCCCGTCAGCATGTGAGGGCCGCTGGAAAGCCAGAGCAGCGTGGGCGCATACCAGAAGCGCGTCGCCCCCAGCTTCGCCAATGCCTGCAAGTACTCGTTCGCGGGCAGGATGCCGTCTGGCCCGATCAGTCCCTTGATCTGAAACAGAAGCGGATAAAACGCGGAGAAGTAGATGACACCCATCCCGCGCAGAAACAGCCAGCGCGGAAGCAGCCGGCCGGAAGCGCCTATCTTCGACGAGAACAGCCAGCCGATCACATGAGCGGGACCGTGTTTCGCGTGTGCCATCCTCCACATCCTCCGGTAACAGATTCTCTCTCATTCCGCCGGGTGGGAGACGCGATGCGTGTTGACAAGCGGGCGTCCGGTCCGGCAGCTTCTTGTACGCGCGCTGTTCTCCCGATACCGCGGGCAAGCGGAGTAAGAGCTGTCCACCGAAGTCACGAAGGCCGGCGCCCGGCGCACGCTGGCTTTCTTCATCTGCAGCCGAGCGTCGGCCACGAGCGGATGACAGTTGCGATTTCCTCAATAGACCGGCAAGCGAAGAACGCTCCCGGCAAGTTCAGCTTCCAGGGCTGCGATCAAACCAAGGTTTTGCCCGTTGATGGGGCTGTTGCCGTCAAATGGTAATACCGCTCCGCCACCTGCAGCATGCGCTCATGCGGCACATTCGTCCCGCGCAGTACATTTTCCGGAAACGGCATGACGTCCGCGGGACCTGCCTGCCCGCCGAAGGATGTTATGCGTATTGGGTCGCAATTCATGAAGTCTCGAATCGATGAGAAGACAAAATAGGCCAGCGGGTGTTTTCCTGGGAATCAAATCTATTTAAGTGAAATAAATCACGGCGTGCGGTGAATTCATCCTTTGCGCATGGCGCAAAGCGCGTAACCACAGCGACGTTGGAGGTATTCAGATGTTTTTCAAGGCACATTGATTGTTTCTTGCACCAGTATTCTTGTCATTTCTCTTCACGGTTTCCCTTTGGTTCGGTTTCGTAAGATATTGCTTTACGGAATGGTCAGCGCGGAAGAAATGAACCTCCAATCTGACTGGTTAAGCGTCAGGCAACGCTGCAGGATCCCTCCTCGACGAAGTCACATATTGTCACGCACTTGAAATGTTGGCGATGTTTAGCAACGTACAGCCACACCCCTGCTGTACTCAGCCAGGAGCCATGATTGCGAAGCCATTCAGGGCGGGAAAGGAGTACGTTGCTGCGGCGGCTGCGAAGGCAGGGGAATGGCGCAAAGAAAGCGCAGCGGCTCGCGCCCCGCATTGATGAATTGGCGCTCGTCGTTGGGTAGCACCAGAACGGTGTCTCCCGGATCCAAACTACGCTGTTGTGACTTGCCGCGAAGCAGGGCCTGTCCACTAAGGATGTAGACTTCATGCTCGTGGGCATGGGAGTGGTACGGCGTGGCCGCCCCCGGCTCGACCTCGAACAGCCGCAGAGCAAAGGTGGGTGCACCGTCCGGGGCGGCCCATAGCCATCGGACTGTCACGCCCGCTACTCCCTCCACAGGCTCGGCGGATACCTCAAGACTGCGTTTCACATCCATGGTTTTATCTCCCATCAAGCGGGGTTGGGCTCAGGTTCACCTACTTATAACAAATATGTGTCTGGTCGCGACGAGAAGAAAGACAACGATCCCGACAAGAATGATGGTTGCTCCGGAGGGAATATCCAGCAAATACGACAGTATGAGTCCCAGCACGATGAACACCTCGCCGGCGACGACGCCCCCGAGGATCAGGGTCTTGAAGGAAGGGGCGAGCATTTTGGCAACAGTTGGTGGGATGATCAATAGCGCGCTGACCAGAATAATGCCAAGCAGCTTCACGCCAAGCACGATGCTGACGCACAGCAGCACGTAGAATAGGAGATCCAGCAGCTCTACCCGTACGCCGCACAGCCAGGCAGTGTCTTTATCGAACGCCAGAAGCGTAAATTGCCGCAGGAACTTCTGCAGCAATATGAGAATCGCAGCCGAGAAGACCAAGATTATGGCCAGATCCTGCGAGCTGACGGAGAGGATACTGCCAAACAGAAAGCTCAACAGTTCCGGCTGATAACCATGCTGGAGGCTGATGAGAACTACTCCCAATGCAAGACCGCCGGTGAAGAGAACTCCAATTAGTGCATCCGAGGAAATATTCGTCTTGCGTTCCAGAACAAAGACCGCGGCCCCAAACAGGACCCCGATACCTAGTGCTGCGATGAACGGGCTGAAGCCGGCTATGAGTCCGATGGCCACCCCGGCTAGAGTTGCGTGCGCAATGCCGTCGCCAAAGAACGACATCCGACGAAGCGTCACGAAAACCCCAAGGAATGGAAGAACGAGCCCCAGCGCGACGCCCGCCAGAAGTGCCCTCTGCATAAACGGGAGACCGAAGATCTCACGCAATTCCATTGCTACCCCTCTTGATGCCTGTGGCGATAGAGCATAGCTTCGTTCCCGTATAGCTCTTTAAGAGTCTCCGGTGTTAGTACCTGTTCCGGCTTTCCCTGGCAGACAAGCCTGCGATTAAGGCACAGCACCTGGTCGGCATAGTTGGCGACGACATCGAGTTCGTGAGAGACCATCACAACTGTGCTTCCGTGCTCCCGATGCAGGTGTGAGACAAGCTTGTAAAAAGTCTGCTCGCCGCCGATATCAATGCCGGCTGAGGGTTCGTCCAAAAACAGAATCTTCGGATCTCCCAGCATGGAACGCTCGATCAGCACGCGCTGAAGCTGCCCTCCCGAGAGCGATCCAAGTTTCATGTGGAGCGCTTCCGAGATATTCAGGTGGCCCAGGTACTGTGCGATTTTTTGTTGTGAACAGTGAGGATGCGATAACTGCAGAAACTCCAGAACCGTAATCGGGAAGCTCTTGTCGAAGGTGAAACGTTGGGGCACATTGGCCACCTGCTCGCGCGCCTGCTGCGGCGTCCTGCCGAGGACCGAGACCTTCCCGCGCTGGGGAGAGAGCAAACCCAGAAGCTAGCTCGTACCCCGTCAGATGGGTTGAAGAAGTCGATGCGAAGTCCTTTTAAGTAGTGGGGGCCGCGGGCCACACAAGCGGGATTTGATGGTGCCTGACTCGGTTGGTCCACTCCAGTCCTTGTGGTCTCCGGAGAGGCGGCGATCGCTTTCCGCATCGTCCTATGCTGAAATCGGTGGCAGACACTGCCACAGCAGGGGCGCGACGCGGGACTGCGGGCTGCATAAGGCAGTCTGCCCGGAGAATGCGCACAGAACCTCTCGTGCGATGGGCGTCTACAGGACCTCAATAGTCGAGGATCTTGTCGGCAGCTAGAACCACGTCCGCAAGCTCGCCCAGGTTTTTAGCCAGATGGGCGCCGGGGCGCAGATTCTGGGCCGTGATTCCCGCGAGTGCGGCGCAGTGCGGGCAGACCAGGACCTTGCCACCTGCTTTCACGAAGCCGTTGTAATAAGCGGAGGTTTGCGCATTCATACCTGTAGCAGAGTTCTGAACCTGACGCTCGGCTGCCATGCCCACGCCCTCCACATCGAGCATCAAGGTCACGTCTGCGCCATGCTCCTGAAGGTATTGAGCAAAATGTACAGCCATTAAGGCCGAATGCGAACTGTCCGCGTAACGAGACAGGTGAATTACGATTTTTTGGGATTTTGTCTCCGCCCTGGCTGAAGTGACTCCAGAAAGAATGTATATGCCCGTCGCCAGTACTATTGCCGCAATGATGGCCGGAACAACTCTGTTTTTTGGCTTCACGATTAATCCTCCTCGGTTTCCATCGGTTCGGGAACGTTATGGGTCGATGCTTTGAGCAGTACAGCAGAACTTCCGCCGGCGTGACTCGATTCTGGGTCGGCAATCCACGCCTGACGCAGACCTAAGGCGCTCAACAGTGTGATCGCGGCGATGGCGGCGAGCGAACCGAGGCAGAGCAGGCACCAGACAACCAAGACGTAGGCCTCGACGTAGGCGAGATAGAGCGCAAATCCCAGCCCGATGAGCGCCGCAACAAGCCGCATTGCCGCCACCCAATTGCCGCGACGGGCGGACAAGCCGAAGAGCAAGACGTAGCCAAGCATTCCGATGAGCGCGACAGGAACGCCCAGAAACTCCGAATAAGTACTGCGGTTGACCAAGTCGCAGTTAAACGTGGTGTTCAGATCGCAGTATTCGGTTGCAGACGTACTGTAGTGGCTGTACAGCGAAACGGCGGATAAGACTCCGCCCACTAGACAACAGGCGAACAAAAGCGAACGAAGCATAGATCCCTTCACGGCAGTCTGCATCCCGTCTTTTCGCCTAACGCTTTCAGCGGCTGCAGCCCGATGCGACGCTCACCGTCTGCAAAGATCCAAGTGGGCGTGTAGCGAATCTGGGCCGCCACGCAGGGAAAGCTCATCTGCCGTGTTCCGCGCACCGAGCATTCGACATACGGAACCAGCCGAAATGACGAACCAAACAGCTTCTTCTGATCATCACAATGTGGGCACAGAAAACTTCCGTACATCGTGGCGTTCTTCTGTGCTAGGCAACTCGCGAACGCGTCCAGGTTGGTGGACTCCGCCGAACCGAGTCTCACACAAAACCCAACTGCCAGAAGCGTGACCAATAGAACCATGCGGCCCGGGCGCTGTCCCGATCTTTGCCGGCTAGTGTTATTCGTGACCACAGCAGTTTCCATAACGATGGTGACCGCATCGATCGCCATGACTGCCGCAGCTATGGTGACTGCAGCCGTGGCCTTTACACCCCGAACAGCCGCTGGTTGCCGGAGTCCTGCGCAGCCTCAGGCTCCTGCCTCCCATGTGCAGCGAAGTGGCGATCAGCAGGGAGCCATTGCCGACGAGCGTCCCGGTAACTTCAATTGCATCACCGACGCTAGGAACCAATGCGTGCTCCCCGAGAAAGCGTTTCGGGCCCAAAGAAACTTCGAGCCCTGTCTGCTCGCCCTGCAGCCGAACGTGGAGATCGCTGTTGGATAACAGAATTGTCTCAGCGACGGTACCGTCCAAGATTACGGTGGAGCTCTGCGTCTGGGATTGAACAAAGGGGACGAGAAGAAGAATCAATGCGAACGGGAAGGCACGCCTTTGGCCCGCCATCCCTGCCTCCCAAGGACCGCTCTGTGCGAGACCGGCTTTCCCTTTTGGCGTCATGGATGTATTATACACCTAGATGCAAGATACAATTAGAATGTCAGGCACAAAGAGGACTAGCGATGCGAATTGCAATACCATTGTCTGGAGTGCAACTGTCCCGGCATTTTGGTCGCTCCGAACATTTTTTGTTTGGCGATGCAGACATGGAACAACGCGAGGTCCTGAGCAAGACCGTCGAAACAACTCCTGACCATGCTCCAGGCCTGCTTCCTGCTCGGCTGGCGGAGCATCGCGCCGATATCGTGATTGCCGCGGGGTTGGGCTCGCGTGCGCGGGATCTGCTGGCAGCCGACTCGCTACAGGTGCTGACTGATGTATCGGGCGTAGGTCCGGACGTGCTGGTCAGCGATCTTGTAGACGGTGGACTAGAGACAGGCATGAATGCGTACAATCACTCATTGCACGGTTGCAGGCATTGAGCATCATCTCGAGAGTGGAGAGAATACAATTGCGCGACACTGCCAGGAAACGCAAAACATACCGCAAAACAAACCGAAGATGTCCTCGGCATGACTACCCCTGTACCTGCGCCATGGGACATCTGTATCGATTCGTAGAGCCTGTACTCTTGCTTGTGCTCAGGGAGAAGGGCCGCTCCTACGGATACGATCTCCTGGGGAGCTTGGCTGAACATGCGTTCACCGACGGAGAGATTGAGAAGGCGGTTTTGTACCGCACGCTCCGGCGCTTGGAGCAGAACCGCTATATTTCCTCAGATTGGGATACCGATGAACCGGGACCGGCGCGTCGGGTTTACACGCTGACGAAGGCGGGCGAACAACACCTGAAGGAATGGGCGCAGGTCCTGGCAAAAGTTGCCAGTGCCATGAACCGATTTGTCCGTCGCGCGTCTTCCGAGAAATCCTGAGTTAGAGAAAAGGCATTGGCGACTTCTGCACTCCCAAGCTGTGCAGAGACCGCAGCGCCTGCGACAAGGGCAACTGAACGTGAGAAGGACGAGTCAATCCTAGGAGGTAATCATCACGCAGGAATACAGCTAATCATTCGACGGCTCAACTTCGCTACTCGGCGACTTTCCCCGCCACCAATCCTGCCAGCGATTCATCATACGGCGCGCGAGCGACTCCGCGCTCGGTAATAATGGCCGCAACATACTTGCTGGGTGTCACATCGAACGCCGGATTTTCCACCCGCACGGCATCCGGAGCGATCTGTTTGCCGGCAAGATGGGTCACCTCGGTGGAAGCGCGCTGCTCGATCGGGATTTTGCTTCCGTCCGGCGTGTTCAGGTCCACCGTCGAAATCGGCGCAGCCACGTAGAAGGGAATGCCATGTTCCTTCGCCAGCACGGCGACCGTGTAGGTGCCGATCTTATTCGCCACATCGCCATTGGCCGCGATGCGGTCTGCGCCCACGATGACCGCGTCAATCTTGCCTTGCCGCATCATCGCGCCTGCCATATTGTCGGCGATCAGTGTGGTGGGAATGCCGTCCTTCATTAGCTCCCACGCTGTCAGACGCGACCCCTGAAGGAACGGACGCGTTTCATCCGCGAACACACTAAGCTTCTTGCCCGAGGCAACCGCCGCGCGGATCACCCCCAGTGCCGTCCCGTATCCCGCTGTTGCTAGCGCGCCCGCGTTGCAGTGCGTCAGCACCCCGCCATTGTTGGGCAGCAGCTCCGCCCCATGTCTTCCCATGGCTTCGTTGGCGGCAATATCCTCCACCAGGATCTGCTGCGCCTCTGCCACCAACCCTTTCCGGATCTCATCCAATTGACGCGTTCGCAGTTGCTTGAACTTGTCGCGCATCCGTTGTATTGCCCAGAACAGGTTGACTGCGGTCGGCCGCGTTTCCGCCAGAACGTTGCAAACGATGTCAACCTCGTGCTCAAACTCGGGCAACGTCTTCGCCTGCGAACGCAGCGCACCCAGGGCCACGCCCATCGCCGCCGCCACCCCAATCGCCGGCGCCCCGCGCACAATCATCGTGCGGATTGCATCCGCAACTTCCTCATAGCTCTTGCATGTGACATACACCTCCTCCGTCGGCAGCTTCGTCTGATCGATGAAGCGCACTCCCGCATCTGTCCATTCCAGCGTCTTGATCATGTAGTTATTTCGTAGCGAGGACCTTCAAGTGCTCAGCACGCACATCATTCGCCGTGAACAACGCCACAAATGGAGCCGGCTCCGCAGCCTTCTCCACGTTTGCACGTCCTCCTGCTTCCTGCCGCTCCACCAGGCACAGCACACCGGATATCTCAAACCCGAACTTCCGTGCGGCCTCAATCGCCTGAATTGTGGACGCCCCAGTGGTGCATACGTCGTCCACAATTACCACTCGCATGCCCTTTTCGCGGAAGCCTTCGATGCGCTGTCCCGTGCCATGCGCCTTCTCTGCTTTGCGCACCAGGAATCCGTTGATTGGCGTCTCCTGCTGCGCGCTGATGACCGATGTCGCGACCACAATGGGGTCCGCCCCCATGGTCAACCCGCCGATCGCATCTACCTGCCAGGCGCGCTCGCGAATTTCCTCCAGCACGGCCTCGCCCGTCGCCACTGCACCCGCCGCGTCCAGCGTAGTTAACCGGCAATCAATGTAGTAGTCGCTGGTCCCGCCGCTGGAGAGCTTGAAGTTCCCCAGGCG
>Ga0335082_10000695_pt1 | contig 34874 bp, 29 predicted proteins | sample Lox_Sample_41_FD_206718 | JGI IMG/M metagenome (GOLD analysis project Ga0335082, IMG submission 206718) | Soil microbial communities from Loxahatchee National Wildlife Refuge, Florida, United States - Lox_Sample_4.1 | ecosystem: Environmental > Terrestrial > Soil > Wetlands | place: USA... | reverse complement strand
ATCCGCGATGTTAGGGCTATAACCCGACATGGGATTACTCAGCAGCGACATTCCACTTTTCGCCGTGATTTCGTTGAACGCGCCCCTCCCATTGTTTTGATATACCGGAAAAGTCTCGTCGTCGAGCTCCACAATCACAATGTCGGGCAATCCGTCATTGTTGAGATCCCGAAAGTCCACGCCCATCCCGGAGATCAAGTTTCCATGCTCCGGCAGAGCGACTCCTGACTCAAACCCGACTTCATCGAAAACCGGCAAGGAAGATCCCTTCATCTTGCGGGCGTGAAACAGAGAATTGAAAAGCTTGTCATTCGAAACAAAGATGTCAGGCAAGCCATCATTGTCGTAATCCGCAACGCCCACTCCCATACCTTTTCCCGGATGTGAGCGAATCTTCGATTGCACCGACACGTCCTCGAACGTTCCATCTCCCTTGTTAATGAACAGTTGATTCGGCGTCTCTTTGTAAAACTTCGGATGGCAGTACTCGGGTCGATCCATGAACTTGCAGTCGGGCTCATGATTCACGTCCCAACTCAAGTAATTCACGACAAAAAGATCCAGCAGTCCATCATTGTTCACATCGAACCACGCCCCGCCGACCGACCAAAGCGGCCCAAACTCTTTGTCCGGATGCGTCAGCCCTGCCTTTTCCGTTACGTCAGTGAAGGTTCCGTTACCGTTGTTGTGATAAAGCTTGTTCGCGTGGACACCGCCGATGAAAAGGTCCCCGTATCCATCGTTGTCGTAATCGCCAATAGCGACGCCGACGTCGTACCCAGTGCCCGCGATTCCCGCCTTCTCAGTGACGTCCGTGAATGTGCCGTCGCCATTGTTGTGGAACAGCCGATCCCAATATTTCGGTGACGTCTTTTTCAGCGTCGTTATGTCGGCGCCGTTCGTTAAGAAGATGTCCAGATACCCATCATTGTCGTAGTCGAAAACTGCCACGCCGCCCGCCATTGTCTCTGGAGCATGCTTCTGTGGCGTCTCACAACTGTCCAGGACAAATGGAATCGTGCGGTAGGAGAAGTGAATCGCTGACGAACCCGCTCCGTGTACAACGCCACGGTTCAGCAGCGCCAACGCAAACAAGAAAAATGCACCCGATGCGAGAATTCTCGGCTTGAAACGCATTGCGCGAGGAGTACGCCCGCCTTGACTACTGATTCTGGGGTGCACTGAGCTTTTCAATCTCCTCCTTCTCGCGCTTGGCGTCTTCGCTGCGTCCGGCACCCGTGTACGCACGCAACAAGTCCCAATGAACGCGAACCGTCTGCGGAGACTGTTCGCGCGCTGTTTCCAATTCATGGATGCCCGCTACCGCGTCTTCCTTAGCAACCAGAACTTCTCCCAACATCATGTGGGCTGCAGCTCGTTTCGGATCAAGCCTCACCGCTTCCTCCGCGAGCGGCAGGGCCAAATCCTGCTTTTGCTCTTTTATGTATTCCTCCGTAAGGCGCAACCGCGCAGATACATTCGAGGGCGAAACCTCCAGTTCCTTTCTTAACTCCTTAATTCCGTTCTCTGGGTCTTCGTCGAGCAGAAATGCTCCATACAGAAAATGAACGCCGGGCTCATTCGGATAACTCTCCGCAATTCCACGGAACAGTTTGCCCGCTTCATCCCGTTTCTCAGCCTCCAGTGCTAGCGTTGCCTCTCCGGCAGCGCGGATCATTTCGCGGCGGTCTGCAGGAATCTCCTCCGGCAGAAAAGGCAGTCGCAGCGCGGCTAGGCCTAAAGGCTCAACGAGCGGTTTGGAATCCTGGCCAGACTTCACCATGGCGATCATTAATCGCATGCTGTCGTCAAACAACTCGAATCTTGTCTGCAGGCAAGCCACATAATAGAAAACCGATTGTGCGATATCCTTCTGATCACCCATGCCCACAGCCATCGCCCGCTGAAGGTGATCGAGAGCCCGGGAGTAGTCATGCAGCTCAAATTCGCACATCCCCAACATGGCCCAGCCTAACCCGAGTTCGGGGTTCATCCCGACAAGCTTGCGCAAAGAGTCCCGGGCCGCCGGATATTGGTTCTGCTGGTAGAGCAGCGAACTCAGGCTCCAAAGACCGTCTTTCCACTTCGGCTGGATCGTCAGCGCCTCTTTATAGAGTTTTATCGCGTCGTCGACTCGACCCGCGTCTCGGGCGTTATCGGCAGCCTGTGAAACCGTCGCGAATGAAGACGAAGCGGTGGTGGGATGAGCCTTCTTGATCTCGGGAACCTGAGCCCCCACTTCGCACACCGCGCAGAGCAGCAGAAAGGCAGCGATCCTGATCATTCCGGTCCCGCCTGTTTTGCCGATTTGACTTTTTCTGCCGGTGAGGCTAGGACACCTTCTTTTGCCTTGAGATCGCTGAACGCTGCCATCTCTGCTTTGGCCTCGTTCTTACGACCGAGTCGGAAATATGCCATGGCCAGATGGCTCCGGATCGTGGCGGCATCTGGGGCTAGCAGCTTGGCTGCTTCGAGCTCTTTCACGCTGTCGTCAACTCGATTGTTCGCCAGCAGAACCCGTCCGAGAATGTGGTGTCCCTCGGGATTCTTTGGTTCCAACTCGACCGCATTCTTGGCGAACTCCTCGGCTTCTGCCAGCCGGTCTGCCTCCAGATCCATTTGTGCGAGTTCCAGCATGGCAGCGGTGTTTTGCGGGGAGATCCCCAGTTCTCGGCGAAACTCCTTTTCAGCTTCCTCTTTCTTCCCTTCGAAGCCCCGCAGTGTGCCAACGTAATAATGGACGTTCCCTGATCTATCGTAGTGAGCGAGCAGCCGATTCGCGTATTCATCTGCTCTGGCAAAGTCGTTCGGTGGCAGGGCAGCATACAAGGCGCTGTTGCCCGCGAGCCAGATCTGTTCCCTCTGTTCGGATGGATATTCACCGGGAAGATTCTTGATTCTGAGGGATGCCAATCCCATCGCCTCCGCGAGTGCCGGTGCGCGCCCGCGTCGCTGTACTTCGGTTGTCAGCAGATACAGAGCTTCAACGAACCGTCCTTCGCGTGTCAGAAGAAGCGCGAAGTGGAAAAGCGCCACGTCCGTCAATTCCGGCGTGCCTGCCCATCCCTCGCTGGCCCACAAACGAAAATGACGGAGAGAATTCTCATAGTCCTTGGTCTCGTACTCACACAAGCCTAAAAACGCATACGCGGGGCCAGGCTTGCGCGTGCTTGCAGCAAAATGGCGGAAGGCGCCTTCTGCCTCAGGAAAACGGTCTTGATCGTAAAGCAGGCTTCCTAAGTCCCACCATCCCTCATTCCATGTCGGACGCAGCTTCAATCCTTCCCGATAAAGATCGATGGCATGCTGCCCCTGATCGGAAGCCCGCGCCGCATCCGCCTCGCGCGCGATCTGCTCGAAAGTCCGGCTACCTTGAGCTGCCGTGGGATTTGCTGTGAGAACAAGGGCCAGGAGGGATACAGCGGCGACCATAGGGAGGAATATACATGGGGTGGCCTCATCGAGGCCACCCCACATGAGTCGTGCTAGAACGAGTACTTCATGCCCAATTCGACGATTCGGCGCCCAACGAGATAGGTAGCTTTGCCGAAGTCCGGATTGGCGTTGCCATTCGAATCAAACACCAGCTTCAGATTGTTGTCACCGTTCGTGAACGACGACAGAGGATGATTCAGGAAGTTAAACGCCGACACCCGGAACTGCAGGTTCTGGTGTTCGGTGATCTTCATGTTTTTCATGACCGTCAAGTCGCTGTTCCAGAACATCGGGCCCGGCAGATAGGGCATGCTGCCTGTCCCGAGTGCTCCTGCAGGTGCTGGCTTGAAACACCCTGGATTAATGTACTGGTCCTTCGACAACCCCTGAGCGGGATTGCAGGTGATCAAAGGATACAGCGTGATGTCAGGAGAACCCAGCAGGTGCACGTTGTCCTGGTTCGGGCCAACATTTCCCTGCTGCAGGTTGAAGTTGAAGTTCGTGCCGCCCTGGATAAATACCTGCGAGCCACTCTGAATCGTAGTGATGCCAGAGATCTGCCAACCATTGGCCAGTCCTCTGACCAAGCTGCTGCCCGCATGGGAATTGGGCAGGTTGAACACGTACGCCGCACTGAACGCATGCTTGCGATCTTGCGGCAACACGCCCCAGAGATAGTGCTCGGCTTGGCCAACGGAGATCGCACTGGGGAACGCTCCATTGGAGAGCTGTGCACCGTCTCCGACAGCCTTCGACCACGTGTAGTTCGCATTCAAGGTCATGAACCCGACATTGCGACGCACACTAGCCTGTAGGCCATCGTATTGCGCCTTTCCGGCAGTGATGCTCTCGTTCATCGTCGTGTAGTCGGGGTACTTCCGGTAGTGAGCGAGACAACCGTTGCTCCCTACGCTGTCCGTGCCGTTCGCGAAGCAGTCAGACGGATACGCCGCAATCGCTGCCGCCGCATTGATCGTATGCAGCGGGATCGCGTTGAACGTATTGGTGTACGACTGCATGAAGTCCGTATGGTTCCCTACATACGAGAGTTCCATCTCGAACTTCTGAGGTAGCCGCTGATTGATCGTCAAGCTGTAAGTGGTCACCAGCGGTTGCTCATCGTTATGAGGATCCATCACAAAGACCCCCTTAAATGCACCGGGAGCCAAGCCTGTTCCGTACGGCAGGGGAGTCGTTGCGTGTTGGTCAATACTCTCCCACGTCGGACACAGCGAGTCGTTCCATCCGCACGACCAGCTCGATGACCCTGTCGCTGTCTGAGCGGGCTGCACGTAGGAGTTGCTCTGCACCAGATCGTAGGAGCGGAACTTACCCCATCCTCCGCGGACAACGGTCTTGCCATTGCCAAACAAATCAATGGCGGCGCCCAAACGGGGTGAGTAGAACAACGGCCGGCTATCGGCTCCTGAGAGCGGAACGCTGTGGTCGAGATAGTGCCACGAGATTCCCGTGTTGGTGTTTTGGTCCGCGGGAATCGTCGCATCGTACGCGGATGGATTGAATACGGCCAATCCATACGGGTCAGAATAAGGTTTCGCGTAGTGCTCAAACCGTATTCCAAGGTTAAGGGTGACTCGACGTGTGAGCTTCCAGTCATCCTGAACATAGAAGTCGTAGATGTTCTGCGCAAGGTTCGTCGGAGGCGGCAAGGCTTGCTCAAAATATCCCGCCTGGCCGATACCCATCAATGCATCGGCGTATTCGTTACCCGAGGTGTTGCCACCCCATCCTGTCGCTCCATATGCCAAGACGCCCATGAACTGTCCCCAGTTGTCTTGCTTGTTGTAGAGGTGTTCATAGTAAAAGCCCGCTTTGAACGTATGGGTCTTAATGACCTTGGTCAGATTTTCCGCGATGCTGGGAATACCTTTGATCGCAATCATCGATGGGTGATAGTCGTGCCCAACGTCCCCCAGATTTGGGAAGCCCGATCCCCAGCTCAGTACCGCCGGGGTATTGGAGTTCCCGTAGATTCCTGTCGGAGCAAAACCAACGCCCGCGCGAGTCTGCTTGGCAGGATCACCTAACTTGGTCGGGAAGTTGATCTTCGTATATCCGAACCGCGTCTCACTCGTCATGGTTGGCGAGAACACGCGGAGGAAAGTTCCGCTGATCGCGTCGGAGCCGTTGATCCCAATGGCGTTGCTTGGTGCTGGAACAACCCAGTCGCCCGAATTAATCCACAACCCCATCGGCATATTCGCGTTTTCGCGCTGGCGGCTCCACACCACGTATGCCTTCGTATTGTCATTGATGTTGTAATCGCCGCGAACGACGTTCTGCCACGAGTTCTGCGCTACGCTGAACGCTTGTACATAGTTGTAGCCCGTCGCGGTGGGATCAGCGTTAGGAGCGGGCAGATCGGCCTTCAGCAGGTTCTGCGCATTGGGATCAATGCAACCTGGATCGATGATTCCACCAGTGATCCCGGCGCAGGCCCCGTTGAACGGATTGTTGACTCTGCCCTGTGGACCGTTCCATCCGACCACACTGCCGGGCGTCGTCGGAAGATTCTTAACAATGCTGTGTCCTACGTTCGCGTACTTGGGCTGCGACAGCTCGCTGAAGTCCCCGTTTAACATGGCGTCTGTCGGAACGAAGGCCCGATCCACGCCGCCATCCAGATCCTGCTTGTAGTACTCGAAGGCTTCGAAGAAGAACAGCTTCTGCTTGCTCTTGTTGAAGCTCGTTCCGGGAATGTAAAGCGGCCCTCCCAGGTTGAAGCCGGGATAGTAATAAGAACTTGGTACTTTCAGCTGGCCCGGCTTGAATCCGTTCGCGGGATTGCTATCAATCGCCTTATTGAACCAGTCTTCCGAGTTCATGGCCTGATTGCGCGCATAGAAGTACCCTTCGCCGTGGAAGGAGCTGCCACCGGCTTTGGTCACGGTGTTGACGACGACGGGGCCCTTCGCGTTTTCGGCGCTGAAGTTTGAACTCAGCACCTTCACTTCCGAAATCATGTCAGGGTTTGGGTTCACCGGGTTCGCCGCTGCTGAACCTGGGTCGAAGCTGTGCTGCCCGTCAATCGTGATGTCAATATTCTGTCCATTGACCGAAACGTTGCCGAGTCCGCCGGCGCTGTTCCCTACGGCAAATCCGTTGATGCCGACGACCTGCCCGTCATACGAAGGGCGGTTCACGGCATTGTTGTTTTGTAGCGTCGCGCCCGGCAGCAGCTTCAGATACTCCGTCGCGTTGCGTCCGACCAGAGAGTAGTCCTGCAACTCTTTGGAGGAAATTAACGAGGACTTCTCACCGGAGTCCACAGTCGCGATCGATTCGGCCATGGCATTTACTTCAATGGTTTCGTTTGTGGTCCCAACCTTCAGCTGGACGTTCATCGTCTTGCTGTCGGAGCCATTGAGCATAATGCCGGTGCCCACCCACTTCTGGAAGCCCGACATCTCCACGCTGACTTCGTATGTCCCTGCGGGTACTGTGGACATCGAGAAAAAGCCGTCTTTATTGGTAACTGTTTTCCGCAGTTCCCCGGATGCCATGTTCTTGACAGTAACGCTGGCATTGGCCGTGACAGCACCGGAAGTATCCGTGACTGTTCCACTCAGCGACCCGAACTGCGACTGGGCAAACGTCAAGGGCACCACAAAAACCATCAAGGTTGCGAGTGCCAGAATCCACTTAAGCTGCTTCATCCGAACCTCCTCGGATCATCAGGCTCTCAGGGTGAGACTGGTGAATTTTCGCCAAATTCGTAAACGTTATCGGAATCGCGCCGAGATACCCACGTTCTGGGGGACGTCTTAGGAGTACTCGACACTAATGCAAAAGAACTATCCGATCAGTTTTTATGATGGGTCGATTGTCAATGTCAAGAAGAAAATCGTTATTTTTGATGGCTTTAGCGCACGGTATATTGTGATTCTGATCACTGCGCAGGCGTCCTTGTTTTGTAACCAGTAACCGTTTTTGACGGCTCGCGGCTGCAAATCCGGGCTATTAAAACGTGACAGTAGACCAAAAGGACAGGTGGAATCCGATCGCTGGCCAGTCGCACGCGATTCATTCGGCTCTTAGTGCTCTCTAGGGCACGATATTCGACGCAGGCCAGTGCGAAGGCTGGGCATTCATGTTCAGTGAAATCGCTACTGGCGCTTCCACGGGATTCACATCAATGTTGTAGCCATCGACCTCGATCAACGGTTCCTCACCTTGTAAATCCTTGGTCGCAGCTTCAATCATTACGGTAGAAGACTCGCCGGGAACGAGCGAAAGGTAATTGTCCGTGTAGAACACCGGCAAGACGCGACGGCCGCTCTTCTTCTGATGAAGTTGCAGATGCGTTAACAAGGCGACGTTTTGGGTGTTGTTCTGAAGTGTGACAGTAATCAATGTCTTCTCATCGTCGATGCGACTCTCGGCTTTTGCGTCGAGCTTGACCGTAGCGAGTTGTTCAAGTCCGTCCAGTTGATCCTGTGCGACGTGTTGCCAGTAAAGATTGGTCGAGAGGACTTCGCCATCGGAACCGATCAAATCCAGCTTGATGAAATAAAGAGGACTGATTCTGGCCCCGACTTCTATCTGCGCCGCTTTCACGGTAGTGCTGGCCGAAACCTCGGCGAGCTTGTACGTTTCGTCTGAATCGAGCTTGCCACTGAACTCATACACCCGCAGCTTCACATTAACGTTCTTCAGCGCTTCTGGACGATTGTTCACAACCTCGATTCCACGATTCTCTTCATTGAACTGTACATGCACGGTCTCGGACGCCTTCTTTGCGCCATACAGCGCGGCATTCGGCTCAAGATCGTAATGGTAGAGTTGCCAAACGAAGCTGGGCTGCGCCGGATTACTCATCCAGGTGATGATGCCTGTCGTCTCCTTGAACATCTTCGCGTTGCGGCCTTCATACATTGCCCGGAAAGCTTCGTACGTAGCCATCTGACCTTTGCGCACCAAGTCGGCCAGATTGCGAATATGCCCGTATCGCTCCGCTAGAGTTTTGCCAAACTCGTCCCCTCGCTGAGCTCCTGCCGCCATATCATGCTGCGCCCAATCGTCATTAATGGTTTCCCAGTCCTTCTCCGGCATCATGCCTTGAATGGATTCGATGGTTGGCACTGAAACCGATCCCGTTTCTGTCTTGAAGCTCTCGTTCAACGCATAAAAGAATCGTGGCGCTCGCCAGTAATAAGGACCATGAGACGACACACCGCGGCCGTCCGCGGAATTCGATTGGTATAGACGAGACGGGTCCAACTGTCCCATCAATGCCTTCAATTGATCATCGAGAGCTTTTGGCGGATAGCCTTCGTTGCGCGCGCACCACACTGCGATCGATGGATGGTTGCGATAGCGCACGACTTTATCAGTGACATTCGCGATGTAAGTCGGAATGTCGGCAACATCCGGCCCATCAAACGGATTCGGCTGGAAAAATTCGTCCCAGAGCAGAATGCCATACTTGTCCGCCATATCGTAGAAATCCGGACTTGTACTCTGTCCCACCCAGTTGCGAACAATATTCAGGTTGGCAAGCGCATGCAGATGAAACTGCGCATCCAGTCGCTCGCGGGTAATCCGCTTCATTCCCTCGTCCAGTCCCCAATTCCCGCCTCGCGCCATAATCCGGACGCCATTAACGGAAAGCGTCAGATTCTCCGAGTCCGGAACCTGATATTCGATCTTGCGCATTCCGAACTGTTGCGTGCTGCTGTCAGAAGTATTCGTTCCGATGTCGAAACTCAACTTCAACCAATACAAATTTTGCGGCCCATATCCGTTCGGCCACCACAACTTTGGATCGGAGATATGCAACTCCGGCGCCGACTTACTGTCGAGTGAAACCTGTTCTTTCCCATTAGCGGGAATCGTGACGGTCTTGTGGAACGTGACCGCATGACCAGGTGTGCCTTGCAGCTCGATGACGCCGGTTAAAGTGCCACTCACTGGCTTCGGCGATCGGTTCTCGAGACTGGAGGCAATGTGCAGATCCGCAGCGTCATACTTCGCCGACAACTCTGAAGTGATGAAAGGATCCTTCAGAATCACTGGGCCCGTTGAGTCCATTGTCACTGGCAGCCAGATACCGGTATCGCGATCACGAATCGCTGGCAACCAGTCCCATCCGATCGTGCAGAGAAATGTCGGGCCATCAAGCGCTGTCTCTCCACCGTTTGCCCCTACGCCGAGAGCGACTGTGTGCTCGTGCGGAACTCCGGGGTGAGGCTGGGGCGATACCAGAACCGCGAGCACCGCCGACCGTCCGGGTTTAACGAATTCCTTGACATCAAAATCTCCGCGGATAAATGCCCCGCGCATCGTCCCGACCTGATGTCCATTCACCCAGATCTCGGCGAAGTAGTTAATCCCGCCAAAATGAATCCAGGTATGGCGATTCTTGTGACTTTTTGGGACGGCGAGCGTTGCTCGATACCAATAACTCGTTTTGTTAAGGCTCTCCGGAATGGCTCTCATGTTCTCGCCATAGAGCGGCTCCGGATACACCTTGTTGTTGACAAGCGTAGTGAGAACAGTTCCGGGAACAGTGGCCGGATACCAATTCTCAGGCCGAAATTTCGAAGACGAGATTTCAGCAGCAGGAGCTGAGACTTTCGCCGAGTCCTGCATCATCCAGCCACCAACTGTTTCTTGCAAAGATTGAGCGTAAGTAGTCATGGGACACACAACAAGGAAGAGAGCGAAGAATTGTTTCAACATTTGAGTATGAGATTTCTGGGACAGTCTACTCTCGACGTGCTTTTCTGCAACAGGCTGCGAGAAGAAGAGAAGGATGGCAGACAGCGAAAGAAGACTAATTTCCGCTCCTTGCCACTTCCAGTATACAAAGCGCCACGGGGCTTGTAGCAAGCCCCGTCCCCTGCCTTAAAGTCTGGCAGAAAGCCCATTGAATCGAACTGGAGTGTGCCGATGAACCATGCAGTATTGATCGCCGGAGGAGGCCCGACAGGGCTGATACTGGCAGCCGAGTTGGCCTTGGCGGGTGTAGACGTTGCGATCGTCGAGAGGCGCGAAAGTCAGGATCTTGCAGGCTTGCGCGCAGGCGGGCTGCACATACGCACAATCGAGGTGCTCGACCAGCGGGGAATCGCCGATCGCTTCCTTTCGCAAGGGAAGGTCATTCCTCGCGCACCCTTCGCGCGCATAACTCTCGACATCAGTGATCTCCCAACTCGTCACAGCTATTTTCTCGCGCTCTGGCAGACCCACATCGAGCGCATTCTCGCCGGCTGGGTCAGTGAGTTGGCGGTGCCGATCTATCGCGGATGTGAAGTGACAGGTTTCACACAGCAAAACACGGGCGTTGACGTCGAACTCTCCGACGGCCGATCGATGCGCGCAAACTATCTCGTCGGGTGCGACGGCGGCCGAAGCCTGATCCGCAAAAAGGCAGGTATCGACTTCCCCGGTTGGGATCCATCAACCAGCTACTTGATTGCCGAAGTCGAAACGGCGAAAGAGCCGGAGTGGGGAGTGCGGCGCAGTGAAAAGGGCGTTAACGCCTTCGCCAAACTTGAGGACGGCCGCGCGCGTGTCGTGTTGAATGAACGACAGGTCATTCAGGGCGACCAGCCAACGTTGGGTGACGTCCGCGAGGCACTCATCGCTGTTTACGGAACGGATTTCGGTCTTCGAAGTGCCAACTATATTTCCAGGTTTACAGATATGACGCGGCAGGCAGCGCGGTATCGCGCAGGACGTGTGCTCCTGGCCGGGGATGCGGCACATGTGCATTCCCCCGTTGGTGGACAGGGCCTCAACCTCGGCGTTCAGGATGCGGTGAATCTCGGATGGAAGCTGGCCCAAGTCGTTCATCGAACATCACCCGAGAGCCTTCTGGACACGTACCATGCCGAGCGGCATCCAGTCGGGGCCCGCGTACTGCGCAACACCATGGCGATTACCGCACTCGACCGCAGTGATGATCGCATCGTGGCTCTGCGTGAAATGATCTCCGAGCAATTGCAGAATAACGAGACGCGAAAGCAATATGTCGCCATGATGTCTGGTCTGGATATTCATTACGACTTTGGCGAAGGACATCCGCTACTCGGCCGCCGCATGCCCGATCTTGACCTGGTCACCGCCAACGGTCCGCTGCGGATGTTCACATTGCTGCACAATGCCCGGCCTGTGCTGCTCAACCTCGGCGAGCCAGGCGCCTTCAATATCACTCCGTGGACAGATCGCGTTCAATTGATCGATGCCAAATACGAAGCTGCCTGGGAGCTTCCTGCGATCGGAACAGTTACTGCACCCACAGCCGTGTTGATCCGGCCTGACGGATACGTGGCCTGGGTAGGAGCCGCGAGTCAGATTGACCTCGACGATGCGCTAACAACTTGGTTCGGACCTCCTGCTTGTACTGAGAAGACCAGTGGGAATCCTCGCTGATACGATAGCTAAAGCCAAAATGCACAACGATCTCCGAAAAGTTCGCGTAATTGACTCCCACACCGGAGGGGAACCAACGCGCTTAGTAATCAGCGGAGCTCCCGACTTGGGCTCCGGCCCGCTATCCGAGCGGCTCGAGCGGTTCCGCTGTGATCACGACCCATTTCGTTCCGCGGTTGTGGCCGAACCTCGCGGATCGGACGTCGTCGTGGGCGCTTTACTGTGCGAACCGGTGAACCGCGACTGCGCAGCAGGCGTCATCTTCTTTAACAACGTTGGCTACCTTGGAATGTGCGGTCACGGCACCATTGGACTGGTAGCAACGCTGGCCCATATGAAAAAGATTTCTGCCGGCACGCATCGAATCGAAACACCTGTCGGCGAGGTAAACGCAATCCTTCATGAGACTGGAGAAGTAACCGTAAATAACGTCCCGAGCTATCGCAGCGCCGCGAATGTGCGAGTCGATGTCCCGGGATATGGACCGATTGTTGGCGATGTCGCATGGGGAGGCAACTGGTTCTTCCTCGTGCACGACCACAAAATGGATCTCTCTCTGCGGAACGTGGATGAACTCACCTCATTCACGTGGGCTATTCGCCAGGCGCTGACGAAGAATGGGATCACTGGCGACAACGGTAAAGAAATCGATCACATCGAACTCTACGCGCCGTCGCAGCTCGCAGGAGTGCATAGCAAGAACTTCGTTCTGTGTCCGGGCAAAGCCTACGATCGCTCTCCCTGCGGTACCGGAACCAGCGCCAAACTGGCTTGCCTCTATGCCGACGGAAAACTTCACGAAGGTCAGACCTGGAAACAGGAAAGCATCGTGGGCAGCGTCTTCGAAGGCAGCGTGACCGTGCGCGATGGCAAGATTTACCCAAGTATCAAAGGCCGAGCCTATGTGAACTCCGAGGCCGACTTGGTTTTCGATCCGCACGATCCCTTCTGTATGGGCATCCGTCCCTAATCCACATGAGCGGCACAACCTATGACGCAATCATTATCGGCGCAGGCATCGTGGGCGCCGCTTGCGCGTATGAGTGTGCCAGGCGCGGCATGCGAGTCCTCATCGTCGATCGTGACATCGTTGGAGGAGGCACAACTGGCGCTGGCATGGGCCACATCGTTGTGATGGATGATTCCGAGGCGCAATTCGCGCTCACACGCTATTCGCAAAAACTGTGGCAAGAGTTGCGACCACAATTGCCCGATGACGTCGAGTATGAGCAGTGCGGAACGATCTGGGTCGCCGCAGATGATGAAGAGATGGCAGAGGTGCGGCGGAAGCACGAGTTCTACTCGCAGCGCGAAGTCCCTACGGAAGTTCTCTCGGCAGCACGTGTGAAAGATCTCGAACCACACCTGCGGGACGGAATGGCTGGAGGGCTACTCGTTCTGGAAGATGCGGTGCTTTATCCGCCATGTGCTGCGGCGGCATTGCTAGGCCGCGCGCTGGGACACGGCGCCGAACTGCGCGTCGGAATCTCCGTGAATCAGATTGGTGGTGGCCTGGTTCGCACGAGTGACGGAGAGTTTAAAGCCAAGGTCATCATCAATGCAGCGGGAGCGGAATCTCCGAAACTGACCTCAGGAATTGAAGTCAAGAAGAGGAAGGGACACCTCGTGATCACGGACCGCTATCCGGGATTCTTGCGGCATCAACTCGTCGAACTCGGATACCTCAAGAGCGCGCATTCGGTGACAAGCGATTCCGTGGCCTTCAATCTTCAGCCGCGCCGGACAGGTCAAATCCTGATCGGGTCTTCGCGGCAGTATGGAGCCGAGCACAGCGACGTGGATCACGACATCCTGGCGAAGATGTTGCGTCGGGCGGAGGAGTACATGCCGGAAATCGGCCGCATCTCGGCGATTCGCACCTGGACGGGGTTCCGTCCGGCAACGCCTGACAAGTTGCCGCTCATCGGTCCGGTACAGGATGACGAAACCGTCTTTCTCGCAACTGGGCACGAAGGACTGGGAATCACGACTTCAACGGGAAGCGCCAGAATCCTGGTCGACTACATCACAGGCGTCAAACCTGAAATTCCGATCGAGCCATATTTGCCGTCGCGAGCCATGAAGGAGTTCGCACATGCCTGATGCGGTCACGCTGACGGTGAACGGCGCGACGGTTTCGGTGCCTGTCGGATCAACGGTGGCTGTGGCCGTTGCCGTGGCTGGGGTGCCGTGTAGGACATCGGTGACTGGCCAGCCACGTGGGCCTTTGTGCGGGATGGGAATCTGTTTCGAATGTCGCGTTTCGATCGATGGCGAGTCGCATGTGCGAAGCTGCCAGACATTGTGCAAGCCCGGGATGGACGTAAGAACCAATGACTGATTGGCGTGAATTCGATGTGCTCGTCGTTGGCGGAGGTCCCGCAGGGATCGCGGCCGCCGCGTGCGCGGCTGAATCCGGCGCACGGACTGCCATAGTTGACGACAACCCAAATCTCGGTGGACAGATTTGGCGAACCGCGTCGCAACAAGAACATTCGAGCGATGGTGCGCCGTGGTACGCCCGTTTGCAAAAGGCAGGAGTGACAGTCCTCTCCGGCAAGAGAGTTTTCGATCGGCCCGCACCGGGTGTGTTGATGGCGGAAAGTGATGACGAGTTCATCGAGCTTCGATACCGGAATTTGATCTTGGCCACCGGAGCGCGCGAGCGCTTTCTGCCGTTTCCCGGCTGGACCTTGCCCAACGTCATGGGTGCCGGCGGATTGCAGGCGATGGTCAAATCCGGATTGCCGATTCACGGCAAACGCATCGTGGTGGCCGGCACCGGACCTTTGTTGATCGCCGTTGCCGCTTATTTGAAAGAGCACGGCGCTGAGGTTCTGGTTGTCTGCGAGCAAGCTTCGTGGGGCGGACTTGCCCGCTTCGCAATGGCGCTTGTGAGCCAGCCCGGAAAAATTTCTCAAGGCTTGCAGTTGAAGCGCACTCTCGCCGGTGTCGCGTTTGCCCCGAACTCGTGGGTCGTGTCGGCACAGGGGCGCGAGCAACTCGAGTACGTCACGATTTCGCGTGCAGGCAAGCGCGAGACGATCCCATGTGACTACCTCGCCTGTGGTTTTCATCTGGTGCCGAACATTGAACTCGCTCAGCTGCACGGATGCCGCATCCGCGATGGATTTGTTGCGGTCGACGATCTTCAGCGCACCAGCGTCGATGGTATTTTTTGTGCGGGAGAGCCAACGTCCATCGGAGGAGTTGAGCTGTCACTCTTGGAAGGACAGATCGCAGGTCTCGCGGCGGCGGACCGAATTCAAGAGGCGCGCAACTTATTTGCCGAGCGAAAAAAAGCTCAGAGTTTTGCCGCCGCTCTCGGTCGAGTCTGCGAACTGCGCCCCGAGCTCAAGAACCTGGCAACGTCGGAGACCCTTGTTTGCCGGTGCGAGGACGTGGCTTACTCGCGGCTTCGATCCCATGCGAGCTGGCGTTCTGCGAAGCTGCACACTCGATGCGGCATGGGGCCTTGTCAGGGGCGGATCTGCGGGGCGGCTACTGAATTTCTTTTCCGGTGGACTCCGGATTCTGTGCGTCCGCCGGTTTACCCTGTCAAAGTAAAAAGCCTGGCGGCGGTGCCCACTGCCGCAAAACCAGCGGCTCAAGCAGGAGACATGCGATGAAGTGGAAGGGCGTCATCCCTGCCATCACCACACCAATCGAGCACGAGAACTTCGAAGCCGTAAAAGAATCGAGCGCCGATGTCCGCCGAGTTCTCCGCCATCCGCGCCCTGCTCGACCGCCGTCTCGAAATCCTGGTCGGAGTCGATGATGCGATTCTCGAAGGCATCAGCGCAGGAGCCACCGGATGGATCGCCGGCCTCGCTAACGCCCTCCCGCGCGAATCGGTAGATCTGTTCAACTACGGCGTAGCCGGAGAGACCCAGAAGGCCTTCGAACTCTATCGCTGGTTCCTGCCCCTCCTCCGCATGGACACCTCCCGCACTTCGTTCAGTTGATCAAGCTGGTGCAAGCGGAGCTTGGGGTAGGGAATGCAAGAGTCCGCCCACCGCGCTTGGAATTAGAAGGTGAAGGACTCCGCGAGGCAAAGAAGGTGATCGCAACCGCCATGCGCACCAAGCCGCAACTAGTACAAGCCTAGCGTTTACGTTGGAATTCGAGGATGTGCCCTATGCGTTGCTCGGCGGTGCTGGGCGCCCGAAAGCGACTGCCACGGCTTCACTATTCCGCCTTCGCTTTCCTTGCTAGTGCCCTGATGGTTAGCTCAATATGATCTCGCAGTAAGTCGAGATCCTCCGGGGTGATCGTTCCTTTCAGCACGAGTTCAGCGCGTGCGGCCGGTGAAAGTGCAAAAGAATAGTTCTGCACTGCAGATACGGTAGGCTTGGGCGGAATTGAAGGGAATAGGCCATCAATGATTTTTGTCACCGAGTCTACGGGCTTATGAGCTTCGCCCCCGCTAAATACGTATTCTTCTCCTGTCACTAGCTTCAGGTTCTCTTTGTAGACCTTAATTACATCTTCAGCCGCGTCAGATGAGAACCCTTTTGTAATGAGGGCATGGCGGAGATTGCCATCACTAGGAAGCTGGTCCGGGTAGAGTTCCCGCAGTTCAGAAAACAACGACGGGGCAAAAACCATCCGGTTAACGGCCGCCTCTCTTTCGGGGCCATCGTCCATCTCGTAGTAGGCCAAGGCATCCTTGCTGACCTTTAGAGCGTCACCAGTCCCTTCTAGAATTCCGTATTGACGCAACGCTCCCAGCATTGCCAAAGAAGGACCACTCAATCCCTTGTAGCCCAGATCTTGTGCCACCACGAGCTTCACCGCTGGATGCGTGTGTTCCTTCTCGTATACCCTCCGGCCTTTTTCAATGGCTGTGCTGAAGGGAATTTGCGGACAATTCGGGCTTCTGTGTTTCGCCATACACCCTCCAAATACGTTGAAGATAGCACAAGATTATTCTCGGTACAACGGGAGAATAAATTATTCTCCCAAACTATTGACTCTGTAGTTTGCATGAGTATAATCCCGTCATGAGGTACGAGCCTAGAACTGGGAATCATCAATCGCGGAGTCACGCGATCGACGGATGCTTTTTGCAAAAAGCTATCCGGCGCGCATGCACCGTTGAAGAAAAGCCTCTCGATGGCGGGCTGGAATTTCAGGCCACCTTTGGGAGCGCTGAGGAGCTATTTAGTAATTAGCTAATGACAACGGTGCGGAATCGCCGTTGCTTATCCACAGGAAGTGTGGTGATACTGGAGAGGTAAATAAAGGCCGAGTGAGGAGCAAGCTTGCCGCGCGCATCCTCACCCAGCTTTATGGGCCCGTAGCTCAAATGGTAGCGCCCGACTGTTAATCGGGTAGTTGCCAGTTCAAGCCTGGTCGGGCTCGCCAATCGGCCGCTGGTCGTGAGACTGGCGGCCAATCTTTTTAGAATTTGAAAGACTCCGAATCGCCTAAGCGACTGACTAGCTTCCTCTGGCCTCTGGCGATGAAGGAAGGCGCGAACAAGACCGAGATCATATTCAGTAGATGCGCCCGAGTCAACCCGCAAAATCCAGTATACCTCTCTCATCGCTTCGCAAATAGGCACGGCGGTAACCGCGTCTTTGCGTTAGTACATTACTGCACTATAACGTAATAGTGCGATAATGCAAGATCGCTGTCAATGTTGAAATCACGCTGTGAGCCCAAAAGAAAAACATATCCCCGATGATGCCCAGCGCACTTCTGTTTGCCTCACGGTGGAGGACAAAGCTGCCATTCGCTGGATCAGCGACACACGAAAGCGGACGGGGAATAAGCGCGTAACGATAAATGACGTCCTCGTGGATGCACTTTGGAACTATGTTGAAAATGAATACGGAAGAACGAGAGATCAGATTCAAGCGTCCGTCCCGCCACCCTTGCCAAAGAAAACAGCCAAAGTCGCTACCATCCCGAAGAAGAGGCCATGAATCGCAGTCCATAAGGAGAGGAACAGAGCCACTACCGACGCCGGGGCCCCATCGAGTTTTCCACAGGCCGACATCCGATTTGATGTGACGGATGTCCTAGACATCCACAGCCTCAATCGTCCACACTAACTGGGCCGCAAGGCGTTCAGGGTCGACAAACGGGCGATCGAGCTAAGTTGTTCTTTTACAATATTTTGCATCTAAGTCCTGTGTTTCGAATAATTTGCGGACCAAGATGGCGACCCAGTGCGCTCAAGTCCTTTTCTTGGAATATTTTGCGTGAAAAGCCCCAAAAAAATTTCAACACGGGGTAGCCCCAATTTTGACGCGCTAAGTCTTTGCGTTTCAAGATTTTGCCTGTAAATTCTCTGGAATCAGGATTTTGCGAGGATGGGTAGGGATCTGAATCGCGCAAAGCCTTTCGTTCCAAGATTTTGCGAGGTTTGCCTCAAAAAAATTGTTCGTGGGTATTGTCGCCGCACCTTTATATGGGGTACGAATGAATCCATGAGGGGAAGTGCGACATGGTGATTTCAGCAACGAAAATTTCAGGTCGATCTCTTATTGGATTCCGTGAAGGGGAGGGCACGGGTGCGACCCTCCACGCGTTCAATCCCACTACTGGCGCGCAGCTTGAGCCGGGCTTTGTGCCGGCTACCCCGGAGGAGGTGGATCTTGCGACCCGGCTTGCCGCCGATGCGTTTGATTCGTTCCGCCGAACTAGTGGACGTGAGCGCGCGGCCTTGCTGCGCAAGATCGCCCAAAATATCGAAGCGATTGCGGAAGAAGTGATCGAGCGCGCCGGTCTCGAGACTGCGCTGCCCAAGGCGCGTCTGCAGGGCGAGACTGCGCGCAGTTGCGCTCAACTGCGACTGTTTGCGCAAGTGGCCGAGGAAGGATCATGGGTAAACGCGCGGATCGACGTTGCCGACCCGAACCGCAAGCCTCTGCCGAAACCTGATCTTCGCTCGATGTTGCGCCCGCTGGGGCCCGTTGTGGTCTTCGGCGCCAGCAATTTCCCGCTTGCGTTTTCGGTTGCGGGCGGCGACACCGCGTCTGCGCTGGCGGGCGGCAATACTGTCATCGTGAAGGCGCATGCGGCACACCCAGGCACTGGCGAACTGATTGGACACGCCGTGCAGCAGGCGGTTCGCGAGTGCGGACTGCCGGAGGGAGTGTTCTCGGTTTTGTTCGGATCGGGATCGCAAATCGGAGTCGCGTTGATGAAGCATCCTCTGGTAAAAGCCGGAGGCTTCACCGGGTCGCGCACCGCCGGACGAATTCTGATGGATGTTGCTGCGTCGCGTCCCGAGCCGATTCCCTTCTATGCGGAGATGAGCAGCACGAATCCCGTCTTCATATTGCCCGGAGCTTTGCGCGAGCGCGGCGAGCAGATTGCGGCCGGCCTGCATGGATCATTCACTTTGGGCGCGGGACAGTTCTGCACCAAACCCGGCATGGTGTTTCTTGCGAAGAGCCCTGAAGCTGCGCAATTTCAAAACAAGCTGCGGGATTTGGTGACACAGTCCACGCCGTTTCATCTTCTAACGAAAACGATCCACTCGGCATACGACACGGGGATTGCGGAACGTAAGGGGAAGTCTTCGGTTCAGATCGGCGCTCAAGCCGCGCAGCCGGAGTCGCAAGGTTTCTGTGCAAACACCGTGCTCTTCGAAACCGATGCGGAACATTTTCTCGGGTCTGATTTACATCATGAGATATTTGGACCCTCGACAATTCTTGTGCAGCATTCCAGCCGCGATCAGGTCCTGGCGATTGCCCGCGGCCTTGAAGGTCAGTTGACCGCAACGATTCACGGGACCGATCAGGATCTGAAAGATTTCGCCGATCTCATCTCCATACTTGAAACGAAAGTCGGTCGCCTGGTCTTCAATAGTTTCCCTACTGGAGTCGAAGTTACCCACGCGACGGTTCATGGCGGGCCGTATCCTTCCACTTCTGACGGCCGTTCAACCTCCGTCGGCAGCCATGCCATCTTCCGCTTCACACGATTGGTCTGCTATCAGGGATTCCCCAATGCATCGCTACCGGACGAATTGAAGAGCGAGAATCCGATGGGGATCTGGAGGATGGTTGACGGACAGATGACGCGCGATAAAATCTGATCGCGTTCATTGCACGCAATTTCTGAAGATGGAATGAAGGGAGGACTTGTGAGCCTCCGACTTAGCATTCTTGTTTTGCTCTGTGCATCCCTAGTCTCCGCGCAAAGCGGAGAGCGCATCGGTTATCACGCGGTCAAGACTGACTCGCAGGGAAAGCTGGTTGCCTGGCATGGCGATTCCGACGCTGCTACTTACGACTATGTCATCCGCAGGCTCTGGAATTTCTGGATTGGCATGAAGCCGTGCCCCAACGGGGTTCCTTATTATCTGCAGCACCAGGTCTGGAAACCGGAAGAGGATCCGCGCGGTCTCGGCGGCGACCAGATCAACATGGCTTTGTCGTCATGGAATCTGCTTTACGGGTATCTCGGTGATCCGGCCATCCGCGCCAACATGGTTCTGATGGCCGACTATTGGCTCGATCACGGTTTGAGCCGACCTGACGCGCGCTGGCCGAACCTGCCTTATCCCTACAACACCGAGCTGCACTCGAGAAAATATGACGGCGACATGCGCGCCGGGAAGGGATTTTTGCAGCCGGACAAAGCTGCGAGCTTCGGAGCGGAGCTGATCCTTCTTTATAAGATGACGGGCAATGGCCGGTATCTTTCCGCAGCATCGAAGATCGCAGATACGCTGGCTCACAACATCCAACCCGGCGACGCCGAAAACTCACCGTGGCCCTTTCGAGTGAACGCCGCGACGAATGAGATCCATCGCGAGAGCGACAAGAACGGAAAGGTATGGGTTGCGTCGTACACGACGAACTGGACAGACGCTCTGCGGTTGTTTTCCGATTTGGATAGCCTGCACCAAGGGGATGTCGCAAGCTACCGTCGCGCGTCGGACATCGTGATCGCCTGGCTGAAGAAATATCCACTGCGGACAAACAAGTGGGGACCTTTCTTTGAGGACATTCAGACCAGCGCGTACTCCGATACTGAGATCAATGCCGACACGCTGGCGGCTTACATTCTCGAGCATCCGGACTGGGGTCCGGGATGGAAGGCGCAGGCGCAAGGGATTCTCGACTGGAGCTATCGAACGTTCGCCAACCAGGAATTTGCGAAATGGGGAGTGGTCGCGATCAACGAGCAGACGGCATATGAAGTTCCGGGGAACAGTCACACGTCGCGTCATGCGTCGGTTGAACTGCTGGCATGCGAGAAGATGAATCGTTGTCCCCCGAAGGAAGAGATCATTCGACGGCTGACGTGGGCCACGTACTGGGTGGATGATGACGGCAAGAACCAGTATCCGCGCGATGACAATTGGCTCACGGACGGTTACGGAGACTATGTCCGGCACTTCCTGCGAGCCATGGCATCAGCGCCGGAGCTGGCGCCTGCGGATCAGAATCATCTGCTGCGCACGGCGTCGGCCGTGCAACAGATCGAGTACCAGCCCGATCAGATTTCCTATACCAAGTTCGACAAGGTTTCCACGGAGCTGTTCAAGATTGGCGCGGGTGTGCCGAAGTCGGTGACGGGCGGAGAGATGCGGTGGGATGCGGCGTCGAAGACGCTGACTGTGGTTTCGACGAGTAAGCAGGTAAGTGTGAGTATCGGGCATTAGATCAGGGTTTGATAACAACGCGGATGTGATGGACGAAAATAGACGCGAGAAACTCGGATGAAAGAGGCCTTGCTAGCTTTTGTTCTTTTGGTCTTTGCGGGCATTGGCGTAGCCCACATTTTCAAACCAGACTGGTTCCTCAAACGTTCCGGAGCCCGAAAAGGCGGCGAGATGCTGAGCGAATACAATCGAGCCGGGTTTCAGATAGCGGGAGGAGTTTTTGCTGCTGTCGCAATCTATATCCTCTATTCGCTTTTTCGGCGCTAACTTGATGATTGAAGTGTGGTGATGCGCAACGTGATCCGACAGGCATGAATCGGCAGCATCGTTCCCGCCCCTTGGGGCATTCGCCTCAGGGCGGGCTCATGCAGAAATCGCAAAAGCGGAGCGCCCCGCAGGCATCAAATATCAAGTCTCAGCAGTCTTGCGTTCATTTTAGCGTCAGCGATGCGTCGCGCTCGCGCCCTGTCCTGCTCTGCTCTCCAAAGCTCTTCCGACATCATTGGTAAAAAAATTGCTATAAGAACTCCTACAAAAATGGCTACCGCCATGACGCAATCTCCTTCCAGCAGTTTACGCCTTAGCGATAGAGCGGTTATTTCGCCCTCACTGATCGATTCATGAGTGACCGAACGGACAGCTTGGACTTCGTCATCTACGCTCGAACTCGCTAGATTGATGAAAAGCAAGCTCATGTCAATAAACATCGAGGTCATGGGCGGATACTACGGCACCCTTGTATCCCGCGGCGCGAAGAGCGTCGAGCATGAGTGCGTCGACAACAGGTTTTCCCGCTCCCATCTGGTGATATAGCACGAGCAGCTTGGGCCGGGCTTGAGTCGCGAGTGCTGCCAGCTCCTCTGGATTTGTGTGGAACGCGGAGTAGTACTCCCGCGACGGAGTGCCGTCACTCCCGAAGCGTTGCGGCTCGGAATCGTCGTACATCTCGTGCAGGAGAACGTCGCAGCCATTGCACGCCCGCACGATGGAGTCAGCGGGGGAGGTGTCGCCAGAAACGACGATACTGCGGTCCGGCGCGTCGAAGCGATAGCCGAACGCTTCGTCCCAAGAGCCGTGCTTTACCAAAAAAGCTGTGACTGTCAGATTGGCATCTTTGTAGACCACGCCCGGTTTGATCTCATGTACTTGTACAACCGGCGGCCCCGATTGCCTTTCCAGACCATGGATTCGGATATCTATGTCTTTCTTCCAAGCCTCGAGTATGTGACCCGTCATGTCCTTGAGGCCAGCCGGGCCGTAGACGTTTAGCGGAACATCCCGACCCAGCACCCATGGGGAGAGGATCAAATCGGGATAACCGATCGTGTGATCGGAATGCAAGTGAGTAATAAAAGCTATGTTGAGGCGGCTCGCGGCGAGAGCAGGAATGCCATTGCGCTCGGCGGCAGCGGCGCGCCGCACGACGCCCGAGCCACAGTCCACCAAGTATGCTGCCCCATTGGTAACGATTGCGACTGCAGGACCGAAACGGTCTGGATCGGCATTAGGCATCCCCGAACCAAGAACGACTACCTGGGTTGCGGGGCGGCCCTCGGATTTCGTTTGTGCACTCAGCGATGTCCAAACGAGCAACACACAGAGGACAAGACAGCGCATCGTCACCTCCAAGTTGCGCAATATGTTACTGCGTTCCGCTTACCGGGTGCAGCGGATGGCTGGAGTTTCAGAGGATTGCCTCAGCTACCGGGAGGTTTCGGATTGGTGCTGTGTTTGGAAATCGTTATAAGAGGTTGGAGGCGCGGGTCGGAATCGAACCGACGCATAAAGGTTTTGCAGACCTCTCCCTTACCACTTGGGTACCGCGCCCCTGCTCAATCCAGCGCCCGGATGGGTCCTTTTGCGGAGCACGAGCAAGCTGGAAACAAAGAAATCTGGAGCGGGAGACGGGATTTGAACCCGCGACTTCGACCTTGGCAAGGTCGCACTCTACCACTGAGTTACTCCCGCTCGACGAAGAAAATTATACCGCATTTGCGAAGGGAAACGCGCTGGCGCACGTCCGGGGCGTTACGTCGGAGTGTGCGCGTCAGGGCAAGAGAAGCTCGATTGTTTTGGCGGAACGATCGATTTTCGCAATACGGAAACTGCGTACTTGCCCTGCGCGCGCCGGCTCGGTCTTAACTGGGGCTCCGGCGCCGGTTTTCCAGCGCGCCTGCAGCATCGAACTCAGCGAGGACAGATCCGCCTTCGCCGGAGTGGATGCTTCGCTGCGAGCGGGCTTCTGCTCGTTCATCTTGCAGACGGCGTAAATGCCTTCTCCTAATTCCACGCGGGTCTGGGCGGCATTCTCATCCATGAGACGTCCGGTGACTACGTCTCCTTCTTTGTGCTCGGCGAGGTATTCATCGAGCCCGGTGGGGACGAGTTGCTTCATGCTCAGGCGCATCTGGCGCTTTTCCGGTTCGACGCCAATCACTAACGCCTGGACGACCTGTCCGACGCGAAGGACTTCTGCGGGTTGTCCGATGCGCTTGTCGGGGCTGATCTCGCTGACGTGGATCATGCCTTCGACTCCTTCGGAGAGTTGAACGAATGCGCCGAACTTGGTGAGGCTCGTGACCGGGCCTTGGATCGCCGAGCCGATGGGGAAGCGCTGCGGGACGTCGATCCAGGGATCGCCGAGGGCTTGCTTCAGGCCTAGCGAGATGCGGCGCTCGGCGGCGTTCACATTAAGGATGACGGCCTCGACGGTCTCGCCGGGTTTTACTACGTCGCTGGCTTTGCGGACTTTTCCTTTGGACCAGGACATCTCGGAGATGTGAATCAGCCCTTCAATGCCGGGCTCGAGTTCGACGAAGGCTCCGAATTCCATGAGGCGGGTCACGGTGCCGCGGATGCGGTCTCCGGCTTTGAACTTTTCAGGGACGGTGTCCCAGGGCTGAGGTTGAAGTTGTTTGAGGCCGACGGAGATGCGCTTTTTGCCGCCTTCGTCGGCAAGCTTGAGAACTTTGACGTCGACTTGCTGGCCTACGGAAAGCACGTCGGCAGGTTTGTTGACGCGGCCCCATGAGATGTCACTGACGTGGAGCAGGGCGTCGACTCCGCCCATGTCGATGAAGGCGCCGTAATCGGTGAGGCTACGGACGGTGCCGTTGACGGTGTCTCCTTCCTTGATCTGGCCGTAGAGCTTGTCTTTGGCGGCGCGCTCTTCTTCCTCGGCGACGGCACGACGGTCGACGACTACGTCTTCGTCGGCGACGTCGAGCTTGATGATGCGGCAGCGAATTTCCTGGCCGACCAGGTTCTCGAGTTCGGAGGCTTCGCGGACTCCGCTGCGCGAGGCCGGCATGAAGGCGCGTACGCCGACTTCGACGCTAAATCCACCTTTTACCTGGGACGTGACTGTTCCCAAGATTGAAGACTTGTCGGCGAAGGCTTTCTCGAGCGCGGACCAATCCATGGGCCGCTCAACTTTGAAGCGGGAGAGTTCGTAGTAGCCATCGAGGTCGCGGCCTTTGACTGTGACCCGGGCTTTGTCACCGGGCTTCAGAGTTTCTCCCTGAAGGGCGGTGAGGGGAAGGATGCCTTCGGACTTGAATCCGATGTCGAAGAAGACGGCCTCGGCTGTGACGGCGATAACCGTTCCTTCAAGTTGGCGGGAGTCCTCGGTCTTGCGCGAGTGGCTTTTCTGGAACTGAGACAGGATTTCACCGAAAGACTCGGCGTTTTCAGTCGCAGGTTGGACTTCTGGATTGTTGGTGCTGCTGGTTAAAGGATCAGACATGAAAGATTACAGCCCTCGGTGGGATGTCGTAGCGGTGCAGTCCAAAACGAAGCGATCCAAGCGCGCGATTATTGCGTCGCAAAAACACGACGCGTCGCGCGGATCGCCCAGGTCCTTCGCTGCGCAAAACACGCTTGCTCAGGATGACAATCAAACTGCACTGCTACCGAATATCGATTAACTAGGATAACACCGCTTAGTGATGGGACCACTGGGGGTCTTGTTCGGGGTCGACGATCTGGCCGTCACGCATGTGGATGATGCGGTCACCGTAGCCGGCGGCCTCGGGGTTGTGCGTAATCATCATTACGGTTTGTCCGAGTTCCTTGTTCGAAAGGCGGAGCATGCCCAGGACGACTTCGGAGTTCTTCGAATCGAGGTTGCCGGTTGGCTCGTCGGCCAGCACAACTACCGGCTTGTTGATGAGGGCGCGAGCGAGGGCGACGCGCTGTTGCTCTCCGCCGGAAAGTTCGGAGGGGCGATGCCTGAGACGCTTGGTTAATCCCAGGAGATCGGTGATTCGATTGAAGTGTGCGGGATCGTGATTGTTGTTTCCAGCGATTTCATGCGCCATCATGATGTTGGAGCGGGCATCGAGGGTCGGAAGCAGATTAAATTTCTGGAACACGAATCCGATCTTGCGCTTGCGCATGCGAGTGCGCTCGGCGTCGGATAAGGAGGCCAAGTCGTCCCCGTCGAGGATGACGCTTCCGCTGTCGGCCCGGGTTAAACCACCGAGCAGATAGAAGAGAGTGGACTTTCCGCTGCCGGAGGGGCCGACTACGCTGACGAATTCGCCTTTCTGCACGCCGAAGGAGATCCCGCGCAGCGCTTCCACTTCGATCTTGCCGATGTGGTAGGTTTTGCGGAGATTTTTGGCTTCGATGAAGGCTGCGTCCATGCTGAAAACGATCTTACACGAAGCACTGCACGGCAGGCGGTCCTCCGCGTCACGAGGATCGGCTCAGTTTTTGGATTGAGAGTTAGACAGTCTTGAGGTCAGGCAACGCCAACTTGACCCGCGGCTGCTCCGGCGGTTCCCTGGTGGAGGCGCTTAGGGCCACGCTTGCGCACGAGCAATATGCGCACGCGCTCGAGCAAGTCGGCCGGCGAATACATGCCTTTAGTGAGAAAGACGTCGGCTTTCGAGTCGTGATCGTAGATCCGCACTTTGCTAGAGATCAGGATCGCGGGAGTGTGCGGCGAGATGCCTTTGATCTTAGAGATCAATTGCGGGCCGTCGAGGCCGGGCATTGTCATATCGGCGATGACGAGGTCGACGCCGCCCCGGGCGAAGCGCTCGAGGGCTTCCTCACCTCGTGAAAAACTGGCTACGCGGTAGCCGCGTGTTTCCAGCATGATTTTGCGATGAGAGAGCGATTGCTCGTTGTCATCGACGCACAAGATCGTACGCTTCGGCTTCATTTGCCTTCCGCAAACCATCGATGCGCGTCCGCAGCTGAGCAACAACGATGGAGGCTTTTGTTAGAGGTGAAGAATGTACAGGGCGAAATGGATGCTAAAAGGAAAATGGCCGGCTGTAAAGTATCGTCGAAGCCAATGGAACGTTTTGGCCATTGCAATTTTGTGAGTGGATTCTCGGTCAGTATTTCTCGTGCTTTTCGCAACGCTTGTTAAAGAAAAATTTCGCCGCGAATTACCTCGACTGCGTTGCCTCCGACGCGGACGTTAACTATCCGGTTATCGCGACGCGATGCACGGACAAAAATCCGGCTGGGACGTTGCATCTCGACGCCTTGCTCGATGAGGATTCGCTGATCGGGCTGAGCGACGCCGTGTTGCACCATCCATGAAGCAGTACAGCCTGCCGCAGAACCGGTGGCGGGATCCTCGCCGTTGTAGAACATCATGCGAGCGTGCAGTCCAGCGCTGGGATCGACGGTCTCGCGGCTGACGAAGTAAAAGAATTTGCCGCCGGACTTCTGCAGATATTCCATTGCTTGATGCACTGTGACTCTCAGGTTCTGAATCACCGCTAGCGATTTCAATGGCGCGATCGTGAATGGAAGTCCGGTCGATACAGTCTGAATTGGTAGTGACGTATCGAAGTCAGTGGTATTGAGGCCAGTGGCGCGGGCTACAGCTTCGCTGTCGTGTACGGTTCCAAACACCGGATCGTTCTGGGTCATCTCACCGAAGAGCGAGTCACCGTTCTTGTCTTCAAAACGAACTGGGACTTTGCCGACGTTCAATTCCAGGTTGATTTCAGACGTGCCAGTGTCGGCCCGCAATGCGAAGGCTGTACCTAGTGTGGGATGTCCGGCGAAAGGAAGTTCTTCTTCCACAGTGAAGATTCGTACGCGCACACCGCGCTGGCGTTCTACGTCGGGATCGCGCGGCAGGATGAATGTAGTTTCGGAGAGATTGGTTTCTTTGGCGATGGCCTGCATTTCTGCGTCAGTGAGCCCGCGCGCGTCAAAGAGAACTGCAAGGGAATTGCCCTCGAGCGCAGTGGAGGAGAATACGTCCCATTGCGCCATTGCGAACCGCCGCGACTTCATTGCCATGTCGTTTTCCCGTAAGAGGCGTCTGTGCAACCGATGAGCGGAAGACGAATTCCGATGCAGAAAAATCGCTGCAGGCCGCGACCGGGCGGCGTTGACACCCGCACAGGCCGCGCCTATCCTAGTTTTATGTTTCACCCATGCGTCGCCGGAGCGATGTGTTGTTGTTGCCCGATGCCGGCGTGTGGGTAGAATTCAGCGAATTTCTCCCACCCACCCGGCAAAGCGGGTGGGTTTCATTTTCATCCACTTTGTAAACTGGGGCCGGGGCAAGGGCGGATTTCGGAATACTTAATCGATCGAAATTCATGGAGGAAATGCACAATGACGACTGCGACCGCAAATGAAACTTACAGCGTCCCGAGAATCAATGATGTCGCTCCCGATTTCACTGCGGAGACGACGCAAGGGACGATTCATTTTCACGATTGGATTGGCGACGGCTGGGCCGTCCTGTTCTCGCATCCCAAGGACTTCACTCCGGTTTGCACGACAGAACTGGGATACATGGCGAAGCTGCAACCGGAATTCGCCAAGCGGAACGTGAAAATCCTGGGACTGAGCGTCGATCCCGTGTCAAGCCATGAGAAATGGGAGAAAGATATCGAAGAGACGCAGGGCGCGGCAGTGAAATACCCGATGATTGGCGACCCGCAACTCAAGGTGGCCAAGCTCTACGGAATGCTGCCAGGAGATGCGGGCGAGTCCTGTGAAGGCCGGACCCCTGCCGACAACGCCACGGTGCGGACGGTGTTCGTGATCGGGCCAGACAAGAAGATCAAGTTGCAACTCAGCTATCCGATGACGACGGGACGCAACTTCGACGAGATCCTGCGCGTGATTGATTCCATGCAGCTCACCTCGAAGCACAAAGTGGCAACGCCAGTGAACTGGAAGCCCGGTGAGGATGTGATTCTGACTGGCGCGGTGTCGAACGAAGAGGCACAACAGAAGTTTCCAGGATTCAAAACGATCAAACCGTATTTGAGGACAGCGCCGCAGCCGAAGTAGTTGGTTGCGCTTTCAGAATCGGGCGCGGGTGCCAGCCCGCGCTTTTTGTTTGTCCCATAGAATGCTGTAGTGCGGAAGCGCATGCGGTCCGGTGATCGTCACGGTCTTCAAAACCGTTGATCGCTATCTTTCGATAGCGATGGTGGGTTCGACCCCCACTCGCTTCCGCCATTTGTTTTCATTGACTTACATCGCCAGTGTGCTAGAATCTGTGTTACGGACTCGAATTTGAATGCGGGTTCCGTCTCCCCCAAGGAGGCATAGTGAACGAGCCAGCACAGGCGATTCGGGTCAGGGTCTTCGTCCGGCACAAGGCGACATGCGACTATAGCGGCGAGGAAGGGTACGCAAGGTGCCGCTGCGCCAAGTGGCTGCGGTACTCCCGCCACGGGAAACAATTCCGACAGCCAGCCAACACGCGGTCGTTCGGTACGGCCGAGGAGAAAGCGCGGGAACTTGAACGCCGCCTCAATTCAGGCGAAGTTGTCGTTCCGGCCAAACCGGAGCAGCCCAAGAAAACAACCATCGCCGACAAGATTGCGACCCACATCCTCGCGAAGCAAAGCGAAGGCCTGAGCAATTCGACCCGCCGGAAATTGAAATACCAACTCGGGCTGTTCGAGCAGTACTTGGCCGACCGCTCGAAATTCTTCCCGTATGAAATCACGACCGATGATGTCATACACTTCCGTGCGAGCTGGAAGTGGAAATCCAATGTCACCCGCCAGAAGGCGCAGCAAAATCTTCGCGGGTTTCTACGGTCCGCGTGCGAGGGCAAGCAACTCGAAGACATCCTCCGCGTCCTCAAGCCCATCAAGTTATCGAAGGAAGACGCCATGCGTTTGAAGCCGCAGCCCTTCAGCGACAAGGAATTGACGACGCTTATTGCCCAAGTCCCGAAGACCTTTTCCGAAGACCCGGAGAAGCAGGCCCGTGTCATTGCACTCATCCATTGCCAAGTCGAAACTGGCCTTGCCATCCGGGACACGGTTCAGCTCGAACGAGACCATATCAAAGATGGCTGGCTCCGTATTGAACGCCAGAAGACCGGGAGACCTGTACGTCAACCGCTGCGTCCAGGTTTGCATGAAGAATTGCTTAGGGTGACGAACGGCAATCCGAAGTACGTTTTCTGGAACGGGACGAGTCTGCCGGAATCCGCGACGGGATTGTGGCAGGCTGATCTCCGACAGTTGATGCAAGACGCGGGGGTTTGGATCAAAGGCAACCTCTCACATCGTTTTCGCGATACGGCGGTCGATTTTTGGTTGAGCGAGGGCCGCAGTGTCGAGCAGGTTGCCGCGTATCTCGGCGACACCGTCCGCATTGTCGAGCGGCACTACGCAGACCTTATCTCCGAGCGCATGGAGAAACAGTTAGCATCTGTGCCGTTCCGCAGTTGGGGTACACAAAATGACCGGAACGACAAGACGGAGGGACAATCCGTGCAGCGAGGTCAGCGATGAGCGAACTCTTGACAGTCAGGGATGTCGCGCAGGTTATGAAATGTTCCGAAGACAAGGTCATCCGCGTCTTCGCCAGAATGGAGGGCGTCATCGACCTCGGTCGGCCAGAGAATTTGTCCCGGCGTCGCTATCGCGTGCTGCGGATTCCGAAGCAGGTTGTCGAGCGTTATTTAACCACAAAAGCCGGGCGTTCTATTCAGATCGAAGTTCCCGAAAGAGCGGAACGCCGTCGGAGGTCCCCACAGTGGGAGGCGCGTGCAATTCTCAATCTCGCCAAGGCTGGATTACTGAACGGGCTTCGACCAGACGATGCAGCCGACAAGCAGGTCTACCGACGCGTTGCTGAACGGGCACGCCTTCTGACGTTCGTCCCCCAGAATCGTTGGCACGAGGTCGTCTGGTACGACGAGGATGAATGAGAGATCTTTCTTTCAACTTTCAGAGCACACCATCCTTGGTTGCCTGGGATCAAGCAGGGAGCCGCCGAGAACCTTGTCTGAGCAGTCGATCAACTGTTCAGATCTTCTGCGGATCAGAATGCTGCTCGCGTCGTCATTTGTGCCACTCCGTCTGATCAAACTACGAAAACTTGGCCTCTAACCGTCACGATTCAATCTGATGCATTCTGCTTTAAGTCGAAGTCTACAACCGCGAGGAAATGGTCATTCCACCGAAGTTGTCTGAAGTGGCGGAAGAGCTAAATCGAATTTTATGCTTAGTCGGTGGACTGGTTGTGCTTGGTGTACTTGTCCAATAACTCTTCGCGCCGAGATCATTCCCTACGGTTACCGGAGTGTGGTAAGCGGTTTTTCTAAATTCGAATAACGATTAAGAGTAAGTCGGTGGTCGATACTGGAACTACAACTCCAACAGGTCTTCCGTTCTACAACTGCAACCTTAGCGGGCATGCCGGTCGGCGCCCTTCGCAGATGCCAAATCCAAGATTGTTCTTCCCTTGATCCGGGTCCTGTCTCCCTTGCGTGCGCGTGCCGTGGCGATGCTCGAATACCGAAGGCTAAGCGAAAGGAATCAGTTTCAGCAGTCGACCGGCAGCACCAATCGAGAGACTTTAAGGCTCAACACGCTGTACACAGCCTCGCGGCAGACCACGATCTAGTTCATGTCGATGTATCCCGGGGCACAAGCGCCTCCATCAGGCTCATCGTGCTTGCTCGCGGGCAATGACAGCGTCATGCCACATGTGCGATTTTCAAATCGACTCAGTCCGGCTCCCCCCACCTGTTGAGGGGGTCCGTGTCGCGAGGCACGCTGATACTCCGGGTGCCGGGCTGAGCCATGGTCGCGGTCAACTGGAAAAATACAGCGAATGGCCAGAGATACGATCCGATTGGCAGAATAAGGCAGATTGGGTTCAGGGCAGGGAGGAATAACACTTCAACGCCAATGTCGCCGCTGCTATAGAAGTTGTGAAAGTGTAGCCGGATTGCGTCAGGCTGATTGCCCAAGAAGCTGTTCTGGACAGCGGAGTAAGAGCTTTCCCCGGCTTTTCAGAACATCGCCAGTTCGTTGCCATTCGCTCAAGACGCGACTTGCGGTAAACAGTGTCACGTTAGCTGCGTTAGCCAACTCTTCATTCGTGACATCGAGTTCAATGCCGTTGGGAACCTTTCGGCCGATGCTAGGCGCAATGGTGGTCAGCACATGGACTAGCCGTTGCCGCGCGTTGTGACTCGTCAACGCTATGTAGCTTTCCATGTGCTCGGCCAAATATTCAGATGCGATTAAGAGCGCATTGTCCAGTAATCTCGGATACCGAGCAGCGAGATCTCGGATCGTGTTGCGGTCCCACACCAACGCCCAACTCTCCTTCAGTACTTCTGCGCTGGCGACATACGAAGACGGCACCGGCAGGAGCGTACGAACTCCGAGTATTTCTCCGGCCGGAAGCCAGAGAAGAATAAGTTTTCGTCCGTCTTCGGTGATAAAGAAAAATCTTCCTCGACCCTTCGTCAACAGAAACAGATGGTCAGCAGGCTGCCCCTGATGTGTGACTACAGAATTAGCATCGAACCGCCGTTCTGTCGCGGCGTTCAGGATCGACTCGCGCTCAGGCTTGGCCAACCCGTCGAGAAATCGGGAGTTCAAGTGGTCAGTCGGCGGCGAGGCACTCATGATAAGTGTTCCGTTTATAAGCGCAAACGATTCGAATCACAGTCGTTGAAATTATGGTGCACTCATTTTTGCCAAAGGCATATACAACGCGATTAGGCTCGTGAACGTGATCGCCGCGAGCAGCCACACCATGATGACCGCGAGAAATGCAATGGCAGCCGCCATTGACATCCCCGTGCCTTTCCCTTGCAACTCGGCAGCTTTCGCCCGTTCACGACAATCCGTGAGAACGTCCACGGGAATCATTTTTTTGAGCAGCTTCACTCCGAGTACGAAGACAAGAAAGTCGTCCAACAAGCCGATTACCGGAATGAAGTTTGGAATTAGTTGAACCGGGCTAAGTAGGTATCCTGCGGTACATGCTGCGACCAATTTTGCCAGCCAATGGACGCGGGGATGCTTGAACGCAAAGTAGAACGTCTTCGTCTCCCTTTGGATCCGTTGTACCTGCTGCCTCCATGTCGCGTCAGCAAGCTCCCAGCTGTAAGGGTTGCCGCTTTGGTTATCGACCGAAGATTCCGCGGCATCCGGTGTTAGCGAGGAATGTAGTAGTAAGGTCATGGAGCTCTTGGTGTCTGTTGTATGGGCAACGACGAAGTTCTGATCCTGTTAGCCGTGTTGCCCCTGCTGATCCTTGGAACTAAGCGGCGCGAACGAAATGCTCAACGTCGGCGGCGCCACTCCGTATCTTCGTGGCGATCATGATTCTGGAGATTCCGCTCATCAGCACAGATATCCCGATAAGCGTACCGATAGCCCAGACCGAACTAGAAGGCCACTGCTTGAGGATCAGCGAGCCCAGCAGCAGGTTTGTGGCGGCATCCATGAGAAACCATCCCCAACCAGCGATTGGTCTCACTTGGAACGCCGTTGCGGCGAGCAGTGCTGCCTGGATCAGCAGAAGCGTTCCAAGTACTCCTGTCAAGGCTGCCACGCCGGCGATGGGGAAAAATGCCAACGCAATACCGCAGACTCCATACAGCAGGCTGAAGAGAACCTTCAGGAAAAAGTTTCCGATCGTCTGCGAATTAAGTGCGAAGACAAAGTGAGCCACCCCAACGAAGATTAGCGTCCAACCCAGCAAAACCGTCGTGATCGTGGCGGTTGCCATAGGGTAAACGATCAGAAAACATCCGAGGACAGCGGTCAAGACGCCGATGCAAATGCTCCAAGTGGAGCGTTTCTTTACTTCTTCCGATAAGCTCTGTGTAGACATTCGATCCTCCTTAGGTTGCGTTCTTGTTTCCCTGAGGAAGGTCTTGTTGACCTCCCTGGTCGAAAAGCGGTTTCATTGCGGTTGCGATGGCGTAAACGATCAGAAAACATCCCAGGGCCGTACTCACGACATCCATGAAGATGCTCCACCTGGAGCGTCTTCCTACTTCTTCCGATTCGCTCTGTGTAGACATTCGATCCTCATTAGTTGTTGCTTTTGCTTTCAAGACGAAAAGGATGTCTCACCGAACTCGCTGTTCGAAAGGTACTTACGCAATCCCAGCCGAGTGCCGCGTTACGAAGCCTTAGCCCTCTCAGCGTCCGATTTGGCCGTGAGCACCTGAAGCTTCGCTTGTGCAAAACGTTCAAGTGCCTCACGTCCGTTTTTGCTTTGAATTGCTTTGCTACCCAAGCCACGCAATTGATCGGCGGGCCCTATTCTCGGCAGGTATCAACGCTGCAAGCCGCACGCCAATGCCAAGAACACTCTCACCTTTCGTAATGTGTTGAGAACAAACGATCGGGGGAAAGCTCGCCATCTCGACGGACAGGCAGGTGCCCGAAATTTCGGAGACTCTCCGAAATGTCGTAGGAAGAACGACTGCCCATGAAAGATGGACCTGAGGAGTCAGATCGAATCATGTCTTGAAGGAAACACATAATTAACAGATTGAATTCGTCAGCCAGGTGACTTTGCCCGCTTGATCGGGAAATTTCTCAGGTGGTCACCAGTGAGTCCAAGAGGTGGCCAGAGTAGGAAGTTGATGCGCGAAGGGCCGGTGCCGTAGTGACTAACTGAGGGAATCCGACACGATATTTCGGAGTTGCCACGAAATGCCGTGGACCGTTTGCGTCCGGTCGGAGAACGCATTTCGCGCCACCGCAATGTTTCCAGCAGTCTACAAGTTTCTTAACCAACTCAACAATCGGTCGGCAAGTTGCTAAACGAATTACGTATCACAGCACCCGCTTGTGTCTTTACAAGCTGACGGAGTCCACGTTCCTAAGTCCACGCTTAGCAAGGGAGTGTGTCTATGAGAAGAACGGTGCGTACTTCCGTACTGATATCGTCGCTGCTCACTATGTACCTGATTGGGTCATGTATTGAGACGCGTGCCCAAGCATCCGGGCAGAGGCTGAATGCAGAAGGGCAAGCGGAACTGCGGCGGATCATTGACTCCGTGCATCATCCCGACCTGCGGTGGCCTGACTTCCCGCCATATAAGGCCGAGGTGAATGATTTCTACGCCCGAACGGGTTTGACTCTCGGTTGGGTTCGCGACCGAATGCCGACGCCGCAGGCACAAGCTGTAATC
>Ga0335082_10000694_pt1 | contig 34905 bp, 28 predicted proteins | sample Lox_Sample_41_FD_206718 | JGI IMG/M metagenome (GOLD analysis project Ga0335082, IMG submission 206718) | Soil microbial communities from Loxahatchee National Wildlife Refuge, Florida, United States - Lox_Sample_4.1 | ecosystem: Environmental > Terrestrial > Soil > Wetlands | place: USA... | reverse complement strand
AACAGAGGCGAAGGTGGGGCAGGCAAGCCCCCCACTGGATAGAGCGAGTCCCGCCGGGCTATCATCTAGAACAGTCGCAGCAACTTCTACCCATTACGGCTAATCTAAGTGGGGAACGCTCCGTACCGAGGATATCCATGCACGTAAGACCTTGCAGGACTCTCTGGACAGTCAGCATTTCTGTGTTGGTTCTGGTTGCGGTTGCAATGGCGGCGGACAATCCGTTTCACGATGCTCCCGCCTCGGCCAAGGCAATGAAAAACCCTTTTGCCGGACAGGCGTCCGCAGTCGACGCGGGCAGAACCGTGTATGCGCGGAACTGCCTGTCGTGCCACGGAAAGGCGCTCAAGGGCACGGGCAACGTGCCTTCGCTCATCGACGGCAAATTGAGCGGTGTGACCTCGGGCGAAGTGTTCTGGTTTATCACCAAAGGCGACAAAGACGCCGGGATGCCATCGTGGGCGTTCCTGCCGGAAGAGAAACGCTGGGATGTGGTGACGTATGTGGAGGGGGTGGCGTCGGGAAAGGTAACGCCAGGAGCGGCCGCGCCAGCGCCCGAGGCCAAGCCGACGGGCGAAACGCTGAAAGACGCGTCTCCCAGTGCGCCGTTCACCGACTTCCGCTATGAGAAGCCGGGGACCATCCGCAAGATTACGGTGAATGATTTGCCGAAGCCGTTCGCGACGAACTCCGCAGAAAATGGCGCGGAAGAAATATCGCGCCCAGAGAACGCTTGGCCTGTGGCTCCGGCAGGATTCAAGGTGGAGTTATATGCCAGTGGACTGGACAATCCGCGGTGGCTGCGCACAGCCCCGAATGGCGACATCTTTCTGGCTGAGAGCGAACCCGGACGCATTCGCGTATTCCGCGGCGTCACGTCGGATGGCAAGGCAGAACAGAGCGCGGTCTATGCCAGCGGGCTGAAGCGGCCTTATGGGATTGCGTTCTATCCGCCAGGCCCCGATCCGCAATGGATGTATGTGGGGAATACGAATGAAGTGGTCCGCTTCGCCTATAAGAATGGCGATTTGAAGGCGAGTGGAGGGCCGGAGCACGTGGCCGACTTGCCAGCCGGTGGCGGGCACTGGACGCGCGCGCTGGATTTTTCCAAGGACGGCAAAAAGCTTTTCGTAGCGGTGGGTTCGGCGTCGAACGTGGATGATCCGGACACGCATCCGGGAGAGAAGGATCGTGCTGACATTCTGGTTTGCGATCCCGCGAATTGCACGCTGAGCGTGTATGCCTACGGCATCCGCAACGCCGGCGGGGGAATCCGGGTGAGCCCGCAGACGGGCGAGCTTTGGTGCTCCGTGAACGAGCGCGACGCGCTCGGCGACAACCTGGTGCCCGACTACATCACCAGCGTGAAGGAAGGCGGATTCTACGGCTGGCCGTGGTGGTACATGGGAAGCCATCAGGATCCGCGGCATGAGGGGAAACATCCAGAGTTAAAGGACAAGGCGATTGTGCCCGACGTTCTGCTGCAGCCGCACAACGCCTCCCTGGAGTTCACCTTCTACCAGGGCAGCAAATTCCCCGCGGAATATAAGGGAGACATCTTCGCTTCCGAGCACGGATCGTGGAATAAGGCCGTTCGCGTCGGTTACGAAGTGATTCGCATTCCTCTGCATCAGACGGGACACGCCACCGGTGAGTACGAAGACTTCCTGACCGGGTTCGTGCTGCCCGATGGTAAAGTTTGGGGCCGTCCCGTGGGAATGACCGAGGCCCCGGACGGCTCGCTGCTGGTGAGCGACGACGGATCGAACTCGATCTGGAGAGTCAGCTACACGGGCAAGTAAGACGTAAGCGGGAAACAGCTTAACAACCGCAGATAAGGGCACTACATCCAAGGGTGGTGCCTGAGCCTCTCCATCCCGAGCAACCACCGACGACATCCTCTCTGCCTGCCCAGGTGCCAGAAGAGCAGGTGGAACTGTTCCGCGATGTTCTGGAAACACTCGAGCGCCATCGCGTGCCTTACGCGGTGTCGGGTGCTTTCGCTTTGCGTCAGCACACCGGCATCTGCCGTCAAACCAAGGATCTGGATCTGTTCGTAACCGCGGCGAATTGCCCCGACGCACTCACTTGTTTACGTGCGGCCGGAATGGAGTGTGAAACGACGGATCCGGTATGGCTCGCCAAGGCGAAGCGCGGCGACCACTTCGTCGACCTCATTACGGGAATGAGTAATGCGGTGATCGTCGTGGAAGACTCCTGGATTCAGCGCGCGAAGCCCGCCGTGGTCCATGGAGTCAGCACGCGTGTGCTGGCGCCGGAGGAGTTGGTGGCGTCGAAGATCTTCGTGGCGCGGCGCGAGCGGTTCGATGGAGCGGACATTGCGCATGTCATCTACGGAACGTATCGCAACTTCGACTGGCGCCGTGAGATGGAATTGGTGGGAGAACATTGGGAGATGCTGCTGTGGTCGCTGGTGCTTTTCCGGTATGTGTATCCCGCGCAAAGCCACTATGTCCCCGCAGAAATCTGGTGCGAATTGTTACAGCGATTCGAAAGAGAAGTGCGGAATCTCAATCAGAACACGCGCTTCCGCGGCAGCCTGGTGGACGACTTAATGTTCGCGATCGACGTGAACGAGTGGGAATTGCCGAACCTGCTGGCGGAGCGGCGAGAGCAACGGCTGGCGCAAATCAGTGCGATGGACCACAACTGCGAGATTCCATCTCTGGACGCGAAGAGGAAGCGAGCGTGAGAATCGCGGCCAGTGCCGACCTGCATTTCACTCCGCAGAGCTATGCGAAGTTGAAGAACCAGTTCGAGCGTGTACGCGGTGAGGCCGACGTGCTGGTGCTGGCGGGTGACCTGACAAACTACGGGCAGCCTGACGAGATGGAGCCGCTGTTGAACGTGCTGGTGCGGCTGCGTCTGCCGACGATCGTCGTACTCGGCAATCATGATTACGAAAGCGGCAAAGAAGAAGAACTGAAGCGCATGCTGAATAACGCCGGGATGAAGGTTCTGGATGGAAGCGGATACGAGCGTGATGGCGTGGGTTTCGCGGGAGCGAAAGGTTTCGTAGGGGGCTTTGGCCGCGGGGTGTTGACTGCTTTTGGCGAACGAGAGATCAAAGATTTCGTGAAGGCATCCGTTGATGAGACGATGAAATTGGAGCGGGGCATCTCTCAGCTTCGCGCCCCCAAACGGGTCATCGTGGTGCATTACTCGCCGATCGCCGACACTGTGCAGGGCGAGGCCCCCGAGATTTTTCCGTTTCTGGGGACGTCGCGTCTGGCGGAAGTGATCGATCGCCATGGAGCAGACCTGGTGCTGCACGGGCACGCGCATCATGGAAAACTCGACGGCCAGACCAAGGGTGGAGTGCCTGTTCACAATGTGGCTATCTCGCTGCTCCAGGCGCAGACGCCGTCGATGGTGTATCGGGTCTTTGACTTGTGATCGGTGGAAGTTGTGGGGAACTGGTCTGAACTTCGGTGACGATCCGTGGCTCAGGCCCGGAATTGGAGTGCGGCTCTGTACGAATCCCGACACGTGGAATTCTCAGTTTTCGGATGAAAGTACGGCCTGTTGCTCATCGCCCGTTCTAACTCCCTGAAAAAAGTCCCGGAGGATGTCGTACTTGGTCGAATCGACCAGGATCAAGTTCAGCATGAGCTTGCGACTGAGGTGGAGGTTCCCATCTCGCGCCGCTGCGGTCAACGTGTATGTACAGTTCTTCAGGTCTAGAGGTTTCGGAGTAGGCAGGTTCTCGAGGGTCCAGCTCGGCGGGAGCTTAACAGTGATATCGTCGGCGTCAATGTAAGGATAGGCGAAAGCAATGGGGTGGATGCGCGAACTGCTCTCAAAGAGGTGTTTTTCATTGCCGCCAAAAACGCCGGCCGGAATCAGGAGGCGGCGGCCGGCGGAGGAAGCCCAGCCCGGCACAGAGACGTGATATTCGGCTGTGAGGGTGTTCGAAGAAGTGCTCCAGTCCGGAGAGTTTGTCAATTCAACAGCTGGCGTGCCGGGAATCGCCGCCTTCAATTCATCTTCCAAGAACCTCTTGCGTTCAGCCTCATCTGCGTCGCGCTCGTCGATACGGCGCCCGAGCGCCGAGAGGCCTTTGTAGGTAACGGTGACTTTTCCTTCCAGAGCCCCGGAGTCATCCAGTTGGAGCGTGGCTTGGCGATCTGTGCCGGAGACAGATGGATCTGGTAGAGATGTCTTGATCCAACTGCCCGCCTTATCGACGAGAAGCCCCGTTACGCCGGTCTCGTACCAGGGCAGCAGGCCAAACGGTGTGAATGCGGTTCCGGGATCGAAGTACAGATCCTTGCCATTCAATCTAACCAGCACTGCGTTGGTGTTCAGATCGCTGGCATTCAGCGACTTGGGATTGAAGAAATGTCGATCTCGAGTGGAAAGGAGCACGGGACTAGCCTCCAGGCCAGCGGTGCGAACGAGGGCAAGAAAGAGCCAGGATATTCCCCATCCATCACCGTAACCACGATTCCACACGTCCGCTACGTTTTCAGGTTCTTTCATTTTTTCACGGTGCTGCTCCTGCTCGGTCTTTTCTCGTTCGAAGCTCGTATTGCGAATTCTCTGGCAGCGCGCATAGATCTTTTGAAGCTTCTGCTCCGCGGTATCCGCAGGAGAGACGATTTGAGCAAGCGCCTGCTCCATGGCGTTGCGCTTGTCGACGAACTTGCTGATGGCGCTATCCAAGGCTTTGGCTTCGTCTTTCCAGAACCTGTCAGGGTCTGTTTCCGAGCGGGAGAGGTAAGTAAATTCGACGCGGTATTTCATTTCCTCCTGTGGAGGCATGTAATCCTCGATTTGAAATGCAGGAATGTTGTGCGCTTCCATACGGACAACGCCGTGATCGTCCACTGGGTGGGATGTTCCCTCGGGAAGACCGCGCGGCAAACTCCACTGCACGGGGTAGAACCGGCTCCTGCGCAAAGAGAAGTTGGCGTGCCGGGTGAAAAGATCTTCGCTGAGGAGCCATCGCGAGTCGTAAACGTACTTCGGAAAGCCTCGCGTGTAGCGATATTCGAGAATGCTGCCAGGTTGAACGTCGGGAAGAGTGAAGGTCTTTGCGAGGTACCTGATGCCACGAGCCTTGAGAATCGTTTTCTCGTAGATTTTGCCGTCGAAGTTGATCGTGCGGCCGTCGGGATGGATGGTACGGGCTTCGATGTTCGTGATGTGTTCAGAATCTTTGACGAAGGGGATTTCGATGTCGGCGTACTTGCGGCCTTCTTCGTTGAAGACCTTGATGCGGTAGTAGTTGTATTCGAAACAGGTGACGTCGGTGCGATCCAGTTGCCGGTAGAGGTAGATCGCCGGGGCACCCGGCGCCCCGGGCTCGCTGGTCATCGTGAGTTCCTCGGGAGGGATGGGAAGCCATTCATCGCCAGCACGGGCGACCGAGGGGCCCAGGATGGGATATAGGAGGATCGAGAGGAGAAACAGACGGAGGGATACTGGCATAATGAGGTTGTTGTGATCGATTGTGTTTGCGCGGTTGGTTGGAAGAGACTTGCTCCGGAAGAGAGCTGAGCAGGCCGCCTTCTGGGGAAAGACCGCCGCAAATTCACAGAAGAATTTAGCCTCATACGGAAGGCAGGTCAATAAGAGTTGAGTTAGTGAAAGTCGTGAGAACTGGTTTCGGCTTTGGTGACGAAGAGCGGCTGCACGCGTTCGGCGCGGACGGAGATTACGTTGTCCTGATTCTGCAGGATGCCTTCCACAGCCAGGAATCTCTCGCTGGCGAGCAGCAAACGGTTTTCGTGAAAGAGATCGGGGCGGACGATGGCGTTGGCGACTCCGGTTTCATCTTCCAGAGATAAAAAGACAAATCCTTTAGCGGTGCCGGGCCGCTGGCGGGTGATGACGCAGCCTCCGATGCGGATTCGTTTGCCGGTGGGCAGGTCGCGCAGTTCGTTGGCCCGGCGAATGCCCATCGCTTTGAGCCAGGCGCGTTTGTAGGCCATGGGATGCGGCCCGACAGTGAGTCCTGTGCCGTGGAAGTCGGCAACCAGGCGCTCTTCGTGGTTCATGGGAGCGAGCGGAGAGGGTCCGTCGGGTTCCGCATTCTGCTCCAGCAGAGGGCCACACGGGCGGACGGCGGCTTCTACCTGCCAGAGGGCGTCGCGGCGGTGAAGAGAATTTTCGATTGCCGAATTGCGATTGCCGATTTGCTGAATTGTTGATTGCTGATTGTTGATCGTTGATTGATTCGTGAGAAAGTGTTTTTCAATCGGCATTCGGCAGTCGACAATCGAAAATTGGTTGCCGATTGAGTTCAGGGCGCCTATTTCCGCGAGTGTGGTGAGTTCGTCGCGGCGGAGTTCGGGGACGCGGCGGGTTAGATCGTGGATCGAGGTGAAGGGGGAGAGAAAGCGTTCGCGTAGCAGGGAGCGTGCGGCATCTTCGCGCAGACCTCGGACGTAACGCAGGCCCATGCGAAGGGCGGGAAGATTTTCGATTGCGGATTTTCGATTGCTGATTTCAGAAATTGTTGATTTTTGATTTTTGATTGTTGATTGATCTGCAACAGTAGTGCTTGCAATCGTCAATCCTGCACTGGGCACTTGGTACCCGGTACTCGGTACTGTTTCCAACGTGCAATTCCACTCTGACTTTGTGACATCTACCGGCAGAAGCTTCAGGCCGTGGCGCTGGGCATCTTTGACAATCGTCGCGGGGGAATAGAAGCCCATGGGTTGATTGTTGAGCAGGGCGGCTGTGAAGGCGGCGAGGTAGTGGCATTTCAGGTATGCGCTGGCATAAGCGATCAGGGCAAAACTAGCAGCATGAGATTCAGGGAATCCGTAGAGCGCGAACGATGTGATGGAGAGGATAATTTCTTCCTGCGCCTTCGGGGAGATGCCATTTTTCGTCATGCCGGCACGGAGCTTCGCTTCGATTTCTTTCATGCGGGCCTGGGAGCGCTTGAATCCCATGGCGCGGCGCAGGTCTTCGGCTTCGCCTCCGGTGAAGTTGGCGGCGATCATGGCGATGCGCAGGAGTTGCTCCTGGAAGAGTGGGACACCCAGCGTGCGCTTCAGAACGGGTTCGAGCGAGGGGTGCGCGTAGGTGACTTCCTGGCGTCCCTGCCGGCGCTCGAGGAATGGATTCACCATCTGGCCGACGATGGGGCCGGGGCGGATGATCGCGACCTGCACCACGATGTCGTAGAAGCGCAGCGGGCGCAGGCGCGGCAGGCACGACATCTGCGCGCGGCTTTCCACCTGGAACATTCCTACCGTGTCGGCTTGCTGCAGTGTGGAGTAGACCTGCTGGTCATCTTGCGGGAGGTGTGCGAGGTCCACCTCTTCCCGGTAGTGATCGCGGATGAGTTCGATGGAATCTTTCAGCACGGCCATCATGCCGAGGCCGAGCAGGTCGACTTTGATGATGCCCATGTCAGCGCAGTCTTCTTTGTCCCATTGCACAACGACGCGGCCGGGCATGGATGCTGGTTCTAGCGGGACGACGGAATCGAGTTGTCCCTGGCAGATGACCATGCCGCCGGAGTGCTGGCCGAGATGGCGGGGCATGTCTTGCACGGCGAGGCAGAGTTCGTAGTATTTGCGCAGGCGGGGGTGGGAGAGGTCGAGTCCGGCGTCGCGGAAGCGGCGGTCGAGCGCATCGTTTTCGTCGCGGAATTCCCAGGTGGCGACGGCGGCGGAAATCTTTGCAAGCGTTTCTTCGTCGAAGCCGAGAGCCTTGCCCATTTCGCGCGCAGCCATGCGGTTGCGATAAGTGATGACGTTGGCGGTCATGGCGGCGCCGCGCTCGCCGTATTTCTTGTAGAGATACTGAATAACCTTTTCGCGCTCGTCGCCGCTGGGGAGGTCGAGATCGATGTCGGGCCACTCGCCGCGTTCTTCCGAGAGGAAGCGCTCGAAGAGAAGCTCCATACCGACGGCGTCAACCGCGGTGATGCCCAGCGAGTAGCAGACGGCGCTGTTGGCGGCCGATCCGCGGCCTTGCACGAGAATGTTTTGCTCGTGGCAAAAGCGGATCAGGTCCCAGACGATGAGGAAGTATCCGGCGAGTTTGAGTTTTTCGATGAGTTTTAGTTCTTTTTCGATTTGCAGGCGGGCTTTGGACTGCATCTCCTGCGATTTGCGGCCGTAGCGGTTGTGAAATCCCTCCCAGGAGCGGGCTCGGAGGTAGGAATTCATGGTCTCGCCTTCGGGTACGGGATAGCGCGGGAATTCATAACCGAGATCGTTGAGGGTGAATCCGAGGCGCGCGGAAAGTTCTTGCGTGTTGGCGATGGCTTCGGGCAGGTCGGCGAAGAGTCGCTGCATTTCTTGTGGAGATTTCAGGTGGCGTTCGGAGTTGCGGGCGAGCAGGCGTCCGGAGGTGGAGAGCGTACGATGGTTGCGGATGGCGGTGAATGCGTCGCAGAGTTCGCGGGCTTTAGGGATGGCATAGTTCACGCCATTGGTCGCCAGTAGCGGGAGATTGAACGAGTGGGCAAGATCGATTGCAACGCGGTTACGGGATTCTTCTTCGCGATGGAAGTGGCGCTGCAGTTCGACGTAGATGTTTTCGTGCCCGAAGATTCCAATGAGTTGATCGATCGTCTTGCGGCCTTCTTCTGCGCCGCCTTGCTTCAAGGCTGCGGCGAGCGGGCCTTCATCGCCGCCGGTAAGGCAGATTAATCCTTCGGCATGCTCCTGCAATTCTTCTTGGATGACCGCGCCTTCACCTTTCTTGCCCGCGCGCAGCTTCATCTTGGTGATTAGGCGGCAAAGGTTCTGGTAGCCGGGGCGGGAGGCGACGAGCAACGGCAGGTGATATTCACCACGGAGGCAGGGAGACGCGGAGGAATTCAATTTTTGATTGTTGATTTTTGATTGTTGATTTTTCTCCGCAGTTCCGGGACTTCGTGGTGACTTTGCAGAGACCTCGGCGCCGATGTGGGCTTTTAGCTTTGCTTTATTGGCGGCGAGATGGAAGCGCGGCACGCCGTAGACGCCATCAGTATCGAGCAGCGCCATGGCGGGCATCTGGAAGTGCTGGCACACGCCGACCAACTCCTCGGGCAGCGACGAGCCTTCGAGGAAGCTGAAGGCGGAGCGGGCGTGAAGTTCGATGTACAGCATAGGGGCCAGGGGCCAGGGGTCAGGGGTCAGCGAAAACCGGGATCACTAGTCCCTGGCCCTGCCCCTAGTCCCTGCTTTCAGTCATACGTTCCTTCCACAAACCACACCCCATTGAGCAGGTCGTGGACGAGGCGGAAGAAAGCAACTACTTCGCTGGTGCGCACGGCGATGTCCCACTCGTCGCGGGACCAGGCTTCGCGCTCCCACCAGTCGCCGGAGAAGCGCCAGGGGCCGGCTCGCCAGAGGACTTCTCCTTGAACTTCTTTCTTTCGGCAAATCAGATGCACGGGCTGGCCGTTTTCCAGCTTTACATCGGCGCGAAGCGGCGGACGAAATCTGCGCAGTGCAGTGATGGCGGACTGCGCTTCGGCGGAATCGTGAGTTTTCTTCTGCGGAGTCTTGCGCGCAACTTCGGCTACGAAGCGGCGCATGCGGAATCCTTCGGGATGATGCGTGTCGAGTAGTTCCACGGCTCCAACTTTTTGTTCGCCGACAATGCCGGCGATGCGAGCGAGCGTGAGCTCTAACTTTTCCGGCTCGGGCGATGGCGGGAGGAACAAGCCTCCTTGGGCGGAGCGTGGGCGCGCAGGTTCGGCGGCGAGATGAATTTTCATGATTGGTGCTCCCGGAGGATGCGCGTTCAGGTCGAGTTGCAACAATTTCAAAAACACTTTGGCGTCGAGCATAGGCAGAGGAAAGGAGATTTTGCGGACAAATTTGTTTTGCCGGTGCTGGCCGCCGTTCCCACTTCTCGCAAGAGGGGCGAGAAGTGGAGCACCCTCATTTTTCTCTATGTCGGTTCCATCGCTTTCGCTGGGGATACCTGCATTTTCGAATTCGTCATCGACGCCGGTTACGTTCGAGAGTTCGAGCGTGAGACGCAGTTCCTGTGTGGCCAGGGCGCGTGAGCCCAGACGCGCGCAGATCTGCTCGAGCAGGCGATTCAGCAGGAAGACCAGGGGCTCGAGCAGAACGATGGGGTGTTCGAGTTCGATGGCTTCTTCAAAGACAAGCGGAGCTTCGACGGGAACCAGCGTGCGGGTAGCCGTGCCGCGAGCCAATTTCTGTAAATGTAAGCCTTGCTGTCCGAGACGCTCACTCAAAGAAATTTCCGGCAGCGCAGCGAGTGCGCGTAGGTTGCGGATTCCCCAGCGGGCAAAGGTTTCGAGCAGGCGATCGGTCTCTTCTTGCTTGTCAGCTTCAAGATGATCGGCGAATAACACTTCCAACGGCAGCAGGCCCAACTTCTCTGCTTCTTTGCCTTGAGGGATCACGGTGACGCGGGAAAATCCGCGGGCGGCTAACAGGGCCGCGTCGGGATTGGAGGCCGCAGCTACGCTGGCAATGAGCCCTAGCGCGTTGGCGCGGTCGAAGATCTCATGGGAGATTTTCGTGAATGATCCGAATAGCGACTCCATGCCGGCGAGACCGAGAAGCACAGTATCATTGGCGGCATCTTCCACTACGGGTGAAAACGATTGCGCGCAATCGAGCAGAGCCGCGTGCGCGGAAGATTCCTGCAGCGGAGAGCGCGGGCGCAAGGCCAGTTCCGGACAAAGTTCGGCCTGGGCTTTGGTGATGCCGGGCGAGATGCCCAGATTTTTTGCGGATTCGTTGACCGCGATGATTTTTTCGAGCGGCGGTTTACCCTCGAAGATGGCAACGGGACGAGCCTGCAGATCCGGTTCGGCGCGCAGGGCGGCCGCCACGGAAAAATTCGGAATGTAGATGCAGGCGAACATAGTGTCCAGTCCCCAGTCAAAATCATCCGGCCCAGGCGGTTTTGGCTTCGAACATCGCCGAGCACGATGGTTTGCGGTCCAGTCGTGAGCGGATCAGTTCGGCTGTGATCCGGAGTTCGGTCATCAATTGCGTGTGGGAGCGGCTCTGATCCTTCCTGTCAGATGGCAGAGCATCCGCGCCATCATCGCTTGCACTGGGTACTGGGTACTGAGTACTAGGTACTCCAAGTTGCAGCATCAGCGACGAGCAGCTTCCGGCGATGGGTTGTTGCTCGATGGCGAGCAGGATTGTGGGTTTGTGCTCGACAGCGCGGCGGAAGCGGAACCATGTGGTGAGCGGGATGCGGCGCGCGGCCTGCGGAGGGAGGTCGGCGAAGTCGAGGATGATCAGGCCGAAGCCTCCGCTTTCGAGCAGGAGATCGGTGGCGCGCAGGACTTGTTCGAGGCGGTGTTCGGATGCGCAGGATTTTGGACGGTCAAAATTAAAAGCTACCTGCTCGAAAATCCCCACTTCTCGCGCCAACCCCGCGCGAGAAATGGGGCACCCTTCTTTCTGACTTCTTTTTTTCTCTGGGCCTCTTTGCTTCTGTGGCGAATTGTCATTACAGCGGACCCACAGCAGTCGGTCGAGGTCTACCCCTGAGTCAGCGAGGGATTGCGGATCGAGAGAATCGCTGGCGTCGATGACGGCGCAATATTCGCCACGGCGAGTGGCCGCAGCAAGAGTGGCGAGCATCACGCTGGTGCGGCCGGAGGACGCCGGGCCACAGAGTTCGGTGATGCATCCGCGCGCCAGGCCACCGATGAGAGCATCGAGAGCGGGAATGCCGGTGGAGGCCATTTCCGGCGTCGGGCGGATTGCGAGGCGGGAAGCAGGGGTGATGCCGGGAATTGAGGATTGTTGATTCTTGATCGTTGATTGAACAGCTTGGGTGATGTCCGCCTGCGTGGGCTTCTTCCCGAGAACAGGGCGGACTTGGACCTCAGATTCATCGTCAAAAAGAAAAGGGCGGCCCTGGGCCGCCGGAGTGGAAACCACTGCGGTAGACATAAGATCCCTCGGAAGATTTTCAGGGAACACCGGGCTGGAGCCCGGAGGCGTTTTCGCTTTTTATTCGCCTTTTAGAATTCTGCTCTGGCGAACATGCTTTGTCAAGCAGGAAGGCGAAAAAAGCTTTTAACGCCAGGATCGTTGCGGAAAAACGCTCTGAGGACGCTGAACGACCCTGCAACCTGCTGCGACTGCTTACTTTGGCGGGCACCACCCGTCTAAGTTCAACGTTACCCAGATTTCAATTCTGTGCTCAACCCTGTTTCTCCATCCGTTGTGACTGAATCTGCTGCTCCATCCCAGCAGCGAAGAAGGAGATTTCCTATGCCTAGAGTTCGTTTGCTCGTTTTGTTTTCCAGCGTTTTATCAATAGCGGGTTTCTGCCACGCGCAGGTTGTGGCCACGGGCGAGACCGTGATGCTCAATTTGCCCCGGGCGAGCCAGCATTCGGTTTTGACGCAGCGCATTGGCATTACTGACATCACCATCAACTATCACCGGCCGCTGGCCAATGGTCGGCAGATCTGGGGCAAACTTGCTCCTTACGGGCAAGTGTGGCGTGCCGGAGCGAATGAGAATACGACGATCACGTTCACCGATCCGGTGACCATTGAGGGGCAAGCGCTCGACAAGGGGACGTATGGGCTGCACATGATTCCTGGTGAGAGCCAGTGGACGGTGATCTTCTCGAAGAATGCGACGTCATGGGGAAGCTTCACGTACAAGCAGGAGGAAGACGCCCTGCGCGTGAACGTGAAGCCGCAGACCGCTGAGGCCCATGACGCGCTGACCTACGACTTCGATGACCTGAAGGCCGACTCTGCTGTCGTGACCATGCGGTGGGATAAGGTTGCGGTCCCGTTCAAGGTTGCCGTCAATGTGAATGACATTGTTACGGCCGGCATCCATCGGCAACTGCATGGGCTGAATCAGTATTACTGGGAAGGCTGGGACGACGCGGCGCAATACTTCCTGGCGAACAAGATCAATCTGGACGAAGCGCTGAAGTACGAGGATCAGTCGATTCAAGCCGAAGAGCGCTATGACAATCTGCTGAACAAGTCGAAGATCCTCGACGCTATGGGACGCAAGCAGGATGCGGAGTCGGTTCGTGCCAAGGCACTCGACAAGGGCAGCGCGCTGCAGCTTTATTTCTATGGGCGGCAGTTGCAGGGAGAGAAGAAACAGGACGAGGCGCTTGCGATCTTCCAGTCAACGGCGAAGAAGTTCCCTGATTATTGGACATCGCACCTTGGCCTAGCCCGGATATATAGCGCCAAGGGAGACTTCGACAATGCTGTAAAGGAAGCGAAAGTCGCTTTGTCGGGGGCTCCGGATTCGAACAAGGCAAATCTGGAGAATTATGTGAAGCGGCTGCAGAACAAGGATGACATTAACCGGTAGGGACGGGGGCTGAAGCCCCCGTCTTTCTCTGCGCTCGACGCTGCGCTGAAGCGCCGCTCTTCTACGTTGCTGCACGCGTTTTAGGCCACTCAGATTTTGTCAAGCTGAGCGGAATAGGGAGATCGCAAAGCAATCTCCCTGCGGAGTCGAAGCATCTCTACCAGTTCTTGTATGCCTCAGGTGGATGCTTCGACTGCGAACCAGCAGCACTTTCGCGCTGCTGGTTCTTCGCTCAGCATGACTTTCTTTTTAGACTCGGGTGGGTCCGCGGCGCTACTTCCTCTACCAGACCCTGCAGGCGTTCGCCCTCACCATCTTCTGTCCCGCTTTGCAGTGGAAGGCCTGCTGGAATTCCGGCAAGTTCGAGATCACGTTGTTGATGCGGAATACCGGCAGTGAGTGCGGATCGGTGGTGACCACCAGGCGTGCGATTTGCGGCCGAACGTTCGCGCACCACGAGTACGCATTCGCCAGGAAGAAGCGCTGGCGGTAGGTCCAGCCGTCGTCGCCTTTGTCGTCGAGCGACTTGCCTTGCTGTTTCAAACTGGCTTCCAGAGCGCCGAGCGCGAGCCGGATGCCGCCGTTGTCGGCCGTGTCTTCTCCCTGCGTGAGTAATCCGTTCTGCTTGACGCCATCGCCGGCATCGGGGACTTCCTGGGTGTATTCGTCGGAGATGCACTTGCCGCGCTCTTCATATTGCTTCGCGTCATCGGCAGTCCACCAGTCGCGCAGGTTGCCCTTGGAGTCGAACTTGCGTCCTTCGTCGTCGAAGCCATGAATAATTTCGTGGCCTATCACCATGCCGATCGCGCCGAAGTTCACCGCGTCATCCTTTGAGGGATCGAAGAACGGCGGCTGCAGAATCCCGGCCGGGAAGTTGATGGTGTTCAGCTGAGGATCGTAATAGGCGTTGATGGTGGGCGGAGTCATGGTCCACTCGGCTCGGTCGACCGGCTTGCCAATCTTCGCAACCCAGCGCTCGAACTCGAACGACGTGGCTTGGGCGACGTTGCTCAGGTAGCTATCGCGCACGATCTTCACGCTGGAATAGTCGTGCCAGCGCGAGGGGTATCCGATCTTGTCTTCGATCCCCTTCAACTTGACGACGGCTTGCTCCTTCGTAGCGGGCGACATCCAGGCGAGACCTTGAATGTCGGAGTTGAGGGCGTTCTCGATAGCGTGCACCATTTCGATGGTGCGCTTCTTGCTGTCGGGTGGAAAGGCGCGGTCAACGTAGGCCTGGCCGAGCGCGTCGCCGAGATCACGATCGGCGGCGGCAACGCAGCGGCGCCAGCGAGGACGTGGTTTCTCGGCGCCGGCGAGCGTGTGGGCAAAGAAGTCAAAGTTCTCGTCGACCATGGCCTTAGTCAGGTACGGCGCGGAACTGTGAATCACGTGCCAGCGCAAATAGGTCTGCCAGTGTTCGAGCGGATGCGTCTCCAGCAGCTTCTCCTCGGCGCGGAAGAAATCCGGCGAGGTCACGATGTAGTGATCGCTGGCTGGCGCCTTCACGGCTCTCAGATAAACATCCCAATCGATCGATGGAGTAAGTTCGCGAAGCTGCGCGAGGCTCATCTTGTTGTTGATGTTCTTCGGGTCGCGGCGCTTGACGTTGTCCATTTGCGCCTGCGCCAAAGCAGTTTCGAGTTCGATCACGGTGCCGGCGTCGGCGGCAGCCTGCGATTCTGACTCGCCCGCGAGCGCGAACATCTTCTGAAGATGCGCGCGGTACTTGGCGAGCATCTCTTTCGACTTGTCGTCGGTATTGAGGTAGTAGTCTCGATTGGGAAGGCTCAAGCCACCCTGATCGACTTGCGCAACCACCATCGAGGCGTTGTCGTAATCCTGCTGGCCGTTGAAGCCGAAAAATACGACGTCGGTCTCGTTATCACCTGCCTGCCACGCTGCCGGGTAAGCATGGTGAATGTGCGCGATCTCCGGGGTGATGTCTTTCTTCGACTTGAGCGCGGCGATGCGGGCAAGCTCCGCCTGAAGCGGCTTCAGGCCGGCGGACTCGATGCCGCTCTCGTCCATGCAGGCGGACCAGTAGTCGCCGATCTTCTGCTGCGTGGGAGTGCGGTTTGCATCATTCTTGCTGGCTGCTTCCAGGGTGTCGCGCAGCGCGCTTTCGTTCCACAGTTGGAGGCCGCTGCCGGTGCTCCAGTAGACCTGGTCAGCCGGAATCGGATTGGCGGTCATCCACTTGCTGCAGGCGAACTTGTAGAAGTTGTCGCACGGTTCGAGCGACTTGTCGGTAAGGCTGGGATCAAAGTGTTCGAGTTTGGCGTCGCCGTCAGGGGCTGCGAAGGCGCTGGGCTGAGCTTTCTGCGCGGGAATACTCTGAGCGAGGGCTGCGGATGTGGCCAGAGTCAACACCGCGGCAGCGAGAATACGAGTGATCGACATGAATCCTCTTGTAGATGCTGGGATTGGATTAAACAGACGAGTCCGTTGGATAGTACGCATATTTTCGGAATCGCGTTCCGGAGCAGGCACACTCCGCCCGACGGAGCACGATACTACAGACGTGGGGCTTGGCGCTGGGTTAGCACGATCAAAACCGATAACCACCAAGGACACTAAGCCACGCGAAGGAGATCTTCAGCTCTCTAGCCGGTGTTATGTAGGCCCGCCGCGATGCCGTTGATCGTCGCGCCCAGAGGGTATTCGAGTTCGGAGCTCTTTTGGCCCTGTTGTTTTCGTCGCAAGAGTTCCACCTGAATCAGGCTCATCGGGTCGACATAGGGATTGCGCAGGCGGATGGAGCGGGCCAGGACCCGATTGCGGGCGAGCAGTTCGCGCTGCCCGGTGACGCGAAGAATCATCTGGCGCGAGCGCAGGAACTCGGTTTCCAGCATGGTGAAGACGCGCTTGCGCAGTGCGGCGTCTTTCACCAGGCTCGAGTATTCGCGCGCGATGCCCAGATCGGCTTTCGCCATGCCCAGTTCCGCGTTGCCGAGAAGCCCGGAGAACATCGGGAATCCGCGGGCAATCTGGCGCAGAAGTTGCTCGTTCCCGGCACTCTTGCCGGCAAACTTCTCCAGCGCGTGCCCCAAACCGAACCAAGCGGGGACGGCGTGTCGGCTCTGCATCCAGCCAAAGACCCAGGGGATGGCACGCAGATCTTCGAGACGGCGGCCCTTGGTGCGGCGCGCGGGACGTGAACCGATGCGAGCCGAGTCCAGCTCATTCACCGGAGTCGCCTGCTCAAAATATTCGAGCACATCAGGATTCTCGGCAATGTCGCGGCGGTAGACGCGGTAGGCTTCCTGTGACATCTCCTCAATCGCTTCTTCCCACTCGGCGGGCCACTCGGCAGGCGTGGATTGTTTTCCGGAACGGGTGAAAGCCTCAAGGCTGGCCGCGATCATCAGTTCCAGATTCCATTCAGCGAGGACCGGGTCGGCGTACTTCCAGTTCAGAACTTCGCCTTGTTCGGTCACGCGAATCTGCCCCGAGAAGCATCCCGGAGGCTGCGCGAGGATGGCGGAGTGTGTGGGGCCACCACCGCGTCCCACGGTGCCGCCGCGACCGTGGAACAGACGAAGCTTGACGCTGAACTCCTTCGCCACCTGGTGCAATTCGCGGTGCGCTTTGTATAGTTCCCAGGTGCTGGTGAGCATGCCTCCGTCTTTGTTCGAGTCGGAGTAGCCGAGCATGACTTCCTGCCAGCGTCCCCAGGAGTCAAGAAGGGGCTGATACTCGGGATCACTCCACAAGCGGCGCATCACCTTGCCTGCGGAACGTAGAGAATCGATGGACTCGAACAGAGGCACCGGCATCAGGCCGGGATCGTTGGCGGAAGCGGCAATCTGGACGTTTGCCAGCTTCGCCAGGCGTATGACTGCGAGGACATCACTCTCCGTTTCCGCGCCGCTGATGATGTAGCTGCGGATCGACTGCGGCGGATGCGTCTTCTTAAGCTGTGCGATCATCCGGAAAGTGTCGAGAAGTTCCTCGCCGACCGGCGACTCTGGCTTTCCGTCAAGATTCGGTCCGAGTTCCTTCAGCACCTGCGCATGCACGCGGGCATGCTGGCGGATGTCGAGCGCGTGCAGGTGGAATCCGAACTTGCGAATCTTGCGCAACAAAGATCCAACGTAGGTATGCGCGAGGAGTTCACCGCGATTGGAAATCAGACTGTCGCGGATCAGCAAAATATCCTGCTCGAATTCAGCGGCGTCGGCGTATGCGGCCGAAGGGTTGACAGCATCGAGGCTGCGCTGCAGCCGGTGAAAGATGTAAGACAGAACGCGCCGATAGCTTTCAGATTGATTGTTCGGACCCCACGCAAGACGCACGCCGGGAACCGCCTTCTCATAGTGGGCGAGGCGTGCCATGAGTTCGCTTGAGATTCCAGTCTGACGCCGCGAGGACCTTAAGCGGTCGCTGAGAGACTCAACATCGTAGAGATATTCGCGCAGGATTACGGCGCGCGCCAAGTCGAGAGCGTCTCGGATGCAATCCGGCTTGACCAGAGGATTTCCGTCGCGGTCGCCGCCAATCCAGGAGCCGAAGTGGATGACATTGGGAACACTCGATTCATCGAGCGGGAACGAGTAAACGTCGCGGAAGGACTCGACGATTTCGTCGTAAATTCTGGGGAGCGAATCGAAAAGAGATAGCCGAAAATAGCGCAGGCCCATGCGGATTTCGTCGTCGACAGTGGGCTTGGCGAGGCGGACTTCGTCGGTCTGCCAGAGAGATGTGACCTCGGCGCGGATGTTGTTCTCACAGGTCTCGGCGGCCTCAGCGGTCAGCGGCAGGCGATCGAGGCGCTCCAAATTCTTTGCGATGCGCCGCCTCTTCAGCAGAACCGTTTGCCGCGCAACCTCGGTGGGGTGCGCGGTGAAGACGGGAGAAATCTGAATCTGACCAAGAGCGGCGAGCGCTTCTTCAGCCGAGATGTCGGACTGCTTCATGCGTTGCAGGGTTCCGCGGAAGGAACCGGGGAGCGGTGCTTGGTCGCGGTCCAACTTCCCGGCGCGGCGACGGCGCTTGCGATGATTGGTTTCGGCGAGATTGGTCAGTTCGAAATACGTAGCGAAGGCTTTCGTCACCCGATACGCGTGGGGCAGGTCCATACCCGAGACCATCTCCTGCACTTCCTGCGTGAGCTTGGCCGAGGATTGGTTAGGTGCTCGCCGCACGGATTCGCGATGTTCGATCAACAAGCGACGCAGCTTTTCGACCGACTCGAACAACTCCTGCCCTGACTGCTCAAGCAACACCTGCCCGAGAATCGCGCCAAGGTTGCGCACATCGCGCCGCAAGGGATTGTCCTTCGCCGCCTCATCGGAAGGCGCCGTCAACTCGGCAAGGCGAGCCTGCTGGTCGTCGACCTTCCACAACGGTTTGAGCTTGTTCGGCATCTCTGCAGGGAGCAGGACAGAATAAACGACAGGCTGGGGCAGGTGGGATGAAAAGAACGAATCAGCAGCAGGAAATCCCCGAGTGCGCGGCTATTTCGGGACTTCGAAGCGGTATCCAATGCCGCGGAGGGTCTTTAGATACTGGGGATGACGCGGGTCGCGCTCGATCTTTTCGCGCAAGCGGCGGATGTAGACATCGATCGACCGAGGCGTCACAAACGGAGTCTCTTTCCAGACGGCATCAAGAAGCTGGTCGCGCGTCAGGACGCGGCCGCGATGCGAGGCGAGGTACTCAAGCAGGCGGAACTCGCGGACGGTAGTGAGCACGTTGCGTCCTTCGACCTGCACCGTCATGGAGGAGGTGTCGATTTCCAGATCGCCGAGTCGCAGAACTTCAGTACCGGCCGATGAGTGACCGAGCCCGCGCAGCACGGTCCGGATTCGCGCCACGAGTTCGCGAGGACTAAATGGCTTGGTGATGTAGTCATCGCCACCGAGTTCGAGGCCTTTTACGCGGTCGGCCTCCGAAGTCTTCGCGGTTAGAAAGATGATGGGCGTTGCGGACAGGGCTGGCGTCTGGCGGATGTGGCGGCAGAGTTCGAACCCGTCGGTTCCCGGCAGCATGACATCCAGCAGAAACAGCGCTGGCATCTCGCGCACTGCCTCAGTCAGAACAGACGCTCCGCTCACGAAACTCTGCACTTCGAATCCCGCTGCCTGCAGGTTGTGCGAGATCAGACGCGCGATGTCCTCGTCGTCCTCAACCACAAAAATGACGGGACGGTCCTGCACACTGGCGGTGCTGGAGATCCGTTCTGAGGGTTCGGCCGGTAGATGCATTTTAGACGTCTGACGCTTCTGGGGTTCCAGCGAACTTCGGGGCAATATCGGATTAGATAGGAAAGACTCTATGGGGAGAATGTTGCGCGAATGTTTCCCGCGTGTTAATGGATGATGAATTTAGGAGGCAGGGGTCAGGGGCCAGGGGTTAGGGTCTAGTGAAAGCGAACCTGAAGTGTTTGTTGCTGGCACCTAGCCATTGAACCCTGATCCCTGCTTTCTAGTTCGCCGCTTTCTTCTTTGGAACGTGCCGCAGGCTGCGGCCTTCGATCAGGCTGTACAGGTCTTCGGCGAGGTTCGTTGTGTGGTCGCCGGCTCGCTCCAGGGCCTGGGCCATCAGCAGGATTTCAAAGCCAGAGGTATCTCCCTGCGCGACGGTCTCCGCCAGGTACTTCTGAAACAGGGCGTGACAGGCGCGGTCGATTTCCTTGTCCATCTGCAGGACCTTGCGGGCACATTCGAGGTCGAGACTTGAGAATCCCTGGTGAATCAGATCGAGCATGTCGCGCAGAACCGTGGACATCTCGACCAACTGCCGCGCGTCGGAAGCAGGCATCTTCGCGGTGCGGGCCTGAACGCGCAGGGCCACACTCATTACCAGGTCGCCGATGCGCTCCAGATCAGTGGTTGACTTGAGCGTGGAGAGCAGTTGCCGGGCGCGAGCTTCGTTGACGCGAGTGATCGCGGCGGGCAGGCGTTCGTCGATCTGGCGTTCGATCAGGTCGAGTTCCTTTTCGCAATCCTTGATCGCCAGGAATGCCATGCGCGAGGAGTGCGTGAGCAAATCGCGGACGTTGAAGGCTGCGTCGCGGGCAATGAGGCAGGCCTTCAGGGCGAGGCCGGCGAGGTCATCGGCTGCGCCAGCACGCGCGCTCGGCGATGCCTTGACGGCTGAGGAGTCCTCGGCCTTGTTGATCGCGGTGGATTTGCGCGGCATGTTCGGGAAACAGAACTCGCAGTCTATTCTCGCAATGTGAAAGGCGCGTTACAACCTCGTAGCGGCGAGTGAGTCCGCGAGCTTTTGAAAAGACAGATTCAACAGATCCGCCGAGTGGTCTTGCCTTCCATGCTAAGTTCCTGCATAATAATAGTTTGTCTTGACCTCGCCGGACTCTTCCGGAACAAGGATATACGTCTCGTGTTAATGATTCGACTGGCGCGCACGGGTGCGCGCAAACAACCGCACTATCGCATTGTGGTGATTGAGAAGGCGCGCGCGCGCAACGGCCGTCCGGTGGAAGTGGTGGGGACCTACAATCCCCGCACCAATCCTGCCAGCGTGGAACTGAAGCGCGACCGCGTGGAGTACTGGGTATCGAAGGGCGCGCAGATGTCGGAGCGGGTGGGTAAGCTGTTCTCGAAGACACCGGCCTCGGCGCCGGCTCCCGCCGCGTAGATTCGCCGCGGCTCCTCAAGTTCATATCTCGTTTCCACAGTGAGAATGTATGCCTGAGCCATCTGGAGATATTTGTGTTCTCCTTGAGTTGATCGCGAAGTCGCTGGTCGACTCGCCTGATGAGGTCTTCGTCGAGAAGTTCGACGACGGCGTGATCGAACTGGAAGTCGCCGAGACCGACGTGGGCAAGGTGATCGGACGCCAAGGCCGGACAGCGCGGGCATTGCGAGCGCTGCTGGTTGCTGCGGGACACCGGGCGCGAAAGCGCTATCAGCTCGAGATCATCGAGTAGTCCGTGGATCCGCAAGCGAAAACCCTCATTGAATTCATCACATTAGCTCGGGTGGTGAAGACGCAGGGGCGCCATGGGGAAGTCGCGGTGGAAGTTCACAGCGACGTTCCTGACCGGTTCGCTAACGGGATGAAGCTGTTCGCGCTCGGCAAGGCCGGCGAGGCGCGGCGCGAAGTCGAGATAGAAGACCTGTGGCCGCACAAGGGCTTGCTGGTTTTGAAATTTACCGGCGTTGATTCGATGTCCGACGCTGAGGCGCTGATCGGATCGGAACTGCAGGTTCCGCAGATCGAGCGCGCTGAGCTTGAATCGGGCTGGAGTTTCGTCAGCGATCTGGTTGGGTGCACGGTGCTTGATCAGGGCCGAGTAGTTGGCCGGATCGAGGACGTACAGTTTGGAGCGGGCGAAGCGCCGCTGTTGATCGTGGCCGCCGATGGTGGCAAGAAGTTTGACGTGCCGTTCGCCGAAGCATATCTGGAAGCCGTAGACGTAAAGCAAAAGCAGGTCCGGACGAGGCTTCCGGAAGGGATGTTAGAGGTAAACGCTCCACTGACGCCAGAAGAGAAGCAGCAGCAGAGAAGCGAAAGAAAGAAATAGGTTTCTTAGCGTACTCTGCGGTAGTCGTTTTTGGGTTTAGGCTCGCAAGATGAAGGCCGATATCGTCACGATTTTTCCGGACTTCTTTCGCGGACCGCTGGATTACGGCATTACCCGCCGGGCCCGCGAGATGGGTCTGGCGACAATCGAAGTCCACGATTTGCGGCAATTCACGCACGACAAGCACCGCACCGTGGATGACCGCCCATTTGGCGGCGGCGAAGGCATGGTCCTGAAGCCGGAACCGATCTTTGAATGTTTGGAATCGCTGGCAGTGGCTTCACGCGCCGACCGACTGAGTGTCGCGGTGAAGCAAAGCGTGATTGTGCTTTCAGCGCAGGGTCCACCCTTCACCCAGCAGGTGGCGAGCGAACTCGCGGCGCTGGACCGCATTGTGCTGATCTGCGGGCGCTATGAAGGCGTAGACGAGCGCGTCTCGGAGTTTCTCGCCGACCGTGAGATCTCGATTGGCGACTACGTGCTCAGCGGCGGCGAGTTGGGTGCAGCCGTGATCATCGAAGCCGTCACGCGCCTGTTGCCGGGAGCCGTCGGGAACGAAGCGTCGACTCGGCAGGAGTCATTCACGGCTCACGTTGTAACTGACGCGAGCGACGGTCCGGATTCGACATGTGGCTCGGGAGGGTTGCTGGACTATCCGCACTACACGCGTCCTGCGGAGTTTCGTGGAATGACTGTGCCCGACGTTCTGGTCAACGGCAACCACTTGGAAATCCGCCGTTGGCGGCGTGAGCAGGCGTTGCAGAAGACGCTGCGGAACCGTCCGGATCTGCTGGATGGAGTGGATCTGAGTAAAGAAGACAACAAAATCTTGGACCGCGTGCGCGGTCGCTAGAGACTTAGAAATCAGAAAGACGAAGGAATAGGATATGTCAAACCCAATCATCGAAAAACTGCTGGCCAAGACCCAGCGCACCGACATCCCGGCATTCCGCCCCGGCGACACCGTGCGTGTCCACGTGAAGATTAAAGAAGGCGACAAGGAGCGCGTCCAGGCGTTTGAAGGCGTGGTGATCAAGCGCGACAACGGGCCCCAGGCCAGCTTCACCGTTCGCAAGATCAGCTTTGGACAGGGCGTCGAGCGCATCTTCCCCATTCACTCCAAAGTGATCGACAAGGTCGACCTGGTGCGCTCGTCAAAGGTGCGCCGTGCTCGTCTGTTCTATCTGCGCGGGTTGAGGGGCAAGGCTGCCCGTCTGCGCGACGTCGAAAAGACTGCAAACGCTTAAAGGTAAAGCGGGCGGCCATAGCCTGCACCGCCCGCTTGTCCCTCAGACTCCAGCGACGAGGAATTCTCCCTCCGTCGTGCCGCCGGACTTGTTCTTCTTGTTCTGTTCCGCCTCGAAGTCTTTCTGGGTTCCTACAAAGAATTCGATTTTGCCGCCAGTAGAGATTCGGTCCCCGGTGTTGAAAGTTGAGCGAGAGAAACCCCACACGCGCCCATTGCTGTTGTTCTGGAAGATCACCTCGGGATTCTCAAGGAACGTAGAAGTGTCCACTCTACCTTCGTGCGGCACAATCACGACGCAGCCCTGGCCGGATTTCTGGAGCGCAGGAGCGCCGCGCACTCCCATATTCAAAACGAAATTCCCGCTGAACCCGACCGGAATCTCAATGGACAGTTGAGGACGAGGTGAGTATTTGGTGCATCCGACCCCGACCGTCACGGCCAACATGCCGACAATCAGTGAGGCCCCACGCATCATCCCGCCACCTGCCGAGAATTTGATGGCAAAATCTGAGCCTTGGAGACACGGCGGCGAACCGGCACGCGCGCAATAATCTCGGTTCCACGACCGTTGGACTCGATGACGAGATGCCCGCCGACTTCGCGAATCCGTTCTGTCATGCTCGCCAGTCCCACGCCCCCGCCGGATCCGTTTCCTTTCAGATTCAGCAGAACATCGGCGGGTATACCCCGGCCGTCGTCTTTCACGGTGAGAATTGCCTGACTCCCCGAAAGGCTCAGTCCGATCTCGGCTTGTTTCGCCCCGGAGTGTCTGTGCACATTCGTCAGGCATTCCTGCAGCGCGCGAAACAGTGCCAGTTCGACGTTTGGCTCGAAGCGGTCTACGTCGTCCTGCAGCTGCAAGTTCACACCGATCCCGCTGCGCTTCGAGAATCCTTCAAGGAACCAACGAATCGCGGAATTGAGTCCTGCTTCATCCAGGAGCGGCGGATGCAGCAAATGTGAGATGGTCCTGGTCTTGGCAATAGAATCGTCGACGAGTTTCAGACAATCGACGACGATCGCATCACCCGGCAATCTGGCGGCCAGCATGGAAAGAGCCATCTTCATCGCCGCCAGTTCCTGTCCGACGGAGTCGTGCAGCTCGCGTGCGAACCGGCGGCGCTCCTCATCTTGAACCGTTTGCAGGCGGGCGCTAAGTGCGCGCTGCGCATTCTCGGCGCGTACCCGGTTTCGGACTTCATCGGACAGCAACTTGTGGTCTACCAGGAAGAGCACCAGGGCGATGAGAAGACTCGTCACCAGCGTTCCGGCAATCACGTAGATCGAGAGCGCCTCGCGCTTCTGCCGCTCCAGCAGTAGCCGCTGCTCTTCATCATCCATCGCGCGCAATATCGTATCGGTCTCATTCGCAATCGCGATGATTTCACGCGAGATTGCGGCTTGGGCCTCCAAGGTAGATTTGCCGGAACGTTTGAGTTCGATCGCCTTGCCCAGCAGAGCGATCCGGCGCTCGGTGAACTCGACCAGTTTTCGTATGCCGTCCTGTTGGGTGACGTTGTCAGCGGTCAGGCGTTGAATCGCGGAAAGGTTATTGCGCACGTCTACCACTGCGGCAGCCTGCTGCTGGACAAGGGAAGGATCGCCCGAGTCCACGTACTCCGCCCGCAAACGACTCGCGCGCGCCATAGTGGTGGAGTAATGATCCAGCGAGTGCTGCACCTCGCGCGTGTGATGCACCCAATCCTGAGTCGTCTGTAAACGAGCGAATGCCAGATACGCAGCGCAACTGCTGAGCAGTAGAAAGAGAACTGCCGCCACCAGCGCTGAATTGGCTTTCCCAATCGAGGACATTCAGAGGCCGACTAGTCTTAGACGTATTCTAAACGACTCCGGACCCTGTCAACCGACCGGCGATTTTCTCCTATCGGGGAAGTGAAAAGGTGAAGACTTCACTTTGAGCCGCGATGGATACGTACTGGACCCCGTCAAGCGCGTAAGTCATGGGAGAAGCGCTGAATCCCTGGCCGGTGTTGAAATGCCAGAGAGGGCGACCAGTGGTCGCGTCGACAGCTTCGAAGGAGCCGGCGTCGTCACAGAAGAAAACCAACCCGCCAGCGGTGGTCAGTGTGCCTCCCCAGGAATTGCCCGGTCCGGTCTGGGGATACCGCCAGACCGGCTTCCCATCGGCGACCGAAAGCGCCATCAGGACTTTCTGCGCGTGCTCATCCGGTGGCATCTTGGTCCCGGTTCCGTAGTAGGTTTCGCCTTTTGCGAACTTCTGCGGCTTGGCGAAAAACAGATTGCAGTTCTCCAGAGCCATCACATAGAAGAGTCCAGTGTCCGGATTGTAAGACGGTGAAAACCAGTTGGTGGCACCATTGATGCCGGGGCAAATGTATGTGCCGTCTGCAGTCGGAACGCGACCGGTGAGCACGGGCCGGCCGGATGAATCAATGCCGCTCGCCCAGTTCAGCTTCTCGACGAATGAGGATGCGCGCAAGAATTTGCCTTCTGTGCGGTCGAGCACATAGAAGAACCCATTGCGGTTGGCCTGCACAAGCAGGTGCCGGGGCTTGCCATTTTCTTCCACATCCACGAGGACGGGCGTTTCATTCGCGTCGTAGTCATACAGGTCGTGCGGCGTGAATTGAAAGTACCACTTCAGCTTGCCGGTGTCGGGATCGAGCGCCAGAACGCATGCGGTGTACAGGTCATCCCCCGGTCGCGAGTCGCCGATGAAGTCCGGTGCGGCATTGCTGGTCGTCCAGTAGATTGTGTTTAACTCGGGGTCGTATGTCCCCGGCATCCAGGTGGTGGCGCCGCCATGCAGATACGCGTCTCCTGCCCAACTGTTCGAGCCAAATTCTCCCGGTGCGGGGATCGTCCAGAATCGCCACTTTTCTTTTCCTGTGACCGGATCAAATGCCGCCACGAAGCCACGCACTCCGGAGTCGCCACCGGAAGTACCTACGATGACTTCATCTTTGATAATCAGTGGGGCGCTGGTCGCGCCATAGTGCTTCGCCTTGTCGGCGTATTCGACATCCCACCGCAGAGTTCCAGAGCGCGCATCGAGGCAAAGCAAGTGAGCGTCGTCCGTTTCGGTATAGACGAAGTGCTGCCACACCGCGACGCCGCGGTTTTTGTGAGCGGCGGCATCGTCGAGTAATCCGGAACTCACCGGCCGCTGGTAGTGCCACACGGTTCGCCCGTTGCGCGCGTCGACGGCAAACACGTCATTGGCGGAAGTGACATACATCATGCCGCCAAGCACAATCGGCGTCGCTTCCAACCGGTTCGAGTTGCCAGGGTGAAAGACCCAGGCGGCACTGAGGCGGGCGACATTCTGAGCGGTGATCTCGCGCAAGCTGCTGTAGCGGCGGCCGGTGTAGTCGCCATTGTAGGAAGGCCAGTTGGCGCCTACGGGACGGGCAAGCAGGTCTTCTGATCTGACCTCGGCGGGGCCTTGAGGTGGAGACGGGGTTTGCGCAGTGATGGGCACTGTAACGATAGCAAGCCACAACGCGATAAGAATTGCGCTCTCCGATCGCATTCTCAGTGGCCGTCCTCGCCGCCGATGCGACTTTCCTGAAGCGCGCCGCGGTCCATGCCATTTTCATCTTCGAGATGAAGGGACACGCGCGCCGGCTGTTCCGAAGGAGCCAGTTCCGTATCGAGCGACACCGCTGCAGTGGGATCCACGTTTCCAACCGGCATGATTCCGATTAGTGCTCCGTGGTCGGAATATAGATATGCGACGAGCTTTCCGGAAAAAAGCACACCGAACGATCCGGAGAGTTTCACCTTTCCAGTTTGTAAGAGCGTTGCGCGAAGGGGATTGATCACGATGCCAGCGTCGCTGACTCCGTGAAATTCATTGCCCGAGCGCGTGGGGAACCATTCCGTGTCGAGCGTGCAATTCTCTCCCGGGCGAAGACGGCACATGGGGCTGTTGATCTCGGCTTCAAGGTAGTAGGGCCCGGCATCGGAGTCCGCGCTGAGCGAAGGGATTCCGTCATCACTCAAGCGCATCTCAGGCCCGTTGGTCCAGAAAATCACCGATGCCTTTCCTGGATACGGCTTGGTCTCCTCGTATTGAAACCGCTCGATCATCGCGTAGCGGCTCTTCCGGTCAACCACGGCCAGCCAGCCCTCGGTCGAGTCCAGCCACAACTCGGCCGCCATGTGCACGTAGTGCACCGTGAAGAATCCGTCATCGCGCACCGACACCGCGGGATTTTCCGCCGGACCGAAACGCACGTGATAGCGATTCAAGTAGCTGCTCGACGGGTTCGCGGGCGTGAACGTCCAGAAATCATGATTGAAGCGCGACGGAGCATCGGAGCCAGCGCCTGAGTCGCCAGAGCCACCGGACGTGTCGTATTGCGAGACCGACTGCATGGACCACTCCACCGGATGGCCGGCTGTATTCTTCATCGTGATGTGAAAACGGATGCGCGGGGAATCAGCATCCAGGCGGATCGTGCGGGAGATCTGGATTCCAGTCTGCGGGTCGGCCGGGCCCGTCAGTTCGATCTCGCACTGCGGCCCTTCCGAAAGTTTTCTAAAGGTGAAGGGGCCGTCGTCGATGACATCGGAATTGCCCACCCAGTGCTCTTCGTCGTTGTTCCCCTCGGGCAGCAGCCAAATCTTGTCGCCACCATAGTTGAACCAATGGCTCGCGCTCGGCGGGAGGTACTTGCCCGCCAGCTTCGGATTCACGAAGAGATATGCGTGACCCGCGAAGGTCACCTGCATCAACCGTCCGCCATTCTGCGGAACGATGATCAACTGCACCCAGCGATTTGAGATTTGCTGCGCCTGCCAGCCTTTGTAGTCGACGGATTCCACGCGGCACTGCGCAGAAGTTGGCAGCGCTGCGGCGGTCGCGATGGCGAACAGACTAAACGACGTCAGAACCGTCGCCAACGCCAATCCATTTGCCCGAAACTTCGCGAAAATCCATTTCATAGATCGCGCCTTGGGACTAATCACTGCGACTGAGGCTAGCACGCCCGCACAAGGCTCCCGTCAACCCGCGGTGCGCATTCCTCAAAACGCAACGAAAACCAATAAAACGAAAGATTTCGATTTGCGTCAAGCGAATTCTGTGCTATACCAGCCATCACGCATCGTCAACGTGCCTCGGCGTACTTGCGCGGGCAAAAAACTTTGAAGGCCCTTCTTCCACTACTGCTCGTTTCGTGCAGTCTCACGGCTCAGGACAGGCCGGTCGATCCTACCTGGTTGCACCGGTTTGTTCCTGCCCTGAGTGAGAAGGCGATCGGCTTCGCGTCCCGTACGTGCCACTACCGGCCCATCTTTGGTGAGGGCGACTCCGACACTCACATTCTGCGAAGCATCTCCCGCTTTGGGGAAGTGTCGCTCGGTGCAGGCGGCGCTTGCCAAGCCGTGACTTACGCCCGCGAGGAGGAGGTTTACTTCGTCGCGGAAGGCAACTGCGTGCTGCAGTACGGAGATCAGAAGTTCACGCTGCGAGCGAACGATTTTACCTATATTCCTCCGGGAGTGAACCACGCGATTTCGAACCCGTCACAGCAGAAGTCCCGAGTTGTCGTGATGGGCTTCAAAATTCCGGAGAAGATCTCCATCGCCCCGCCCTTGCCAGCTCCCAAGATCGTCAATCTGGACGATGTGCGGGAGGAAACCGTCGATGGGCATCCGAACTCGGTCCTGTACAAGTTGATGCTGGGGCCTCGCACCGGCACGCGCGACGCCATTGACTTGGCGTACGTCGTAACAAGTCTGTTCTTGATGGACTTTGCGCCCGGGGGCACGAACCTCCCGCATCATCACGAGACCGCGGAGGAAATCTATCTCGTGCTCGATGGGCAGGGTGAGATGGCGGCGGGCAGTGGCAGCGATGGCATTGAGGGCCGATATCCCGCGCGGCCCGGGGACGCCTATTACTTCCGGCCCAACTGCACGGTGGGGTTTTACAACGAGGATAAGCCCGGAGCCAAGGCGCATATCCTGGCGGTGCGATCGCGCATACCACTGCCCGACAGCGAAGATTAGTTTCGTTCGAGAGATCAAACTTATTTCAGGGGGCCTTGCCATGGGACTGACGAACTACAATCGGCGATCATTCGTAAAGCTTGCGGCGGCCGCGCCGCTGTTGGGACAGATTGCGGCACGGGGACTCTACGCGCAAGCCGCTGCGGCCGTGGGCAAAGATCTGCGGCAGAATGTGTACTCGCGGCTCGGCGTGAAAACGGTGATCAATTGCCGCGGCACTTGGACCTACCTCAGCGGATCCCTCGAGTTCCCCGAAGTGCGTGAGGCGCAAGTCGAGGCGGCGCAGCATTTCGTCAACATGATCGACTTGCAGCGCGCGGTCGGTCGTCGCCTGTCAGAACTGACGGGCGCTGAATCGGGCATCGTCACCTCCGGCGCAGCGGGCGCGATGGCCGCGGCTACCGCGGGATGCATGGCAGGCGCCGACGACCAACTCATCTGGCAACTTCCCGATACAACCGGGCTGAAGCATGAAGTGGTGATGGTCGGAGGCCGCAGCGCCTTCGACAGCGCAATTCGCCTGACTGGCGCCAAACTGGTGCTCGTGTATTCCGCCGAGGAACTTGCCAACGCGATCAACGAAAACACGGCGATGATCTACACGACGGACCTGGGCGACAAGTTGCGGAAGGAACTCGCGATCGCGAAAGACAAGAAGACTCCCATGCTGCTCGATGACGCCGCTGGCATTCCTCCAGTCGACAACGCGAAGTTGTACGCGAAGATGGGCATTGATCTCTACTGCTTCTCCGGCGGCAAGGGCCTGCGCGGGCCGCAGTGCAGCGGATTGCTGCTCGGCCGTAAGGATCTGATCGAGGCAGCGCTGATGAATTGCAGTCCCCGCGAGGGCGCCGTGTGCCGTCCGATGAAAGTGGGAAAAGAAGAGATCATCGGCTGCCTGACGGCGCTTGAGACCTGGCTCAAAACCGACGAGAAGAAGCTCTACGCCGAATGGAACGGCAGGATCGATCGTATCCGCAAACTGGTGGACACGGTGCCGGGCGTGAAGACTGACGTTTACGTTCCCGACGATGGGAACCGCTATCCCACGCTGAAGATTTCGTGGGACCAGCGGGCGTGGGGATTCACCATCGCCGATTGCGTTGGAAAACTGCGCGCCGGAGATCCTGTGATCGAGGTGCTCGGAGCCGACAATCCCAGCCTGGTGAAGAGCGTGCACGAGGGGAATCCGAATCCCAAAGAGACTAAGGGACCGGATCACATCGAGCTCGTATCGATGACCATCAAGCCCGGAGAAGAGATGATCGTCGGCCAGCGGCTGCGCGCCATTCTTGGTGAAGCCCAGAAGAAGGCGGCCTGAGGCGAGGGATCTTATGCGCTTAGCCAAATGGCAGCTCGCTGGAGTTCTGTTATTGCTGCTTGTCGTACCAACGGCAACGCCCCAGGCGCAGAATCCTGGCCCCGAGAACCGCGTTTATTCTCCCGCCGTTGATGCTGGCGATTACATCTATATCTCCGGACAAGGCCCGCGTCGCGCGGACGGCACTCTGCCCGACGGTTTCGCGGCGCAAGTGCGGCAGGCACTCGCGAACCTGAAGGCGGTCGTCGCATCAACGGGCCTGACGATGGAGCACATCGTCTACACCCAGGTGTATCTGGAAGACATCAGTAAATATGCCGAGATGAATTCGGCCTTCGCGGAGGCTTTTCCCAAGACGCCCCCGGCGCGGGCGGTGCTGGGCGTGGCGAAGAATCCCGACGGCTCGGTTCAGATCAATGCTGTAGCAGTACGTGACTTAGCGGAACGGAAACCCGTCATTCCGGCGAACTACAAGCGGGAGGAATCCTCTTCCCCCGGGATTCTCACGCGCGATCGGCTTTTCATTTCCGGCATGCCGGGCAGCGATCCAGTGAGCGAAAAAGTCCCCGACGATCCTGCGGCGCAAGTCGACCTTGCACTCGACCGCATGGAAGCAGTCGCGAAGACGGCGGGACTTGATCTGCGCCACATGGTGATGGTAAATCCGTACCTGACTTCCGAGATTCCGCATCGCGTGATGAATGAGCGCTACGCACGCAGGTTTGAGTTCGGCAACACTCCCGCGCGGGCAACCATCGAGGTGACGAGCCTGCCGGGCGGCGCGCACATCGAGTACACCGGTGTTGCCGTTCGCGATCTGGCGCAGCGAAAAGCGATCCGGCCGAAGAATATGCCGCCGAGTCCGACGGCCAGCCCCTGTGTCTTTGCCGGCGATACGCTGTACTGTTCCGCCAAAGACGGATTCATCCCCGGTCCGCACGGAGGTCTCTACGCGACCACCACACCGCACCAACTGCGGCAGAGCATGCGCAATCAACTCGACAACCTCGAAGAAGTCGAAATGAATTTCGACCAGGTGGTCTCAACCAACGTCTATCTCGACAACCTGTCGGATCTCGAAGCATTTAACAAAGTCTACGTGCAGTATTTCGGCGCAGTACCGCCGGCGCGAACCACACTGCAGCAGATCGCCCCCGCCGAGCGCAAAGCGGACGAGGACGACCACTTCCCCGGTCTAGAGCAGTTCTCACTGATTGCGATCAGAAAACCCACAAAACCTTGAACGGCGCGGCGTTCGCTGGGTGGCACGTGTACGGAGCGATCGCGCAGCTTGTGTATAATGATGAACTTACCGCACACTCAGTGGGCGCTTAACTCAGCGGTAGAGTGCCATCTTCACACGGTGGAAGTCATAGGTTCGAATCCTATAGCGCCCACCACATTCCAAAGGACTTCCGACCGTGCGATCTGTTTTCACAATCTAAACGCGGCGGAGAGCCATCTCGACTACCTTGCCGCGCGCTGCTTTCGTGTCTTCTGTCATCGCGTCACCGTAGATGTTCATGGTGGTTCTGATGTCGGAGTGACGGAGCAGCTTCTGCTGGACTCCTAACTATTGGCCGGTTTTGGGTGATCCCTGAGGCGTGCTCCTGCAAGACTGGCGTCTTAGCTAACTCGGGACTTGTTTGCGCCTAGGACATGGTTGGCGGAGGCAACTAGTCATTTTGCCTACTGAGGCGATCGCGAATCACGGATTTGCCGCTCAAGCTCTCGCAGCCGGGGTCACGGCAGTGGTCTCCAAAGATGAAGGAACCCATCTTGTTCCCAAAGCTGAATCGCTGCTCAAGTCTACACGCACATAAAGATCAGGATTTACCCTGGAAGTAGCTCCAGGTTTTTTTGAGTTTCTGTCGCCAACCGCGAAGACGATCAGTTTTTAGGGTGGATCGTTCGAGCCTCGTCAACCGTGAGCCGGGAAGGATCACAATAGCCGTACCCTTTCAGACAAGCCGAGTAATTGCGTTTATGCTCAGCGTCAGCCAGTGTCTTGGCTTCGGCCGAAGTCAGGTTGGAATAATCACAGGTGTCCTCACTGTTGCTGCACGCCGACAAGTTGCGCTGATGTTCGGAGTAGGCTGTCTGTTCGGCTTGTTCTGGAGTGAGTTTGGAATGGTCGCATTGATCCCAGCCATTGGCACAATTTTGAGCGTTGCGCTGAAGGTCTGCGGCGATCGTTTCCTTCGTTTGGACAGGAGTTAACTGGGCCTGATCACATGGCCCAGAGCCGACTGCACAGTTGGATGCATTGGCTTGCCGCCTGGCGATGTTCACTTCCTCGGTTTCGGCCGGAGTAAGTTTGGATTGATCACACGCACCCCATCCATCCTTGCAGGCTGCCAGATTGTGTTGTTGCTGCTTTGCGGCCATATCGTGGGCTTCCAACGGGGTCAGTTTGGACCGGTCGCACGACAGCATGCCCCCATCGCAGTCGGAAACATTCCGTTGGTGGTCGGCCACGGCCAATGCAATCGTTTCCGGTTCCGTGAGTTTTGAACGGTCACAGGAATCGTAGCCGTTTCGGCAGTTCACAACATTTTGCCGATGGACAGCCACCTCCGTCGCTTCCGACTGGCTCAACCTGGAGCGATCACAGGTGTCGCGACCAGCCTTGCAATTCGCCAGATTACTGGAAAGATCGGAGGACTGAGCAAAGGCCAAAATCGGCCACAGACTAAGACAGGCTACTGGCAAGCAAAAACACTTCCTTAAGCTTACTTTCATGGCTGTGCCCCCTTCGGGCGCTAGAAACATCACACTGCGGTTGAAGCGTATCGGACCAGATCCCGTCGGCTCTTCAGTTCGAAAAAATGAACTATCCAGGTGATGCAGCCTCGGACTTTTACTTCGGTTAGCCCCAGTTGCAGTGCGATCCCTTCGTCATTCACGCCTTCACCTACCAATCGATAGATCGGGCCCAGGACGCTTGTTTGTTCCCAAAAGCTGCGCATTTGCATGCTCCTCGTAACACCAGTCCCCAGCGGAAACACAGTCTGGTCATCCAGAACCTGCAGCGGCCGAAACCAGTCGCCGTTCCCGCCGGGCTGCACTCTGGGCTGTACTTCCCAGAAATTACTCCTTGTCTTCCTTTGCTTCGGCTGTCTTAGCTTGCTGGCCAGCCTCGGAAACGGCTTTCAAAAAGGCGTCGGCGCTTCGCGGAGTCGTCGCTTTGCCGGAAAGAATGTTGCGGAACCTCATCTGCTTGCCGTAGATGGAGCGAGTGGAGTCGTTATCCTGCTCTACGACCGCCCCTTCCAGAGTCAATCCGGCGAACACGCCCTTGGAACGCGAGTAGGTCAGCATTTCAGTGTTCATCTTCCAGTCCGTTCCTGCGGAAGCATGACGGCCTACCGGGCCCCCCGCCACCGATCCTTCACCGGTGAGCTCGAATTTGCTGGAGAGAAGATGTTGGAACCCCTGGTCGTTCATAATGAGCATGACCAGGTCCACGCCTTCTACTCCGATCTGCAGTCCCCAGCTTCCGCCGCCCAGCGACACGAATGCGGGTGCGCTCCAGCCTTCGGCGGTACGGCAAGTCGCCACTCCGCGTCCGTGCTTGCCCCCAAAGATGAACCCGCCTTTGATCAAGTTGGGTACGACGAGGATGCACTTTGCATTGCTCAACACTTCTTCCGGGATACCTTTGTCTGGAGTCGCCATGATCGCGTGCAGAACATCGACCGAAGCGTCCAGGCGCGCGACTGAGTCCTCACGAGCCGAAGCTGCCCACCCACACGTTGCTACCAGGCCTAGGAAGCCCATCAACAGCACTGAGATTGTCTTTTTCATGAATTTTTCCTTTCGGAGCCGCAGAGCTAAGAGGAGGGAGCTTCAGATAGCTGACTTAGTTCAGAGGACCTGAAAGAGTGAGAAGAAGTGCTCGTCTCTGGAATCATGATCGCTCAACCGGAAAGCAATAGCTGGTCTGAATTGCTCAGTTTAAGGCGTGCTCTTCAAGCTGCCGTTGACTGCAACCCCGATTGCTACGGTCGTGAAGTGCGACTCTCCAGACCGCAGATTCCCGCCTTTGTTGTTGTCCTCATACCCGTCCGTGTGGGGCTCGGGACTCATGCATGTGCCCACAATTGAGCACTTTTGCACAGAATTGGCTGAGCCTCTGTGTCATGTTGCCTTGTCCGATTAAGAAGAACGGCTGGAGTTGACTATGGATACTGTCGTGCGCCCGCTCATTGTCCGCGTTAGAAGCCTGCGCGCTTTCATTGCCGCTTCGCTGAGGAAGATGCTTCGAATGGAACCGCACGATGGAGATTTCGCATCTCAGCGGGTGTGTCCATTTTGCGGGCGCATCACGCCGCGCTACGAAACGTGTTGCCTGGAATGCGGCAAGGCTCTCAAAGCAGCCTAAAAGGTGAGACGTCACACAGACGCTTCACGCGCGCAGTGATTGGATGGTTCGATGATGTAGCGATTAATGCTGTGACAGTAGCGACACGGTATTTCAAAGACCGCCGCAGTGGTTCTTTCTATTAGGTTCATTGGGAAAGCTCGCAGGCACTCCGCACACGTCAGGACTACG
>Ga0335082_10000693_pt1 | contig 34995 bp, 29 predicted proteins | sample Lox_Sample_41_FD_206718 | JGI IMG/M metagenome (GOLD analysis project Ga0335082, IMG submission 206718) | Soil microbial communities from Loxahatchee National Wildlife Refuge, Florida, United States - Lox_Sample_4.1 | ecosystem: Environmental > Terrestrial > Soil > Wetlands | place: USA... | reverse complement strand
CGAGTCGATCCGCAAGGAGCTGGGCGAGGACTCGGGCTCGGTGGTCGAGGAGTACCGCACCAAGATCGCCGCCGCCGGCATGCCCGACGCCGTGCGCGAGCAGGCCGAGCGCGAGCTCGGACGGTTCGAGAAGATCGGCGAGCAGAGCCCCGAGTCCTCGATCATCCGCACCTACCTCGACTGGCTGCTGGCCATCCCGTGGAGCCAGCGCTCGGAGGAGCGCCTCGACCCGGTGCACGCGCGCGCCGTGCTCGACGCCGACCACGCCGGGCTCGAGGACGTCAAGGACCGCATCACCGAGTACCTCGCGGTGCGCAAGCTGCGCGCCGAGCGCGGCGTGGCGGACGACCGCCGCTCGGGCGTGATCCTGGCGCTGGTCGGCCCGCCGGGAACCGGCAAGACGTCGATCGGCGAGTCGATCGCGCGCGCCACCGGGCGCAAGTTCGTGCGCATGTCGCTGGGCGGCGTGCGCGACGAGGCGGAGATCCGCGGGCACCGCCGCACCTACATCGGCGCGCTGCCGGGGCGCTTGGTGCGCGCGCTGCGCGACGCCGGGACCATGAACCCGGTGATCATGCTCGACGAGGTCGACAAGCTCGGCGCCGACTGGCGCGGCGACCCGTCCGCGGCGCTGCTCGAAGTGCTCGATCCGGCCCAGAACCACTCGTTCCGCGACCACTACCTCGACGTCGAGCTCGATCTGTCGCAGGTGCTCTTCATCGCCACGGCGAACGTCGGCGATTCGATCCCCGGTCCGTTGCTCGACCGGATGGAGCTGATTCGCTTCGACGGGTACACGACCCCGGAGAAGGTGGCGATCGCGCGCGGCTACCTGTGGCCGCGCCAGGTGGAGCGCAACGGCCTGCGGCCCGACGAGGTGACGATCGAGGACGCGGTGCTGAACACGGTGGTGGCGGACTACACGCGCGAGGCGGGGGTCCGTCAGCTCGAGCGCGAGCTCGGCACCGTGCTGCGCAAGACCGCCACGAAGATCGCCTCCGGCACGGCGCCGCCGGTGGTCATCGACACCGACGCCGTGCGCAGTGCGCTCGGCCGCCCGAAGTTCTTCCAGGAAGCGGCGGTGCGCACCGCGGTGCCCGGCGTGGCCACCGGCCTGGCGGTCACCGGCGCCGGCGGCGACGTGCTGTTCGTCGAAGCGGCGGCGATGCCCGGCCGCGACGGCCTGCAGCTCACCGGGCAGCTCGGTGACGTGATGAAGGAGTCGGCCCGTATCGCGCTGAGCTACGTCCGCAGCCACGCCAGCGCGCTCGGCATCGGCGAACAGGCGTTCGCCGACCGCCAGTTCCACGTGCACGTGCCGGCGGGTGCGATTCCGAAGGACGGCCCAAGCGCCGGCGTGACGATCGCCACCGCGCTGACGTCGCTGCTCACCGGTCGGCCGGTCAGGCACACCGTCGGCATGACCGGCGAGGTCACCCTGCAGGGGCGCGTGCTCCCGATCGGCGGCGTGAAGCAGAAGGTGCTCGCCGCGCACGCCGCGGGGCTCACCGACGTGATCGTTCCGGAGCGCAACCGTGCCGACCTCGACGAGGTACCGGCGCACGTGCGCGATCAGCTCCGGTTCCACCCCGTGACCTCGGTCGATGAGGCGCTGGCGATCGCGCTCGAGCCGCCCGGGGTCGCCTTGGCGGCATAGTCTGGAGGGCGCCGCTCCGTCGGCGCCGCGATCGAGACCGTCGCCGGCGTTCACCACCGGAGGGCCGGCCCCGCGCGGCCCTCCGGCGATTCCGAGCGCGGCCGGAACCTGATAGACCGCAAGCCAGGTCATGGAAGCTCCCGCCTTTCGCGTCGAGCGGGTCGACAGCGGCGATCATCAGACCGAGTTCCGCTTCGCCGGTCGGCTGAGCTTCCGCGACCTCTACGCGTCGTGGTCACAGGTCCGCGGTCTGCTGCGTGCCCACCCTTCCAGCGTGCGCTTCGACCTGTCGGGGGTCGAGGCGCTCGACGGCGGTGCCACGGCGCTGCTGCTCGAGCTCAAGTCGGAGGTGATGGCGAAAGGGGCGGAGGCCGACATCGTCGGCGCCCAGGGCCGCGTCCGCGCCATGCTCGAGCTCTACGGCCACCATCCGCCGCGCCCCTGCCTGAACCAGCCGCCGCAGCGGATCGGCATCCTCGACCAGATCGGGCGCGAGACGCTGACGATGGTCGCCGACAGCAACGCGCTCGACTACCTCGGCGACGTCGTCGTGGCGGCGGGCCGAGCCATCCGCGCGCCGCGCTCGATCAACTGGCACGACGTCGGCCGCCTGATGGAGCGCGCGGGGGCCGACGGGCTGCCCATCGTCCTGCTGATCAGCTTCCTGGTCGGCTTGGTGACCGCCTTCCAGGCGGCGGTTCAGCTGCGCCAGTTCGGCGCCAACATCTTCGTCGCCGACCTCGTCGCCCTCTCGATCACCCGCGAGCTCGGTCCGCTGATGACCGCGATCATCGTCGCCGGGCGCTCCGGCGCCGCCTTCTCCGCCGAGCTCGGCACGATGAAGGTCTCCGAGGAGATCGACGCGCTGCGGACGTTGGGGCTCGACCCGTACCTGTTCCTGGTCTTTCCGCGCGTCATCGCGCTGGTGCTGGTGATGCCGATCCTGACCGTGCTGGCGGACATCGTCGGCATCCTCGGCGGCCTGCTGGTGGCGCTGCTCGGGCTGGATCTGACCGTCAACGCCTATCTGCTCGAGACCCACAAGGCACTGGCGCTGTGGGACGTCGGCTCGGGCATGTTGAAGAGCGTCGTCTTCGCCCTCAACGTCTCGCTGATCGCCTGCCAGCGCGGGCTGGCGACGCGCGGCGGGGCGGAAGGCGTCGGGCGCTCCACCACCTCGGCGGTGGTGTCGAGCCTCTTTGCCCTGGTCGTCATCGACGCGCTCTTCACGATGCTGTTCAACGCCTTCGGGCTCTGACGCCGATGATTGCGGTACGCGACCTGTCGATCGGCTACGATGGCGAGGTGCTGTTGCACGGCCTCACGTTCGACGTCCCGGCCGGCGACGTGTTCGTCATCCTCGGCGGCAGCGGCTGCGGCAAGTCGACCCTGTTGCGGCACCTGATCGGGCTCGAGCGGCCGCTCGCCGGGACGATCGAGCTCACCTGCACGCCGCCCGGGATCCGGCGGCTCGGGCCGACGTTCGGCGTGCTCTTCCAATCGGGGGCGCTCTTCGGCTCGATGACGCTGGCGCAGAACGTGGCACTGCCGCTGCAGAAGTGGACGCGGCTGGATGCGGCGGCGATCGACACCATCGTGCGGGCCAAGCTGCGGCTGGTCGGGCTCGAGGGCTACGAGAACCATCTTCCGGCGGAGATCTCGGGCGGCATGAAGAAGCGCGCCGGGATCGCGCGCGCCATGGCCCTCGATGCGCCGCTGCTCTTCCTCGACGAGCCGTCGGCCGGCCTCGATCCGGTGAGCTCGGCCGAGCTCGACGAGCTCATCCTGGCGCTCAACGCCAGCCTCGGCGTGACGGTGGTGATCGTCAGCCACGAGCTGCAGAGCATCTTCGCGATCGGCCGCCACTGCATCATGCTCGACAAGGCGGCGGGCGGCATCATCGCGCGCGGCAACCCGGTCGAGCTGCGCGAGCACAGCAGCGACCCGCGCGTCGTGGCGTTCTTCAACCGCCAACCGATGGCGGCGTGACGCATGGCCGCGACCACCACCAATCACTGGAAGCTCGGGTTGTTCGTCGTGCTCGGCATCGTCGCGCTGATCGGGGTGCTGTTCTGGCTCGGTGCGCAGCGCTTTCGGCGCGAGTCGTTCGCCGCCGTGGCGTTTTTCGACGAGTCGGTGCAGGGGCTCGACGTGGGCTCGCCGTTGAAATTCCGCGGCGTCATGGTCGGGACGGTGGCGAACATCACCATCGCTCCCGATCACCGGCACGTGCAGGTCACCTCGGACATCTACGTCGACGCCGTGCGCAGCCTGGGGATCAGCAACGGCGCCCCCGATCCCAAGTCGGGCCAACCCTTCATGCCCGAGAACCTGCGCGTCCAGCTGGTGGCCGCGGGTATCACCGGCGTGCGCTACCTCGAGGTCGACTTCTTCGAGCCGGACCGCTATCCGCCGCCGCCGCTGCCGTTCTCGCCCCCGTGGAACTACATCCCGTCGGCGCCGTCCACCCTGCGCAGCCTGGAGCAGGCGGCGCTGGAGTTCGCCAACCGCCTGCCGGCGCTCGGCGAGCAAACCACCGCGGCGCTGGCCGAGGGCCGCCAGACCCTCGGCTCGTTCCGCCGCCTCTCGGATGAATTGCAGGGCGACAATGGCCAGCTGGCGCGGCTCGTACGCCAGCTCGACTCGGCGGCCTCGACGCTCGAGGGCACGCTGCGCGAGTCGCAGCTCGGCGCCACGACGTCGGCGCTGCGCGAGGCGTCGAACTCAGTGGCCGGCGCGGCGACCGGCGTCTCCGGCGGGGTCGGCGACGTGCGCGACGATCTGCGCGACGACCTCTTGGCGCTGCGCGAGACGTTGGACTCCATCCGCGCGCTGGTCGAGTCGGTCGACCGCGACCCGAGCGTCCTGGTGCGCGGCCGGCGGACCGACGGGGTGGCGCCGACCCGATGAACCGGCGATTGCTCGGGCGGGCGAGCCGCCCTCGCCTCGGATGGCTCGCTGCACTGGTGCTCTGCGGTGCCGGGTGCCTGTTCCACGACGCGCCGCCGCCGCGCTACTTCGCGCCGCCGTCGGCGCTGGCCACCGCCGACGATCCCCCCGATGGCGCCGTGGCCGTGCGGCCGGTTCGCCTGCGCCGCGTGCGGGCCGCCAGCTACCTCGGCCAGCAGATCGCGTGGCGCGTGTCCGACGTCGAGCACGGCCTGTACGAGCAGCGGCGCTGGACCGAGTTCCCGACCCGCTACGTCGAGCGGGTCATGGCCCAGGCGCTCGACCACACGGCCGGGGTGCGGCGGGTCGTGTCGGGCCGGGTGGCGACGCTGGACCTCGAGCTGGTGTCGTTCGACGAGGTCCTGGCGCCCACCCACGAGGCCGCCGTCCAGATCCTCGCCGCGCTGCGCGCCGCCGACCAAACGGCGATCTTCGAGCGCGCGTTCAGCGCGCGGCGTCCGATTGCGGACGACGACCCGGCCGCCGCCGCGCGTGCGCTGGGCGCGGCGCTGGACGACGTCGTCGAGCAGATCGCGTCGCAGGTCGCCGCCGACGCCCCGATCGCGACGCCCGCCGCCACCCATCCGCGCTCATAGGCGGCGGCCACCGGCGGGCGCTCGGCCAGCGATTCGACGCGCGCCCACCCGTCTAGCCAGCCGCGCCCGCGCGTGGCATGGATGCCATGACGCAGCGCGGCGCAAACGGCGCCGCAAGGAGGCGAGCCATGGCGATTCCCGGTGGCAGCTGGCTCATTGACCCGGTCGGCGCGCACGACCAGTTCACCGGCGCCGACTTCAGCGACGACGATCTCCTCTACGCGCGCACCGCCGAGGAGTTCGTCCGCAACGAGGTGCTGACGCGCCTCGACGAGATCGAGTCGAAGCAGGAGGGGCTGATGGCGGCGCTGCTCAAGCGCGCCGGTGAGCTCGGCCTGCTGATGATCGATGTCCCCGAAGCGTACGGCGGCCTGGGCCTCAAGAAGACCACGTCGATGCTGGTCTCCGAGCGCGGCGCGCTGTGCGCGTCGTTCAGCGTCTCGTGGGGCGCACGCACCGGGATCGGCACGCTGCCGTTGGCCTACTACGGCAGCGAGGCGCAGAAGCGGCGCTACCTGCCCAAGCTCGCCAGCGGCGAGTGGCTCGCGGGCTACGCGCTCACCGTGCCGGGCTCGGGGAGCGACGCGCTCGGCGCGCGCACACGCGCCGAGCGGGAGGCCGACGGATCGTACCGACTCACCGGCACCAAGCAGTTCATCACCAACGCCGGCTTCGCCGACCTGTTCACCGTCTTTGCCAAGGTCGACGGCGACAAGTTCACCGCCTTCCGCATCTCGAGATCCTCGCCAACATGATCATCTGTCCGTTCTCCGTTCCTCTGCCCCCACCGCGACGACCGCATGGCGTGGAACGGCGAACGGACAACGGTGAACGGACAACGTCCGAGGGCCAGGCCGCGATTGACCGGGCACACAGGTTCTGCCGTAATCCAGCCGCGCGGCAATCCACCTGGCGCCGGGTGTCCGCCGCGGCCGCCCGGCCGAACACCGAAGGAGGTCACCATGGGCTTTATCGGGACCATCATCGTTGGGTTCATCGTCGGCGTGCTCGCCAAGTTCATCCATCCCGGGCGGGAGAACATGGGGTTCATCATGACCACCCTGCTCGGCATCGCTGGCGCCATCGTGGCGACGTACCTCGGCCAACTGATCGGCTGGTACCAGGCCGGTCAGGGCGCCGGCTTCATCGGCGGCACGGTCGGGGCGATCATCATCCTGGCGATCTACGGACGGATGGCGGGCGGCGGCGCGCGTACGTGAGGACGTTTTCCGTTGCCCGTTCTCCGTTGTCCGTTCCCCCAACGGACAACGGGAAACGGCCAACGTGCTCGCCACCGATCGTTTCATCCTCTACCGCTACCGCACCACACCGCGCCATTGTAGCTTGTCGGGAAATGTCCGAGCCGGACGACGATTCGCAGCGCCGTATCGTCGAGGCGCGCCTGCGCTTGCGCGAGCGCTTTCTCGGCAAGATGCAGCACACCCCGGCGCTGGCCGATCCGCGACCGCTCGGCAGCGGACCGGCGAACCGCCACGGCATGCCGCAGCTCCCGGTCGGGCAGACGGCGACGGCCCCGGGGAAGTGGCCGGTGCTCGATCTCGGGATTCACCCGGTCGTGCCGATCGAGCAGTGGTCGCTCACCGTCGACGGCGAGTGCCGCGCGCCGATCACGCTCGATTGGGCGGCGTTCGTGCGCCTCGAGCAAGTCGAGGGCGTCAGCGACTTCCACTGCGTCACCGGCTGGTCGCGCCTCGACATCCCCTGGCAGGGCGTGCGCGTTGCCACGGTGATCGCGCTGGCGGAGCCGACCGACGCGGCGGAGTTCGTCGTCTGCCACGCTTCTGACGGCTACACCACCAACCTGCCGCTGTCCGAAGCCCTCAAGGACGACGTCCTGCTCGTGCACGGCGCCGACGGCGCCCCGCTGCCGCGCCAGCACGGCGGTCCGGTGCGCATGATCACGCCGCAGCTCTACGCCTGGAAGGGAGCCAAGTGGATCAAGCGCATCGAGCTGACGCGCGACGACCAGCTCGGCTTCTGGGAGCGGCGCGGGTACTCGAACACCGCGCACCCGTGGCGCAACGACCGGTACTCCTGAGGGCGCCGGCTGCGCCGGCGCCCGTTCGGCGTTGGGGTGGCCGTCCGCTACACGCGAGCGGCACGTCTGCCCCCAGGACCGCTAGCGCCTTGGCTTGGTGTCGGATGACCGCCGAACGCTGAACGCCGAACGCTGAACGCGCGAAGCGCGACGGAGCGCGCGCAGCGTTGGACCCGTGCGCCGCAGTATGCTCCAGTCGCCCGCCATGGCTGAAGCCCAAATGGTGCAACCCCTCGGTCTGCGAATCTTCAACGGCACCGGCTCGGCGCTGCGCCGGATCGGCCTGCCCCTGGTCGAGCTCGACCCCGCGGCGCTGTTCGACCGCGCCCGTCGGCTCACTGGCCTGTCCGACTTCGGCGATCCGTTCTTTCGCGAGCCTCTGCGCGTGTTGCTCGACGCGTTCGAGACCGAGTCGGCGCTCAGCATGCTCGGGCGGGTCATCGCGCGCACCGACGTCGTCCGGCTGTTGCAGAATCGGTTGCGCATGACCGACGTCCTGAACCATCACCCGGAGATCGCCAACGGCGAGATCCACCAGCCGATCTTCATCGTCGGCCTGCCGCGCACGGGCACCACCATCCTGCACGAGCTGATGGCGCAGGATCCGGCCAACCGCGTGCCGATGACCTGGGAGGTCATGCACCCGTGGCCGCCGCCGCAGAGCGCCACGTACGAGACCGATCCGCGTATCGCCGCGGTCGAGAAGCACCTCGCCGGCGTCGATCGCCTCATCCCCGGCTTCAAGAGCATGCATCCGATGGGCGCCCGGCTGCCGCAGGAGGATGTCGCGCTCACCGCGCACGACTTCGCCAGCATGATCTTCAGCACCACCCACGCGGTGCCCAGCTACCAGGCGTGGCTCGATCACGCCGATCTGCGCTGGGTCTACGCGGCGCACCGCCGCCAGCTGCAGTACCTGCAATGGCGCTGTCCCGCCGACCGCTGGGTGCTGAAATCGCCCGGGCACCTGTGGGCGTTCGATGCGCTGCTGGCGATCTACCCCGACGCGCGCATCGTCCAGACCCATCGCGACCCGGTGAAGGTCGTCGCCTCGCTGGCCAACTTGGTGGCGTTGCTGCGCAGCATGTCCAGCGACCACATCGATCGCCCCGCCGTCGGCGCGGAGTGGGCGGCGCGACTCGCCGACGGTCTGCAGCGCACCATGGAGGTCCGCGACCACCTCCCGCCCGACACGGCGCCGATCTTCGACATGCAGTTCAGCGAGTTCATCCGCGACGAGGTGGGCATGGTGCGGCGCATCTACAGCCACTTCGGGCTCGATCTCTCGCTCGAGGCCGAGGAGCGCATGCGCCGCTTCCTGGCCGCCAACCCCAGGGACAAGCACGGCGCCCACCGCTACGTGCTCGAAGACGCCGGACTCGACGCGGCGATCGAGCGCGAACGCTACACCGCCTACCAGCAGCGCTTCGCCGTCGAGTCGGAGGCGTAGGGGGTTAAGGGGTTAGTCGTAGGGCCGGCTGTGCCGGCCGTAACCCACGCTTGCGGCGTCGCGGAAGGGCGCGCGCGGGCGGCACAGCCGGCCCGACGAAATCCCCATGTCAGTTTTTGCCGGTAGCTTGTCATTGCAGACACACGGGCCACGACCTAGCCTGCGGCCATGCTGCGGACGCGACGCGTCGCCATCCTGATCTACGACGGCATCCAGTCGCTGGACCTGACCGGCCCGCTCGAGACCTTTGCGATCGCCAACCGACTGGTGCGCGAGCGCAGCGGTGGGCGGCCGGCGTATGCGGTCGAGGTCATCGCGCCACAGGCCGGTGTGGTGACCACCAACTCGGGGCTGCGGGTGATCGCCGATCGCGCCTATCGCGCTGTCGATCGGCGCCTCGATACGTTGCTGGTGGCGGGGGGCGACGTCCGCGCGGCAATCGACGACCGCCAGTTGCTGCGCTGGCTGGCGGCAACCTCGCGCCGTGCGCGGCGCGTCGCGTCGGTTTGCACCGGCGCCTTCCTGCTCGCCGAGGCCGGCCTCCTGCACGGCCGGCGCGCCACCACACACTGGTTCGCGACCGAGCGGTTGGCGCGGCGCTACGCCGACCTCACCGTCGAGCCGGACGCCATCTTCGTGCGCGATGGTCACGTGTTCACCTCGGCGGGCGTGACCAGCGGCATCGATCTCGCGCTCGCGCTGGTCGAGGACGATCTCGGGCACGCCATCGCCCTCGCGGTTGCGCGCTGGCTGGTGGTGTTCCTCAAGCGGCCGGGCGGGCAATCGCAGTTCAGCAGCCATCTCGCCGCGCAGGCGGTGGCGCCGGGGCCGCTCAAGGACCTGCCGGAGTGGATCGTCGCCAACCTGCGCACCGACCTGTCGGTCGAGTGCCTCGCCGCGCGCGCGGCGATGAGCCCGCGCCACTTCGCGCGTGTCTTCCGGCGCGAGACCGGCGTGACGCCGGGGAAGTTCGTCGAGCGCGCCCGCCTCGATGCCGCGCGGCGCTGGCTCGAGGACGCCGGGCTCGGCCTCGACGAGGTGGCGAGCCGCTGCGGCTTCGGCTCGGCCGAGCAGATGCGCCGCACGTTTCACCGCCATCTTCACATCGTTCCGATCGACTACCGGAGACGCTTCCACCGCCAGCCGGCGCTCACGCCGTCCGGGGCACCGGAAGCAAGGAGGCTCGCATGAGCGATGCACGACCACGGCGCCTCGGCGCCCTGTTGTTCCCCGGCTTCGAGCTGCTCGACACCTTCGGGCCACTCGAGATGTTCGGCAACATGCCGGGCGCGGTGGAGATCGTCACCGTCGCCCAGCACAAGGGGCCGGTGCGCAGCGGGCAGGGACCGTCAGCCGTCGCCGAGTACGACTTCGCCGACTGCCCGCGGCTCGACTTGCTGCTGATTCCCGGCGGCATGGGCACGCGGACCGAGGTCGAAAACCCTGCCTTGCTCGACTGGCTGCGGCGCCGCGTGCCGGAGACCGAGGTCACCATGACCGTGTGCAGCGGCACGGCGCTGCTGGCCGGGGCGGGGCTGCTCGACGGGCGCCGCGCGACGACCAACAAGATGTTCTTTGAGGAGGTCGCCCAGTCGGGCCCGCGCGTCGAGTGGGTGAAGGAGGCGCGCTGGGTCGAGGACGGCAAGTACGCGACCTCGTCGGGCGTCAGCGCGGGCATCGACATGGCCCTCGCGGTGATCGCCAAGCTCGCCGGTCAACAGGTCAGCGACTCCCTCGCGGTCGCCACCGAGTACGAGTGGCACCGCGACGCGGCATGGGACCCGTTCGCGAAGGTGCACGGGCTCGTGTGACGGAAGGCGTGACCGGTTACCGGTGACCGGTCGCCGGTCACGTCGTTGCACCGCTCCACCCCCTCCTCTACAGTGCGTCAACATCTTCTCGATCGGGGGATTCCTTTCATGAAACGCTTCGCAGGACGGGTGGCGATCGTGACCGGCGCGGGCTCGGGCCTGGGGCATGCGGCGGCCCTGCGGCTGGCGAGCGAAGGCGCGGCGACCGCGTGTCTCGACGTGGCGACGGCCGCCGCCGAGCGGACGGCCGCGGAGATCCAGGCGGCTGGCGGTACAGCCCGCGCGTATCGGGTCGATGTCAGCGATCCGACCTCGGTGCGCACCGCGGTCGGCGCGGCGGCGGGCGACCTCGGCCGCCCATCGCTCTTGGTGAACTGCGCGGGCATCGGGAAGTTCGCCAACGCGCACGACATGTCCTTCGAGGACTGGTCGCGCATCATCGCCGTGAACCTCACCGGCACCTTCCTGATGGCCCAAGCCGTCCTGCCGTATCTGCTGGAGGGCGGCGGCAACATCATCAACATCGCCTCCAACGCCGGGCTGATGGGACAGCCGTACAGCGCGGCCTACTGTGCCTCGAAGGGCGGCGTGGTCAATCTCACCCGCGCGCTGGCAGACGAGTACCTGCGCAAGGGCGTGCGGGTGAACTGCATCGCGCCCGGCGGCATGGCGACCCCGCTGCAGAAGTCGTTCCACCAGCTTCCGGAGGGCGCCGACCCGACGCTGATCGCCAAGCTGCGCACGCCGCTCGGAGCGGCGACGCCCGAGGAAGTCGCGGTGCTCGTCGCCTTCGTGGCCTCCGACGAGGGCCGCTATATGACCGGGTCGATCGTCTCGATCGACGGGGGCCTGACGATCTGAAAACTGCGTGAGCGGTGACCAGTGACCGGTGACCAGTAGCTGCACTAGTGACCGGTCGCCAGTAACCGGTCACGCCTTTGTGGTGACGCATGAAGCTCGGATTGCAGCTCGGATACTGGCAAGCGGAACCGACGCCCAACTTCGTCGAGCTCGCGCAGGAGGCGGAGCGGCTGGGCTACGACTCGGTGTGGACCGCGGAAGCGTGGGGGTCGGATTGCTTCTCGCCCCTGTGCTGGATCGGTGCGCAGACGTCGCGCATCAAGCTCGGCACCTCGGTCTGCCAGCTCTCGGCGCGCACACCGGCGGCGACGGCGATGCACGCGCTGACCATCGATCACCTCTCGGGTGGCCGCATGATCCTCGGCCTCGGCGTCTCCGGTCCGCAAGTGGTCGAGGGCTGGTACGGGGTGCCGTTCGGCAAGCCGCTCGCCCGCACCCGCGAGTACATCGGCATCCTGCGCAAGATCTGGAAGCGCGAGCAGCCGGTGCAGAACCCCGGCCCGCACTACCCGCTGCCCTACGCCGGGCCCAACGCGTGGGGCCTCGGCAAGCCGCTGCGCAGCATCACCCACCCGCTGCGTCCCGACATTCCGATCTTCCTCGGCGCCGAGGGTCCGAAGAACGTCGCCATGGCGACGGAGATCTGCGATGGCTGGCTGCCGCTCTACTACTCGCCGTTCCGGCCCGAGGTGTACGGCGGGTCGCTGAAGCACGCGCGCCCCGGATTCGAGGTCGCGCAGTTCATCACCGTCAGCGTCACCGACGACATCCCGGCCGGTCTCACGCCGATCAAGGCGATGCTCGGCTTCTACATCGGCGGCATGGGCGCCAAGAAGCGCAACTTCCACAAGGACCTCATGGCGCGCATGGGCTTCGAGGCGGAGGCGAACAAGATCCAGGACTTGTTCATGGAGGGGAAGCGCTGGGAGGCGGTGGCGATGGTGCCGGATCAGTTCGCGGACGAGATCTCGCTGGTCGGCCCGCGCGAGCGCATCAAGGAGCGCTTGCAGGAGTGGAAGAAGACCCCGATCACCAGCCTGCTGCTCGGCAGCCGCGATGTGGAGACGCTGCGCGCCATGGCGGAGCTGGTGCTGTAAGGCGTCCCGACGCCTGCACGGAGCCGGTGGTGGAGAAGCTCGTCTACCTGGTGTGGAAGCGCGACGCGGAGCGGATCGAGTCGTTCCGCGAGGCGCTGATCGAGCGCTGCGCCCCGCGCCTGCTCGGTCACGGGGCGCTGGCGCTGACGGTCAACGTGTCCGATCTGCTCGATCAGGTGGGGCGGAAGAGCCCGCTGGTGATCGGCGAGGGGAGGACCCTGTCGGCCTCGGTCTCGCTCTGGCTCGACTCGCTCGACAGCCGCGCGCCGATCGAAGCGGAGCTGGGCGCACTCGGCCAGCGCGTCGCGGGCTACTTGGTGACCGAGTCGGTGCCGCTGCACTGCCCCGACCGTACGTGGGCGGACGGCGAACGGAGTCCCGGCGTGACGCTGTGGACCGCGTTTCCCAAGCCGGACCGGATCAGCGACGAAGAGTTCTACGCACGTTGGCACGGCTCGCACACACCGCTCTCCTTCGAGATCCATCCGCTCTGGGAGTACGTCCGCAACGCGGTGGCGCGCCCGCTCACCACCGGGGCGCCGCCCTATCGCGCCATCGTGGAAGAGCGCTTCCGCACCCTCGACGATCTCACCGATCCGATGCGGTTCTTCGGTTCGGCGGAGAACGTGCAACGCGTCCTCGCCGACATCGCGACGTTCTCCGAGCTCGAGCAGATGAACACCGCGCCGATGAGCGAGTGGATCATCAAGAGCTGCTGAACCGGTTCACGCGTGAAGCGGCGGGCGGCGGGCCGACCACGGCGCTGCCTGCTCGAGCTGTGCGGCGACCTGGAGCAGCAGGTCTTCGCCTTCCCACGCGGCGGCGAGCTGGGTGCCCACCGGGAGACCGTCGGCGGTCCAGTGCAGCGGCAGCGAGATGGCCGGCTGTCCGCTCAGGTTGAACACCGACGTGAACGCGCCGTACGGCGCGGCGCGGAAGAAGCCGCGGAAGGGCTCCTCCGGCGTCGAGCTGACGAAGCCGAGCGGCGGCGGCGGCGCCGCGGAGGTGGCCGTGAGCAGCAGGTCGAAGCCCCCCTGCCACCAGGTGGCGAGGCGGCGGCCGAAGGCATGCACCGCCTCCACGCTGGCCAGCAGCTCGGCGCCGCTGATGCCGCGGCCGCGTTCGGCGACGGCCCAGGTGAGGGGCTCGACGTCGCCGGGTCCCACCGGGCGTCCGACCTTGTCGCCCCACGAGTCGAGCGCGCGCACCGTGTTGGCGGCGATGACGTTGACGAAGTGCATCAGCGCGGCGGGGTCGTCGAGCTCGGCGGGGTGACCCTCCTCGACGTGGTGGCCGAGCCCGCCCAGCAAGCGCGCGGTCTGATCGACGGCGGCGAGACAGTCGGCGTGCAGCTCGACGTCTCGCGGTCCGCGCCGCATGACCCCGATGCGCAGCCGGCGCGGCGGGGTGGCGAGCGCGTCGCGGAACGGCCGCGTCGGTGGCGCGGCGGCGTACGGATCGCCGGGCATCCGCCCGGCGGTGACGTCGAGCAGCGCGGCGGCGTCGCGCACCGAGCGGGTGACGGCGAACTCGGCCGAGAACCCGCTCCAGCGCTCGCCCAACGCCGGGCCGAACGAGTTGCGCCCGCGTGTCGGCTTGAGCCCGACCAGACCACACATGGCGGCCGGGATGCGAATCGAGCCGCCGCCGTCGCTGGCGTGGGCTGCGGGTACGATGCCGGCGGCGACCGCCGCAGCCGAGCCGCCGCTCGAGCCGCCGGCGCCGTGCGCGGGGTTCCACGGATTGCGCGTCGCGCCGAAGGCGGCGGGCTCGGTCGTCGGCAGCAGGCCGAGCTCGGGGGTATTGGTGCGACCGAGGATCACCAGGCCGGCGCCGAGAAACTTCTCGGTCAGGTAGCTGTTGGTGCGCTCGGTCCAGCCGACGTCCTTGAGGAAGCGCATGCCGGCGCAGTACGGCCGGTCCGCTTCGACGCCGCCCAGGTCCTTCATCAGGAACGGCACGCCGCGCAGCGGCCCGCCCGGGAGATCCGGCGATGCGGCATAGGCGCGCGCGCATTCGAGGGCGGGGAAGATGACGGCGTTGAGCTGCGGATTGAGCCGCTCGAGGCGATCGATGGCGGCGTCGACCAGCTCCCGCGGCGTCACCTCGCGACGCCGGACGAGATCGGCCTGCGCGGTGGCGTCGAGGGCGGCGAGCTCGTCCGACATGAGGACCGTTAGACCACAGATCCGCGGCGCGGCGATAGGGCCGGGGTGAGGTGGCGAACGGCCCGGCTCCGTGCGGCAATCGCGGTCGCCGTCAGTTCGTCCGGAGTGGAGGCATCCCGCTAACCTGGCCGCAATCGCCGCAGAACTGGTTGCCGGCCGGGTTCTCCGCTTGGCACGCTGCGCAGCGCATTCAATCCACCCCGGCGGGCGAGAAGCCAAGGGTGATCAGGACGGCGGCTTCCGTTTCGCGCAGCTCTGCCCGGCTCAGTGTGCCAATTCGTGCTCGAAGCCGCGCCGTGTCGATCGAACGGATCTGATCGCCCAATACGCGGGCCGGACGACCGCGGAGATGGATGCGCGCCTCGCCGGGATAGAGTGAGCTGACGTTGCTGGTAATCGGCAGGACGACGACGCGGGCGCCGTGGGCGTTGCAGGAGTCGTTCGAGATCACCAGCGCCGGCCGTGTCTTGCGAATTTCCGACCCGAGGGCGGGGTCGAGTGCGACCCAGTAGACGTCACCGCGTCGGGGCGGACGCTTCAACGCGGCCACCCTTCCGTGTCGGTCGCTTCCCACTCCTCCGCAAGTTCCTTGCGCCAGGCTTCCTTGCGTGCCGCCTTGTACGCGGCGTCCAACGTGCGCCGGTCGGGGTGTAAGCGCGCCCGCACCGCGTCGTTGATGAAACGGCTGATCCGTTTGGCGGGCAGCTCACGCTTCAGTCGCTCGTAGAGGTCGGCATCCATGGTGATGTTCAGTCGCACCGGCATCATACGCCTCCAGTCGAATGCTGTATTGTATACATCATACGAAGGAGCGGGCAATCGTTCGCCCGACTCGAGGCCGTTCGGCAGAGCCTTCGCGTCCCCCGGGTCGCGGGTGTCGACCCCCCTCGGGGAGCCCGCCGCAGAACGGGGGCGAGGAGGTCGCGCGCAGCCGCGCTACGGCGTCTGGCGGCCGAGACGCCTGTCTCCCCCTTAAGAGGGATCGGTCCCGGTCGCGTATGGCAGCACGCAGCCGAACGGCCCGCTCCGGGAGCACCCGTCTCCCACGGCGCGCGGTGCGCGACAGCGGGAGACGGGTGGACGAGCAGTTGGTCGACGAGCAGTTAGAACAGGTTGCGGATCAGGAACTGGGTGAGAGGCCCGAGGGTGTTGTTGTCCGCATTGTCCTCGGCGGTGAGGACGTCGACGTGAGCGAACCCCTCGTTCATGTACACTTCGAAACCGCCGTTCGACCCGCCAAAGGTCGGGAAGGCGGGATTCGGCGTGCTCGCATCGATCACGCGCGGCGTGCCGTTGCATGTCGGGGCGGTGCACGCGCCGATGCTCTGGGCGAAGGCTGTGTAGAGGCCCGGTACGACGGCCAGGCCGTTGGTATCGCCGAAGGCGATCACGGGGATGTTGATGCCCGCGGCCTGAGTGAGGTTCTCGATGTCGCGCCGGCCGCGGCCGATCGACAGCGCGGTCGAGTCGAGGTTGATGGCCTGGTTGCAGGTCGCCGCCGTCGAGCATGACGCGCCGACGTTGCCGACCGTGCACGTCCCGGCGGTGCACACGCCGGCCACGCTGGTGACGCTCAGGCCGCTCGCGGGGTAGTACCAGTCGGTGAAGTCGGTGTGCCCGGCGTAGAAGTTCTGGGTCATGCGGTCCATCCGGGTGACTTCCTTCTCCTGACCCCAGACGTTGCCCGGTAGCGTCGTTGGTGCGGGGCCGTTGTACGGGACCTTGGCCGGCGGCATCGGTCCCTCGGTGATGTCGAGCCAGGTGGTGAGCCCGCCGACCACGGGACCGGGCGCGCCGACCGAGGTGGCGACGAAGGGGGCGAGCGAGGCGATGGTGCCGTCGTCGTCGATGAACAGGCCGAGACCGCCCTGGGCAGTGGCCGGCGGGAGCACACTGAGGCTGCCGAGATCGGGCACCTTGGCGACGGCGTTGTTGCCCGCCGAGACCTGGTCGACGGTGAGGATGTTTCTGCCCGTGTCGGGATCGTTGATGGTCTGGATGCCGACCACCTGGGACGCCGCCAGCAGGCGGGGGTTGAGCAGACCGGTCGAATACGCGCCCGTCGGCGGCGTGCACACCGGTGGGGTCTGACCGGCGCAGGTCGTCGCTTCGTCGGTCAGCGTGCACGCGGTGGTCCCGTCGACGCAGCGGCCGGCGTTGTCGCGCACGGCGCCGAACAGCCCGCCGTCGAACTTGGCTTCGATCCGGTCGAGCGTGTCGGAGGTGAGCGCAGCGCCCCCGGTGCTCCCGCCGGTCCCTTCGAACAGCACGAGACCGCGCAGCTTGGCGTAGCCGGGGTCGGCCGGCCCGCTGCCGGTCAGGTTGAAATCGGTCGCCGCGTAGCGGGCGGTGAAGCCGGTGCCGGCCGAGTGGCCGCCGAGGAAGACGTTGGCGTTGCGCGCGACCGCGCGGGCCTTGTCGACGATGGCGTTGATGTCACGCGAGAACACCAGCGGCGTCCAGTTGGCGATGAACGCGGTATCCGCCGCGTTGTTGTAGAACACCGCGAGGCGGTTCGGCCCGGCCATCAGCGAGGGGTGCAAGGGCAGGGCGAGCTCGGTCCCGAACAGCCAGTCGAGGGCGATCTGCGGATCGGTCTGTGCTTCGGCGATGTCGAGGCCGACGCTGTCCTCGAGTTGGTTCGAGCGCCGGTCGTACGCCCACACCTCGAGCGTCTGGCCGCTCTCGGCGAACACCTTGGGGATCAGGTTCTCGGCCAGGATCTTGAAGTCGTTGGCGCCGCCTTCGAATCCGGGAATGACGATCAGCACCGCGTCCGGCTGGGTCGCGGTCGGCGCGAGGCGGAAGCGCGTGAAGCGGGCGTTGTTGAGGCTGACGTCGCTGCCGCCGAACTGGGTGATGAGGCTGGGGTTGCTCACCGTGACGCCGGGTGAGCCCGGCGACTGCGCGGGCTGCGCGGGACTGCGCAGGTTGAAGGTCTCGTACGGGCAGCTCAGGTTCACCTGCCCGTCGTCGAAGGTATCGCAGTCGACGGCGAGGCCGTCGATGCCCTTGATGGCGAGGCAGACGCGGCACTCGACCCGCTGGTCGATGCAATCGCGCAGCGCGTCGCCGCTCTTGCCGGCGCAGAGCCCGGGAAGGGCGAGGGCGGTGCTCACCCCGGTGCATTTCTTGGTGATCGCGTCGCCGAGCTTGCCGATCGCCTTGGCGATCTTCAGCTTGCTGTCGGCGGCGATCGACCCCTCGACGAGGACGTTGTTCACACAGTCTTCGATCTGGCCGGCGGTCGTGGCGCCGCCCTTCAGCACCGCCTTCTTGCAGCCGACGAACGCCTTGAACTTCGTCGCGGCGAGCTTCTCGTAGGCTTTGGAAACGGCCTGCTGGCAGCCGCACCCGCCCTTGTCAGTGGCGCAATCGATCGCGCCGGTGGCCAACGAGGCGCCGAACACGTCGGCGAGCAGGTTGAGCGACTGGTCGACCGCGACACCGGCGACCACCGCGGCCACGGTGCCGCTGGGGAGGCCGATGGGCGGCAGGTCGCCGGCGCACCGGTCGGTGTAGTCCATGCCGATCGTATCCTTCACCTTGGCGATCTTCCCCTTGCTGTCGGCGCCCAGGCACTGGTCGGCGCTCTGTCCGGTCGGCAGCTTGCCCTTGCCGGCGCTCTTCACGCACGCGCTGTTGGCCTTGCCCTGTGCGGCGGCCAGCTTGGCCGCGTCCTTGTTCAGCGCGTTGAGGCACGCCTGCTGATCCTTGTCGAGCGCGGCGCGCCCGATGCCAGGTGCGAGTGCGAGCAGCACGGCCGCGAGCGCCGCGCGGCGCAGCATCATCGTCGATGTCATCTCCGGTTCCCCCTTTGATCGCGCGCGGTGGTCGCGCGCCATTCAGCCGGGGAGCCGCCCGTGTCCCACGCCCCCCCGTACCGGGAAACCATACTGGCATCGTCGCAGTTGGTGCAATGCCCTTTGTGGCGACGAACGAGGATCGACCGCGAAGGAAGGGGCGGCACCCAGGGCCCCCCTCCGCGGGGGTCTAGCCCGGATTATTCATGAGTTCGCTACTGCGAGCGCCGATCGCGCGCCATCTCTGGCCGTGCTCGCTCCTCCCTCCTCGACATACTGTCGAGTATGCCTGCGTCGGTCGTCGCTGCGCCTGGCCAGATCTGACGCACGCTCGGCGCTCTCGCTACGCGAACTCATGAATATCCGGGCTAGGAAGCGGTCGGCGCGGCCGCGTCCATGGAAAGGTTGCCGGGCGCCAGGGTGTTGAACGTCACCATGGTGCGCGGGTCGATCAGCGTGTCGTGCGTATGATGCAGCTTGGGCCGCGTATAGAGCAGCCGCAGGGCCTGCGTGTGTGGGAGGCTCAGGTAGCGGTCGCCGTAGAGCTGCACCAGCGCGTCGCGCACGATCGGGGCATGGCGGCCGCTGACGGTCGGGAACACGTGGTGCTCGACGTGGTAGCCGAATTGGAAATGCAGCGCCTCCAGCCAACGCGGGTTGCTCACCGACAGCGCGTTCACCAGCGGATCGTTGACGGTGGTCAGCGAGTTCAGGAAGTGGTTCGTGGCGATGTACGACATTGCCACCGCGTTGGCGACGAGCAGGGGCACGACGTAGATGAAGAGAAAGCTCCGCGCTCCCACGGCGGCGAAGATGGCGACCCACCAGGCCACCATGACGGCGGTTTCGACGTACACGGCGCGCCGGGAGATGCGCGCGTAGTAGTTGCTCCGGTGGCTGTGGTCGAACAGGACGACCAGGGAGTGGATCGAGAAGGTGACGAAGAAGAAGGCGAAGCTGCGCTTGTGGCGTGAGCCCGGGGCGGCCTTTTCGAATTCACGCTCGACCGCGCTCCGCTGCCAGGAGCGGAAGGTCCCCAACGTATCGGGATCGGCACCCGGGTTCCCCGTATTGCCGTGGTGGGCCTGGTTGTGCCAGGCCGTCCACAACGTCGGGGAGAGACAGAAGATCGTCAAACCACAGAACCCAACCAGGTGCTCGAGGGTGCGGTTTCTCACCACCGCGTGATGCAGGGTTTCATGCGCCAAGAAGGCGAGGCAGGTCCAGCTGTGGCCGATCAGCACCGCGCAACCGAGGGCGAGGTACCAGGGCGGTGCGGCGAGCGCGATGTGCAGGCCGAGCCCGATGATGATCGTCAGGTGGACGGGCAGCCACACGAGACGGCTGGGCGCGGGCTGGAAGATCGCCGCGGGCAGGTATGGTCGTACCTCGCGCGCGTACTGTTGGACGGACCACTGCTCGAGCCGACTGGCAGACGTTGCGACCATGACCGGATCCCCCCCGGAATTTCCCTGCCTCACATGTATCAGGGGCACCATCACGGAACGGTCATGGAAGGATCATCGTCTCTTCCCAACCGCAGCCGCACTCCGCGCCCCGCCAGGTCTGGCTCTGCCGCGTCCGATCCGCGCTTGACCCTCTTGGCTAACATCTGGTAGCCACGGGAGACAAACGATCGTTTGGGTCCCCGACGAGATGCCTCCCTCCACATCGGACCGCGCCTGGGAGCAGGTGCGCCAAGCGCTGGCGCGGGTCGAGCGCGACTCGCCGTTCTACCGCGCCAAGTTGGCGGGAGCGGGAGTGCGGGCGGCCGCGGTCCGCACGCCGGACGACTTCCGCCGTGTGCCGCTGACCCGCAAGCCCGAGGTGCCGGCGGCGCAGCAGAGCGCCCCACCCTTCGGTCCGTTGCTCGCGGTGGCACCCGAGCGGGTCGCCAGCATCAGCATCTCGCCCGGCCCGCTCTACATTCCGCGCACGGCCGACGAGCCCACCGGGATCGAGGCGCTGCACGAGAGCCTGCATCACATGGGGGTGCGCGCCGACGACGTCGCGCACGTCACCCTTTCGTATCACATCATGCCGGGCGGGCTGCGCATGCACCGTGCCTTCGAGCGCTTCGGCTGCCGCGTCATCAACGGCGGGGTGGGAAACTCCGAGCTGCAGACGCAGATCGCCAGCACGCTCGGGGCGACGGTTTACGTCGGCACGCCGTCCTTCCTGGCGGCGCTCGCGGACGTCGCCGCTCAGCAGGGACGCACGCTGCGCTACCGTCTGGGGTTCTCGACCGCCGAGGCGCTGACGCAGGCGCTGCGCGGCTCCCTGCAGGCACAGCTCGGCATCGAGCTGTTCGATTATTGCGGCGAGGCGGTGATCGGCCCGCTCGCCGGAGAGTGCCGCGCGCACGACGGGATGCACCTGCATCAGCGCGAGATGTGGGTCGAGTTCCTCGACCCCGAGACCGGCGCACCCGTTGCGCCGGGGGACAGCGGCGAGGTGGTGGTCACGCAACTCGGCGAGCGCGCCATGCCGCTGGTGCGCTATGCGCCCGGCGACGTCTTTCGCACCTACGCCGAGCCGTGCTCGTGCGGCGATCCGTCGCCGCGGGTGGCGTTCGTCGGCCAAGTGGGAGGCATCCGCAAGATCAAGGGCGTGCTGGTGCACCCCGCGCAGGTGAAGACGGCGCTCAGCCAGTTTCCCGAGCTCGGTGCCTTCCAGATCGTCGTCGACCATCCGGAGGGTGCGCGCTTCGACCATGCGGTGATCCGCATCGGGTGTGACGCCCCCGTCGACACCGACGCGCTCCGCGCGCAGATCCGCGATCGGTTGAAAGCCACGGTGCTGATCCAGATGGATGTGGAGCTGGTGCCGACCCGTCAGATCCCGGCCGACGCGGAGGCCGTGGTCGACAAGCGGGGCAAGTAGGCCGCCTGCGCCCAGCGTTCGTTCGATGACCGACGATCGCCCATTCTACCGACCCGAGGTGCAGACGATGCCGCGCGAGCGGATCGCTGCCGTGCAGCTCCAGCGGCTGCAGCGCCTGGTCCGGCGCATCTGGGAGCGGCCCATCCCGTTCTTCCGCCGCAAGCTCGAAGCGGCCGGACTGACGCCCCCCGAGCTGCGCTCGCTCGACGACCTGCGCGCCATTCCGACGACGGTGAAGGATGATCTGCGCGGCAGCGAAGCGGAACATCCGCCGTTCGGCGACTACCGCGGGTCGACCGTCGACGAGTGCGTGCGCATCGGCTGCTCGACCGGAACGAGCGGCAAGCCGACGATGATCTTCTGGACCCGGCACGATCAGGCGATCGACCTGGAGGCCGTCTGCCGCGGCCGCTGGCGCTGGGGGCTGCGGCCGGGATCGAGCCTGGCACACGGGCATCCGTTCGGCGTCTATGGCGGCGGCATCAGCTTCAGCAAGGGCATCGAGGCGCTCGGTCTGCTGAACATTCCCTGCGCGCCGCCGAGCGCGAGCCCGTGGACGCGCGAGGTGGTGCGGCTGCTCGCGATGGTGCGGCCGGAGCACTACCGCTTCTTCGGCAACGCGGCGGCGCAATACGCCGACGCGGCCCGCGCCGCCGGCTACGATCCGCAGCGGGACCTCAACCTGCAGGTTCAGGGCGAGGATCCGAAGGAGCAGTACAAGTCGGTCAGCGCCGGCCTCGAGGCGCTCGGCATGCTCGGCACGGCCTGCGACGAAGACGATGGCGCGCACGTGGCCGAGGACCTCGCCATCGCCGAGGTGATCGAACGCGGCAGCGGGAGGCCGGTCGCCGACGGCGAGCGCGGGAACCTGGTGATCACGGTGCTGGAGAAGGACAACGCGATGCTGCGCTACGACCTGCAGGACATCGTGCGCCTCAACCTCAAGCCCTGTCCGTGCGGCGAGACGCACAAGCGGCTCTTCTACGAGGGCCGCGTGAAGGACGTGGTGGCGGTCGAGGGGCGCGAGCTGCTGCCGATCGACGTCCTGCTGGCGTTGCTCGATTGCGAGGCGATGCGCGATGCGGCCATCGAGTATCAGATCGTGCGACGGCCCAGGCTGCACGCGCTGCCCCTGCGGGTCGAGCACCGGGCGGCCGGCACGAGTGCCGCCGCGGCGGTGACCGCGTCGATCGCCGACCAAGCGCGCGCGCGGCTGGGGATCGCGGTGGCCGTCGAGCTGCTCGCGCCCAACGCCCTGCCGCGGTTTGCGTTCAAGGCAGCGCGCGTGGTGGATGAGGACGGCAAGACTGCGTGACCAGTGACCGGTGGGAGAACGAGCTACTGGTCAGCGCGCACGCCTCTGGATAGTCTCACACGAAACGACGGGAGAAACGACGATGCAAGAAGTCGAGCACGGCAAGATCACCGACGAGGGGCTGGAGAAGATCCGGGCTCGGATCGGGAAGGGGTTCGAGGGACGGCGGCCGTGGCGCACCGAGGTGACGCGCGACGCCATCTACCACCTGGCGCTGGCGATCGGCGATCTGAGCCCGATGTACCTGGACGAGGACTACGCGAAGAAGACGCGCTGGGGCACGCTGCTGGCCCCGCCGATCATGATCCAGAGCTTCGACACGCTGCGCGCCGTCGGCAGTGCCGGGCTGCCCGAAGGCTTTCCCGGGGTGCACTCGATCTGGTCGGGCTCGATGTACGAGTACGAGCGCCCGCTCAAGATGGGCGACCAGGTTCACGCGAAGTCGTACCTGAAAGAGGTGCGCGAGGTGGAGAGCGGCTTCGCCGGCGGCCGCGCCGTGTACCAGACCTACGAGGCGATCTACTGGAACCAAAAGGACGAGAAGCTCGGCGTGCGCCAGGACACCTGGATCCGCAACGAGCGCAACAAGACCAAGAAGACGGCCAAGTACGGCGAGACCGAGTTGGCCAAGTGGTCGCTCGACGAGGTGCACGAGCTCTGGAAGCACTACGACCGCGAGGAGCGCACCGCCTCTCGGCGGTGGGAGGACGTGCAGGTCGGCGACCAGCTCCCGCCGGTGCTCAAGGGGCCGCTGACGCCGACCGCCGAGATTGCCTTCGAGTCGTTCTTCGGCATCTACCTGGTCGGCAACAAGGTCGCTGCCAATCTCTACAAGAAGCATCCGAAGCTGATGATCGTGAACGAGCAGGGCGTGCCCGAGCCGCCACAGCGCGTGCACTGGGACAACGCGTTCACCACCAACCTGCTCGGCCTGCCGGGGGCGTACGACCTCGGGCCCGAGCGCTGCGCGTGGCTGACCCAGGTGGCGACCAACTGGATGGGCGACGACGCGTACTTCCGCAAGATCGAAGCGCAGTACCGCAAGTTCAACTACATGGGCGACGTGACCTGGATCAAAGGCACGGTGGCGGAGAAGGTGCGCGAGAACGGCCACAAGATCGCTCGCTGCCAGGTGTGGTGCGAGAACCATCGCGGCGAGCAGACCGCCAAGGCGCTGGTGGAGGTCGCGTTTCCGTAGTACAGCCGACCCCGCCATGCGCGGGGGGCAGCTAGCGGGCTGGGCCGCGCTCGTCGCCGCGCTGCTGGTGGCGGCGGGCGCGCTGCTGCCGATTCCGCCGCAGTTCCTCTACGACCAGCTCGACTCGGCGTTCGCCGCGATGCTGCAGTTCGGCGCCGCGCACGAATCTGCCGCCGGCACGCCGCTGGTCAGCACCTTCGGTCCCCTCGGCTTCGTCTTCTACGGCCAGTACTCGCCGGATACCTTCGCCTGGCTGGTGGGAATTCGCGTCGAGCTGGCCGCCGCGACCGCCTGGACGCTGGCGTGGATCGGCACCGCTGCCGCCGCGGGCTCGCCGTGGGGCGGCGCCCTGGCGCTGCTCGCCTGCGCGCCGTTCCTCGCCCCGCCCGACGTGTGGTTCCTGACCCTTCCGCTCCTCGCGCTGCTCGTCGAGCTGCCCGCGGACCGCACGGCGCCCCTCCCGCTGCGGGTCGCGTTGGGCTTCGCCATCGGCGTCGTGTGCCTGATCAAGTTTACCTTCCTGCTCGCCGCGTTGGCGGTGTTGATCCCGCTGACGGCAGCGGCCCTGTGGGCGCGTCGCATGCCGCCGGTGGCGCTCGCGGCGGCGATCGCGGCCGCGCTGGGGTGGCTGGCCACCGGACACGGCGCCCGCGACGGGCTCGCCTACCTCGACTGGTCGGTGCGCGAGATCTCACCGGGATACGCGCAAGCCATGCAACATCCCGCCGATGCGCTGCTGGCGCTGCACGCGGCGGTGGTCAGCCTCGCGGTGCTGATCGCCGGCGGGATGCTGGCGCGGCGCCGGCTCCAGGTGGGCCGCTGGGCGGCTCTCCCCGCCTTGGCGGGCGCGATGTACCTGCTCTTCAAAGCCGGTTTCGTGCGCGCCGACGTGCATGTGTTCATCACCGCGTTCGGTCTGCTCGTCATCGGCATCCTGCTCGCACTGCTGTGGGATGGCCGGCCGGCGCGGCTGGCGGCGGCGCTCGTCCTCGTGGCGCTCCTGCCGGGCTCGTTGTGGGCGCACACGGTTGCCGTCGAGGGCCCGCCGATCATGTACTTCCCGCCGGTATACCCGGCCGATGCGATCGCGCGGCTCACCGCCGCGCCCTTTCTCGTCGGCGATGCCCTCGCCCAGGTGCACGCGCGCCGGGTTGCCGAGATTCGGGCCGCGGCCCCGCTGCCGGCGCTGCACGGGACGGTCGACGTCTATTCCTACGGCCAAGCGGTCGCGCTGGCGCACGGGCTCGATCTGCGCCCGCGCCCGGTGTTTCAGAGCTACATGGCCTATACGCCGCGGCTCGCTCGCGCCAACGCCGACGTGCTGCTCGGCCCCAACGCGCCCGAGTGGATTCTGTTCCGCCTCGAATCGATCGACCGGCGGTTGCCGGCTCTCGACGACGCGCCCTCCTGGCCCCTCCTGCTGAGCCGGTATCAGCTCGCCGGGCCTGCGGGAGCGTTCGCGCTGCTGCAGCGGCGCGAGACGCCGCTGGCGTGGCGCCTCGTCCCGCTTGGGCGCGTCGAGACGGCGACCGGCAACATCGTCGAGGTCCCGTCCGCGGCCGACGGCCCGATATGGGCGCGCATCGACCTGCACCAAACCTGGCGCGACGCGGCGATCACGGCGTTGGTCAGCGCCCCGCTGACCTACATCGGCATCGCGCTGAGCGACGGCCAGGGTCGCGGCTATCGTCTCGTGCCGGCGCTGGCGCGCGATGGCTTCCTGCTGTCACCCCTGATCGAGGACACCGCCGGCTTCATGCGGCTGCTGGCGCGCGAACCCGGTCCCGATCACGCCGGCGAAGCAGCCGGATTGATCGTGCAGATCGGCGAGGGCCTCGGCGTTGCGAACGAACCCCGCGCGGTCGGAGTCGAGTTTTTTCGCCTCGTCGTCGGGGGGTGAGGGAGAGAGGAGAAAAAACGGAGGAACGAGGAAGGAGAAAGGTTCGCTTCGCTGCTCTCCTTCCTCCTTTCTCCTTCCTCGTTCCTCTTCTTCTCTCCTCCGGTCCCGGGCTACTGGATGAAGTAGCCGGCGACGCGCCATTGGCCGTCGGATCCCGGCATGACGCTGATCCTTTCTCGAGCCGACTGTTCGTGCTCGAAGGCGGCGTTGGTCTCGACCACGACACACGGGTCGTTGAGCGCGCACGTGGTGGCTTTGGCGGTGGTCACCGTGCGGGTGAGGACTTTGCCGAGCGGTTTGCGCATGCGGTTCATCGAGGCTTCCCACTGGGCCGCGGTGGTCGCGCGCTGCAGGTAGGGGGCCGCGTCGCCCCAGCTCCGGGTGTAGTCGCCGGCGTCGTTCAGGGTCAGCCACTGCTGCGCGGTCGTCGTTGCTGCCCGTTCGGCGTTGCTCTTGCACGAGACGAACGCCAGGCCGGCGAGGGAGACGACCAGCAATCGGGTCGCGGATGGCGCGTGGATGAGCATGGCGATCTCGGGCCTCCCGATGGCCTCACTTGAGAGGGACGAATGTGTTGTCGAAGACGTAGTCGGCGACCTGACGGCCCTGTGCGATGCCCTGCTCCTTGTCGAACACCCAATGGATGCCAAGGTAGATCCGACTCTGCCCGTTTTCGTCTTCGGCCTGCGACAGCGACGTGAAACTGCGCGGCAGCAGCGGCCGGACGGTGCCGTCGTTGGCCTTGGTGACACCGTTGAACTCGTCCGAGACGATGGTGAACGCGATGTCGTCGCGTCGGAAGAACCGGCGCAGGGTCTCGAATACCGCTCCGCCGAAGCCAGCATGGCCGGATGGGTAGGCCGGGAAGGGTGGGGTGAAGTTCGGGCCGGTGGAGTTGCTGGCGGGCGCGCCGAGCGGGGTGAAGGTCGGGTCGCCGACCGTCGCCGCGTTGCCGTCGCCCTTGCCGGTGGGGCCCGTGCCTTCGTCCGACTCTCGGATGCCGGTCACCGGACGCCAAAATTGATAAAAGAACTTCGACTCCCAAACCGCGATCCCGCTGTCCGCCATCGCGACGTTCACCAGGGCCAGCAGGCGCGCCAGCTGGACGACGTCCAATTTCTCCTGGTCGGCGATGTGAGACACGATCTGATTGTACAGCCGGGGCGGTGCGCACAAGCTCGGCGTGCCGTCGTAAGCCCAGAAGGTCCCAATTTGTGTCTGCTCCTCGCTGCGTACCGTCGGGGTGATCACGCCGTCGCCCCCCAGACTCTTCACCTCGTCGAATGCGGCGGCGTACTCGGGGCTGTCGATGGCCGGCGGGGGTGGGACGCGGAACTGTTGGGCGGATTCCATGACGAACGGCGTGACGTCGCCCCAGTAGGCGCCCAAGGCCTTGGGGAGCTTGCTGATCGGATCCTGCCGCCACATTCCGGGCTCGTCGCTGGTGATGAAGTCGACGCCGAGCACCGGTTCGGAGCGCGCCGAGCCGTCGTTGGCGCGCAGGGCGAGGATCGCGGCCGCGGCGCTCGCACCGAGGGCGATGCCATCGTCCTTGCTGCGCCCGCCGCCCACGTGATCGAGATCCGAAGCCAGCTCATCGTCGAACTGTGGGGCTTGCGACGGAAACAGCGCCACCAACGTGTCATGTGCGGCCTGTGCGATGGCTGCCTTCATCGACGCGCCGGCGGGCGCGCGCTCCAGACCAACGTAGCTCTGATAGCTGCCGTCGATGGCGTTGACCGCTTCGAAGACCGCAACGTGGACGATGGCCATCGCACGGCTGGCACGCGCGGGGCCAAGCTGCTCGCCGAAGATCCGATTTTCACCCGGCGCGACGGGCGTGTGATCCAGACCGCTGGCGTTGACGGCGAGCTCATTCCAGTGGTGGACCCAACTGGTCTGACCGGATGTCCCGCTTCCTCCACCCCCATCGCCGCCGCCGCCACACGCCTGGACGACAGAGAGCGCGAAAACGAGCAATATCGCAGCTCGAGCCTTGCTGCCGCCAAGACACAGCATACGACTGGCCATTAGAACCCCTCTCCTCGGGCGGGTTACCTTGCACAACGTCGGTGGCTCCGCAATCGAGAAGAAGCGCGCCGGCGCGATTTTGCTGCACCGGGGCAGGCCTGCCGGCTACTCCATCATGCCCAGCACCGCGGCCAGCAGATTGCTGTTCGCATCGAGCGACGGCTCGTTGCTGACGTAGTCCTCGCGGATGTCGTGGTACTGGAAGCGGTTGTTCTCGAACGGTGCGAACGGGCTCGTCGTGTCGCCGAGAACGGCCGTTTTCAAGTCGGGGTCCGAGCGGAACGGATACTGACTCTTCCGGGCCAAGCCGCCGGCGAGCGAGCCGATGACGCTGCCGGGAGCGTACCAGGCCGCCGGCAGCAGGGTGGCCACCTGATGGTGCGGGTGAAGCGGATAGACGGCGCCGGCACCGGCCAGCAGGCTGACGCCGAACGGGTTGCGTCCGAGGAGGAAGTCGAGCTGCCAGTGCGCGGTCTGCCGACAGACCGGATCGCCGGTGAGCTTGCTGACCAAGAGGCAGGTGACGGCATCGCCGGACATGTCGGCGGCCGATCCCCACAGGAACCGCTTCTGGCCGGCATTGTACCGATCCTGGGCGGCGCGCTTGCGGACCCGGTCGGCGTCGATCTGCAGCTGGGCGAGCACGTCCGCCTGCGAGAACGTCCCGCTCGCCGGCAGGTGCGGGTAGAGCTTGTAGAAGGCCTCGTCGTGCAGGTTGAGGAGGCCGAGCGAGGCATAGGCGGCCTCGAGCTGGGCGCCGAGGGCCACCGCGTCGGTGAGGTACTGCGCCGTCGCGGTGACCTCGTACAGCTCGATCGCGCCGACCGTCATATCGTCGAGCCACGAGTCTTCGTTGTAGAAGTCGCAGTTCAGCCGGTTCGCGGCGTATTCCGCGGGCGTCTCCACGCAGCTCACCAGCAGCGCGTGCTTGGGGTCGGTCGAGGTTCCGTCCGCGATCGCCTTGCCGAGCGCGTAGACCTCCTCGGCCGCGGTCCGGCAGGCGGCGGCGAACGTCGGATCGTCGCCGGCCCACTCAATGGCGCCGAGCGCGAGCGCCGCCGCAGCCTTGCCGGCGGTGTTGGCGCCGAGCCCGTAGTAGGCCGGACGCGGCCCGCCGTACGCGGTGTCGTCCTCGGGCAGGCGGAAGGGGACGTCGTGGTCGCGCGCGTCGGCGACTTGGAAGTAGAACGCGGTCGGCGTCGGATGGGCCTTGAGCAGGTACGCGAGGCCGATGCGCGCTTCGCTGCGGATCGCCGCGCGGAGGGACGGGTCGAGGTCGGCGGGCGCCAGCTCGCGCAGGGCGAAGAGCTGCATGAACGACGCATAGGCGATGGTGAGCGAGAACTTGATGTAGTCGCCGGCGTCGTACCAGCCGCCGGCGAGATCGACCGGCAGACCGTCGTCCGAGCCGCCGACCGCGACGCCGTCGTCGAGATGGCTGGGCGCGTGGATGAGCGGCGCCATGTTGCCCGAGCGCTGCACGCCGAAGAAGCGGAGATCGAGGGCGAGCAGCGGCGACCACGGGTCGGCGGCAACCGCCGTCGGCGGCGACGTCGCGATCAGCGCGTCGCTGCCGTCGCGGATCTCGATCACATAGGTGCCGAGGGCGCTCAGCGCGGAAAAGTCGACGACGTACTGGTGGCGAAAGTTGCCGTAGCGCCGGCGGTCGACGGCGACCGGCAGATCGGGCAGCGCCGGCGTCCCGCCGGGCTGCGCGAGGACGCGCGCCACGGCGCCGGCGCCGATCAGGTCGCGGTTGGTCTCGACCAACGCGATCTTCTGGTCCGCGGGCAGGTAGCCTGCCTGGTTGACGACGACGTTGACCGTCGTCAGGTCTCTGGCCGCACGTGCTTCCGGGCCCGTGCAGAGACCCAATAGTACCAGCGCGAGCTGCCCGATTCGCCGCATGTTCCCCCAGCGCTGCCCTATCACGGCGGCGCGGGAGTTGGCAGGACGATCGTCGCGGCCCGGCGGTCGGCCATTCGCCGACCCAGACGAACGAATCGCTGGGCGGTGCTGGTGCGGGGATGTCTACGCCGACGCGGCGACGGCCGTCGGGTGGTGAATGTACAGCTCGGCTGCCGACGGCCGCACGCCGGCCGTTCGGTGTGACACGGCAGGCAGGCCGATCGGGTAGGTGACCCGCCCTTCGTGGTCGCGCATGAGCCGGTCGACGCTGTACACCTCGTTGAACTTCCACAGCATCTTGAGGAAGTTGGTCTGCCCTTTGGCGAGCAGGCGCATGGTGATGCCGAAGACGTCGTACACCGCCTGCCAGCCCAGGTGCTTCTTGTTGAGCACGTCCTGCGTCTTCACGAACTCCTGGTAGAACTTGCGCAGCGGCATCCGCGTCGGCAGCACGGCGTGCTGCACGTCGAACAGGCGGTAGTCGCGGGTGGTGAAGCGGCGCGCGTCGGTGAGCCAGATCTCGGTGCCCGGGTAGGGCGTGCTGATCGTCATGTTGACGATCTCCGGCACCTCCAGGGCCCACTGGCGCACGACCTCGAAGCGGTGCTCGTCCCAGTCCGGGTCGGCGATGATGTTGATGGCGACCACGATGCCGAGGTCGCGCGCGACCTGCAGGGCGGCGTCGTTTTCGCTCATCACCACGCGCTTGCGGAAGCGCTTCAGGCCCTCCTCGTCGATCGCCTCGACGCCGACGAACATGTAGCGCAGGCCCAGGCGCGTCCAACGCTCGAACACCTCGCGGTTGCGCAGCAGCACGTCGGCGCGGGTCTCGAGGTAGTAGCGCTTCTGGATGCCGCGCTTCTCGACCTCGTCGGCGATGGCCATGCCGTGCTCGGGACGGATGAAGGCGACGTCGTCGACGATGAAGACGTTCGGCTCCCGGATGCTCGCCAGGTCCTCGCCGGCGGCCGCGGCATCGAACTTCCGATAGCTGCGGCCGTAGAACGTCCAGGCGCTGCAGAAGTTGCAATCCCACGGACACCCGCGGGTGAACTCGATCGACGCACAGGGGTCGAGCTCGCCGATGAAGTACTTGCGCCGCCGGCTGGTGAGATGCCGCGCCGGCATGTGCTTCTCCGGCGTCGGCAGCAGCAGCGGCGGCGGGCCCAACCCGTCGGCGGTGACGATGCCGGGAATGTTCTGCACGCTCGCGTCGCCGGCGAAGGCCTCCAGCATCTGCGCGGCGGCGCTCTCGCCCTCGCCGCGAATGACGCAGTCGATCGCCCCGTCGGCGTGCTTGAGCATCTCTTCGGCGACGAACGATGCGCTGTGCCCGCCGACGAACACCCGCGTGCGCGGCAGCGCCGCCTTGACCTCTTTGGCCAGGTCGACGACCTCCGGGACATTGGCCAGGTAGTTGACCGAGAAGCCGACCGCATCCGGCTGCCACGACTTCAACGTGTCGCGCAGGTCCTTGGTCGACAGCACCTGGAGGTCGATGAGGCGCACGTCGTACCCCGCCGCCTGCAGCGCCGCGGCGACGCATTCGACGCCGAGCGGCTCGAGGCGCAGGAAGATCTCGGAAAAGATCAGCGGGCTGGGGTGCACGAGCAGGACACGCGGTGCCATCTCCACCTCCTCGGGACGCGAACCCGCTCAGCCATATGCTGGACGGGCATGCGGTTCAACTGGCGTCACCTCGTCAACCGCACCGCAGCGTCTACCGCCAATGGGCCGCGAGGAACTCCGCCACCGCGCGGTTGAACGCGTCGGGGGCCTCGAAGTACGGCGAGTGGCCGACGCGCGGGATGCGGACGAAGCGCGCACCGGGGATCGCGGCCGCGACCTCCTCCAGTGCCGCCGGTGCGAACAGGCGATCGTGCTCGCCGCCGATCAACAGGGTGGGGATCGACCAATCCGCCAGCGCGCCCGGCTCGGTCATGACTTCGGCGAGCGCCAGTCGGGCCAGCGCACCCGGCGGGTTGAGTGCCGCGAGCTGCGCGTACAGGAAGCCGCGGTCGGGGTCGCGCTCGAAGATGTCGGCGGCCAGCGCCGGGTGCGGCTGATTCCACGCCGCGGTACCTTCGAACTGCGGGGCGGCGGCGACGACGGTACGCAGGGCGTCGAGCACCTTTGGCGTCAAGATGCCGGCCGGCGTGCCCGAGAGGACCAATGCCGCGACCCGGCTCGGCTCCTGTCGCGCTAGCTGCAGCCCGGTCCAGCCGCCCATCGACTGACAGACCAGCGCGGTGCGCGCGATGCCGGCATCGTCGAGCGCCGCCGCAAGGTCACCGGCGAAGTAGCGGGCCTGCTCGTGGCCGGCTTCGCAGCCCGAGCGCCCAAACCCACGGTGGTCGAAGGTCAGCACGCGGTAGCGCTGGGCGAAGTGGGACACCTGCTGCCACCAGACCAGCGTGTTGCCGCCGGCCCCGTGCGCGAAGGCGAGCGGCGGCCCGTCCCCGTGGACCTCGTAGTGAATCGTTGCGTGTGGGCGTGAGACGACCGGCATGGCAAGGGGCGAGTCAACGCGCCGCGCGCGCGGGCAGAATCAGCACCGGGCGCGCGCTCCGGTGCAGGACGCCCTCGCTCACGGTGCCCAGCAGGGCGCGGTGCAGGGCCCCGTGGCCGTGCGAGCCGAGGACGATGAGGTCGGCCCGCAAGCGCTCGGCCTCGCGCAGGATGGTCTCGACCGTCGGCCCCTGGACTTGCAGCGCGGTGGTATCGATACCGCGCCCGCGCAGTCGGGCGGCCTCCTCCTGCAGCTGGCGGTGGGTGTCGCGCATCTCGTGCGCGACCTGCTGGCGCACTTCGTCCGGTCCGGTCTCGTAGCCGACGAAGTCGGGATCCGGCGCGGCGACGTGCAGCAGCCAGAGGGCGCCCGAGAAGGACTGCGCGAGCGCCGCCGCCTGCTCGACGACCCGAGCCGTGACGGGCGAGAAGTCGACGGGAACGAGGATGGTCTTCATGCGGTCGTTGGCCGGCCACTCCGCCACCGACGTCGAAGCGGTCCTCTCGCCCGGCGCCCGACGCGGACGAGATGACCAGCGCGTTCGACGACGCGCCGGGAGCGCGCGGGTTGCTAGCGGCGGCTGCCGGTGAACAAGCGGAGCAGGTACCAGAACATCAGCGCGACCGACGCGAACAGCTGCAACGCCGCGGCGACGTAGCGGTCTTCCGGGAAGCGGAGCAGCACGTTCGACGTGTCGTGCAGGATGGCCGCGCCGGCGAGGCCGACCATGGCGACCGAGAACCAGGTGCCGAGCTGGAAGCCGAACAGCACCGCGCCGACGATGGCGAGCAGCGCGACGACGAACGCCCAGCGCAGCATCCCGCCGAGGAAGGAGAAGTCCTTGCGGGTAGCGAACGCGATCGCGGTGAGGCCGCCGAAGCCGATGGCGGTGAGCAGGCCGGCGCTCTGAATGGCGCCGGGGGCTACCGCGTTGGCGATGTACAGCATCGGCACGAAGATGAACGCTTCGGCGGTCACGAACCCGGCCAGCGCGGCGTACTGCGCGGGCAGCGACGTTGCCGTTGCCGCCGCCGAGCTGGCGAGCCAGCTCACGATTACGAAGGCGCCGAGCACCAGCAGCCAGTTGACGCTCAACATCGCCCGCGCGATCGACGGCGCGAGCCCGGATTGGAACAGCGCGACCTGGATGGCCAGGAACAGCGCGATCGCGCCGAGCAGGTGCGTGTAGGTGCGGGCGATGAACGTCGCGCGGCCGCTCACCTCGAGCGTCGCCGGCCGGCTGATCTCACCACCGTAGTAGGTCTGACTCATGGCGTCCTCCTCGATTGGGATGCTGAGCGGCAGTCTAGTGACCCTCAGGGGTCGCCACAAGGCGTGCGCCACGCGGCCGGTTCCGCGGCGGTTTCCACAATCGATTTGGACGAGGCGGATCAGCGGGTTACACGGATTTGCCGGCGCCCGTGCGGGCCACCAGCGCCTCCGCTGCGCGGCGCAGTGCCGCCTTCTCCACCTTCCCGGTCGCCGTGCGCGGCACCTCGCCCTCGCCGACGACGAACAAGTGGCGGGGGACCTTGTAGCTCGCCAGGGCCTCGCGGCAGAACGTGCGCAGATCCTCGGCGGAGGTCTGCTGATGCGGCCGCAGCACGACCAGCGCCGCGATGTTCTCGCCGCGAGTCGGGTCGGGCACGCCCACGACGTGAGCCGTCTGCACGGCCGGATGGCGCGCCAGCGCCTCCTCGACCTCGACCGCGGCGACGTTGACGCCAGCGGTCTTGATCACGTCCTTGATGCGGCCGGCGAAGTGCAGGGTCCCGTCCGCGCCGATGTACCCGCGGTCGCCGGTGCGAAAGAACCCTTCCGCGGTGAAGGTCGCGGCGCGCGGGACGCGGTAGTAGCCTTCCATCAGCGTCGAGCCCTTGACCAGAATCTCGCCGGGCTCGCCGGGAGCCAGTGCGGCACCGGTGTCGGGATCGGCGATCCGGACCTCCATTCCCGGCAGTGGGCGGCCGAAGGTCCCGGTGCGCACCGGCTCCGGATCGTCGAAGCGCGCGGCGGTGACGCAGGTGGCGGTCTCGGACATGCCGTAGACGCCGATCGTCTGGTGGGCGGGCCCCATCAGCTTCGGGGCGAGTGCGTGGTAGGTGCCTTTGCAGAGGGCGAGCCGGCGGCGCGGAAAGTCGGGGTGAGCGAGCAGGGGGCCGCCTTGATGCCATCCGGCCATGATCGTGCACCGCTCTTCCTCGAGCAGTGCGAGGGCGCTGCCGGGCTCGATGACTTCCTGCAGCACCAACCGGCCGCCCCCGGCCAGGGTCGACAACGCGCCGAGGATGAAGCCGCCGCTCCAGAAGAGCGGCATGTGGCCCCACCACGCATCGTCAGGCGTCACGCCGAGGCACTCGCCGATGCGGCGCGATGAGGTGGTCACCGCCGCGTGGTTGTGCACCACGGCCTTTGCCTGCGCCGTCGTGCCGGAGGTGAAGAAGATGGTGGCGAGATCGGTTGGTGACACGCTGCGCTCGAGCGCGTCGAGCACCGCGTCGTCGACCGACTCCGGTAACTCGTCCCAGCGGCTCATGCCCGCTGCCCGATCGTCGAGCAGCACCACGCGCCGCAGCCCCGGCACCTCGGGTGCCAGCAGCGGGCCGTCGCCGCCGCGCAGCGCCGGGGCGATCGTGTAGAGGCGGTCGACGTAGTCGTGCTTGAGGAAGCGCGGGACGGTGAGCAGCAGGGCGACGTCGCCGTGCGTCAGGCCGTAGGCGATCTCGTCCCGCTTCCACAGGGTGGAGAACGGCACCAGGACGGCGCCCACGCGCAGCGCACCGAAGGCGAGCGGCAGCCA
>Ga0335082_10000692_pt1 | contig 34996 bp, 32 predicted proteins | sample Lox_Sample_41_FD_206718 | JGI IMG/M metagenome (GOLD analysis project Ga0335082, IMG submission 206718) | Soil microbial communities from Loxahatchee National Wildlife Refuge, Florida, United States - Lox_Sample_4.1 | ecosystem: Environmental > Terrestrial > Soil > Wetlands | place: USA... | reverse complement strand
ACAGAAAGGAACTGTGCGGCGGCGCCGCCGAGACCACCAACAACCGCATGGAGCTCACGGCCGTGATCGAGGGGTTGCGCGCGCTCAAGGGGCCCTCGCAGGTGCGCGTCTACACCGACTCGCAGTACGTGCAGAAGGGCATCTCGGAGTGGATCCACGCCTGGAAGCGGCGCGGCTGGCGCACCGCGGACCGGAAGCCGGTGAAGAACGAGGACCTTTGGCGCGCGCTCGACGAGGCTGCGCAGCCGCACCGCGTGGAGTGGCACTGGGTGCGCGGGCACGCGGGCCATCCGGAGAACGAGCGCGCCGACGCGCTCGCGAACAGGGGCATCGGCGTTGGCGGCTAGACAGATCGTGCTCGACACGGAGACCACGGGCCTGAACGCCAAGCTCGGCGACCGGGTGATCGAGATCGGCTGCATCGAGCTGCTCAGCCGCCGGGTCACCGAGCGCCAGTTCCACCGCTACGTCAACCCGGAGCGCGAGATCGAGGAGGGCGCCGCCAAGGTGCACGGCCTGACGGCGGAGTTCCTCGCCGACAAGCCGAAGTTCGCCGACGTCGCCGGCGAGTTCGTAGAGTACGTGGGCGGCGCCGAGCTCATCATCCACAACGCCGCCTTCGACGTGGAGTTCCTCGACCAGGAACTCGCGCTCGCCGGGCTGAAGAAGCTCTCCGAGTACGTCGCGGGCGTGGTCGACACGCTGGCGCTGGCGCGCGAGCTGCACCCGGGCAAGAAGAATTCGCTGGACGCGCTCTGCGAGCGCTACGGCGTGAACAACTCGCACCGCACGATGCACGGCGCGCTGCTCGATGCGCGCCTGCTCGCCGAGGTCTACCTCGCGCTCACGCGCGGCCAGGACAGCCTGGTGATGGACCTCGACGCGCCGGCCGAGGCGGCCATCGCGGCCGCGCGCGTCGACGCGAGCAAGCTCAAGGTGCTGCGCGCCACGGCCGAGGAAGCGGCCGCGCACGAAAAGATCCTCGACGCCATCGACAAGCTGTCGAAGGACGGCAGCCTGTGGCGAATTTCGGCCGGGGCGGCAGACAAGTCCTAAGCGGAGCTTAGGCGCAGTATGCCAGGGGCTACTTCCCCGGCATTGACTTCCCTTCCTTATCGAGCATCGGCTTCATGCGCTGATCCATCTTTTCTGCCGCTTTCCCGACGTCGCCAGTCTTCATGCCGGGCTTCGCCATCTTGGTGGGCATGGGCTCGTTGGCCGGCATCGGGCGCTTCTGCTTGGTCGCGTCTGTTGAGTCGCCCGCAAGCGAAGCGAGCGATATGAGGCAGCCGAACGTGGTAGGCATCAACACCCGCGTCAGAAATTTGCCGCGCCACAGGGTCAAATGTGGTCCCTCAGCCGGAGTCACGCTCTAGAGTCTACGCCCGGGAATGACCGCTTCTGGCCGAAAGCGGACGCTCGGGTTGACATGAGCGCTCTGCGGCCTATTCGAGCTTGGCGCCGCTGGCCTTCACCACTTTCACCCACTTCTCGGCGTCGGCGAGCAGGAACTGGCGGAACTCTTCGGGCGTGCTGCCGACCGGCTCGGAGCCGTCGGTGAGGATGCGCTCGCGGATGTCGGGCAGGTTGAGGATCCTCACGAGCTCGGCGTGCAGCTTTGCGACGATCGGCTCGGGCAGCTTCGCCGGGCCCAGCACGCCGTACCAGCCGACGACCTCGAAGCCGGGCAGCGCCTCCGCGACGGCCGGCAGGTCGGGCAGCGCGGCGATGCGCTTGGGCGTGGTCACCGCAAGGCCGCGCAGGCGTCCCGCGCGCACTTGCGCCTGCGCGGGCTGCAGGCCGGCGAAATTGAAGTGGTATTCGTTAGCGAGCAGCGCCGTGAGCGCCGGTCCCGATCCCTTGTAGGGGATGTGCTCCGCCTTGACGCCCGTGAGCTGCTTGAAGAGCTCGCCCGCGAGGTGCCCGCCGCTGCCGATGCCCGCGGAGCCGAAATTGAGCGCGCCCTGGTAATCCCTGGTCCAGGCGATGAATTCCTGCAGCGTCTTCGGCGGCGACGAGGGGTGCACGACCAGCATGAGGCCCGCGCTCGTGAGCTGCGTGATCGGCGTGAAGCTGTTGACCGGGTGGTAGGGCAGCTTCGGATTGAGGGCCGCGTTGACGGTGTGCTGGTGGTAGCAGAGCATCAGCGTGTACCCGTCCGGGGGCGCGGAGGCGACGATTTCGCCCGCGATGACGCCCGAGGCGCTGGCGCGGTTCTCTACCAGGACCTGCTGCTTGAAGGTGTCGCCGAGCTTCGCGCCGAACAGCCGCGCCAGGATGTCGGTCGTGCCCCCCTGCGCGGCGGGGGTGATCAGGCGGATCGGCTTGCTCGGGTAGGCGTCCTGCGCGTGCGAGTGGACGCAGGCGAGCAGCATCGCGCAGGCGAACGCGCGCGCCGCGATAACGAATCTCATGTCTTGTCCTCCCTGAGTGGAAGCATAAACCGGAGCTATACTTTCGGCACCATGAATCTGCGGGCCAACGCCTTCGAGACCGACCTCGACAGGAATGCGGCCAACCACGCGCCGCTCACGCCCCTGCAGTTCATCGAGCGGGCCGCGGCGGTCTACCCGACGCGGGTCTCGGTGATCCACGGCGCGCGCCGCTTCACCTGGCAGGAGACCTACGCGCGCTGCCGGCGCCTCGCGTCGGCGCTGGCGCGGCGCGGCATCGGCACGGGCGACACGGTGGCGGCGATGCTCTCCAACACGCCGGAGATGTACGAGTGCCACTTCGGCGTGCCGATGACGGGCGGCGTCCTGCTGTCGCTGAACACGCGCCTCGACGCGGAGGCGATCGCCTTCATGCTGCAGCACGGCGAGGCGAAGGTATTGATCACGGATCGGGAATTCTCGCCCACCGTGAAAGGCGCGCTCGCGAAGCTGAAGGCGAAACCCCAGGTGATCGACGTCGATGACCCTGAATACGCAGGGCCCGGCGAGCGCCTCGGCGAGAAGGGTTACGAGGAGCTCCTCGCGGAGGGCGACCCGGCGTTCGCGTGGCAATGGCCCGCGGACGAGTGGAACGCGATTTCGCTGAACTACACCTCCGGCACGACCGGCGATCCGAAAGGCGTCGTCTATCACCACCGCGGGGCCTACCTGAACGCGGTGTGCAACATCGTCAGCTGGGGCATGCCGCAGCACTCGGTCTACTTGTGGACGCTGCCGATGTTCCACTGCAACGGCTGGTGCTTCGCCTGGACGATGGCGGCGAACGCCGGCACGAATGTGTGCCTTCGCAAAGTTGAATCTGGAACGATTTTCAAATTAGTAAAAGAACATCGTGTAACACATTATTGCGGCGCACCGATCGTCCACGCCACGCTGATCAGCGCGCCGGACGAGATGAAGAAGGGCATCACGCACAAGGTCCACGGCATGGTCGCGGCGGCGGCGCCGCCGGCGGCGATGATCGAGGGCATGGAGAAGCTCGGCTTCGACCTGACGCACGTCTACGGCCTCACCGAGACCTACGGCCCGGCCTCCGTCTGCGCGCGCCACGAGGAATGGGGCGCGAAGGACATCTCCGAGCGCACGCGGCTCAACGGGCGGCAGGGCGTGCGATACCTGATGGAGGAGGGGCTGACGGTCATGGACCCGGAAACGATGCGGCCCGTGCCGCGGGACGGCGAGACCATGGGCGAGATCATGTTCCGCGGCAACATCACGATGAAGGGCTACCTGAAAAACCCGTCGGCGACGCAGAAGGCGTTCGCGGGCGGCTGGTTCCATTCAGGCGACCTCGCGGTCCTGCAGCCCGACGGCTACATCAAGATCAAGGACCGTTCCAAGGACATCATCATCTCGGGCGGCGAGAACATCTCGTCGCTGGAGGTGGAGGACGTGCTCTACCGCCACCCTGCGGTGGTGGCCGCCGCGGTGGTGGCGATGCCCGACGCCAAGTGGGGCGAGACTCCCTGCGCGTTCGTGGAGCTCAAGCCCGATGCGAAGGTGAAGGAGCTGGAGATCGTGGAGTTCTGCCGCACGCATCTGGCGCGCTTCAAGGCGCCGCGCGCGGTGGTGTTCGGCGAGCTGCCGAAGACCTCCACGGGCAAGATCCAGAAGTTCGTGCTGCGCGAGAAGGCGAAATCCGCCTCCGCGATCGAGTGAGGAGCCCGTCATGAGCGCGGTCCCCCAGGCCGACCAGCCCTTCCTGCTGCGCGAGGATCAGGACGGCGTGGCGACGCTGACGCTCAACCGCCCGCAGCAGATGAACCTGCTCACGTCCGGAATGCTGGACGCCTTGCAGGCCTGCCTCGACGAAATCGCCAGGAACGAAAGCGTGCGCGTGGTGGTCCTCGCCGCCGCCGGCAAGGGCTTCTGCGCCGGCCACGACCTGAAGGAGATCCGGGCGCTCAAGGAGCTGCCGAAGATCGAGGGCCTGTTCGAGAAGTGCGGCCGCATGATGGCCGCCATCCAGAGGCTGCCGCAACCCGTGATCGCGAAGGTGCAGGGCGCGGCGGCCGCGGCCGGCTGCCAGCTCGTCGCGCAATGCGATCTCGCGATCGCCGCGGACACGGCGAAGTTCGTCACCTCGGGCGTGACCTGGGGATTCTTCTGCTCCACGCCGGGCGTAGCGATCGGGCGCAACCTGCAGCGCAAGCACGCGATGGAGATGCTGCTGACGGGAGAGCCGATCAGCGCGACGCGCGCCCTGGAGTGGGGACTGGTGAACCGCGTCGTGCCCGCCGAGCAGCTCGATGCTGCAGTGCTTCAATTGGCCGGAACGATCGCATCGAAACCTCCGGCGACGGTCGCGGCGGGCAAGCGCGGCTTCTACCAGCAGATGGACCAGAGCCTGGAGAAGGCCTACGAGATCGCGGGCAGGATCATCTCCGCGAGCTTCGCGCACGAGGAGGGGCGCGCCGGCATGGACGCTTTCATCGAGAAGCGCCCGCCGCCCGGCCCGAAGAAGTAGATGGGCCGGTACTACGACGACTTCGCCGTAGGCGACACCTACAAGCATTGGCCCGGTCGCACGATCACGGCGGCCGACAACACCTGGTTCACGCTGCTGACGATGAACCAGCACCCGATCCACTTCGACGAGGAGTACGCGAAGCGTACCGAGTTCGGCAAGCCGCTCGTCAACAGCGCCCTCACGCTCGCGGTGGTGGTCGGCATGAGCGTCGCGGACGTGAGCCAGAACGCGGTGGCGAACCTCGGCTGGACCGACATCGTCATGCCGGCGCCGGTGTTCAACGGCGACACGCTCTATGCCGAATCCAAGGTGATGGAGAAGCGCGAGTCGAAATCGCGGCCGAAGCAGGGGATCGTCACAGTCGCGACGCGCGCCTGGAAGCAGGACGGCACGACCGTGATGACGTTCAAGCGATCCATCCTCATCCCGAAGAAGCCATGAGCGAAGATAACCAGATTCTCGATGCGATCTCGAAGTGGCTCGAGCGCGACGTGCGCCCCAAGGTGCGCGCGCTGGAGAAGAAGGACGAGTATCCCGAGGCGATGGTCGAGACCATGAAGCAGCTGGGCCTGTTCGGCGCCACGATCCCGCAGGAGTACGGCGGCCTCGGGCTGCCGGCGGCGACCTACGCGAAGATCGTCGCGCGCATCTCGGAAGTCTGGATGTCGCTCACCGGCATCTTCAACTCGCACCTCATCATGGCGGCCGCGGTGGCGCGCTTCGGCACCGAGGAGCAGAAGCGGCGTTTCCTGCCGAAATTCGCGAGCGGCGAGGTGCGCGGCGGCCTCGCGCTCACCGAGCCCGACTGCGGCACCGACCTGCAGGCGATCCGCACGCGCGCGGTGAAGCGGGGCGAGCACTACGTCATCAACGGCACCAAGACCTGGATCTCGAACGGCATCAAGGGCTCCTGCTTCGCTTTGCTGGTCAAGACCGACCCCGCGGCGCAGCCGCGTCACAAGGGCATGACGATGTTCCTCGCCGAGAAGGGGCCGGGCTTCCGCGTCTCGAAGAAGCTGGAGAAGCTGGGCTACAAGGGCATCGATTCGGCCGAGCTCGTGTTCGACGACTACAGAGTGCCTGCCGCGAACCTGATCGGCGGCGAGGAGGGCAAGGGCTTCCACCACGCGGTCGGCGGCCTGGAGCTCGGGCGCATCAACGTCGCGGCGCGCGGCGTGGGAGTCGCGAACGCCGCGCTGGCGGACGCGGTGAAATACGCGCAAGTGCGCAAGACCTTCGGCAAGCCGATCTGCGAACACCAGGCAATCCAGCTCAAGCTCGGCGAAATGGCGACCCGCTGCGAGGCGGCGCGTCTGCTGGTGGAAAGCGCGGCGCGCGCCTACGACGCCGGCGAGCGCTGCGACATGGAGGCGGGCATGGCGAAGTACTTCGCATCGGAAGCGGCGCTGGAGAACTCGATCGAGGCGGTGCGCATCCACGGCGGCTACGGCTATTCCACGGAGTTCGATGTGGAGCGCTACTACCGCGACGCGCCTCTCATGTGCATCGGCGAGGGCACCAACGAGATGCAGCGCATCATCATCGCCAAGCAGCTGATCGCGCGGAACCCGGCCTGATGCTGCCCCTCGCGGGCGTGCGCATCCTCGCCGTGGAGGTCTACGGCGCGGGGCCGTTCGGCACCTCGCACCTCGCCGATCTCGGCGCCGAGGTGATCAAGATCGAGAACCGCGCGACCGGCGGCGACGTCTCGCGCGCCGTGGGGCCGTTCCTGCTCGGCGAGGAGGACAGCGTCTTCTTCCAGTCGCTCAACCGCAACAAGAAGTCGCTCGCCCTCGACCTCAAGCACCCGCGCGGGCGCGAAGTGTTCCTCAAGCTCGTCGCCACCGCCGATGGCCTGATGGGCAACCTGCGGGGCGACCAGCCGGAAAGGCTGGGATTGACCTTTGCAGCTCTTTCCCAGGCGAACCCGAAAATCGTCTGCGCCCATCTTTCGGCCTACGGGCGCGACGGCGCGAGGAAGTCCTGGCCGGGCTACGACTACCTCATGCAGGGCGAGGCGGGCTGGCTCTACCTGAGCGGCGAGCCCGACGGGCCGCCCGCGCGCATGGGGCTGTCGGTGGTGGACTACTCCACCGGCACCACCTGCGCGCTCGCGCTGCTCGCGGGCATCCTGGAGGCGCGCCGCACCGGCCGCGGGCGCGACCTCGACGTCTCGCTCTACGACGTCGCCATGCACGAGCTCAACTATCCGGCGGCCTGGTACCTGAACGAGGGACTGGTGACGGCGCGCGCGCCGCGCTCGGCGCACCCGTTCATCTCGCCCTCGCAGCTGCAGCGCACGCGGGACGGCTGGATCTTCGTCATGGCGCAGACGCAGCGCTTCTGGGAGCTGCTGTGCGAGCGGATCGGGCGACCCGACCTCGCCTCGAATTCGGATTTTCTCGACATGCCGAGGCGCCGGGTGAACCGCGATCGACTGACGCAGGTCCTCGATTCGGAATTCCAGAAGAGAAAGACCGCCGAATGGCTGGAACTGCTCGGCGGCACGGTGCCTTGCGGCCCGGTCTACGACATGGCGCGCGCGCTCGAAAACCCCTATTTCCGCGAGCGCGGCGGCGTGCAGGTGTTCGACCATCCCGACCAGCCGGGCTTCAAGCTCGTGGCGAGCCCGTTTCGGCTCGGCGAGCCGCTGCCGGCAAGCCCCGCGCCGAAATTGGGGCAGCACACCGACTCGATCTTGACGGAGCTGGGTCTTTCGAATTCGGAGATCCAGGAACTGAAGCATCTGAAGGTCGTATGAGAAAGAAGATCGGAAGCCGCGCCGCATGAAGCTCGAGGGCGTCCGCGTCATCGACCTGTCGCTGTTCCTGCCGGGGCCGCTCGCCACGCAGTTCATGGCGGACCACGGCGCCGAGGTGGTCAAGGTCGAATCTCTGCACCAGGGCGAGCCCAACCGCGAGATCGGCGCCAAGCGCGACGGCGTGAGCGTGTATTTCGCCAACACGCACCGCGGCAAGAAGAGCCTCGCGCTCAACCTCAAGGCGCCGGCGGGCGTGGAGGTGCTGATGCGCCTGGCGGAGAAGTCGGACGTGCTCATCGAGGCGTTTCGCCCGGGGGTCATCGACCGGCTCGGCATCGGCTACGCGCAGGTGGCGAAGCGCGCGCCGCAGATCGTCTATGCCTCGATCTCCGCCTTCGGCCAGACGGGGCCCTATCGCGACCTCGCCGCGCACGACCTCGCCACCGAGGCGATGACGGGCGTGCTGTCGCTCAGCCGCGGCGGCGACGGCAAGCCGGCGGTCCCGGCGATCGCCAGCGCCGACATGCTCGCCTCGATGATGACGCTCGCCGGAGTGCTGATGGCGCTCTATCGCCGCAGGGAGACGGGCAGGGGCGATTACCTGGACATGGCGATGGCCGATTGCCTGCTCGCCTGCCTGCCGAACAACATGGGCGTGGCGATGACCGGGCGGCGCCAGCCGGACCTCAAGTCCGAGCGTGCGCTCGGCGGCAACGCGCTCTACGGCATCTACGAGACCAAGGACGGCGACTACGTGGTGCTCGCCGGCCAGGAGCTGAAATTCGCCAGGAACCTGCTCGAGCCGCTCGGCCGGCCGGACCTCGTGGAGCTCTGCAAGCTGCCGCCGGGGCCCGGCCAGGATCCCGTCCGCAAGTTCCTGAAGGAAATCTTCCTGACGAAGACGAAGCCGCAGTGGGTCGAGTGGTTCCAGGGGCGGGACGTCGCGTTCGCGCCGATGCGCACGCTGCCCGAGACGCTGGAGGACGCGCACTTCAAGGCGCGCGGCATGGTGACGAAGGACGCGCGCGGCTGGGACCACCTCGGCGCGCCGATCGCCTTCCGCAACGAGCCCGCGCAGCCGGACTTCGATGCGCCGGCGCACGGCCGGCATACGCGCGAGATCCTGCGCTCGCTCGGCTATGGCGACGGCGAGATCGCGTCGCTGGAGTCCCAGGGCGTCGTCGGCGGCGCTTGAGCGGCGTCCTCGTCATCGTCAATCCCGAGGCGGGCAGGGGCCGGGCGCGCCGGGAATGGGACGAAGTGCGCAGGAAACTGCAGGCCGCCGGTATCGCCTTCGACGCGTTGTTGACGACGAGACGGCATGAGGCCATGGAGATCGCCGAAAAGGAGTCGCACGCGCGTGATTGCATCGTCGCCGCGGGCGGCGATGGCACGGTCCATGAGGTGGTCAACGGGCTCATGCGCGCGGGCGGCAAGGCTGCCTTCGGCCTGATTTCCCTGGGCAGTGGAGATGATTTCGAGAAGCTGCTGTCGCCCGGGAATGCAATAGAAAGGCTCAAGAGTCGGAATCCGAGGTTATTTGATGTCGGCCGCATCGCCTGCGGCGGCGCGACGCGCTATTTCGCCAACGGCATGGACATCGGCTTCGGCGCGCACGGCGCCGCCAACGTCGCACGCGTGCCGAGGTTCCTCACCGGGTTCGGCGCCTACCTGGGCGCGCTGTTCCTGACGATGGTGCGCTACCCGAAGCTGAACATCGAGCTGGGCGTGGACGACGGCCCGCCCGAGCGTCTCGCGACGACGATGACCGCGGCGATGAACGGCACCACCTTCGGCGGCAGCTTCCGCGTCTGCCCGGACGCGAAGCCCGACGACGGCCTGCTCGACCTGCTCGTCGTGGACGCGATCGGAAGGCTCTCGATCCTGCAACTGGTGCCGAAGATCCTGCGCGGCGCGCACGCGGGCGACCCGCGCCTGCGCATGGCGCGCGCGCGGCGCGTGGCCATCGATTCCGCCGAGCCGCTGCTCGTGGAGGCCGACGGAGAAGTTGTGTTCGAGGATGCGCGCCGGCTTGAAATCGATCTGTTGCCGGGCGCGCTTCGCGTGCGCGGCTAGCAGGCGCTAGAAGGAGCGCGGCAGGCCGAGCACGTGCTCGGCGACGTAGGAGAGGATCAGGTTGGTCGAGATCGGCGCCACCAGGTACAGGCGGTTTTCCCTGAACTTGCGCTCGACGTCGTACTCGGCCGCGAAGCCGAAGCCGCCGTAGGTCTGGATGCAGACGTTGGCCGCGTTCCAGGACGCCTTGGCGCACAGGTGCTTGGCCATGTTTGCTTCGGCGCCACAATGAAGTTTTTTATCAAATAACGAAGCCGCCTTATATCTCATCAAATTCGCGGCTTCGATCTCCATGTAGGCCTCGGCGATCGGGAACTGGATGCCCTGGTTCTGGCCGATCGGCCGGCCGAACACCACACGGTCCTTTGAGTACGCGGACGCCTTGTCGATGAACCAATAGCCGTCGCCGACGCACTCGGCGGCGATGAGGATGCGCTCGGCGTTCAGGCCGTCGAGGATGTACTTGAAGCCCTTGCCTTCCTCGCCGATCAGGTTCTCGGCCGGCACCTCGAGATTGTCGATGAAGACTTCGTTGGTTTCGTGATTGACCATGTTGCGGATCGGCTTCACCGTGATGCCCTTACTGGCGATCGCGGCGCGCGTGTCGACGAGGAAGATCGACATGCCGTCGGACTTCTTCTTCACCTGGTCGAGCGGCGTAGTGCGCGCGAGCAGGATCATGAGCTCGGAGTGCTGCAGGCGCGAGGTCCAGACCTTCTGGCCGTTGACGACGTAGCGGCCGCCCTTCTTCACGGCCACGGTCTTGATGCTCGTGGTGTCGGTGCCGGCGGTGGGCTCGGTGACGCCCATCGACTGCAGGCGCAGCTCGCCCGCGGCGATCTTCGGCAGGTACTTTTTCTTCTGCGCCTCCGAGCCGTTCCGCAGCAGCGTGTTCATGTTGTACATCTGCCCGTGGCAGCAGCCGGCGTTGCCTCCCGAGCGCGTGATTTCCTCCATGATCACCGAGGCCTCGGTGAGCGTGAGGCCCGAGCCGCCGTGCTCCTCGGGGATCAACGCCGACATCCAGCCGGCCTTGGTGAGCGCGTCCACGAAGGCTTCCGGGTACGCGCGCGCCTCGTCGATCTTCTGCCAGTAGGCCGAATCGAACGTGTTGCAGAGCGCGCGCACCGCGTCGCGCAGCTCGGCGTGGGACTCGTTGGCCTTCATGCGCGCCGCGCTACTGCTCCGCCTTCACGCCCGCGGTGGTGATCACCCTGGACCACTTGGCGATCTCGGCGGCGAGGAACTTCGCCGTCTGCTCCGGATTGCCGCCCACGGGCTCGATGCCGATGTCGGTGAATCGGCCCTTGATCTCGCTGTCGTTGACCACCTTGTGCGCCTCGAGCGAGAGGCGGTTGACGACGTCGCGCGGCGTGCCGGCGGGGGCGAGGAACATCACCCAGGTCGAGGACTCGAGCGCCGGGCCGCCCGCCTCGGCGATGGTCGGAACCTCCGGCGCGCCCGGGATGCGGTTCCTGGAGAACATTGCCAGCGCCTTGATCTTGCCGCCGCGCACGTGCGGCATCAGCGTGCTCGGCACATCGACGAGGATCTGGATGTCGTTCGCCATCTCGGCCTGCAGGGCGGGCGCGGTGCCCTTGAACGGCACGTGCACCATGTCGATCTTGGCGGTTTGCTTGAGCAGTTCCGTGGTGAGGTGCGCCGCCGCGCCGATGCCCGAGGAGCCGAAATTGATCTTGCCGGGATTGGCCTTGGCATAGGCGATCAGCTCTCTCGCGTCCTTGGCGGGAAAGCTGTTGTTCGCGGTCAGGATCAGCGGCGCGATGCCCGCAAGCGAGAAAGGAATGAAGCTCTTCACCGGGTCGAATGGCAGCTTGCCTTGGTAGAGCGTGGCGTTGGCCGCGTGCGCGGCGATCACCGTGACGATGCTGTAGCCGTCGGGCGGCGCCTTGGCGACGAGGTCGGCGCCGATGATCGAATTGGCGCCCGGCTTGTTCTCCACCACGATCGGCTGGCCGAGCGCGGCCTGCATCTTCTGAGTCACCACGCGCGTGACGACGTCGGTGATGCCGCCGCCCGTGTAGGGCACGATCCAGCGGATCGGCCGGTTGGGATAGTTCTGCGCGTGCGCGTGCGCGAGCGCGGCGCAGGCCAGCAGTGCAAGAGCGACCAGTCGTTTCATAGGCGGGATGATCGCGGACTTTGCCGCCTTTGGATACCTCTCATTCGAAATCGAGGCGGCGCGGTTGACCCGCATCAACGGCAGGCGACCGGCTCTCAGCGGTCCCGCGATCGGCGTTCGAGGAATCCGCCCCAGGCTTCCGGGTTGACGAGATTCCGGGGCCGCTCGCCGGCGAGCATGCGCAGGGTGGCCTCGGCGGCTGCCGCGGCCATGTGCCGGCGCGATTCCTGCGTCGTTCCGGCGACGTGCGGCGTGAGGACCGCGTTGTCCAGCGAAAGCAACGGGTGCCCCGGCTCCAGGCGGTAGTGCTCGTAGACGTCGAGCATCGCGCCGGCGATGCGCTTTTCCCTGAGCGCCTCTACGAGCGCCGCTTCCTCGACGACGGCGCCGCGGCCGACGTTGATCAGCCAGGCGGTGCTCTTCATCGTAGCGATCCTCCCCCGGTCGAACAGGTGGTGCGTCTGCGGCGTGAGCGGGCAGGTGAGCACGAGGAAGTCCGACTCGCCGACGAGCTTGTCCAGGCTTGCCGGCTCCGCGTCAGGGCCGATGGCGTCGAGGCGGCGCTGGTTGCCGAGCACGCGCATGCCGAAGCCCTGCCGGCAGATCCTCGCCACGCGCCTGCCGATCTCGCCCACGCCCACCACCCCGACGGTCATGCCGGTCATCTCGTGCGCCTTGGCGCCGAGCTTGCGTGCCTCGTCCCACGGCAGGCCGTGCAGGGCGGTGGTGATTTCGTAGAGGTTGCGAGCGAGCATCAGCATCGCCGCCACGCAGTACTCGGCGACGGATTGCGCGTTTCCGCCCGGAACGTTGGCGACGGCAATGCCGCGCTCGCTCGCGGCTTTCAGGGGAACCAGGTCCAGGCCCGTGCCGTGGATGGTGACGGCCCGGATTCCGGTCGCCGACTCGAACAGGTCGTCGGGCAGGCGGCTGCGCGTGATGACCGCGTCCGCGTCCATCGCGTCCCGCCGGATGCCGTCGAAGGAGGCCTCGCGGCACATCACGACCTCGGCCTTTTCGCGCAGCAGCGCGACGCCCGACGGATCGATCGGATCGACCAGCAGGACCTTCAAACGATACCCGCCGACTTGAGCCGCTGCAGGTCTGCGTCGCTGCGGCCGAGCAGCCCTTTCAGGATCTCCTCGTTGTGCTGGCCGAGGGTGGGCGGCGCGAGGCGGTATTCGACCGGGGTCCCGGAGAGGCGCATGGGGCTGCGCACCACCGACGCTTCGCCGCCGGACGGATGCGGCATGTCCACGCGCAGCTCGCGGTGCCGGACCTGCGGGTCCTCGAAGACTTCCTTCATGTTGTTGATCGGGCCGCAGGGGACGTTCGCCGCCTCGAGCAGCTCGATCCACTCGCGCTTGGAGCGCGCGCGCATCACGTCGGCGATGAGCGGGATCAGCTCGGCGCGGTGCACGATGCGCTGCGACATCGTCTTGAACCGCGGCTCCTGCGCGAGCTCGGCGCAGCCCGCGGCCTGGCAGAAGCTCGCGAACTGGCTGTCGTTGCCGACGGCGAGGATGATGTGGCCGTCGGCGGTGGGGAACACCTCGTAGGGCACGACCTGCGCATGGGCGTTGCCCCAGCGCACGGGGATCTTGCCGGACGCGAAGTAGGAGCAGATCTGGTTGGCGTTGAAGGCGACGATGGTGTCGAGCAGCGCGGCGTCGATGTACTGCCCCTCGCCGGTGCGCTCGCGGTGGTTGAGCGCGGCGAGGATGGCGACGCTCGCGTACATGCCGGTGAGCACGTCGGTGATCGCGATGCCGACTTTCTGCGGGCCGGCGCCGGGCTGGCCGTCGCGCTCGCCCGTGATCGACATCAGGCCGCCCATGCCCTGGAAGATGAAGTCGTAGCCCGGACGCGGCGCGTAGGGGCCGTCCTGCCCGAAGCCCGTGACGGAGCAGTAGACCAGGCTCGAATTGATCTTTCTTATCGAATCGAAATCAAGACCATAGCGCTTCAGCGTCCCGACCTTGTAGTTCTCGATCAGGACTTGCGACTTCGCGGCCAGCTCGCGCGCGATCTGCTGGCCCTCCGGCTTGGCGATGTCGAGCGTCACGGACTTCTTGTTGCGGTTCACCGAGACGAAGTAGGCGGACTCGGCGGTGTCCTTGCCGGCGCTGTCCTTGAGCCAGGGCGGACCCCAGCCGCGCGTGTCGTCGCCCGCGCCGGGGCGCTCTACCTTGATCACTTCGGCGCCGAGGTCGGCGAGGTTCTGCGCGGCCCAGGGGCCGGCGAGCACGCGCGAGAGATCCAGCACGCGAATGTGCGAGAGCGGTCCGGGCATCAGCGGTTCCTACGCAAGGCGCGTCAGCATACGCCCGACCGCCTCGGGGGCAAGCGGCGTCTCGGGCAGCAGCGCCGCGGCGAGGTCGGATTCCGAGCCCGTGGTCACGCGCCGCAGCGGATCGCGCGGCGCGAGGCGATGCACGTAGGCGAGGAAGGCGAGCAGGTGCCGGCGCGCATCCCCCTTCGCCCCCAGGCGCGTGCCTTCGTCGGCGAGCAGCGCGGCCGCGCAGGCGTAGTACAGGCCGGTGGCCGCCTGGCGCGCGTGCGCCTCGTTGCGCGTGCTCGCGGTCTCGTGCGCGAACTCGGCCGCCTTGTCGAGCGAGGCGGCGAGGCGCCCCGCGAGCAGGCGCGGCGCGCGCTCGATGCGCTCGTTGAGCGTCGGCAGCAGGGCTTCCAGGCAATGTTCCTTGCGGATCGCGCGCATCACGTCGAGCGCTACGATGTTGGAGGTGCCCTCCCAGATCGAGCCCAGGTGCGCATCGCGCACGAGGCGCGGGTCGGACCACTCCTCGGTATAGCCGACGCCGCCGCGCACCTCCATCGCGTCGCCCGTCGCCTTGCGCGCGTCGCGGCAGGCGCGGAACTTGATGAGCGGCGTCATCAGGCGCACGCGGCGCCGCGCGTCCTCGTCGCCCGCATCCGCTTTCTCGAGCTCCTTTGATGTGAAGAACAAGACCGAGCGGGCCGCCTCGGCGGGCAGCATCAGCTTGAGCAGCTGGCGGCGCATGAGCGGCAGTTCGATGAGCGGCACGCCGAATGCGACGCGGTTGCGCGCGACGAACAGAGCCTCGGTCAGCCCGCGGCGCATCATGCCCGCGGCGCGCATGCCGTTCGACAGGCGCGACATGTTGATCATGTCGGTCATCTGCTTGAAGCCCTGCTGCGGGTCGCCCACGAGGTACGCCTGCGCGCCCTCGAGCGCGATCTCGCCGCTCGGCATGTCGCGCGTGCCGAGCTTGTCCTTCAGGCGCAGGATGCGGTAGCGGTTGGGCGAGCCGTCGGGCAGCGTGCGCGGCAGCAGGAACAGCGACAAGCCCCTGGTGCCGCCCGGCGCGCCCTCGGGGCGCGCGAGCACGAGCGCGAGTCCCGCGTCGGCGTTCGAGCAAAACCATTTGTCGCCGCTGAGCGCCCAGTGCTCGCCCTGCCTCACGGCCTTCGTGGCGACCAGCCCGACGTCGGAGCCCGCCTGCTGCTCGGTCATGAACATCGCGCCCTGCGTGAGCGCGTCCATGTCCTGGGAGGTGAGCCCCGGCAGGTAGCGCGCCACGAGCGCCGGGTCGGCGTATTTGCGGAGGGTGCGCGCGAGCGAATCGGTCATCGACAGCGGGCAGCAGACGCCGAACTCCGCCTGCACGTACACGTAGGTGAGGGCGTATTTGGCCGCGGGCGGCAGCGGCTCGGGCCAACCCAGCACGCCGCCGCGGTGCGACATCGCCGCCAGGCCGAACTTGCCGAAAGCGTACTGCTCGAGGCGCTGGTAGGACTCGCTCTTGCTCACCGAACGCGGATTCGCGAGCGAGGGCGGGGTCCGGTCCGCCTCCAGCGCGAGCTCGTCCAGCTCGGCGCCCGCGAGCCGGCCCAGCTCCACGAACTGCGGCTCGAGATGCGAGTAGAGCTTGCCGCCCAGGTGCAGCGCGAGCAAGCCGCGGTAGGAGGGATCCGCGTCGAAGAGGTTGAGGCCGCGCGAGTCCGGCACGCCTGCCGGCGAGCGCGCCGCATTCATGCTTTTCTCTTCAGGAATCGCTCGAAGGACTCGTCCGCACCCAGCACCCAGGTGCCAAATTCGTCCAGCACGTCGTCGTTCAGCTCGTCGGCGCCGAGGCGCAGCTTGGCCGGCCCGTGCTTGCGCACGTTCACGAGCTCGACGGTGAAGCCGGGCTCGTCGTAGTCAGCGCGGATCACGGCCTGGCAGGGGAAGGGGCCGGAAAGCACGAAGGTCGCGCTCTGCGCGTGGCCGAGCGCGCTCTTCGCGCCCGAGAGCTCATGCTGGATGCCGAGCGCCTTGAGCCGCTCCTGGATGCGCTCGATCTCCGGCCCGGTGGCGCTCAGCTTCTCGGGGCGGGCGAAGCGCACGCGATACTTGAAGGTGACGTAGTCCGCGCGCGACTTGCCGCCGAGCTCGCGCGTGCGCATGTCCGTGAAGCCTTCGCAGAGGATCATGCCCGTGCGGTCGCCGAAGAACATCACGCCCTGGTTGGCATCCGATACCGGATGCGCCTCGTTGAGCATGTTGGTGAACTCGGCGAGGTAGCGGAAGGCGGCGCGCAGCCGCTCGTCGATGCGCTCGATCGCTTCGTTCTTCTTCGACTGCTCGACGGAGACCGCGGCGCTGCGGCCGGCAGCCTTCTGCTTGAGCAGCTCGAACGCCGCGCTGCGGCGAGTCGTGCCCGCCTGCGTGGCGCCGGATTTCGCGTCGCGCTCGCGCTCGAACTCCTCGCGGCGCTTCGCCTCGGCCTCGGCCCAGCGCCGGATCGCCTCTTCCTTGCGCTCGCGCTCCGCCGCTTCGGCGCGCAGCGTCTCCGCCTGCTGCCGCTCGAAGCCCTTCGCGAACACGTCGATGTCCTCGATCAGCGTCGCGGTCGTGGCGTCGCCGCGATCCGTCCCGGCCGGCGGCCGCGGCACCGCCACGGTCTTGGCGTGGCCGGTCTCGGCCGACGGCGTTCCGGCGCCGAGCGAGCGGGCGAGCTTGCGCAAGTCGTCCGCCATCTCGGTCGCGCGCTGGTAGCGCCGCTCGGGCGACTTGGCGAGCGCCCGCTCCAGGATCGCGTCGAAACCCGGGGGCAGCTGCGGATCGAGCCTGGAGACCGGCACGTGCGGCTCGGACGCGATGCGGTTCATGAGCGCGAACACCGTGGTCTCGCCGGCGCGCTCGAAGGGGGTGCGCCGCACGAGCATCTCGTAGAGCACGACGCCAAGCGAGAAGATGTCCGAGCGCGGGTCGAGCGGCTGGCCGGTCACCTGCTCGGGCGACATGTACTTCGGCGAGCCCAGCGCGGCGCCGGTCTGCGTCATCGAGGAGGACGCGACGTGCGCGACGCCGAAGTCCGTGAGCTTCGCGCGCCAGTCCGAGGACACCATGACGTTCGCCGGCTTGATGTCGCGGTGCGTGATCTTGTAGCGCTGCGCGAGGTCGAGGCCGTCGGCGACCTGCGCGACGAGGTCGATGATCGTCGCGAGCGGCAGGCGCTGCGTCTCGCGCATGATCTGCTGCAGGGTCTTGCCCTCGAGCAGCTCCATCGCGATGTAGGCGATGCCGTCCTGCTCGCCGACGTCGTAGATCGTGACGATGTTGGGGTGGTTCAGGCGGCCCGCGGAGCGCGCCTCGCGCAGGAACCGCTCGCGCACCTCGTCCATGATTTCCTGCGGCAGGTTGGGCAGGAGGGTTTTTATCGCAACGTCCCGCTCGATGAGCGGGTCGACGGCGCGGTGCACCGCGCCCATGGCGCCCCGGCCGAGCTCTGCGACGATGCGGTAACGCCCGAACTGCGTCTGCGCCAAGCGAAATTCCCCCGCCGATAGCTTAGCGCAGCTACCCCGCGATCAGATAGGGTCCCAGGAGAACACGTCCTGCGAGCGGTCGAGAGCGTAGAACTGCGATTGCATTGCCGGAATCGCCTGCTCGGCGATGGCCTGCGGCGTCCAGCCCTCGGCGCGGTGCACCGAGCGCAGCGGCCGATTCTGCGAGATGAGGAATATTTCATTGGCGCGCACCGCGAAGATCTGGCCCGTGACCGCTTGCGAGGCGTCGCTTGCAAGATAGACAGCCAACGGCGCGATCTTCGCCGTCTCCATGCGCTTGAGCTTCTCCAGCCTGGCCTTCTGGTCGGGCGTCTCCGCGGGAATCGTGCCAATCATCCGGCTCCAGGCGAAGGGCGCGATGCAGTTGGAGGTGACCTTGTACTTGGCCATGTCGAGCGCCATCGACTTGGAGAGCGCCGCGATGCCGAGCTTGGCCGCGGCGTAGTTGGCCTGACCGAAGTTGCCGATCAGGCCCGAGGTGGAGGTCATGTTGATGTAACGGCCGGAGTTCTGGCTCTTGAAGTAGGGCGCCGCCGCGCGCGATACGTAGAACGTGCCGTTCAGGTGCACGTCGATGACGGCCTTCCATTCCTCGACCGACATGTTGAAGAAGAAGCGGTCGCGCAGGATGCCGGCGTTGTTAACGACCACGTCGATTCTTTGATAGGCATCCATTGCGCACTTCACGATCCGGTTCGCCGATTCCCATTCCGACACGCTGTCGGTGCTGGCGACCGCGGTCCCGCCCCTGGCGCGGATCTCTTCCACGACTTTCTGCGCCGGGCCAGCGTCCTTGCCTTCGCCTGAAACCGAAGCGCCGATGTCGTTGACCACGACCTTCGCGCCGTGCGCCGCCATCGCCAGCGCGAAATCGCGCCCGATGCCGCCGCCGGCCCCTGTCACGATCACCACCTTGTCCTTGAGCATGCTCGAATGATAAGGCGGCCGCCGCGGCTCAATACAGCTCCCACCAGGAGTTTCGCGCCGCGAGCAGGTCCGCCGCCGGCTTTTCGAGGACCACGCGGCCGGACTTCATGACGTAGGCGCGCTCGGCCACCCCCAGCGCGGTCTTGATGTTCTGCTCGACCAGCACGATCGCGGTGCCGAAGCGGCGATTGATCTGGCGTGCCGTCTCCAGCACGCGCTGCACCAGGACCGGGGCAAGGCCGATTGAGGGCTCGTCCATCATCATGAGCCGCGGCCGCGGCATCAGCGCCATGCCGACGGCCACCATCTGCTGCTGCCCGCCGGACAGCGTGCCCGCGCGGTGCGCGCCGCGCTCGGCGAGCACCGGGAAGAGCTCGGTGACTTCGCGCAGCCGGCTCGCCGTCGCCGCTGCGTCGCGCTGGGTGTAGGCGCCGAGCATCAGGTTCTCGGTCACGGTGAGATCCGGGAAGACGCCGCGGCCCTGGGGCACCAGCGACATCCCGCGCCGCACGTTCGCCACCGAGTCGCCGTTCGACCAGGGCTCGCCGGCGAAGCGGACCGAGCCGGCGCGCGCCGGCAGCAGACCTAGAATCGTCTTCAGCGTGGTGGATTTACCGGCGCCGTTGTGGCCGAGCAGGGCGACCACTTCTCCCTCGTGCACGCGCAGGCCGACGCCCTGGAGCACGGTCTTCTTGCCGTAACCGGATTCGATGCCTTCGACTTCCAGCAGGATCTTGGCCATCGTCAGACGCCGAAGTAGATTTCGGTGAGCGCCGGGTCGCGCGTGATCTCGGCGGGCGGCCCGGCGGCGAGCACCCGGCCCTGATGGAGGAAGACGACCTGGTCGGCGAGCTCGGAGATCAATTCCATGTTGTGCTCGATCAGCAGCACGGTCTTGCCGTGGTCGACGAGCCGCCTCACGATCGGCATGATCCGCTGCAGCGATTCGCCGTCGAGTCCCGAGGTCGGCTCGTCCAGCAGCAGGACCGGCGCGTCGGTGGCGAAGATCCTCGCCATCGACAGGAGCTTTTGCTCCGGGTAGGCGAGGTCCTCGGCGTACTCCTGCGCGCGAGAGCCGAGGCCGAAGATCTCGAGGACTTCCATGGCGCGCGCGCGCGCCCGGACCTCTTCGGCGCGCACGGCGCGCGGGCGCAGGAACAGGCTGATCACGCTCTCGCCCGCGGGCGTCGGGCAGCCCAGCAGCACGTTCTCGAGCACGGTCATCTTGCCCCACAGCCTGAGGTGCTGGAAGCTGCGCGCCACGCCGAGGCGCTCCACCTCGTGCGGCGGGAGCCCGAGCAGCTCCCTGCCTCGCAGCCGGATCGACCCGTGCTCCGCGCCCAGGAATCCCGTAATGAGGTTGAACACCGTGGTCTTGCCGGCCCCGTTCGGGCCGATCAGCCCCGTGATCAGGCCAGGCCGCACCTCGAAGCTGCAGTCGTCGACCGCGCGTATGCCGCCGAAGGATCGCGCCACTCCCTCGAGCGCCATGATCGGCGCTTCCGCCGCGGCGTGCCCGATCACCGCATCCTCGCGCGCGCGCGCCCGAGAATGCCTTCCGGCCTGACGAGCATGAACAGGACCAGCAAGGCGCCGTAGATGATCTGGCGCATTGGCGCCGCCACCGTATCCGGGATCGCGAGGAACTTGAGCGCCTCGGGGATCGCGAGCAGCACGAACGCGCCGACCACGGGTCCGGCAAGGCGCTCGCTGCCGCCGAGGATCACCAGCGTGGCGATGAAGATCGACTCGTGCAGCGCGAAGCTCGAAGGGTTGATGTAGGTGATGTAGTGCGCGTACAGGCTGCCCGCCGTAGCGCCGAGCGCAGAGGAAATGCACGCGACCACGATCTTCACCAGCACGACGTTCTTGCCCATCGCCTGGGCGGCGATCTCGTCGTCGCGGATCGCCTGCAGGACCCTGCCGAAGGCCGACCGGGTCAGCCGCCGGCAGACGGCCCACGTGAGCAGGGCGAACGCAGCGGCGAGGAATACGTACTCGAAAGGCTCGTCGATGGTCCAGCCGAGCAGGTTCGGCCGCGGAATGCCGGGCAGGCCGGCGTGGCCGTTGGTCAGGTCCGTCCAGTTCATGAACACCGCGAGCATCACCACCTGCAGGCCGAACGAGGCCACCACGTAGTAGTCCCCGGCGACGCGCAGCGAGGGAATCGCGACCAGCGCCGACGCGAGCGCGCCGACGGCGGCGGCGATCGCCATGCCGCCCCAGAATCCCACGCCGAGCTTGAGCGCGGCGAGCGCCGACGCATAGGCGCCGATGCCGTAGATCGCGGCGTGCGCGAGAGAGAAGATGCCGGAGAAGCCGATCAGCAGGTTCAGCGACAGGGCGAGGATCGAGTAGATCCCGACCATCACCAGGAAGTGCGCGAGATAGGCGGTCATCGCGGGCGCGCGGGACTCAGATCTCGGCGGACTGGATCTTGCGGCCGAAGATGCCGCGCGGGCGCAGCACGATGAAGACCAGGAACACGCCGAAGGAGATGGTCGACTGCCACTCCGAGGGAATCTTCCAGACGCCGAGATTCTCCAGCAGCGCCAGGAACAGCGCGCCGAGCATCGCCCCGGGGATCGAGCCGATGCCGCCCATGATGACCGCCACCGAGGCGAGCAGCACGAACGTGGTGCCCCGGTACGGCTCGACTCCCACGTCCATCGCGATGAGTATGCCCGCCGGCGCGGTAATGGCCGAGCCCACCGCGTAGGTCAGCAGGTGCGCGCGCCGCAGGTCGATGCCCACCGTGCGCGCCATGTCCGGCGACGAGGAAACGGCGCGGATCGCCTGGCCCCAGCGCGAATGCTTGAGGAACGCCATCAAGGCGAAGTACCCGAAGACGGCGGTGGCGACGCTCACCAGGTGCAGGCGCGTGAGGAAGACCGGCCCAAGCTGCACCGGGCCGGCGAGCCAGCCCACCTCCATGCGCAGGGGATCGGGCGTGAAGACGACGGCGAGCAGGTTCTCGATCAGCGTCAGCAGGCCCAAGGAGGCGATGAACAACGTGGTGCGGATGGCGCCGCGGCGCTCGAGCGGCTGATAGACGAGCAGGTCGATGAGGATGCCGGACGCCGCCGCAGCGAGAATCGCGACCGCGATCGCGGCGGCGAGCGGCAAGCCGAGCAGCTTCTGCGCGGCGTAGGCGAAGTACGCGGCGAGCGTGAAGACCGCCCCGTGCGCGACGTGGAAATGCAGCGTGGTGCCGTAGATCAGCCCCCAGCCCAGAGCGCACAGCGCATAGAGGCTGCCTACGACCAGCCCGGTGGCCGTGAGCTGGAGAAGCAGATCCAAGGCCGGCGCGCCGCGAACGCTCGCGCGGCAACGCTAGTGCGCGGCCTTGATGACCTTCTCTACGTCGACCTTGCCGCCCTTGAGGGCGCCGACCTCGATGTCCATCACGGCGCCGTGATTCGCCTGGAACACGAGCTTCCCGGAAATGGTGTCGAAGGCGCGGGTCGATTCGATCGCATCCTTCACGCCCTCGCCCGTGAGCGCGCCGCCGTGCTTCTTCATGGCCTCCTCGGCGGCCTTGGCGAAAATCTTGGTGGCGGTGTAGTACTGCACCGCGAAGAAGCCCGCGTCGGTCTTGTACTTCTCCTTGAACTTCCTGGCGAACGCGGAGCCCGGGTCGTAGGGCAGCTTGGTCACCAGCATGCCTTCGGCGCCTTTCGACTTGAACGTCTCCGGCACCAGGACCCAGGAGGTCCCGGCCATCGGGATCGTCATGCCGAGCTCGCGCGCCTGATCCGCGATGATCGAGACGTTGCGGCCGTACGACGAGATGTAGAGCAGATCGCCGCCGCGCGCCTTCAGCTTCGCGAGCTGCGCGCGGAAATCGGTCGCATCGAGCGCCACCTGCTCCTCGGCGAGAACCTTGCCGCCGGCGGCGCCGTAGCGCTCGCGGAAGGTCTTGGCCGAGTTGCGGCCGGCCTCGTCGTTGGCGACGATCAGCACCGCGCTGGCGAGCTTCTTGTCCTTCGCCAGCCAATCGGCGATGACGCCGACCTCGTTCGAAACCACGGGAATGTTGTTGTAGAGGTAGTCCTTGTTGGCGAGGTTGTCGGACTGTCCGCCGCCGTTCATGATCACGACCTTGTTCTGCGCGGCGATCGGCTGGATCGCGAGGGTCGGCGCCGAGTAGGAGGTCAGGCTGAACGGCACCTTCTCGACCTCGACGAGCCGGCGCATCGCGTTCACCGCCTTTGACGCGTCGGCGGCGTGGTCCTCGTAGATCACGTCGAGCTTGCGCCCCGCGATCCCGCCCGCGGCATTGATCTCCTCGGCGGCCATTTCCGCGCCGCCCTTCATCCAGACGCCGTAGGACGCGCCCGATCCCGTCAGCGGGAGGATCGCGCCGATCTTGATCGGATTGCCCTGGGCGATCGCCGGCGTGCCGGTGGTGGCGGTGACGACGAGCAGGGCGAGCGTGCAAAGAGCGGATGGAATCGTGCGCATGGGTGCCAGTCTCCTCCAGGTTAGCGGCGCAGCGAAAGGCGGGATGTCGCGCGGAGTATCGGATCGGGTCGGAGTGAAGTCAATTGGCTCTTCCACTCCGCAAAACGATGCCGGGGTCATGCATAATCGATCCTCGGCGCGCAGGATTGACATGACTCAAGTAATCGACATTCCGATGGCCGACATCGATCGGCCGTGCTCCGCGGAAGCGCAGCGGCGCGCGGTGCTCGCACTCGAATCGGGAGACGTCGTCTTTCTCCCGAATCTGCGCTTTGCGCTGCGGGGGGGTGAAGATCGGCTTCTGACCGAGGCGGTGGCCGGACAGGCCAAGAACGTCAGCCTGGATCCGGTCAGCGGGGCGCTGCGCGGCAGCGATGCCGGGAAAGCGGAGCAGGCGCTGCTGCAGGGCATGATGGCGCGGTTCGCGAGCTTCAGCAGGACGCTGATCGGGAATCTGCTGCCCTCCTATCAAGCCCGTTTGCAGCAGGCACGCACCAGCTTCCGGCCGATCGAAATCGCCGGGCGGGCGAGCGCGTGGCGAAAGGACGATACGCGGCTGCACGTCGACAGCTTTCCTTCCTCGCCCACGCAGGGCGCGCGGATCCTGCGCGTCTTTTCGAACATCCATCCCGGCGGCCAGGTCCGAAAGTGGCGGCTCGGGGAATCGTTCGAGCATGTCGCCCAGCGCTACATCCGCACGCTTCCCGGGCCGGTCTGGGGCGCCGGCGCCGTCCTGCATTCGCTCGGCCTCACCAAGGGCCGCCGCAGCGACTACGACCACTACATGCTGCGCCTTCACGACCGGATGAAGGCGGACCTCGACTACCAATCGTCGGCGGCCCAGAGCGGCTACGATTTCCCTGCCGGGAGCACGTGGATCGTATTCACCGACCAGGCGTCGCACGCCGCCATGAGCGGGCAGTACGCGCTGGAGCAGACGTTTCACCTGCCCGTTCAGGCCATGCTCGATCCGTCGCGCTCGCCGCTGCGCGTCCTCGAGCGGCTCCTCGGCCGGCCGCTGGCCTGACGCGCAACGCTCCGCGAGCCTTACTCGCGGTAGCTCGGGTCGCGGCGGTCCAGCATGCGCAGCATCGCCGGCCACTCGAGCTCGGTGATCTTGCGCCGCTGGCCGGGCTTGTAGCGCTCGTTGGTCAGCGCCACGGTCTTCGGGTCCGGATGGTTGAGCTCGGTGTTGCAGGCCATCGCCATCACCTGCGCCTGGCAGGCCTTTTCCAGCCAGTGCATGGTCACGAAGGCTTCGCAAACCGTGCGCCCCGCGGTGAGCAGGCCGTGGTTGCGCAGGATCATCGCCGCGCCGTCGCCCAGGTCGCGCACGAGGCGCTGCTGCTCGTCGAGGTCGATCGCCGGCCCCTCGTAGTCATGGTAGCCCAGCTTGCCGAAGAACATCGCGTTCTGCGTGAGCGGCAGCAGGCCGCACTTCAGCGCCGAGACCGCCATGCCCGCAGGCGAATGCGTGTGGATCACGCAGTCCACGTTCTCGCGCGCCTTGTGGACCGCGCTGTGGATCACGAAGCCGGCGTGGTTGACGCCGTAGCCCGTGCCAGAATCGAGCACGACCTTGCCGTCGAAGTCGATCTTCATCAGGCTCGAGGCGGTGACCTCCTCGTAAGCGTAGCCGTACGCGTTGATGAGGAAGTGGCCTTCCTCTCCCGGCACGCGGCCCGAGATGTGGTTGTAGACCAGGTCGTTCATGCCGAACAGCGCGACCAGCCGGTAGCAGGCCGCGACGTCCACGCGCATCGCCCACTCCTGCGGGCTGACTTTCGTTTTAAGCGAGATCAATTTCGTGTGCGAAAGATCGGTCATGGCGGGCGCCTCCGGACGCAGGGATTTTCGCACGCCGCGCTATAATTTGCCGCTCCCCCAACGCCGGTTCAACGTCCATGAAAGTCCTGGTCAGCGTCAAGCGCGTGGTCGACTACAACGTCAAGGTCCGGGTGAAGCCGGACGGCAGCGGCGTCGAGACCGCGAACGTCAAGATGTCGATGAATCCCTTCGACGAGATCGCGGTGGAGGAGGCGGTGCGGCTCAAGGAGGCCGGCGCCGCGACCGAGATCGTCGCGGTGTCCTGCGGCCCGCAGGCCTGCCAGGAGACGCTGCGCACCGCGCTCGCGATCGGCGCGGACAAGGCGGTGCTGGTGGAGTGCGCCGACGAGCTGCAGCCGCTCGCGGTCGCGAAGCTGCTCAAGGCGGTGGCCGCCAAGGAAGCGCCGCGGCTCGTGATCCTCGGCAAGCAGGCGATCGACGACGATTCCAACCAGACCGGGCAGATGCTCGCCGCTCTGCTGGGATGGGCGCAGGCCACCTTCGCCTCCAAGATCGTCCTGGAAAAGGAAAAAGCGACGGTCACGCGCGAGGTCGACGGCGGACTCGAGACGGTCGCGCTCAAGCTGCCCGCCGTGGTGACGACCGACCTGCGCCTGAACGAGCCGCGCTACGTGACGCTGCCGAACATCATGAAGGCGAAGAAAAAGCCGCTGGAAACTCTCAAGCCTGAGACGCTGGGGGTTGATGTTTCTCCAAGAATAGTTACTTTGAAAGTCGCGGAGCCCCCCAAGCGCAAGGCGGGCATGAAGGTGCCCGACGCGAAGGCGCTCGTCGAGCGGCTGCGCAACGAAGCGAAGGTGATCTGATGGCCATCCTCGTCCTCGCCGATCACGACGGCAAGAGCCTCCGCAAGGCCACTCTCAGCACCGTCGCCGCGGCGCAGAAGATCGGCGGCGAGATCCACCTGCTCGTGGCGGGCAGCAATTGCGGCGAGGCGGCCAAGTCGGCGGCCGCCGTCGCCGGCGTCGCGAAGGTCCTGCACGCGGACGGCGCGCCGCTCGGCGAGGAGCTCGCCGAGAACGTCGCGGCGCTGCTCGCCGGGATCGCGAAGTCCTACAGCCACGTGCTCGCGCCCGCGACGTCCAACGGCAAGAACATCCTGCCGCGCGCCGCCGCGCTGCTCGATTGCCAGCAGATCTCGGAGATCATCGCCGTCGAGTCGCCGGACACGTTCGTGCGGCCGATCTACGCCGGCAACGCGCTCGCGACCGTGAAGTCGAAGGACGCGATCAAGTTCATCACCGTGCGCGCCACCGGTTTTGACGCCGTCGCAGCCACGGGCGGAACCGCTTCAATGCAGAAGATCGAAACGCCGAATGATTCGGGACTCTCCGCCTTCGTAGGCCGCGAGGTGCAGAAATCCGAGCGCCCCGAGCTCACCTCGGCGCGCGTGGTGGTTTCAGGCGGGCGCGGCATGGGCTCGGGCGAGAACTTCAAGATCCTCGAGCCGCTCGCCGACAAGCTGAACGCGGCGATGGGCGCCTCGCGCGCCGCGGTCGACGCGGGCTTCGTGCCGAACGACTGGCAGGTGGGGCAGACCGGCAAGATCGTCGCGCCCGAGCTCTACGTCGCGATCGGCATCTCCGGCGCAATCCAGCACCTCGCGGGGATGAAGGACAGCCGCGTGATCGTGGCGATCAACAAAGACGAGGAGGCGCCGATCTTCCAGGTGGCCGACTACGGCGTCGTCGGGGACCTCTTCAAGCTGGTGCCCGAATTTGTGGAGGAGCTGAAAAAATGAGCCAGTACGTCGCCCCCCTGAAGGACATGCGGTTCGTACTCAACGAGCTGGCGGGCCTGGGGGAGGTGGCGAAGCTGCCGGGCTACGAGGACGCGAGCCCGGAGACGGTCGACGCGATCCTCGAGGAAGCCTCGAAGTTCGCGTCTCAAGTACTTGATCCATTGAATTTTCCTGGAGACCAGCAAGGCTCCATCTGGAAGGACGGGGCGGTCACCACCCCGAAGGGATTCCAGGACGCCTACAAGCAATACGCCGAGGGCGGCTGGCCGGCGCTGCCGTTCGACGCCGCGCACGGGGGACAGGGGCTGCCGAAGCTCGTCGCAACCGCGGTCGAGGAAATGCTCACCTCGGCCAACATGTCCTTCTCCCTGTGCCCATTGCTCACGCAGGGCGCGATCCACGCGCTGGAGCTCGCGGGCAGCGACGCGCTCAAGAAGACCTACCTCGAGAAGATGGTCGCCGGGCGGTGGACCGGGACGATGAACCTCACGGAGCCGCAAGCGGGCTCCGATCTGGCCCTGGTCAAGACGAGAGCGAAACCTTCCGGCGACCACTACCTGATCACCGGCCAGAAGATCTTCATCACCTACGGCGAGCACGACCTCGCGGAGAACATCGTGCACCTGGTGCTCGCGCGCACGCCGGACGCGCCCGAGGGCGTGAAGGGGATCTCGCTTTTCGTGGTGCCGAAGTTCCTGCCGAAGGCGGACGGCACGCCGGGCGAGCGCAATGCCGCGAATTGCGCGTCGATCGAGCACAAGCTCGGCATCCACGCGAGCCCGACCGCGGTGATGGTGTTCGAGGACGCCAAGGGCTATCTGGTCGGCGAGCTCAATCGCGGCCTCGCCTACATGTTCGTCATGATGAACGCCGCGCGCTTCAGCGTCGGCCTGCAGGGCGTGTGCATCGCCGAGCGCGCGTTCCAGCGCGCGCTCGCCTATGCGAAGGAGCGGCTGCAAGGCAAGGACCTCGCGCAGGGCGGCAAGACGGTGCCGATCATCCGCCACCCGGACGTGCGCCGCATGCTGATGCTCATGAAGTCGCAGACCGAGGCCGCGCGCGCGCTCGCCTACGTGGTCGCGGCGGCGATGGATTCCACGTCGCGAACGCCCGACCGGGAGGAAGCGAAGAAGCTGCAGGCGTTCGTGGACCTGATGATTCCGGTGGTCAAGGGCTGGAGCACCGAGATGGGCATCGAGGTCGCCTCGCTCGGCGTGCAGGTCCACGGCGGCATGGGCTTCATCGAGGAGACCGGCGCCGCGCAGCACCTGCGCGACGCGCGCATCGCCACGATCTACGAGGGCACCACCGGCATCCAGGCGGGCGACCTGCTCGGCCGCAAGATCGTGCGCGAGGGCGGCGTCACGGTGAAGGGCTGGCTCGAGGTGCTCAAGGGCCTCGACCAGGCGCTCGCCAAGTCCGGCGACGCCGACGTGCAGGTCGTGCGCCAGCGCCTCGCGGCGGGAGCACAGGCCGTCTCCGACTGCGTAGACTACGTGCTCGCCGCCGCCGCGAAGGACCCGAACGCCGCTTTCGCGGGCGCGGTGCCGTTCCTCATGCTGATGGGCATCGTCGCGGGCGGCTGGCAGATGGCGCGCGCCGCGCTGATCGCAGAGCGCAAGCTGCAGAAGAAGGAAGGCGACGCGGCGTTCTACTCGGCCAAGATCAAGACGGCGCGCTTCTTCGCCGACCACGTGCTTGCGCAGGCCGGCGGCCTCGCGGTCGCCGTCACCCAGGGCGCGGGCGCCGTGATGGCGCTGCCGGAAGAGCAGTTCCTCGCCGCCTAGAGCTCCAGCGTCGCTCGCGTCACCGTGGCGTCGCCCGGATTGCGTCCGAGCTTGAAGCCGAGCTTGGCGCAGAACGCGAGCATGCGGTGGTTGGTCGAGAGCACGTCGCCGTAGATCCTCGCGAGGCCGCGGCCGCGCGCCACCTCGATCAGCTTCTCCATGAGCCGGCGGCCGATGCTGCGGCCCTGCCACGCGTCGGCGACAACCAGCGCGAATTCGCAGGCGCGGCCGTCCGCCTCCAGCACGTAGCGCGCCACGCCGACCAGCGCCTCGTGGTCGTCGTGCATCACCACCGCCGCGAGCGCCATGTCGCGCGCGAGGTCCACCGACGTGAGGCGCTCGATGTACTCGCGCGTAATGCGGATCGAGCCGCCGAGCAGGCGGTTGTGGCGCGTCTCGGGCGACAGTCCGGAGACGAACGCGAGCTCGATGTCGTGATCCTCGCGCCGCAGCGGCCGCAGCGTCACCGCGCGGCCGACGATCGGCTCGAAGGACTCGGCCAGGTGGGCGAGGTCTAGAACCGGATCTTTCCGGTCAGGATCTCTTTCCACATCACCCAGTCGCCGAGGAAGCTGTAGAACGGATGCGTGAAGGTCGCCGGCCGGTTGTGCTCGAAGAAGTAGTGCCCGACCCAGGCCCAGGCGTAGCCCTGCATGAGGCCGCCGAGCAGCCACCAGAAATTCAGCGTGGAAAACGCGTGCAGCGCGCAGGCGAGCCCGATCGTCGTGCCGATGAAATGCAGCCGACGGCAGGTGCGGTTCGAATGCTCGCCGAGATAGAACGGATAGAACTCCGCGAAGCTGTTCATATCACATGTTCGGATAGGTCGGACCGCCGCCGCCCTCCGGCGTCACCCAGACGATGTTCTGGGTCGGGTCCTTGATGTCGCAGGTCTTGCAGTGCACGCAGTTCTGCGCGTTGATCTGGAGCCGCGGCTTCGTTTCCGTATCGACGAATTCATAGACCCCGGCCGGGCAATAGCGCTGCTCCGGACCGGCGTACTCGTCGAGGTTGACCTTCACCGGGATGGACGCGTCCTTCAGCGTCAGGTGGATGGGCTGGTCCTCGCTGTGGTTGGTGCCCGAGAAGGAGACGTTCGTGAGGCGGTCGAACGTCAGCACGCCATCGGGCTTGGGGTATTGGATCGCAGCGACTTCGGATTTCTTCCTCAACATCTCATGATCCGCATGACCGTGGTGGAGAGTCCAGGGCGCCTTGCCGCCGAACACCACCTGGTCGATGCCGACCATCAGCGTGCCCGTGTACAAGCCCTTCGCCATCCACGGCTTGAAGTTGCGCGCGCGGTAGAGCTCGTCGAACAGCCAGCTCTGCCGGAACGCCTCGGGATAGGCGGCGAGCGCGTCGCCCGCGCGGCCGGCGCCGAGCGCCGCGTGCGCCGCTTCCGCGGCGAGCATCCCCGATTTGATCGCGGCGTGGCTGCCCTTGATGCGCGAGGCGTTGAGGAAGCCCGCGTCGTCGCCGATCAGGCAGCCGCCCGGGAACGCGAGCTCGGGCAGCGACTGCAGCCCGCCCGCCGTGATCGCGCGCGCGCCGTAGGCGACGCGCTTGCCGCCCTCGAGGAAGCCGCGGATCGCCGGGTGCGTCTTGTAGCGCTGGAACTCCTCGTAGGGGCTGAGATAGGGATTCGCATAGCCGAGGCCGACCACGAAGCCGACCGCCGCCTGGTTATTCTCGAGGTGGTAGAGGAACGAGCCGCCGTAGGTGTCGCTCGCGAGCGGCCAGCCCGCGGTGTGGACGACAAGTCCCGCCTGGTGCTTCTCGGGCTTGAGGTCCCAGAGCTCCTTCAGGCCGATGCCGTAGAGCTGCGGATCCGAGCCCTTGCGCAGGCCGAACTTCGCCTCGAGCTGCTTGCCGAGGCTGCCGCGGCAGCCCTCGGCGAAAAACGTGTATTTGGCGTGCAGCTCCATGCCGGGCTGGTAGGCGTCGGTCTTCTCCCCCTTGCGGTTGACGCCCATGTCGCCCGTGGCGACGCCTTTGACGGCGCCCTTGTCGTCGTACAGAACCTCGGCTCCGGCAAAGCCGGGGAAGATCTCCACGCCGAGGCCTTCGGCCTGCTGGCCGAGCCAGCGCACCACGCTGCCCAGGCTGATCACGTAGTTGCCGTGGTTCTGGAAGCAGGCGGGCAGGATGAAGTTCGGCGTCTTGAACGCCTTGTGCTCGGTCAGGAACAGGAACCGGTCTTCGCTGACCGGCACGTTCAGCGGCGCGCCCTTCGCCTTCCAGTCGGGGAACAGCTCGTCCATCGCGCGCGGGTCCATCACCGCGCCCGACAGGATGTGCGCGCCGATCTCCGAGCCCTTCTCGATGACGCAGACCGAGATCTCCGCCGAGAGCTGCTTCAGGCGAATCGCAGCCGCGAGACCCGCCGGTCCGCCGCCGACGACGACGACGTCGTACTGCATGGATTCGCGCGCCATGCCCGGATTATAGAATGCGGGCCTATGGAACAAGCACGCCGGCTCGCGCACGTCGAGCGCATGCCCATCCGCTGGGGCGACATGGACGCGATGGGCCACGTCAACAACACGGTCTACTTCCGCTTCATGGAGCAGGCGCGCATCAGCTGGTTCAACGCGCTGGTGCCCGAAAGGGACGCGTGGCGGACCACGGGGATCGTCATCGTCAACGCGTCGTGCAACTACAAGCGGCCGATCACCTATCCGGGCACGGTGGAGATCCGGCTGCTGGTGGGCGAGCCGGGCGGCTCGAGCGTGCCGACTTTCTACGAGCTGCGCGTGGACGACGACCCGGTGCCCTATGCCGACGGCGCCGCGGTGGTGGTGTTCGTGGACATGGCTTCGCAGAAGCCCGTGCGCATGACGGACGACATGCGCGCGCGCCTGCTCAACGCGAAGGCGGCCGCGTGAAGCCGCTCTGGACGCCTGCGCCCGATCGCGCGGCGCAGACCCAGCTCGCGCGCTTCTGGCGCGAGGCCGAGCGGCGCGGCGGCCGCAAGATGCCCGCGTACGAAGACCTGCACCGATGGTCCGTGGAGCACTGCGAGGACTTCTGGGAGCTGGTCTGGGATTTCGGCCACGTCAAGGGCGAGCGCGGGCTGCGGCGCCTCATCAACCGCGAGCGCATGCCGGGCGCGGCCTTCTTCCCCGAGGGCCGGCTCAATTTCGCCGAGAACCTGCTGCGCGAGCGGGATGCATCGCCTGCGATCGTCTTCTGGGGCGAAGACCGCGTGAAGCGCCACTACTCGCGGCGCGAGCTGCACGATCTCGTCTCGCGCCTGCAGCAGGCGCTTGCGGCGGCGGGCGTAGGCAAGGGCGACCGCGTCGCCGGCTATCTGCCGAATCTGCCTGAGTCGGTGGCGGCCATGCTGGCCACGGCCAGCCTCGGCGCGATCTGGTCCTCCTGCTCGCCGGATTTCGGCGTGCAGGGCGTGCTCGATCGCTTCGGCCAGATCGAGCCGAAGGTGCTGTTCTGCGCCGACGGCTACCTCTACGGCGGCAAGGAGTTCGACTCGCAGGACAAGGTCGCGGAGATCTTCGCCAGGCTGCCGAGCGTACGGAAGTGCGTCGTGCTGCCGTACGTGAACGCACGGGTCAGGGTCGGATCTTCACTTGAAGAATTCATTTCGAACTTTCCCCCCGGGCAGATTTCGTTCGAACCGGTCGAATTCAATCATCCGCTCTACATTCTGTACTCGTCAGGCACGACGGGCGTTCCCAAGTGCATCGTGCACGGCACCGGCGGCACGCTGCTGCAGCACCTCAAGGAGCACATGCTGCACTCGGACGTGCGGCCGGGCGACCGGGTGTTCTACTTCACGACGCTCGGCTGGATGATGTGGAACTGGCTGGTGTCCGGGCTGGCCGCGGGCGCCACGCTGCTGCTCTACGACGGCTCGCCGTTCGTCGCGCGCGGCCGCATCCTGTTCGACTTCGCGGACGCCGAGGGCATGACGCACTTCGGCACCTCGGCCAAGTTCATCGACTCGATCGCGAAGGTGAGGCTGAAGCCGGCGCAGACGCACCGGCTCGAGAAGCTGCGCGCGATTCTCTCTACGGGTTCGCCGCTCGTCGCCGAGGGCTACGACTACGTGTACGCGAACGTGAAGAGCGACGTATGCCTCTCGTCCATTTCGGGCGGCACCGACATCGTGTCCTGCTTCGTTCTCGGCAACCCGATGGGGCCGGTCTGGCGCGGCGAGATCCAGGCGAAGGGCCTGGGCATGGCGATCGAGGTTTTCGACGAGCAGGGCAATTCGATCAAGGACGGCAAGGGCGAGCTGGTCTGCACGAAACCGTTCCCGTCCATGCCGGTCGGTTTCTGGGGAGACGCGGACGGCGCGCGCTATCGCGCGGCCTATTTCGAGCGCTTCCCTGGCGTCTGGCGCCACGGCGACTGGTGCGAGCTCACCGGGCACGGCGGCGTCGTCATCTACGGCCGCTCGGACGCGGTGCTCAACCCCGGCGGGGTGCGCATCGGCACCGCCGAGATCTACCGTCAGGTCGAGCGGCTGGAGGAGGTCGTCGAGTCGCTCGTGATCGGCCAGGACTGGGAGGGCGACGTGCGCGTGGTGCTCTTCGTCAAGCTGCAGGAGGGCCTGGCGCTGAGCGAAGAGCTCGTGGACCGAATCAAGGCGAGGATTCGCGACAACACGACGCCGCGTCACGTGCCCGCCAAGGTCTGCCAGGTCGCCGATATCCCGCGCACCAAGAGCGGCAAGATCGTCGAGCTTGCCGTGCGCGACGTCGTTCACGGCCGACAGCCGAAGAACCTCGAGGCGCTGGCCAATCCCGAGGCGCTCGCGCACTTCGCGGGCCGCGCGGAGCTCGCGCAGGGCTGAGGCAATTTGTGGGGCGGGGGGCTTTCCGGTAAACTCCTGCTTTCGCGCTTGGCTTGGGGTAGATGACCAAGTACGTATTCGTTACCGGTGGTGTCGTTTCCAGTCTTGGAAAGGGCATCGCCGCCGCCTCTCTCGCCGCGATTCTCGAGTCGCGGGGCATCCGGGTCACCAACATCAAGCTCGATCCCTACATCAACGTGGATCCCGGCACGATGTCGCCGTTCCAGCACGGCGAGGTGTTCGTCACCGAGGACGGCGCCGAGACCGACCTCGATCTCGGCCACTACGAGCGCTTCCAGTCCTCGAAGATGCGCCGCTGGAACAACTTCACCACCGGCCAGGTCTACGAGTCGGTGATCAAGAAGGAGCGGCGCGGCGACTACCTGGGCGGCACGGTGCAGGTGATCCCGCACATCACCGACGAGATCAAGCTCGACATCAAGCGCGGCGGCGGCGACGCCGACGTCGCGATCATCGAGGTGGGCGGCACGGTCGGCGACATCGAGTCGCTGCCGTTCCTCGAGGCGATCCGGCAGATGGGCCTGGAGATGGGCCGCAACAACGTCTGCTACATCCACCTGACGCTGGTGCCGTACATCGCCTCGGCGGGCGAGATCAAGACCAAGCCCACGCAGCACTCGGTGAAGGAGCTGCGCGAGATCGGCATCCAGCCCGACGCGCTGCTGTGCCGTACCGACCGGCCCTTGCCCGACGACGAGCGCCGCAAGATCGCGCTGTTCTGCAACGTCCAGAAGGAGGCCGTGATCTCCGCCTGGGACGTGGACTCGATCTACAAGATCCCGGAGATGCTGCACGAGCAGATGCTCGACGAGATCGTCTGCCACAAGCTGCAGATCCTCGCGCGCGCGGCCGACCTGTCGGCCTGGAAGAAGCTCGTGCACGCGCTCGAGAATCCCGAGCACGAGGCCGACATCGCGTTCGTCGGCAAGTACGTCGACCTGCAGGACTCCTACAAGTCGCTCAACGAGGCGCTCGTGCACGCGGGCATCCACACGCGCAGCCGCGTCAAGGTCCACTACCTCGACTCCGAGGAGATCGAGAAGAACGGCACCGGCGCGCTGGAGAAGATGGACGCGATTCTCGTGCCGGGCGGCTTCGGCAAGCGCGGCACCGAGGGCAAGATCGCGGCGATCCGCTACGCCCGCGAGCACGGCGTGCCCTACCTCGGCATCTGCCTCGGCATGCAGCTGGCGACGATCGAGTTCGCGCGCAACGTGGCGGGGCTCGCGGGCGCGAACAGCACCGAGTTCGATCCGGATACGCCGCACCCGGTGGTCGCGCTGATCACCGAGTGGCTCGACCGCACCGGCCGCATCGAGCGCCGCGACGCGGGCTCCGACCTGGGCGGCACCATGCGGCTGGGAGCGCAGAAGGTCCCCGTGGAGAAGGATTCCCTGGCTTTCGCCATCTACGGGCCTGAAGTGAACGAGCGACACCGGCACCGGTACGAGGTGAACAACATCTACGTGCCGCAGCTCGAGGCGAAGGGCTACAAGGTCTCGGCGCGCACGCCGAGCGAGAACCTGCCCGAGATGATGGAGCTGCAGGGGCACCCGTTTTTCTTCGGCGTTCAGTTCCACCCGGAGTTCACCTCGACGCCGCGCAACGGCCATCCCCTGTTCAAGGCTTTCGTCAACGCGGCGCTCAAGTACCGCGCCAATGCCAAGCGACC
>Ga0335082_10000691_pt1 | contig 35041 bp, 34 predicted proteins | sample Lox_Sample_41_FD_206718 | JGI IMG/M metagenome (GOLD analysis project Ga0335082, IMG submission 206718) | Soil microbial communities from Loxahatchee National Wildlife Refuge, Florida, United States - Lox_Sample_4.1 | ecosystem: Environmental > Terrestrial > Soil > Wetlands | place: USA... | reverse complement strand
CGTGTTCGTAAAGCGGCGCGTCGGCCAGAAGAACCTTTTTGACTCCGTCGAGTTTGGCGGCAGCGTCCGTCACCGCCTTGCAATCCTTGCCGGCGACGAGGACATGCACGTCGGCGCCGAGCGCCTGCGCCGCCGTAAGCGCCTTGGCGGTTGCGTCCTTGAGCGTTTTGTTGTCGTGCTCGGCGACGAGAAGCGTTGTCATTTAGATTACCCCCGCCTCGTCTTTGAGCTTGGTCACCAATTCAGCCACCGAGCCGACCTTCGCGCCGGATTTACGTCCCGGCGGTTCCGTGGTCTTGAGCACCTGCAGCCGCGGCGCGATATCGACGCCGTAATCAGCCGGCGCCTTGTCGGCGATCGGCTTCTTCTTCGCCTTCATGATGTTGGGCAGCGAGGCGTAGCGCGGCTCGTTGAGGCGCAGATCGGTAGTGACGATCACCGGCGCCTTCAGTTTTACCGTCTGCAGGCCGCCGTCAACCTCGCGCACCACCGTGACGCTGTCGCCATCGATCGAGATCTTGGAAGCGAAGGTGCCCTGCGCCCAGCCGAGCAGCGCGGCGAGCATCTGGCCGGTCTGGTTGCTGTCGTCGTCGATCGCCTGCTTGCCGAGGATGACGAGCCCCGGCTTTTCCTCGTCGATAATGCCCTTGAGAATTTTTGCCACCGCGAGCGGTTCGACCGCGCCTTCGGCCTTGACCAGGATGCCGCGGTCGGCGCCCATGGCAAGCGCGGTGCGGATGGTCTCGGATGCCTGCGCCGGTCCAATCGACGCTGCCACGATCTCGGTCGCCTTCCCCGCCTCCTTCAAACGGATCGCCTCCTCGACGGCAATCTCATCGAAAGGATTCATCGACATTTTGATATTGGCGAGTTCGACGCCGGAGCCGTCCGGTTTAACGCGGATTTTGACGTTGAAGTCGACCACCCGCTTTACGGGTACCAGAATTTTCATCAATCCCCATCCCAAACGAGGCTAATTCAAGCGCGGCCGGAAGCTAAAGGCCGCGCCATTGGCATGTCAACGTTTATGCTGCGCCGCACGCTTCGCCTTTGAAAGAAGTCAAGTCGTCGCCGGCTCCCGGATACACTCGAATAGCCGGACGGTGCGATACCGCAGCAGCGGGAACAGCACCGCGCCGGCGGCAAAGCCGCCGACGTGGGCCATATAGGCGACGTTGTCCTGGGACTGCACCGAAATGTGCCAGAGCTGGATCAGCACCCAGCCGCCCAGCACCCAGACGGCATCCAGCCGGGTGATCGGGCGCAGCACGAACCAGACGATGAAGTAAGGGATGAACACCAAGACCTTCTGACAGGGGCGGAACATCAAGTAGGCGGCGAGCACACCCGCAATCGCGCCCGAGGCGCCGATCAGCGGCAGCATCGAGTGCGGCGTGCTGGCGGTGAATGCCAAACCCGCGGCGATGCCGCACGTCAAATAGAACCCGATGAACCGTAACGAGCCCATGGCTTCTTCGACGTCATCGCCGAAGATGCCGAGGAAAACCATGTTGCCCAGCAAATGCAGAATGTCCGCGTGCAGAAATTGCGAGGTGACCAGCGTTACGTAAGGCGGCACCGGCATCTTCGTGATCGGCACGCCGGTAATATTGGCCGGCGTCACACCAAACGCGAAACTGAGATACTCAGGCTGCGGCGTCACCAGCTGGAAGACGAAGACGGCGATGTTGGCGGCGATCAGTCCCCAGGTCACGATCGGCCACTTGGGCAGCTTCAGCGGATTGTCGTCCCATAGCGGCATTACCATGATCGCGCTCCCAAGACCCCGAGCAGAAATCTAGCGGTTCTGCCCAGGCGCCCAAAGGACGTCGGCGGCGCCCTTGTCGTTGGCGTAGCGGCCGGCGACGAAGAGGTAGTCGGATAGGCGGTTGATGTATTTGAGCGACGGCGCGGACACGCCCTCTCCGGGCGCGTCCTTGAGCTCGACCATGATCCGCTCGGCGCGCCGACAGACGGTGCGCGCGAGATGGAGATAGGCCGAGGCCGCGCTGCCGCCGGGCAGGATAAAGGACTTCAGCGGCGCCAGTTCGCCATTGAGCCGGTCGATCTCGCCTTCGAGCCAGTCGACCTGCGCGTCGGTGACGGTCAGCCGCGCGCCACCCGGACCTTTTTCCGAGAGGCAAAGGTCGGCCTCGACGTCGAACAGGTCGTTCTGGATGCGCCCGAGGGCCGCATCGAGCGCCGCATTGCCTGCCGTATGCAGGCGCACCAAGCCGATCACGGCATTCGTTTCGTCGACGGTGCCATAGGCCTCCACCCGCAGGTCGTATTTCTTGCGCCGCGCGCCCGATCCGAGCGACGTGGTGCCGTCGTCGCCGGTGCGGGTATAAATGCGGTTGAGCACAACCATCGGGGACCCTCGCCTCAGACTGCAGATTCGGAGTAGGCTTGCTATTCTATCCGGGTTTTCGTCGCAAATAATGGGGGTGAACGTCATGCGATTTCTGCTCATTGCCGCTGCAGCCGCGCTTCTGACGCTGCCTGCGAGCCGCGGAGGGAGGGCCTGCGAGCTGGACGCTTTTGCCGCCGAGGCTCAGGCTCCGGTGCTTATAGCCGCGGCGCTTGTCACCCAGGAGCTTTCCGCCGAAGAAAAGAAGATGGATGACAAGAAGCCCATGAAAAAGACGGCGAAAAAGCACTCGAAGAAAAAAATGAAAAAAGAGAAGGTCGAATATATGCGCGCCGCGCCGATGTAATCGGCATTCGTGGCTTCGGCTTTTCTACCGCCCCATCGCCCAAATCGTCGCCATGATGACGATGATGGCGACGAATTGCAGCAGCACGCGCAGCCGCATCAGCTTTTGCGAGCGGTTGGGCGAGCCGCCGCGCATCATGTTGACGAGGCCGAGCAGGAGCACGATGGCGACCGCCACAATCGCGGCAGGCACCAAATAATGCGACATGAAATCCGACATAATGCGCGCCTTCTAGCACCGGCGGCCGCGGCCGGCCACCCATGGGCGGCGTTTGAACGATCGACATAACCACGACGAAAGCGTGCATATTCGGACTCGTCTTAGAGTTGTATTTATGGCATTATCCCGCACAGGAGTTGTTCCGGCGGGGGCGTGCTTATGCGTGTTGCAGGGGGCGCGGCAGCGGCCAGACATCGGGCCTGGCCTGCGCAGAGTGAACCCGCCGATAGACCCGTCATTGGCCCGCCAACTGCGGAGATCACCGACCACTGCCCCGAGATCGATTGCGTCCGCGCCCGACTGCCGGCCGGATTGATCAAACGCGCAGCGCAGCGCGCCGAGAGGCTCGGCGTCGGTGCCGATCGCGTCTTGATCGCGGCCGGCGCCGTGGACGAAGAGGACTACCTGCGCGCACTCTGCGGCGCGCTCGGCGTCACTTTCGAACCGCTCGACGGCCGGGCGCGGGCATTCTGCCCCCTGAAAGACAAAAGACTGATCGAGGCGGCGGCCTCCGGCTTGCTGCCGCTGACGATCGACGGCGATTTGTTCGTGGTGGTAGCCCCGCGCGGCGCTGCCGTGCGGCGGCTGATGCGCGCGATCAGTGAAAACCCGCAACTCGCACGTCGCTTTCGCTTCACCAGCGCCGAACGGTTGGCACGTTTTGTGTTGCGTCATTGCGCAATGCCGCTCGTCGCCATTGCCACCAAGTCCCTGAAGTCCAAATGGCCGGCCTTTTCTGCCAGCCCACGACGCTGGCCGGTCAGCGGCAGCTTGTTCGGCGCTATGTCGTTTCTGGCACTGTTTACCGTGGCCACGCTTTCCACGACCGTGATGCTCGCGGCCGACGTGATGCTCGCCGCCGTATTTCTGGCCTGGCTTGGTTTGCGGTTTATCGGTGCTTGCATCAATTGCCCCATCGGCGCCCGTTCATCCGAACTGCCCGATGGCGAATTGCCAGTCTACACGGTCATCGCAGCGCTTTACCGCGAAGCGGCTTCGGTGGACGGGCTCCTGCAAGCGATCGAATTGCTCGACTACCCGCACGAGAAGATCGACGTAATTATTGCCGTCGAGGCTGACGATCTAGAGACCCGAGCCGCCCTCGCCGCCCGCAAAATCCGGATGCCCGTCACAATCATCCCGGTTCCGAACCAAGGCCCGCGCACCAAGCCGAAGGCGCTCAACGTCGCACTCCCTTTTGCGCGCGGTACCTTCACGGTGATCTACGACGCCGAAGATCGACCGGAACCAAATCAGTTGCGCTTGGCGTTGCAAGCATTCCGCGCCGGCGGCGACAAACTCGCCTGCGTGCAGGCGCGGCTGTGCATCGATAACAGCGATGACAGTTGGCTCGCTCAACTGTTCACGACCGAATATGCCGGACAATTCGACGTATTCCTACCGGGCCTCGCCGCCTTGCACCTGCCTCTGCCGCTCGGCGGCTCGTCCAATCACTTCTATACACCGGCCTTGCGCGAAGTCGGCGCCTGGGATCCATACAACGTCACCGAAGATGCCGACCTCGGCATGCGGCTGGCGCGATTCGGGTATCGTACCGGCGTGATCAATTCCACCACGTATGAAGAGGCGCCGGCCCGGTTCGGGCCGTGGTTGCGCCAGCGCACACGATGGTTCAAGGGCTGGATGCAGACTTGGCTGGTGCATATGCGCCAGCCGATCCGGCTGTTGCGCGACTTGGGCCTGCCCGGCTTTGTCACCTTTCAGCTCATCGTCGGCGGCAACGTGCTGGCGGCGCTCGTGCATCCGTTGTTTTTGGCCGGTCTGATCATTGCGGCGGCGCATGGCATTCCACCGTGGCGCGACGATAGCCTGGCCTTCGCCATTCTCGCGGCGGTCTACGGCGTCACCGCGGTCATCGGTTATCTCACGTCCGCTTTCCTCGGCTGGCTCGGCCTATGGCGTCGCGGCCTGTTGTCGGGTTCCTGGAGTCTGCTGTTGACGCCACTTCATTGGCTGCTGTTGTCGCTCGCCGCGTGGCGGGCGCTCTATCAGCTCATTCTTGCGCCATATTCCTGGGAAAAGACCGAGCATGGTCTGGCGAAAAGCTCGCGCCGCGCCGCCAGAATAGCGCGACCGCTGCTCAAGCTGGAGCGGCATCTCACGGCGCTGAAGGCCGCCGGACAGTTGCCGGAGTTCGCACGAGAACCAATCGGCGCCAGCCACGCTCGGCAATGGCATTCACGAACCGTCGGCCGAAATTGAACTGCGCCCCGCGCGGTCGAGGCGCAGCGCCGAGCTTCAATACGCCTGCAGCGCCAGCACCCCGCCGGGGCCGATCATCAGACCCCAAGTCTCGTCGGCGCTGATTTCGACCTCTTCGCTTTGCGCCGGCATACCGGGCAGCTTGATCGAATATTTGTATTTGCCTGGCGGCAGATCGAGCGAGGGGCCGTCCGGCGCCTTGGTGCCGGCGCCGGCCGCGACCTTGATCATCTTGCCGTTGAATGTGATCGCCGCTTCCGCTGGATTGATATTGCCGAACAACACCTTGGCTTGGCCGGGCTTCGGCATGATTCCGGCCTTGGCGACCGCGCCCGGATTCTTCACCACGAGGCTGACGCTGGTCGCATCGTCTTTACGGCCGAGCTTGAGGACTGCCGGACCGTCGGGCGAGACATAGGCGACAATCGCCTTATCGCCGGTCACGACTGCGCCGCTGTTCTCTTTCCAATTGCGCTTGCCGAGTTCGCGCCGATAGAAGCCGAGCACATCGGTCAGCGCGAGCGGCACGCTGGCCTTGAGTTCGCGGCGGAACGGCGTCGTGGTGCCTTCGCTCATGGTGCGGCGCTTGGGGACCGGGAGGTTACCGCTCTCTTCGGCCTCCAAATCCTCCGCGCTCGCCGGCGCGGGCGTATCCGCGGATTTGGCGGATGCGACCTTCAATCCCGAGCCCTCGGCGGATACGTTGGTCTTGGGACCCATCCGCATGATCGTGAGCGACACGGATTTACCGGCTTTGGCGAAATTGAGCACGACCATGTTGGCGTTGTTGATCACCGACGACTGTGAACTCCAACCTTGCTGCTTCATGACCTCGCGATAGAAATCGGCCACCGCCTTGGGGCTGGCGTCGCTGGTGAATTCAAGCTTGCCGTCGGCACCGTCGAATTCGACGTCCTCCGCGCCGTCCGGCGTGGGCACTGGCGTCTTGTCGTCGGCATGTGCGGTCAATTTTTCCACCGGGCCGGCCTGCGCCACCTTCGGCGGCTTGGCGCCTGCGTTCATTTCGATGGTGGCGTCACGCACCATCTGCTGCATCTCTTTCATCATGGCGTCGACAGAACCGTTTTTGACGGCGGGTTCGGCCTTGGCGACCGGTTTCGGCAGATGCAACACCAAGCTAACGGTGGTCAGGTCGTACTTGTGGCCGATCGTCAGCACGGCCGGACCTTCCGGCGCGGTAAAATTAAGCGTAACCGCTTGCGGGGTGACGACAGCGCCCTGGGATTCCTCTTTCCAGTGGCGCGCCGCCAATTCGCGGCGATAGAACGCCAGCACCGTGTCGACTTCGGCAATCACGTGGGCATGCACCTCGTGCACGGTTGCGCCGCCGGTGCCGCCTGACGTTTTGGCGCGCTTAGGCCGCGGCAAGCCGAAGATATCCGTATCGGCTTCGAGCGTTTGCGCCTCTGCAAACGGCGGTACTTTGATCTCGGCGATGGTTTTGCCGTCGTCGCGGCGCTGCACCGAAATCACGAGCGGCCGCTGATTTTCGCTGATGTAGTAGGCCAGCGCGCCGTTTGCGATTTTGTCCTCCGGCTTCGCGTTCGGCCATTTCGCGACGGCGTCAGCAGCCGACAGCGGTGAATAGCCGGCCCTCGTCAGCTCTTTGCGGAAGAAATCGAGGCTGGCGTCGACCGGCGCAGACGTGACGCAATTGAGATACGGGCGATTCTCGTCGAACACGATATCCGTTGCATCGTCGGGAAACGGCAAAGCAAAGCCGATCCGGTCCGCCGAGTAATAAACCGTGGTGACTTGGCTGGTCCTTTCGTCTTTGCCCACCTGGATGGTGAAACCCACCGACAATCCCTGCCCGCCTTTTTTGAAGGTCAGCCGCGTCCAGCTGGGCTGTTCCAGCGGCGCCACGTACGGCTTCCAGCCGTCCGCGCCCAACAGTTTTTTGATCGCGGCGGTCGTTTCGACGACCGTGCCGGGCACCGAATAGACCACCCGGTCCGCGGACGTGCGGTCGGCTTGCTCCTTGGCGCCCTCGAGGCGCGGCAACTTGCCGACTTCAAGCAATGCGCTGGCGGAATTCGGACCGCCGCTGAGATAGGCCCGGTGTGCGGCGGCCAGAACGCTGACTGGCCATTCCTTGAGTTCGACTTTGTACTTGCCCGCGTCAGTCTTTTGCAGGGTCAGGACAAGCGTCACTTTCGGCGCTTTGTCGTTGACGTAGTGGGCATAGCCGCCGCGCTCGTGCACGACGCCGGAAGCGCCGCCTTCCGGCTGCTTGGCGTCGAGTTTTTCCGACCACAGCGCCCAGCCGCGGGCGCCGAGTTCCTTGCGGTAGAAGTCCAGTGTCTTGTCGACCGGCTGCGCGGTGACGAGGGTCAACAGCGGCCGATCGGGGGAATATTCGATATCGGTCGCGTCCTTGGTAAATGGCAGATCGGTTGCAAGCGGCAGCATGCTGTATTGGACGGTGGTCGCATTGCCCTGCGCCGGCGCGACCGAGATGAACACGTTGAGCGCCTCCGTGCCCCGCTTCATCGTCATCGTTCGCATTTTCGGATCTTGACTGTAGGCGGTATGCGGCGCGACGTATTTCTGCCAGCCGCCGGCGACGAGCGCCTTGTCGAGCGCATCCGCGGTCTGCGCGACAGAATCGGGTGAGGTGAAAATCGTCGTCGCCGGATTGGCAAAGATTTGCTTTGCGCCCGCAACGCGTGGCAAACGGCTGGTGTCGGTCGCCGCGTTACCCGATATTTCCGCCTTCTCAGCTTTTTCCGGTTCAGATTTGGAACATCCGCCGGCAAGAAACGCCAGGGACGCAACAGCAAGAATGATGGCGCGGGGCTTACCGCGCGTGATGCCGCCAAATCGCTTGTCGTCGCCCATAATCGCCCCTCTGGTTTATTATACCCAAATACGAAAGTCCGCCGCGTCCGGCATCGGGTCCGGCGGCGCAGCGCAGCATTTAGTCGCGGGAATCAGGGATAAGGTTCAAAGTGTTACAGATAGCGCCGCAGATCGGCGGCGGCCGCTTCGGGCTTGCGGTCAAGCTTGAAGGGCGCGACGAAACGGCCGTCTTTGTCCATCAGATAGACCAGCGCCGTATGATCCATGCTGTAGTCGCCGTTCTTGGTCGGGACCTTCTTGGCATAGACGCGATAATCCTTTTCCACCGCATCGATCGCCTTCTGGTTGCCGGTCGCACCGCGCAAATGCGGATCGAAGCTCGACAAGTAGTCCTTCATCACCGGTGGGGTGTCGCGCTCCGGATCCACGGTAATGAACAGCGCGTTGACGCGGTCGGCGTCCTTGCCGAGCGCATGCAGCACTTCTGACAACTCGAACAGCGTGGTCGGGCAGATGTCGGGGCAATGCGTATAGCCGAAGAACACCAGCAATGGTTTGCCCTTGAAGTCCTGATCCGTGATCGGCTTGCCGTCCTGACTGATCAGCTTGAATGGGCCGCCGATCGCCGAGGCGCTGCCGCCCGGAACATGACCCTCGGTCATGAACAGGATCACGCCGAGGAATATGACCAGGCCCGCCAGAAACGCGGAGAACACCAAAAGCAGATGCGAAGTCCGGGCCGTCATCGCGCTTCACTCCGGCTGTCTCAGAAGCACGCGGTCCAGCCGGCGCGCACGACTTCGAAGAATACCGCCGTGCCGTAATAGGCCCAGAGCGCGAGCGTCGCCGCCACGGCCACGACGCCGCCGGCCACTGCAAAGAGCAGCGGTCTCGGCAGCCGGGTGGATGAGACGAGCGCGGGCATGACAGGCCTTTCGGGCGACCCCCGGTCCAGATAAGACCAATTCTCGGCGACGGCAACCGAGGAAGGCTGCGACCGCGCGCCGCCTCGGGAATTAACCATCAAAAACCCGCAATTCCCGCCTTTTCAAGCCCCGCGTTGACTTGCCTATTTAAAGCCGCGATGAATAGGTCTGATTTCAATTTAGCCACTGACTGGAGAACGAGATGCGTAGCGCTTTGGCGACGGCATTAGCGATCACGATGATGACGGCGAGCGGAGCCGTCTGGGCGCAGAACGCCCCGGCCCCGGCTGCTGCGCCGGCTCCCGCTCCCGTCGCAGCGCCAGTGCCCGCCGCCGCGCCGGCGCCGGCTCCAGCACCCAAGCCGACGATCGCAAAATGCGACAACCCGAATGCGCTCGGTGTCGAGCGCATCGTGCAGATCGACACCACCGGCGGTCCGGGCTTCGGCTTCGAGCACTTCAAGGCTTACGACTTCCTGCGCGACCACGAAATCGTGCTCACCTTCGACGACGGCCCGTGGCCCGGCAACACCGAGCGCGTGCTCAAGGCGCTGGCCGACAACTGCACCAAGGCGATCTTCTTCCCGATCGGCAAGCATGCCGGCTGGCATCCGGAGATTCTGAAGGAAGTGGCCAAGGCCGGCCACACCATCGGCTCGCACACCTGGTCGCACAAGGACCTCACCAAGCTGACGCCGGACGAAGCCAAAGCCGAGATCGAAAAGGGCATCGCGGCGGTGAGCATCGCGCTCGGCAACAAGCCGGTCGGTCCGTTCTTCCGCTTCCCGGCGCTGCGTCACCCGCCCGACATGGTCAAGTATCTCGGCGAGCGCAATATCGGCATCTTCTCCACCGACATGGACTCGTTCGATTTCAAGATTCACAAGCCCGAGCAAGTGATCAAGTCGGTGATGACCAAGCTCGCCAAGCACGGCAAGGGCATCATCCTGATGCATGACTTCCAGCGCGGCACATCGGAAGCGGTGCCGGAATTGTTCAAGCAGCTCAAGGCCGGCGGCTACAAGGTCGTGCAGGTGGTCGGCAAGACGCCGATCGAGCCGCTGCCGGAATACACGCAGATCGTGCTCAAGGAGATGGGCGGCGGACTCGACGAGGCGCGCCCGATGTCGAGCGTCATCCAGACCATCCAGGGCAACTGATCTATTCGACCGCGAATTCGACCGGCCGCGCCTGGCGCGGCCGGTTTTTTCATGCCGCGGCGCCCGCGGCTTTGTAGAGCATCGTCTGGAAGGCCTTGAACACCTTCTCCATCTGCGGCCGCTTGTACGGGAACAGATCGGGCGGATCCATCGAGTGCACGATCATCGCGGTGCCCACCTCGAATACCAGCAGTCTGCCGTCCAACGTCTCGGCGCAGTCGATCGGCAGATAGTCGAGCCCGGTACGCTCGGCGATGGCCTCGAAAGCCGCCGCGTGGCGGACGGCGAAGTCATCGTCGAATTCCGCCATGAAACGCGCTTCCTCGGCGCGCCTGGCCGCGTCGTGGCGCATGTTGGCGTTGAGGTAGTGGATCATCCAATGCTCCGAGACCGCCATGTGCGCGACGTAGGGTCGGCCGTCGATCAGCACGATGCGGCACTTGCGGAACAGCCCATCGCGGCCGGAATAATCGACGAATGGCGCGACGTAGAATTCCGCGTCGGCCCATTCGCGCAAATAGGCGTCGATCTCGGACGCCCGCTCGATCTTGACCAGGCCGATGCCGGCCTGCGACCAGGACGGCCGGACGACGATCGGGAAGCCGCACCCGCCGAGAATCGATTCGACCGCCACCTCGCCGGTGGCGAGCTTGACCAGCGTGGCTCGATTGATGCGGACGTTCATCGGCATCACGACTTCGGGCGCCGCGTGCAGCAGTTGCCAGGTGCCGGCGCGGGTCAGCCGTGCGACGCGCTCGGGCGCATTGAGCACCGGGCGCGGCCAGGATTTCACCAGTGCGGCGATCTCGTCCAGAACCAGCGCGGATTCGCCCGAACTGTCGACCGCGACCAGAGCGATGTCATGCTCCGGGGGCTGCGGCAGAGTCATGCCGGGCACGACATACATCATGTCGAGCGTGATGCTCGAGCCCTCCAGCATGAATTCGAGCGGCGTATTGGCCATGAAGTCGCCGGGGGCCATGAAGGCCAGCAGCTTCAAAGGCCGTTCGCCGACGGCTTCGGCGGGACGCCGGTAGATGCGCTGCAGATTCAGCGCGGCCAACTGCAGTTCGCGGCGGTCCTCCGGCCGGCCCTGCAGCTGGGCGATGGTCGACAGATCGAGCAGCGCGGCGGCGTCGTCCGGCTTGGCCCGCACCCGGTGCACGAGATCGTTCCACACCGGCGCGAGATCTAGGCCGTCGAAAGCCATCTTGCATAGCGCCGGCAGGCCGATCGGCGTCGCCGCATCCTGGTGGGCTGTTATCGTCATTGCGGAATCCATGAGTTTTCTTGCGTTACGCGGCGCAGCTTGCGGTGGCCGCTCCGCCAAAGCGCAGGACCGCTTGCAACATGACGTCGATGTCGCGCGGTTCGGTGCGATGGTTGACGATCGCGGCGCGGATCGCAAGCCGCCCCCCGATCACGGTCGTCGACGGCGCGGCAATGCCGGATTCGTGCAGGTCGGCAACGATCCTCGCGTTCAGCCGGTCGGCGCCGCGATGGCGGAAGCAGACGATGTTGAGCGAGACCGGCGCGAGCAGCTCCAGTTCTCGTGTGGTGGCGATCTTGATCTCGAGATAGCGGGCAAGCTCGCACGTTCGCGACATCATCGCGCCCAACGCCTCGGCGCCGTAGACCTTCAGCGTGAACCAGGTCTTCAGCGCGCGGAAGCCGCGCGACAGATCGGGCCCAAAATCGCACGGCCACAGCGGGCCAGCGGCAAGGCCGCGCGTCTCGCGACGCAGATAGGCCGCCGGCGACGCGAAGGTGTCGCGGTGCAGCTTCCCGTCACGCACCAATATGAAGCCGGCGTCGTAGGGCACCTGGCCCCATTTGTGGAAATCGAGCGCGATGGAATCGGCGCATTGGATGCCGGCAAGCTGCGGCGCGATATCGGGCGCCATGATGGCAAGTGCGCCGATGGCGCCGTCGACGTGAAACCAGAGGTTTTCTTTGCATGCGATGATGGCAAGCGCGGCAAGGTCGTCGATGGCGCCGGTATCGACCGTGCCCGCGGTGCCGACCACGAGGAAGGGCGTGAGCCCCGCGGCGCGATCCTGCGCGATCGCAGCCTTGAGCGCGGCGAGATCGACTTGATACCGTTCGTTGCAGGCTACGACGTGCAACGCGGCAGCGCCAAGTCCGGACAGATCCATCGCCTGCCTGATGCAGCCGTGCGCGCCGGCCGATGCATAGGCGACGAGATGTTTTCCGGCGGCGGCAACTCCGTCGTGGCGCACGTCGACACCCAATGCGCGCGTGCGCGCCACCAGGACGCCGATGAGATTGGCCATCGACGTGCCGGTGACGAAAAGTCCGCTCGCGGTGTCTGGAAAACCGAACAACTGGCGCAGCCAATGCGTGATCTGCCGCTCGACTTCGATCGGCATGTGATCGCGGCCGCCGAGATTGGCGTTGAGCCCTGCCGCCAGCATCTCCGCCAGCATGCCAGGCACGTTGCCGCCGCCGTGTACCCAGCCCATGAAGCCGGGATGCGTGTTGCCGGTAGCGTAAGGGAGAATGCGGCGCATGAACTCATCATGCACGGCGGCGAGATCGCCCGGTCCGGTCGGCAGGTCGGCGCGAAAACGCGCGCGCTCGGCATCGGGGATCGGTTGCCATACCGGGCGCTCGCGAATGTTCTCGATATAATCGAGGATGTCGTCGAGCATGCGATGGCCTTGCGCCCGGGCACTCGGCCAGTCGACAGGATCGAGATTGCCGATGGAGAAGGGTTTTGTTGCCATCCAGCCGGCAAGTTTTCATTAATAGATTAATAAAAAGTATCGTTAATGAAACGGTAACGCGCTGCCGCCGCTATTTGCGGTGCAGCGCCTCCAGCTTGGCGAGCATCGCCTCCCTCGCCGGCGAATCCTGGTACGTGCGAACAAGCTCTTCGGCTGCGCTCAATTCGGGCTCGGCTTCGCAGCCATGTCCCGCCGCCCAGACCAGCGCGGTCAATGGTTCGTAGGCACCGAGGCGGTCCAGCAGTTCGCTATAGGGGCGCGGGTCGTCGGCTTTCGGCCGATAGACCTTGGCGATGTCGCCGTCGATCTGATTGAGCGCCGCTTGGCATAGCGGCCCGGTCATCTCGAGATCGAGCGCCGGCATATATTTCAACACCTGCCACGGCGCGGCGATATCGTATTTGTCGTTGAGCATCTCGACCGCGTCGGCGGTGCGATGGTCGAGCTTGCGCGCGCCGGCCAGCGCCCGGTCGCGGAATTCGTCTTTGTCGGCGAAGGAAAGCCAGGCCTTGAGATGCGCCTTGGGCGTCAGCATGGAAAAGCGTTCGGGATATTCACGCACCTGCCGGCCGAGGTTTTTCTTGTCGCGCAACTCGCGCAGTTCGACGACGTCATAACTCGTGCCGCGATAAGCGCTCGCCATTGTCTCCCACGCCTGCGACTCCGCATCGCAAGAGCAATCATGACCGACCAGCCATTTCATCGCCGCGAGTGCATTCGCGACCGGCCAGAAGATATCGTTGTAGGGTTTGGAGTTCGGCGTCTGCAGCACCAGCGGTTCGACTTGCCGGCGCAGCAGCGCGCGCGCCTTGTCGCAGAGCGCCGGCGTCGGCGTCAGATCGAGGCGGCCGAGAAAACCAAGCGGAAAGTCGCCGCGGTCGAGCATCAATTCGGCGTCGCTCTGCCGCCGGTCGAGGGTGCGGATATGCGCGAGCAATTCTTCCTGCTTGGTGCTGTTGGCGGTGTCGAGAAACGGCGCCCAGTCCCACAGCGGCGCGTCCGGCGGCAGCTTGGCGAGATCGGCATTGTATTTTTCGAGCGCCGCGGCGATGCGGTCGTCGGCCTCATTGCGCATCTGCTGCAGCGGCACGACGGCAAGGCACAGCAGCAGGACGGCGCTCCAGACAATCCCGCCGGCCAGGCGCGGCCCGATGACGGCGTGCAGCGGCGGGATCAACGCCCAAAAGCTGAACACCAGGACGAGCGGCGGCACTGCGGCGGGAATGACCAGCGGCCATAGGAAGGGCGCCAAATTCGGCCGGGACAGCAATTCCAGGACCTCGAAGGCCACGACGGCCGAGGCCGGAATCAAAATGGCCGCCGCGATCGCCGACGGCCAGCCTATTGCGCCTTTGACGCCGGCAATCAGCGTAATCAGTGCAAGCAGGCCCCAGAGAACCACAATCTCGATGGCGGCATAGGCTTGCGCATAGGCATTCCCCGCGGCGTCGCTGCCGGCGAGGTCGGACAGCGTCGCCAGCATCAGGACCCAGACCAGCAGGGCGAGAACGCCAAAGCCGATATTGACGCCGATGGCAGCGGCTTTTACGGGATCCGGCATCCGTCCAACTCTCAAAATCCGGGAAGCGAGCGCTCCGATAGGTCGACCACAAATCGGTGCCGGTTCAAAACAATCCGCCCACGGCGGGATTCAGGGGACGGCGCGGCGCGAGAAAGCGGTGAAAATCGAGGAGGCCTGGGTGGCATGGTCGTAGGCAATGCGGCTTGCCACCACGAACAAGGTGGTGGCCAAGATCAATTGCAGGGCGCGTTCCGGCACGCGGATCGCGAAGTAACTGCCGACGAAAATGCCGGGCAGCGAGCCAACCAAGAGCGACGCAATGATGTGCCAGTCGACCGAGCCCATCATCCAGTGGCCGACGCCGGCGATCAGCGTGAGCGGCACTGCGTGTGCAATGTCGGAGCCGACGATCTTGGAAATCGGCAAGTGCGGATAGAGCAGCACCAACAACACCACGCCAATGGCGCCGGCGCCGACCGAGGAGATAGACACCAGCACGCCGAGCAGCGCGCCGACCAGCACCGTGGTCATCGCGGTGCGCTTTGGATCGAGTTCGCTCACGCGGGCGCGGTAGAGCGCGACGATCGGGCCGCCAAACACCAGGACGAAAGCGGTCGCGAACAACGCGACGCTGAGCACCAGCGTGATCAGGTCGCTGGCGGCGTCGCCGTTGAGGTTGAAGTGCGATAGCACCGCGATCGTGATGGCGGTCGCCGGAACGCTGCCTGCCGCCAGCCGGCGCACAACGCTCCAATCGATGCTGCGTGCCCAGCCGTGCACCAGGCTGCCGCCGGTCTTGGTCGCCGCCGCGTAAAGCAAGTCGGTGCCGACCGCGGTCGCCGGATGAATGCCGAACAACAGGATCAGGATCGGCGTCATCAGCGAGCCGCCGCCGACGCCGGTCATGCCGACCAGCAGGCCGACGGCAAAACCCGACAATGAATAAAGCGGATCGATCATACGGAACGGCCCCGGGGCGACCGCGTTATGGTCGCGAAGCCGTGAGTCTAATCACATTCCCGGCCGGCGGTCATCTGCACGACGCACAGGCGATTTTGAGGTTCCACAGGCGCGTTTCACGGCAGCGGCAATTCGCGCAATTTTTTGCACACGAATGGTGTGATAAGGGGGATTAATGTCTACCGTAAAAATGCCAAGCTTAAAAAATATTATTTTTATTCAGGTGGGGCGATACCTTCAGTCGGAGCGGTAACGTGCCGCAGATCGTGACACTCACCATCAACCCGGCGATCGACATTTTCGTCAATGTCGACCACGTCGAGTCGACGCGCAAATTGCGCTGCTCGGCGCCCAAGCGCGATCCGGGCGGCGGCGGCATCAACGTGGCGCGCGTCGCGCATCGCCTCGGCGCCGACGTGTTGGCGATTTATCCGATCGGCGGGCAGATCGGCAAATTGCTGCACCGTCTGGTCGAGCGCGAGGCCATCGCAAGTCTCGTGACGCCGTCGCACGTGGAGACACGCGAGAATTTCACCGCGTACGAGGAAGAAACCGGCGCGCAATACCGGTTCGTGCTGCCGGGATCGCGGCTGCATCGCGCCGAGTGGGAAGCCGTGCTCGACCGTCTGGCCTCGTTGACCGAGCCGCCGAAATTCGTGGTTGCCAGCGGCAGCATGCCGCCGGGCGCGCCGGACGACTTCTTCGCGCGCGTCGCACGGCAGGCCAAGACGCTGGGCGCCAGGACCGTGATCGACACCTCGGGCCCCGCGCTCGCTGCGGCGCTCACCGAAGGCGTCGCCGTCATCAAGCCGAATCTCGTCGAGCTCGCGGAATACGTGGCTGCCCCGCTGGAGCGCGATGAAGATCGTATCGCCGCCTGCCGGGAGATCGCAGCCGATGGACGCGCCGAGATCGTCGCGCTGACGCTCGGCGATCAGGGCGCGTTGCTGGTCACGGCCGATCGCGCCTGGCGCGCATTGCCGCTGACGATCGAAGCGGTGAGTACGGTCGGCGCCGGCGACAGTTTTCTCGGCGGGCTGGTGGCGGCACTCGCCGCGGACAAGCCGCTGGAGGATGCGTTCCGCGTCGCGGTTGCCGCCGCTTCGGCGGCGGTGCGCACGCCCGGCACCGGACTATGCCAGCCGCAAGACGTCGAGCGGCTTTTGCCCGACGTGCAGATCAAGGAAATCGCGCGCGCGATGGCGTAATCTGCGCGTTACAACTGCTCTACGACGGGGACTATTGCCGCGCTTTGACGCGCACGCGCTTGCCGCCTTGCGTAGCCTTGAGCAAAGCGTCTTGCGCGGCCTCGAGCGTGCCCAGCCAGACGATCATCGGCCAATACATCAACAACATCGCTGTTCTCCGCCTCGTTATTGTTCTTGACTTCTGTCCTGAACTTCGCGTTCGGCCCGCAGAGGAAACGCGGGGCTTCACGCCAGGTTCCGGCGATCACGCAAGCTTGCGTCACCGCGATTTGACGCTTCCGGTGACGCGCGGTTCGAGCGAAGCCTGCGTGCAGTAACGCGCGGAGTAGGTCTCCGCCAGCTTGTACATCTCCGTGGCATAGGTGTTGTGGTCGGTGCCGGTCCATTCGCGCGCGAGATCGCCGAACGTCACCGGCCGGTGCAGGCGGCGCATGGCCTGCTGCACGTCGTCCTGCACCTGCCGGGTGCGCTTGGCGACCGGATCGGGAACCCGCGTGGTCGAATACATCAGCACGTGCTGCAGATGCGCGAACACGCCGGTGGCGACATCCTTGAAGCGCTCGCCCGGCTTGCCGGCAATGGCGGCGCCAACGCCGGCAAAATTGTTGTCGGCCGGCACCACCGATGCGGGCACGCCGTTGGGCCGGAGGAACGTAAGATAGTTGGTTTCGATCAGCATCTGGAAGAAGGCATAGTCCCAGCGCACCGGCACGCATGGTTCCGGTGCGCGCGCGACGCAGCGGCCGATGCGCTGATAGAACGAGGCGATGTTGGCGAAGCGCGGATCGATGGCCCGCGGCGGACTGTGCCGCGCATTGCGCGTGGCGACGAAATCCATCAACGCGGCGGGGCGCACGCATTGCGGAACAGGGTTATCGGCGTCGGCGATAATGCGCGGCAGCGCGGCGGCGTAACTCACACCCGGCAGCAACAACAACGCAAGCAACACAACGCGAAAGAACATTCGTGCACGCCTCAGTCCGGCGCGCACCTAATCGGAATTTCGTTAATTTTTCCGAGATTTTCGAACTGCGTTCGGCTAAGAGATTTGCTCGCCGATTTTTAACCATGTTTGGTCCAGGAAACGCGTCCGACGCAAAAGGCAAAAGGCCGTCGGCGAAAGCGAGGCAGGGCAGTTTGCCCTACGGCCTCGTCACTCCTGTCATGATCCGACGGCGATGCAGGTGTGCGCAATGATCAACGGCTTATCGTGACGGTACGGCGGGATATCTCGCGCAACGATTTGTAAAGCATAATCCAATTCCGGCGCGGAACCGCCTCAGCGTCATGCCGATTCGCGGATGGCCGCGCCGAGTTGCGGCCGGGTCGTCGTCACTGTCGCGCGTATTCTTGCGCCTCATGTCCGCGGGCAGGTTTCGCGGGCAAGTCATTTTGGAGCGGGCGAAGGGAATCGAACCCTCGTATGCAGCTTGGGAAGCTGCCGTTCTACCATTGAACTACGCCCGCGCGCGCCAACAATAGCGAAGGACCGCCGCGCGCGGCAAGCCGCGGCGAGCACCTGCGCGTCAGAAAATAGGACTCCGGCGCAGCGGGGCGCTAATTCTTGAAATGCTTGCTGAGCTTCAGGCTCTGCGCCTGGTAGTTCGAACCGATGCCCTGCCCGTAGAGCTTGTCCGGCCGCGCGATCATCTTCTCATAGACCAGCCGGCCGACGATTTGCCCGTGCTCCAAAATGAACGGCACCTCGCGCGAGCGCACTTCGAGCACGGCGCGCGCACCCTTGCCGCCGGCGCCGGCATAGCCGAAGCCGGGATCGAAGAAGCCGGCATAGTGCACACGGAATTCGCCGACCAGCGGATCGAACGGCACCATCTCGGCGGCGTAGTCGGGCGGCACCTGCACGGCTTCTTTCGAGGCCAGAATGTAGAATTCGTTCGGATCGAGGATCAGGCTCCTGTCCGGCCGCGCCGAAATCGGCTCCCAGAAATCGAGCACCGCGTAACCGCCGCGCCGCTCGACGTCGATCAAGCCGGTGTGGCGCTTGGCGCGGTAGCCGACGATGCCGGGCCGCTCGCTGCCACCGAGATGACCGGAGAGATCGACGCCGACGGCCACTCCGTCGCTCACGTCCGCATCGTCGGCATCGACCAGCCGCTCGCGCGCATGCAGCCCGCGCAAGCCTTCGGCGTCGAGCAGCGCATGACCGCGGCGGAAGCGGATTTGCGACAGCCGCGAGCCCTCGCGCACCAACACCGGGAAGGTCCGCGGCGAGATCTCGGCGTAGAGCGGCCCGTGATAGCCGGCCTCGATGCGGTCGAAGCCGCGCGTCTCGTCGGCGATGACGCGGGTGAACACGTCGAGCCGTCCGGTCGAGCTTTTCGGATTGGCGGCGGCAGAAATGTCGTCGGGCAACGCGAGGCTTTCCAACAGCGGCACGATATAGACGCAGCCCGTCTCCAGCACGGCGCCATCGGTGAGAGAAAATTCGTGCAGCTTCAATTCGTCGATACGCTGCGCGACCGTGGTCGAGCCTGGCAGGAAGCTCGCACGCACGCGGTAGGCTACCTCGCCCAGTCGCAGGTCGAGGCTGGCCGGCTGGATCTGATCGGGGACGAAGTCCGCGGACGGCAAAATCGCGCCGTCGGCAGCCAGCCGCTCGATCATGCGATCCGGCAGGATGCCCTTGTCCCCGATGGAGAATGCGAGTGCCACGGCGCCTCGTTACGCTGAGAGCGCCGATCTAACCCGACGGGCGGCTTGACGGGAAGCGGGCGGCCCCGCTACAAGTATCTTATCCCGTGGTCATTTGAGCCGGCCGGCTTGCAGCCACGTTAAACAAGTTGCTAAAAGGCCGGGGACGCGTGAGCCCGGCCGAGAACATTTCTCCGGCCGGTTTTTTGTTGGCCTGAAGGAGGGTCACATGCCCGCGTCGAACCAGAAGACCTACCGCCCGGAAACCCGCTTGGTCCATGCCGGGACCTTGCGCTCGCAATACGGCGAGACCTCGGAAGCGCTGTTCCTCACCCAAGGCTACATCTATCCGAGCGCCGAGGAATGCGAAGCGCGCTTTTCCGGCAAGATCCCCGGCTACGTCTATTCGCGCTACTCGAACCCGACCATGGACATGTTCGAGAAGCGCATGGCGGCGCTGGAGGGCGCCGAGGCCGCGCGCTCGACCGCGACGGGCATGGCCGCGGTCACCACGGCGCTGATGGGCCTGGTCCGGGCCGGCGACCATGTCGTCGCCGCCAAGGCACTGTTCGGTTCCTGCCGCTACGTGATCGAGGAATGGCTGCCGCGCTTCGGCGTGACCTCGACACTGGTCGACGGCAAGGATCTCAATGCCTGGAAGGCCGCCGCGCAGAAAAACACCAAGGCGTTTTTCATGGAAACGCCGACAAATCCGGTGCTGGAGGTTTACGACATCGCCGCCGTCGCCGAAATCGCGCACGCCGCCGGCGCCAGGCTGGTGGTGGACAACGTGTTCGCCACCCCGCTCTACCAGAGCCCGCTGAAACTCGGCGCCGACGTGGTGGTCTATTCGGCCACCAAGCACATCGACGGCCAGGGCCGCGTGCTCGGCGGCGTCATTCTGGCATCCGAGAAGCTGATCATGGATCACTACCATCAGCCGCTGCGGCAGACCGGGCCGTCGCTGTCGCCGTTCAACGCCTGGGTGATGCTCAAGAGCCTGGAGACGCTGCCGCTGCGCGTGCAAAAGCAGACCGACAACGCCACGGCCGTTTCCAACGCGCTGGACGGCCACAACAAGATCAGCCGGCTGATCTATCCCGGCCGCGCCGACCATCCGCAGGCGGCGATCATCGCCCGGCAGATGACGGCCGGCTCGACGCTTTGCTCGTTCGAGGTCAAGGGCGGCAAGGCGGGCGCCTTCCGCTTCCTCAACGCCCTGCGGCTCATCGGCATCACCAACAATCTCGGTGACGCCAAGAGTCTGGTCACGCATCCGACGACGACCACGCATCAGCGGCTGACGCCCGAACAACGCGCCGAGCTCGGCATCGGCGACGGCTTGATCCGTTTCTCGGCCGGCCTCGAGCATCCCGACGATCTGATCGATGATCTGCTGACGGCGCTCGACGCCGTGTGATCCGTTAAAAACGCTTGTCCCCGCTTTCGCGGGGACAGCAGCAAACCATCGATTGCAATTCGTCGGAGAACTACGGCACGAAGGCGGACATCACCGCGGCCGACAGCACTGGCCGCTCGACGGCGTCGGCAATGGCAATGCTCAAACCTTTGGCCAGACAGCCATAGCTCCAGTCGTTCATGTGCACCCCGTCGGGCGACACGAACGACGCGAACTTCATATGGTCTACATTGTACCAATGCTTCATCACGTTGAAACGCGGGAACAGATCGACGTCCTCGCGCTTTGCGGTCGCGGCAAGCAACTCGACCATGGGCTCGGCTTCGGGCTTGGCGATGACCTTCGGTGCGTATTGCGGATCGATCAGTATGACGTCGGCGCCGATTGCGCGGATCTTGGCAAGGCCAGCGCGGATCGACGCGCCGTGATCGCGCAGTTGATGATCGCGCAGCACCGAATTGGTGCCGAGCTGCCAGATCACCAGGTCGGGCTTAGCGGCAACCACCGCCATATCGAAACGCTTGAGCATGTCGGCGATTTCTTCGCCGTTGACGCCGCGGTTGAGTACGGTGATGGGGTGCCCCGGGAAACGCTGCCTCAGCTCGGCCTGCAGCCGGCTCGGATAGTTCGCTGACGGCGACGAGGCGCCGGCGCCTGCCGTCGACGACGAACCGATCGCGACGATAACGATCGGCTGATGAGTGCCGATCTTCTGCGACACGTGCGACAGCGGATTAGCGAAGCGGATCACGTCGAGCGGCGCATTGCAGGTGGGCATTTCGGCGCGCGCAGCGAACGGCAAAGCCAGCATCGTAAACAACGCGGCGACAGCGGCCCACTTTATCGCCCGCGTGGCGAGATCAAATTCCTGCACGGCAGTTCCCCGGCTATTCCAGACGGCCACCTTCTGCATGCGGCTCTTCGGGCTTGGCGGACTCGATCACCAATTTGCCCAGCAACCGCCCTATGCAATCATGAACCTGCTCGGCCATGTCAAGTTTTTTCGTCGCCGAATAGAGGTCGAATGTGCCGAGATCGGCCCAGAGCTTCATGATGCTGAACCGATCAAAGACCGGCACTTCTTGTTGCAGTGCAACCCAACGCATGATCTCGGCATAGGTACCAAGCGCAATCATCGATTCCGTACGAGGACTGTACTGGGCATTGATTAAAACAACATCAGCGCCCGCGCCGTGAGCGATATCTATGCCACGATCGAGGGCCGCCTTGAATTGATCGATATCAATCGACTGCATTGCATCGACTGTACCCGTTTGCCAGACCATCAACGCCGGCTTGGCCGCCGCCAGCACGGGCGCCAGATTTTTAACCATCTGAGCAGCAGTACGGCGCGACTTCACGTCGGTTGTCACCTTCACGATGACACCCGGCAGTTGTTCGGCGAGCGCGCTCTGCAGCCGTTCGGGATAGGCATTCTTGGCGCCGTTCGGTCCCGGCAGCGACGAAGAACCGGCGCCGACGACCAGAATATCGAGTTGCCTGGCGGCGATCGCGCGCATGACATGGGGCAGCGCAAAATCGCGCTCGATCTGCGTCTCGGCCACCTGGCAGGTGCCCGGCATTTCGGCCAAAGCCGCGCCGGCAAGCGCCAGCAATGCCAGCGAAAGTAAAACGCGCCCCGTCATGCGTCGCCCCCCGCGTAGCCCGGCTTAGTGACGGGCGGCCGCGGTCCCGGTCCTTGTCGCTCCACGCGCTTATACCACGAAAGCATTGCGGCTGCTCCAACCATAATCGCGATGCCGACGACACTGACGATGATGTGGGTCAGCAGCCGGTTGGATACTTCGGTAAAGACGAAGTGCCCGGCGAAGGCGAGGAAGACGCCGAGGCAAAACGTTTCCAGCGAATGTTGTCCGCACACGATCGCTGGCCAGAAGACCTTCGATTTCAGGACTGGCCGGTCGCGCGGCACGAACCACACCGTGATCACGGCAAGCGACAGGAAGTGCACGATACGCAAAACGTCAAGATTGGTCTTGTCGATTGGGTAGATGGCCTCGCTGACGAAGTGCGGCACGAATACGGCAAGGCGCGGGAAATACCAGGTCATGGCGATGCAGAATGCGAACAGGAGATAGGCGGCCGCGATCCCAATCACGATCCGCGAATTGACCCAGCGCGACAGCCGTTGCGCGCCGCCGAGCGCGCACCAAGCGCCGAACACAAACAGCAGCTGCCAGGCGAAGGGATTGAAAACCCAGTTGCCGCTTGGATAGGCCGGTATGCTCCAGTCAAACCACCAGGTCAGCGCATAGATCACCGCAGAGCCGATGAGCGCGAACGAGGGCGAGCGCAACAGCAGCCACAGCATCGGCGGAAACCACAGCAGCAGCACGATGTACAGCGGCAGCACGTCCATGTTTACCGGTTTGAACTTCAGGATCAGCGCCTGAAATATTGTGACGTCTGGATTTTTCAGAAAATCGAGCACGCCCATCTCTTCGGTGAAGAGTGGATTGTCGAACGAGTGCGCAACATAGGCGATCTCGGCAAGGTAGATCGCAAACAGGAATACGTGCGCGACATAGATCTGCCAGGCGCGCTTGAGGACGCGGGCGCTGGCGACGATGAAGCCGTGCTGATGCATGGCGCGGCCGTAGACGAAGGCCGCGGTGTATCCGGAGATAAAGACGAAGATTTCGGTGGCGTCGGAAAAGCCGTAGTTGCGGATGGTGATCCAGCTCACGGCATTGGAGGGAATGTGGTCGAGGAAGATGAGCCAGAGCGCGATGCCGCGGAACAGATCAAGCCGAAGGTCGCGTTCGCTCGTGACGGGGGCCATGGGCGGCTTTTCTTTCCTGATCGTTCGGCCATAATCCCCGAGCAAGAACCAATGGCAAGCCTGAGCGACGTAAATTGTTCGGCATATAGATAGATGTATCGCGCCGTGACCCGCAAGATCGAGGTGACCGTGACGCCACGCTTCGTTTCCGAGCGCTCGTCGCCGGCCAACGGCTATTATTTCTGGGCCTACACCATCGATATCGCCAATCTGGGAACCGAAACGGTACAGCTCAAGACGCGGCACTGGCGCATTACCGACGCGCTCGGCCGGCTCCAGGAGGTCAAGGGCCCGGGCGTCGTCGGCGAGGAGCCGACGCTCAAGCCCGGCGAGTCGTTCGAATATACCAGCGGCGTGCCGCTGCCGACGCCGTCCGGATTCATGGTCGGCAGCTATGGCATGATCACGTCGACCGGCGAGCGCTTCGACATTGACATCCCCGCGTTCTCGCTGGATTCGAGCTACGCCGAGCGGACGATCAACTAGTCAGCCTTTGCGTCCACCTCGCCGGGCGCGAACACGTAGTTCGCGCTGCAGAATTCGCACGTGACCGAAATCTTGCCATCCTCGACCATGTGGTCGCGGTCATCTTGCGAGAAGCTCTTGAGCATGGCTTCAACGTTCTCGCGCGAGCACGAGCACTCCGCCCGCAGCTCGCTGCCGCGAAACACGCGCACGCCCGGTTCGTGAAACAGCCGGTAGACCAGCCGTTCGCTGGACAATTCGGGATCGATCAATTCGACGTCCTCGACGGTGGACACCAGCGCGCGGCCTTCGACCCAGGCTTCATCTTCCTCCACCACGTGCGGCGCGGTTCCTTCCGGCGCATCGCCGGGATCGAGATCGGCGACGCGCGCGCGCTCCGGCGCCTTGGGCAGGAATTGCAGCAGGATGCCGCCGGCGCGCCAGCGATGGCTGGCGCCGCCTTGCCCGGCACGAAGCTCCTCGGCCACCGCCAGCCGCACCCGCGTCGGGATCTGTTCGGATCGATGGAAATATTCGTGCGCCGCGTCTTCCAACGAGCTGCCGTCCAGTCCGACCAGGCCCTGGTAACGATTCATGTCCGGGCCTTGGTCGATGGTCATGGCGAGATGGCCTTTGCCGAGCAGCGCGCCGCCGTTGGCTTTGCCTTCGGCGATCGCCGCGGCAACGCGATCTTTGTCGAACCGCGCGCAGGCGCGCACTTTGTCGGGTGCAGTGAAGTCCACGACCAGCATGCGCACCGGGCCGTCGGTCTGCGTCTGCAGGATGAAGCGGCCGTCGATCTTCAGCGCCGAGCCGAGCATGATGGTGAGTACCACCGCTTCGCCCAAAAGCTTGGCCACCGGTTGCGGGTAGGCATGCGCGCTGAGAATCCGGTCGATTGTCGGCCCGAGGCGGACCACGCGTCCACGCAAGTCGAGGGTTGCCACCTCGAACGGCGTAACGATATCGTCGGTCGGCGTCGCCGAGGGAGCGCGAGAAGGGATTTCGATGTGGGGGGATGCGGCCGGGTCGGTCATGGGGGTTATGTAGAGTTCATCCTACTGATTTCGAGCCCCAACATCTCAACCGTCATGGCCGGGCTTATCCCGGCCGTCCACGCCTCACTTTTGTGGCCCAGACGTGGATACCCGGCATAAGGCCGGGCATGACGACGCAGCAATGCTTTGCCTAAGCGTCCGCGTGCAGGCACCAGGCGAGCAGGCCTTTCTGCGCGTGCAGACGATTTTCCGCCTCGTCGAACACCACGGACTGCGGCCCGTCCATCACTTCATCCGTGACTTCCTGGCTGCGGTGCGCCGGCAGGCAGTGCATGAACAGCGCATCGGGCTTGGCCTTGCCCATCAGCCGGGCGTTGACTTGGTAGCGCTTGAGCACGTTATGCCGCGTCTTGGCATCGCGGTCGCCCATCGACACCCAGGTGTCGGTGACCACGCAGTCGGCGTCCTTCACCGCGGCTTCCGGGTCCTCGCCGATCTTGATCGCGGCGCCCGACGATTTGACCCAGTCCATCAGCCACTTCTTCGGCTTGAGCTCCGGCGGCGTCGCCACCCGCAGATTGAAATCGAAGCGCTCGGCGGCGTGCATCCAGGAGGCGAGGACGTTGTTGGCGTCGCCGCTCCAGGCGACGGTGCGGCCGCGGATCGGCCCGCGCTTTTCCTCAAACGTCATGACGTCGGCCAGTACCTGGCAGGGATGCGACCGCCGCGTGAGCCCGTTGATCACAGGCACCGTGGCGTAGCGCGCGATTTCGGCCACGGATTCATGATCGAGGATGCGGATCATGATGGCGTCGACATAGCGCGATAGCACGCGCGCGGTATCCGCCAGCGTCTCGCCGCGGCCGAGCTGCATTTCCTGCGCCGTCAGCAGGATCGCCTCGCCGCCGAGCTGACGCATGGCGACGTCGAACGAGACGCGTGTCCGGGTCGAGGGCTTGTCGAAGATCATCGCCAGTGTCTTGCCGGCAAGCGGTGCGCGCACCGCGCCACTCTTGCGCTCGGCCTTCATGACGCGGCTGTTGTCGATCATCCCCGCCAGCACGGCCTTCGGGATGTCGGTGAGATCGAGGAAGTGCCGCACGCCGTTGCCGGTCATGACGCCGCCTCCACCGCCGGCCGCGGATGCGCCTTGGCAAGCCGCGCACAGGCCCGATCGATGCGTGCGACCGCCTCGCCGATCTCGGCGTCAGTGATAATCAGCGGCGGCAACAGCCGTACGACATTGTCGCCAGCGGCGACCGTGATCATCTTCTCGTTGCGCAATTCGTCCACCATCTCGGACGACGGCGGCACCATGCGAAGACCCATCAACAGGCCCTCGCCGCGCACCTCGGCGATGACCGATGCGTAGCGATCTTTGATTTCGGCGAGCCGTTGCTTGAACTTGAGGGCAGTGTCGCGTACGTGCTCGATGAAGCCGGGCGCCAGCATCACGTCGAGCACCGCGTTGCCGACCGCCATCGCCAGCGGATTGCCGCCGAAAGTCGATCCATGCGTGCCCGCGGTCATGCCTTTGCCAGCTTCGGCGGTGGCGAGGCAGGCGCCGACCGGGAAGCCGCCGCCGAGCGCCTTGGCGACCGGCATGATGTCGGGCTTAACGCCGACGCGCTGATAGACGAACAGGTCGCCGGTGCGCGCGAAGCCGGTTTGTATCTCATCGAAGATCAGCAGCAGGCCGTGCTGGTCGCACAGCGCCCGCAGGCCGCGCAGGAAGTGCCCCGGCGGCACGCGCACCCCGCCCTCGCCCTGGATCGGCTCGACCAGGACGGCGCCTGTCTGGGGACCGATTGCTTTCTTCACCGCGTCGAGATCGCCGTACGGCACCTGATCGAAGCCATCGACCGGCGGACCGAAGCCGTCGAGGTACTTCTTGTTGCCGGTCGCCGCTAGCGCGGCCAGCGTCCGGCCGTGAAAGGCGCCCTCGAAGGTGATAATGCGGTAGCGCTCGGGCTTGCCGCTAACCGACTGATATTTGCGCGCCATCTTGATCGAGCATTCGACCGCTTCGGCGCCGGAATTCTGGAAGAACACGGTGTCGGCAAAGGTCGCCGCGCAAAGCCGGTCGGCGAGCTTTTCGCCTTCCGGAATCCGGTACAAGTTTGAAACGTGCCAGACCTTCTTGGCTTGCACCTCGAGCGCGCTGACCAGGTAAGGATGTGCGTGACCCAGCGCATTAACGGCAACGCCGGAGGTGAAATCGAGGTACTTCTCGCCGTCAGCCGTGAACAGCCAAGCACCCTCGCCACGCTCGAAAGCGAGGTCGACGCGCGCATAAGTCGGCAAAAGATGCGAGACCACGGCCTGCTCGATCCACAGAGTGTTTTCGTTTGCGCATGAAGCTTACCCGAAACCGGCAACGACTTTTCGGCATCATGCGCCGGCCGAAAAGAAATGTGCCGCCTCGCCGGGCGGCACTTTTTTCATTCTATTCCAGGGCTTTGCGCTGTCAACACGCGGTAGAGACGACTCCTACGCGGACTCAAATTCGCCGCAACCTCCGATTCTAAAGGAAAACTGTTGGTAGTTGAGATCTGGGGATTGCAAACGCTTGCACGAGAGTCACTCGATATTGTAGCGTTTTGCCTAGCTAGTACGACATCTCGTGCTAGTGGGCGATTTCTAGTTCATCCCTGAAGCGTATGCGGCAGGCGTGCGGGCACGCCTGCCGTCGGGGAAGGATTCTATCAAGGTCTTGAGGGGCCAGGAGAAAACTCGATGGGCTGGACCGAAGAAAGGGTCGAACTGCTCAAGAAGCTGTGGGCGGACGGCCTGTCCGCCAGCCAAATAGCCGCCGAACTCGGGGGCATCACCCGTAACGCGGTGATCGGCAAGGTCCACCGTCTCGGCCTGTCCGGGCGCGCCAAGAGCCCGTCCTCGACGAGCCCGCGGCCACGCAAAGCGCGTTCATCCGGAATGTTGCGCGTGTCGCGTCCGGCGATGCGCGGCAATACCGCGCTCGCCTACGACTACGATGTCGAGCCTGAGCCGGAGTTGATCGAAATCCCCGTCGAGCAGCGCAAGACCCTACTGCAACTGACCGAGAAAACCTGCCACTGGCCGATCGGCGATCCGGGCAGCGCGGACTTCTTTTTCTGCGGCGGTGAAACTGCAAACGAGCTGCCCTATTGCGCCTACCACTCGCGCATCGCCTATCAGCCTGCGGCCGAACGCCGGCGCGACAAAAGGCCGCCATTCCGCGGCTCGTAAGCGAAAAATGAAGACATTGCAGTGGCCGGGCTAAGTCCCGGCCATTTTCATTGAGAGCGGGCAGTCAATTTGCCCGTCCGAAACGATCGTCGAGCGCGTAGCCGGCCCCGCGCACGGTGCGGATCGGATCGGCGGCATGGCCGCGATTGATCGCCTTGCGCAGACGTCCGACATGAACGTCGACAGTGCGCTCGTCGATATAGATGTCCGAGCCCCAGACGCCGTCGAGCAATTGCTCGCGCGAGAATACCCGGCCCGGCCGCTCCATCAGGAACTCGAGCAGGCGGTATTCGGTGGGCCCAAGATCGACCGGACGGCCGTTGCGCGACACGCGTTTCTTCTCCCGATCAAGCTCGATGTCACCGATGTTGAGCACCAGGGCGACGCGCTCCGGATTGGCGCGGCGCAGCAGCGCGCGTACGCGCGCCAGCAGTTCCGGCACCGAGAACGGCTTGACGATATAGTCGTCGGCGCCGGTGGCGAGCCCGCGAACTTTCTCGCTCTCCTCGCCGCGCGCGGTAAGCATGATGATCGGCAGCTGACGGGTTTCGGGCCGCGCGCGCAGCCGGCGGCACAATTCGATGCCGGACAGTCCGGGCAGCATCCAGTCGAGCACCACCAAATCGGGGCTGCTTTCCTTGAGGCGGGTATCGGCCTCGTCGCCGCGTGCGGCGGTCTCCACCTCGTAGCCTTCGGCTTCGAGATTGTAGCGGAGCAGCATCGTCAGCGGCTCCTCGTCCTCCACAATCAGGATGCGCGCGTTCATGAATCCTTTCCTCGGCGTTACCTATCGCCGGCCGTGCGCAGAGCGGCCAGCGTCGTCGTGTCGCCCTTCGGCCGCTGATCGGCGATCGGCCGGCCCTCGATAACATAGTGCACGGTCTCGGCAATGTTGGTGGCATGGTCGCCCATGCGTTCGACATTCTTGGCGCAGAACATCAAATGGATGCAAAACGTGATGTTGCGCGGATCTTCCATCATATATGTGAGCAGCTCGCGGAACACCGAAGTGCACACTGCGTCGATTTCCTCGTCGCCGCGCCACACGGCCATGGCCTTGCTGATGTCGCGTCGCGCATAGGCATCAAGCACGGCTTTCATTTGCCCCAGCACCAGGTCGGTCATATGTTCGACGCCGCGGATCAGCTTGGGCGGCGGGAACTCGCTGTTAAGCGCAATCACGCGCTTGGCAATGTTCTTGGCGAGATCTCCGATGCGCTCGAGGTCGTTTGCGAGCCGCAGGGCGCCGACGATTTCGCGCAGATCCACCGCCATCGGCTGTCGGCGAGCGATGGTGTTGATCGCCTTTTCCTCAATCTCGCGCTGCAGGGCGTCGATATTGGCGTCGGCCTGAGTAATGCGCTGGGCGAGCGCGGTGTCGCGTTTGGCCAGCGCATCGACGGAATCCGCGACCAGCTTTTCCGCCAGGCCGCCCATCTCGGCCACCATGCGCGCGAGGTCCTGCAGGTCGGTGTCGAAGGCCTTGGTCGTATGCAGATCGGTCATCTGTTTTGTCCTTCAGTCGCCGGGCTTTTGAGCGCTTAGCCGAAGCGACCGGTTATATAGTCCTGGGTGCGGCGGTCGGTCGGGGTCGTGAACATACGCGATGTCTCGCCGTATTCGATCAGCTCGCCGAGGTACATGAACGCGGTGAAATCGGAAACGCGCGCGGCTTGCTGCATGTTGTGGGTGACGATGGCGATCGTGTAGTCGTCCTTGAGCTCGTCGATCAGCTCTTCGATCTTTGCAGTGGAAATCGGGTCGAGCGCCGAGCAAGGTTCGTCGAACAGGATCACCTCCGGCCGCACGGCAACGGTGCGGGCGATGCACAGCCGCTGCTGCTGGCCGCCGGACAGCGACAGCCCATTGGCGCCCAGCTTGTCCTTGACCTCGTCCCACAGCGCGGCGCGCTGCAAGGCATGTTGCACGCGGCCTTCGAGGTCGGATTTCGGCAGCCGTTCGTAGAGGCGGATGCCGAAGGCGATGTTTTCGAAGATCGTCATCGGGAACGGCGTCGGCTTCTGGAATACCATGCCGACCTTGGCGCGCAGCAGGTTGAGGTCCTGCGAGGGCGAGAGGATGTTTTCATTGTCCAGCGTCACTTCGCCGCTTGCCCGTTGGTTCGGGTAGAGGTCGTACATGCGGTTCAAAACGCGCAGCAAAGTCGACTTGCCGCAGCCGGAAGGGCCGATGAAGGCGGTGACCTTGCCTTGGTACAGCGACACATTGATGGTCTTCAGCGCCCGATGGTCGCCGTAGAAGAAATCGAGATTGCGCACGGCGACCTTCTCGACGAGGTTCTCGGCGTTTGACGGGCCGTGGCTGGCGGTCGGCGTGGTGAAGGTTGCTAAGCTCATGATGATTTTCTCTGTGCCGCAAGGAACCGGGCGATGATGCTGAGCGCAAGCACCGCCAGAGTGATGATGAGCGCGCCGGTCCAGGCGAGCTTCTGCCAATCGGCATAGGGGCTCAGCGCAAACTGGAAGATGACCACCGGCAGGCTGGCGACCGGAGCATTCAGGTTGACGCTCCAGAACTGGTTATTGAGTGCGGTGAAGAGCAACGGCGCGGTTTCGCCGCTGATACGGGCGACTGCCAGCAATACCCCGGTAATCATGCCGGCGCGTGCCGCGCGGTAGGCGACGCGAGTGATCATCAGCGAACGCGGCAGGCCGATCGAGGCGCCCGCCTCGCGCAGCGTATCGGGCACCAGCGTCAGCATGTCCTCGGTGGTGCGCACCACGACCGGCACCACGATCACCGCCAAGGCGACCGCGCCGGCCCAGCCGGAGAAATGGCCCATCTGCGCGACCATGATCTCGTAGACGAACAGGCCGACCACGATCGAAGGGGCGCTGAGCAGGATGTCGTTGATGAAACGGACCACCGTGGTCAGTTTGTCGTAGCGTCCGTACTCGGCCATGTAGGTGCCGGCCAACACCCCGAGCGGCGTGCCGATCAGCACTGCGAGCACCGTCATGATCAGGCTGCCGACGATCGGATTGAGCAGCCCGCCGGCCGAGCCCGGCGGAGGCGTCATTTCGGTGAATACCGCCAGCGACAGGCCGGAAAAGCCTTCCCACAGCAGCACGGCAAGGATCAGCACCAGCCAGGAGAGGCCGAACGCCGTCGCGCCATAGGCAAGCCCCATGGTGATGCCGTTGCGGCGGCGGCGGCTGGCATAGAGGGGTGAGTTAACCGACGGCATCGTCTAAGCCCCCACCCGCGCATTGAGGCGCATCAGCATCAGCCGCGCAAATGCGAGCACGATGAAGGTGATGACGAACAGGATGAGGCCGAGCGCGATCAGCGACGACGTATAGAGGTCGCCGACGGCTTCGGTGAATTCGTTGGCGATGGTCGCCGAAATGGTCGTTCCCGGCGCCAGGATCGAGCCGGAAATGCGGTGCGCGTTGCCGATCACGAAGGTTACCGCCATGGTTTCGCCAAGCGCGCGGCCGAGCCCCAGCATCACCCCGCCGATGACGCCGACGCGCGTGAACGGCAGCACGACATAGCGCGCCACCTCCCAGGTGGTGCAGCCGAGACCGTAGGCGGCCTCCTTGAGTACCGGCGGCACCGCCTCGAACACGTCGCGCGAGATCGAAGTGATGAAGGGCAGCACCATGATGGCGAGGATCAGACCGGCGGTCAGGATGCCGATGCCGTAGGGCGGGCCGGCGAACAAATTCGACAGGACCGGAATCGGACCGAACACGGCGATCAAGAACGGCTGCAGGGTCTGCTGCAGGAACGGCGCGAACACGAACAAGCCCCAGATGCCGTAGATGATACTGGGGATGCCGGCGAGCAGTTCGATGGCAATACCGATCGGGCGGCGCAACCACATCGGGCACAGTTCGGTCAGGAATAGCGCGATGAACAGCCCGACCGGAACCGCAATCAGCATGGCGATCAACGAGGTGACGATAGTGCCGTAGATCGGCGCGATGGCGCCGAATTTTTCGGTGACCGGGTTCCAGCTCTCCGTTATCAGAAAGCCGAGGCCGAAGGTACGCAGCGCCGGCAGCGAGCCGTGAATCAGCGAAATGATGATGCCGCTGAGTATGACGAGGACGGCAATGGCGGCGGTACGGGTCAATTCTCGGAAAATCAGGTCGCGAAGCTGCAGACGCCGAAGCACCTTGCTCCGATCGACGCGGTCGGCGACCGAGAGAACTCCGCCTTGTAACGCTACGTCGACCACAGGCTGGCTCCTGGGCGGTTGCATCCGGCGCTCCCTCGGCTCCGCGTCTGGGAGAGCCACTCAAACGGTCCCGCGGCCGCAAGACAAGCCGTCTTGTGACCAGTGGGGACAGAGAGAAAAGGCGCCGCGAAATGGCGCCTTTTCCCCTGTCGGCGGGCTTAGTAGATCGGCTTGCCGCCGTCACCCTTGATCTCGCTCTTCCACTTGGCCTGGATCATGCTGACGACATTGTCAGGCATTGGGATGTAGTCGAGGCTCTCGGCCATCTTGTCGCCGTTCTTGTAGGCCCAGGCGAAGAAGTCGAGGGCTTCCTTGGTGGCGGCCGCATCCTTCGGCTGCTTCGGCACAAGAATGAACGTCGCGCCGGCGATCGGCCAGGACTTGGCGCCCGGCGAGTCGGTCAAGATCATGTAGAAGCCGGGAGCCTTGGCCCAGTCGGCACCGGCCGCGGCGGCCATGATCGATTCTGGAAGGGCGGCAACGACCTTGCCGTCCTTGTTGACCATTTTCATGGTGGTCAGGTGGTTCTGCTTGGCATAGGCGGTCTCGACATAGCCGATCGAGCCCTTGGTGTTGCCGACGTTGTTGGACACGCCTTCGTTGCCTTTGGCGCCGATGCCGCCGGGCCATTCAACAGAGGTGTTGCTGCCAACCTTGGACTTCCAGTCCGCGCTTACTTTCGACAGATAGTTGGTGAAGATGAAGGTGGTGCCCGAGCCGTCCGAGCGGTGCACCAGGGCGATGGCCTGATCGGGCAACTTGGCGTTCGGGTTGAGCTTCTTCAGCGCGGCGTCGTTCCACTTGGTGATCTTGCCGAGATAGATATTGGCGAGCGTCGGCCCGTCGATGGTCAACTCGTTGGCCTTGATGCCCTCGAGGTTCACGACCGGTACGATGCCGCCCATGACGGTGGGAAATTGGATGCAACCGATTTTCTCGAGCGCGTCGGGCTGCAGCGGCATGTCGGACGCGCCGAAGGTGACGGTGCGCGCGGTGATCTGCTTGATGCCGCCGCCGGAACCGATCGACTGATAGTTCAATCCGTTGCCGGATTGCTTCTTATAGGCGTCGGCCCACTTGGCGTAGATCGGATAGGGGAAGGTGGCGCCGGCGCCGGAAATATCGGCCGCCTGAGCGGGAACGAAGGCAGCGGCGGCGAGCAAGCCGGCGGCTGCGATTGTCGTCCAGTGTTTCACGGGGTCTCTCCATGTTGGCGGCCAAAAGCGTGCGCCGGGCAAAATGCCCGTGAAGTCCCGCCTTTGCCCGTCATCCGGGCGGCCGCTGTTGCTTTAAGACGCTCTCCAAGACTGACGTTCGGACAGAGTTTTTCGTTCTCGATCGCGTTCTTTTCCGAAGTCGAGGACAGCCATAGGCGTCGCATGTCACCGTTCTATAAAGCTTTGGTGACAGTCACATGACAGTTTAAGTCTTTGATTCAATTTACGATTTTATTTGCAGCCGCGAATCTTGGGTGGGCAACGGCAGGTGCATGGTGAAGGTCGCCCCGGCGCCAAGAGTGCTGTCGATGGCGAGCCTGCCGCCGTGGCGATTGAGCACATGTTTGACCAGCGCGAGGCCGAGACCGGTTCCCCCTTGGGCTCGGCTGTCGGCGACGTCGACGCGATAGAAGCGCTCGGTTAGCCGCGGCAAATGCTCAGGCGCAATCCCCGGACCGTAGTCGCGCACCGCGAGGCGCACCTCCGGCGCGCCGGCACGGGTCTGGCCGCGCGACAGCGTGATGTCGACGCGCTTGCCGGCGGCGCCGTATTTCAGCGCGTTCTCAACCAGATTTTCCAGCGCACGGATCAACTCATCCCGGTCGCCGAGTACGATCAAAGCGTCGGGCGGCGTCGCGACCTTGATGGCGACGTCGCGGTCGCGCGCCAGCGTCTGCAGACCGTCTGCCACCTGGCGCACGATCGGGGCGAGATCGAGCGGCGTGTTCGGCTGCAGATGCGCGTTGAGCTCGATGCGCGACAGCGACAACAGGTCGTCGATCAGCCGCGCCATGCGCGTCGCCTGTCCTTGCATGATGGCGAGGAATTTAGCGCGCGCGGCCGGATCGTCCTTGGCCGTGCCTTGCAAGGTCTCGATGAAGCCGAGCAGCGCGGCGAGCGGCGTGCGCAATTCGTGGCTGGCGTTGGCGATAAAGTCGGCGCGCATCTCCTCGACCCGGCGCAGCGGTGTGAGATCGTTGAAAGTCATCAGCAGGATGTCGGCGCGCGCATCGGCGACATTCGCCAACCGCACCGGCGTGACGAAGGCCTCGAACCAGCGGTCGAGCGGCACGCGCTCGAAGAACTCCACCCGTTGCGGCGTGCGGCTTGCGGTGGCGCTGCGGATCGCTTCGACCAGTTCGGGCATGCGCAGCGTGATCAGCGCCGGCTCGCCGCGGCGCAGTGACGGAGCGATGGAGGAGGCGGCCGCGTTAAAGGCGATGACCCGGCCGTCACGGTCAAGCACGATCGCGGCACCCGGCAGTCCGCCGATCAGCGATTCGATCAACAGCGCCTGCGGGTGCGCGGCGGTGCGGTCGTAGGTCGGCAACAGCCCCTGCCCGCCGGCCGCATCGCCGCCGAGGCGGCCGAGCAGTGCGAGCCACGCCCCGCGCAAGCGACTCGGCCAATCCGCGCCGTGCGGCAGGTTCGCACTATTGTCTTCGCTCGACATGGTCAATCGGCGTTGATTTTCTCGGCTTCGATTTCACTGCGAAGCGGCGAACTGGCCCTGATCGCCGGCCGCGCCGGTTTCGGCTGCGCGCCAC
>Ga0335082_10000690_pt1 | contig 35066 bp, 35 predicted proteins | sample Lox_Sample_41_FD_206718 | JGI IMG/M metagenome (GOLD analysis project Ga0335082, IMG submission 206718) | Soil microbial communities from Loxahatchee National Wildlife Refuge, Florida, United States - Lox_Sample_4.1 | ecosystem: Environmental > Terrestrial > Soil > Wetlands | place: USA... | reverse complement strand
TGTGGGCCTGATTCCCAAGAAGGCTCTCGAACAGGCAGCGGAATGGTTCCTGCAGGTTGAGAACTTCGATTCAACCTTGATCCTGGAGAATCGCCTCGCCGCGGTCACGGGAGGAAAGATGGCCGTCGGTGGGCTGCGCGCCGGAATCGAACCTTTCATCGAACAACTCGCCGCACCAACCGCGACTCCTGGCGGAGGGAGCGCGGCCGCCGCCAGCGGCGCCATGGCTGCGGGTCTCGCCAACATGGTCGCGTCCATGTCACGCGGCAAGAAGGCGTACGTGCAATATGAGGCGCAGCTCAGCGAGGCGATCGCCCACCTGGGCCAGCTCCGCGAAGAACTCAAGGCAGCCATCGATGCCGACGCCGACTCCTACACCATGGTCGTGAAGGCTTACAAAGCGGCGAAAGAGGCGTCCAATGGCGAGGCCGCGATCACAGCCGCCCTGAAGCAAGCCACGAGCGTTCCGCTGGGAGTGGCCGAACGCGTGACCGAAGTTGCCCAGATCGCGGAGAAACTCGCACCGATCACCAATCCCAACATGAAGTCGGACCTGACTACGGCGGTCGCTCTGGCCAAGGCCGCCCTGACCGGGGCGCTGGCCAACGTAGAGATCAACCTGGAGTCGCTGAAGGATGACGGGTTCGTAGCAGAAACGCGAAAGAAAGCAATGACACTGAAGGTGTGAGATCGCTTGCGAGCGCGCAAGCTCCCGCTTTCGCCCCGTTCTACCGTCAGAACCCGGCTATGCACTTTAGTACCAATCTTGTCAGCGGGTTCGGCATTAAAATGGGTGCAGACCATCAACACACAAGTGACCGTCGGCATCCAATGATGCAGACTCTTTAGAGGATGTGTATGAAGAACTGGTTTTTCGCCATCTTGTTGCTGTGCGCCACCGCCGCCTATTCGATGCCCATGGGCACTTCGGCCCGTTCGATGGTGCCGGCTGAAATTCAGCAGATCATCAGTGTCGATTACCGTGCCTTGAAAGATTCGCCCACCGCGCAGGCTCTGAAGGCGCAGGTGCTGCCCGACAACCTGAAGGAATTCGAAGCCGCGCTCAAGGGCATCGGCATCGACGCGGACCGGGACCTCGACCAGCTCACCTTCGCCTCGTTCCGTTCCGGCAAGCAGGGGATCCAGGTTGTGAGCGTGGCGCAGGGGTCATTCTCGGCGAAGGCCGTCGTGAAGAGAATGAAGCTCAAGAAGATCACCGGGACGAAATACGGCACGGCCGTGATCTATCCGATGAACAACGGCCTGGTCATGACGTTTCTCGACGAATACACGCTCGCCTTTGGGACGCAGGCCTCGCTGCAAAGCGCGCTAGATACCCGCGACGGGAAGCGTCCGACGCTGGACTCGAATTCCACCATGAACGACCAGATGGCGGCAGTCGACTCCGCCCCCGTGTGGAGCATTCTCGACCAGCAGGGAACTCAGGCCATGCTGCGGTCTGCCCTGGGCGATGCTTCCAAGGTTGCCGATTACGACACGGTCAAGAAGCGGTTGCTTGCTTCGCGCTATACGATGAATTTCCAGAATGGCGTGAACTTCGACCTGAACGTCGTCACGTCCGACTCGATGACGGCGGCTACGCTCTCCTCGCTGGTCAAGGCCGGCATGCTCTACAAGAAGCTGAACGCTTCTCCGGTCGAAAAGACCGCCATTGACGCCATGACCGTCGATTCCGACAGCTCGAACCTGCAAGTGCACTTCAAGACTGACGACCAGAAGTTCCAGTCGCTGCTTCATTCGCAGTTGTTTATGGCGGTATCACGCTAAGAACAGTCACTCACAACTGAGTCCCGGAGCCTGCTCCGGGACTTTTTCTTTGTAGACTTCTCAGGAGGTGTGCTGCCTGTGATAGAACCGCCGCGCTTTGAGGCGGTTTCCGCACACCTTCATGTCGCACCAGCGGCGGCTGTGATTCTTGCTGCGGTCCACGAACATCCAGCGGCAAGAAGGCGAGTCGCACTCATGGACATAACTCAGGTCGCCAGAGGTGAGCAGATTGCTCGCCGACTTGGCAATCGGCCAGAGCAGGGAATCGAGGCGCGGACCGGATACCCCGGGGAATTGCAGGCGATATCCACCGCGCCTGAGTTGCAGCTGCAAGCGGCCAAGAGCCTCACCCAAAAATCCGTTGAAGACTTTGACATCGGATGGGTCTGGCCGCTGGTTCCTCAGGCCGTGGCTGATGATCCGGTAGAGGCATTCGCGAAGTTCGATCGCTTTGCGCAGCGCCGCAACCGCGGCATGGGGACGCCGGGCGGCCGCCGCCAGCAGAGCGCCTTTTTGTGCCGGACCGATTGCCCCGGCCTGAAAGGCCCAGTCGGCGAGATTCCCATACGTTGACAGCAGTTCTGTGTGACGTTCAGGGGAAGGACGGTTATCGAGCGTATTAATAAAATCCAGGCACAGTTCCCCGGCGATAATTTGAAACTCCACAATGCTCCTGTCATCCAATATTCTACTCTAACCGCTTAGTGCCATATTGACAGGTTAGATGCGTCCGGCTACTATAACCGGTATACATAGGGATAGAAGGTTATGTCGGCAACGTCGCTGAATCCGGATTTGGCGCTTCCGCAAACGCGGCCCTCGCGCCTCCGCATGACGCTCTCGTTCTTCGCAATCTATTTCATTTGGGGAACGACTTATCTCGCGATTCGGTACGCTGTCGAGACGATTCCACCGCTGGTGACCGCCGGGATCCGCCACACCACGGCGGGCCTAATCCTGCTGGCGATTGCCTGGTCGCGCGGCTTCCGGCCTCGTCGTGAGCACTGGACGGCCGGAATGATCCTGGGGGCGCTCTTTTTTCTCGTCGGCCACGGCAGCCTGCACTGGGCGGAAAAATACGTGTCATCAGGCCTGGCGGCGTTGCTGGTAGCGAGTGAGCCAGTCTGGATTCTGCTGCTCGGAACGGCCATGGGTCAGCAGCGGATTAACTGGCTGAACGGCATGGGCCTGCTGATGGGCCTGGCCGGAGTGCTCATCCTGACGGCACAGGATCTCCTGACAGGAAGCTCTTTAACGTGGGCCGTGCTGGCCGTACTGGCGGGAGCGGCATCGTGGGCCGTCGGGGTCTGCGTCGGGCCGCGTCTTCGCCTGCCGCGCGACGCCATGGGACGTGCCGCGGTCCCGCTTGTCTGCGGGGCCGTGATGCTGCTGATCGCGGCCGCGGCGAGCGGCGAATTTTCGGCCGTTCACTGGAGCGCTGTCTCGCTGCGGTCACTGCTGGGACTGGGGTTCCTGATCAGCTTTGGTTCGGTGGTGGCGTTCACTGCCTATACGTGGCTCCTGCAGCATTGCTCGCCGACGGTGGTGGCGACTCATACCTTTGTGAATCCGCTGGTCGCGGTGCTGGTCGGATGGTTATGGGCGTCCGAAGCAATGAGCGTCCGAATTGTCGCAGCGACGGCGGTGATTCTGGGCGCGATTGTGTTGATTCAGCGCGGCGACCGCCACGCGGAGATGCAAGCGGAAGCGGTACAGTCGGATTAAATTGCAGAAGGCAGAAGTCAGATTGCGGAAGTGAAAACCAGCTGGGAGCTTCGGGCCACGAGCAAATCGTTGTTTCTTTGAGCGCAGATTTTACTCGCGGCTCGAAACTCGCGGCTCCGATCACTTGTGCAGTTTGCCTTCTGACTTTTGACTTTCTCTCTTTTCCTTCGCCCAGCCTTCCTTGACTATTTGCCGAGCTCGTCCGAGGGCAAGGGAGTCGGCGGGAACGTCCTCAGTGATGCAAGACGCTGCAGCGATGTAGGAATCTTTCCCAATCTTGATGGGCGCGACCAGGATTGAATCGCTGCCGACAAATACCCCATCCTCGATGACCGTCTTGTACTTGTGAACACCGTCGTAGTTACAGGTGATCGTGCCTGCGCCCACGTTGACGCCCTCGCCGATCTCAGAATCGCCCAGATAGGTCAGATGATTGGCTTTGGAACCCTTGCCCAGCCGCGTCTTCTTCGTCTCCACGAAATTGCCGACGTGCGCTCCTTCGCCGACGTCGCTGCCGGGACGCAGTCGTGAGTACGGGCCGACGACGGCGTGGTTGGCAATGCGGGAGTCGTCCATCACGCATCCGGGGAGCACATTCACGCTGTCTCCAATGGCAGTGTTCTTGATGACGCTGTAAGAGCGGATGCGGCAGTCGGTGCCAATTCTGGTTTTGCCCAGCAACTGGACGAAGGGCTCAATCACTGTATCGGCGCCTATCTCCACATCACTGTCGATCACGCAGGTTTGTGGATAGTAGATCGTCACACCCTCAGTCATGAGTTGGCGGCACTTTGCCATCCGAAGGGCGGCGTCAAGGTCTACCAGTTCGGCACGGGTATTCGTGCCCAAGACCTCGCCGGGATCGAGCGTTCTTAGGGCAAGTACTCTTTTCCGAGCGCGAGCGAAAACCTCAGCCATATCGGTGAGGTAGTACTCGCCGTGCACGTTCTTGGTCGTCAGTTCGCTGATGTGCTGATAGAGCGCGGCGACGGAGAACACGTAGAACCCGGAGTTGATCTCGCGGATTTTCTTCTGATTCGCATTTGCCGACTTTTCCTCCACGATTGCCCGCACGTGGGCACCCTTCGGGCTTTTTCGGATTACCCTCCCATAGCCGTACGGGTTGTCGAGCACAGCGCTGAGAAGTGTCATCGTAGCCTTCTGGGCGGCGTGAAAGGCGCTGAGATTCTGAATCGTCTCGCCTGTGATGAGCGGAGCGTCGCCGGAGAGGACGATAACCTGATCGTAGGGAGCGAGCGCTTCGCGGGCCACCATCAGCGCATGACCGGTCCCGCGTTGTTCCGTTTGGAGGACGAACTGCACGCCAGTTTCGCCCACGGCATGGCGGACGCGATCCGCTTCGTGCCCAATGATGACGAAGACGTCCCGGGCAGGCACGACTTTGGTCGCGGTCCCAATTACGTGTGCCAGAATCGGCTTCCCGCCGACTTCATGCAGGACTTTCGGGTGTTTTGATTTCAGCCGCGTTCCTTTTCCAGCGGCCATGATGGCAATCGCCACGCGCGGCGGAGAAGCCAGGGAAGATACATTATTGGTGCGGGATAATTTCGCCATTCTGAGTCAATATACCGGAACACTCGTGGGCCGCAGCCAACGGAATTGTAGTCGGCCGCAAGGCAGGCCCGCTGTTGTTGATCTCCAAACTCCGACTACCAACCGCGAATTCCTGGGCTACCGACGCGCCGGATGCCGGTCCGGGGCTTGGGCCATGAGCGCCATCAGATCGCGCGCCACGCGATCGGTGGCATGACGGGCGACCTCGCCCTCGTCCAGATAGTCGCCCTGAATCGGACATACCCCCAATGCCTCAATCGCGTCCAGATCGGCCACAATCTGCGATGCGCCTTCCAATGCGTACTTCGCTTTCATCTCAGGCGGCGCTTCGTTCTGATTGATCAGCGCGTAATCGAATAACTGGCCGCCCGCATGTGTGTTCAGAGCGCGAATGTGGTCCGCAGCAGTTAATCCAAGACTTTCATTTGCCTGTGTCATTAGATTGCAGACAAATACTTTAATGGATGCCGATTCTCGCACTGCCTTGGCGATGCCACGTACCAGAAGGTTAGGAATCAGGCTGGTGAAGAGTGAGCCGGGACCGATGGTGATCAGGTCCGCTGCTGCAATCGCTTCCAGGGTTTGTGGCAGAGGCTCGACGTCCTGCGGGACGAGGAACAGTTCCTTGATCTTGCCTTTGCTGGCGGTGATCTTCGTCTCGCCGCGTACGCGCGAGCCGTCCTCCATGGCAGCCTCCAACTCGACATTGGAAGAGGTCGCGGGATAGATGTGCCCCCGGGTGAGGAGAATCTCTGATGAAAGCCGTACCGCCTCCGCGAAGTCTCCGGTGATCGACGTCAAGGCGGCGAGGAACAGGTTCCCGAAACTATGGCCCTCAAGCCCCGAACCCTTCTGGAAGCGATGCTGAAACAGGCGCGACAGCAGCGCTTCGTCCTCGGATAGGGCGACGATGCAGTTGCGGATATCGCCTGGGGGCAGCATGTTGAGTTCTTTGCGCAGCCGTCCGCTGGAGCCGCCGTCGTCGCTCACGGTGACCACGCCGTTGAGTTCGCGGATCGCAGTCTGCCCGGAAGCAGCGAGAGCAGGCGTCAGCACGTAGCGCTTCAGCCCCTTGAGCAGGGTGGAGAGCCCCGTGCCGCCGCCGATCGCAACGACACGAAGATCGCGCGGGCCGGATTGTGTGCTGTCAGACGTATTCGCGCGCTGCTGGCGGGCCATGCAGCACCCTCAAAGAACATCAGCCGGTCTAGTAGGTGTTCATTTCCTCTTGCGGAACAGCTGCATCTGCACCCGGATCCGGATAGAGCAATTCCGTGAAACGCGGATCCTCCGCCAGGTTCTGGAAATCGGAATCGTTCCGAGCCTGGAAGCGCAAAGCCGGATTTGCGCGGATGGCCTCGTCGAGTGTTTTGAGGGCGTCCTCGACGTGCCCGGTCAGGCAGTCCAGCGCCGCCAGGCCGTAGAGAACATAATCCGTTTTCGGCTGCTGTTTCAGGAGTTTCTCCAGATGTTCGCGCGCGGACACGTAGTCGCCGGTGTTGATCAGCGAAACCGCGAAATCGAAATGTTCCTCGACTGTCTTGAACTGCAGCGCCGGCTTCTCCAGATGCTGGTCGCAGGTCTGAATGTGCACCGCTGCCCGGTCGGAGAGCGACTTGTTCGGGCCCGCCAACGTCTTCTGGAAGTACCCCTTCGCCTTCTCGAACTTGTGTTCCTGGAGTGCCTTGATTCCCGCCTCGTAGTTCTGCACGGCTTGCGTGTGTTGCGGATCTTCGGCCGCTTGTTTCTTTCCCGTCGCTTTAGGTGCCATTCCACCGCCCTCGTTAGAAGAGTAGAAGTACGTATTTAATTAATGCCGGCCGTTGATTGCAGATCCAACTGCTTCCATTCGCCGCCCATGATGCCGGCGCGAATCTGCTTCGGAGTCTTGCCTTGCTTGTGCATCTGGTAGGTGTAGTAAAGCTCTTTCAGACAGGTCCCACACTGCGCGCCATGCGTGCCCGAAAAGCAGCTGTGCAGGCTGTTGTGTCCCATGCCGCGATCGCAGTAGCAGTAGCAAGGCATCTGGTAGATCACATTCGGGATCTTCGCCGCCAGTTCATACGCGTGTGTCTGGTAGGGGAACTGGGCATTCTCTCCCCACAGTTGGTCCCTAGTCAAAATCGGGTCAAGCTTTACGCCTTTCGCCGGAGGAGCGGCGTTGAAATGCGGAACGCCCTGATCGTCGGACTGAAGCCACGGCGCAGAAAGGGCTGTAACCAACAGAAACAACGACGACAGGGCCAACACGCGTTTACGCACGAAGTAATCCTCGATTGGCTATTTTACCTGAAGGCACGCAATTGGCCGAGTACCGGGTAGGATCGCGGCACGACGGTGAAGACCGATCGGTTCCGGCCGGTAGTGCATACGGTTTTGACAGCCATAAAATGAGATTCCCATGCTTGCTTTCAAAGTACATCTGAATAATCGAAAAGTCTGTCTGGCGGGGGTCGGCGAAGACGGTGTTCTCACGACTATATTAACTTGGGTTTCAAGGAAAGGCAGAGCCGATACCTGTCTGGAGGTGGGTGGTCTTGTCAGCCTGACAAAGGAGCACGTCCGGTGGGCGATTCACAAGCCAGTCAAGGTTGGCGATCGGATTCAGATCAGGATCTGCGAAGCAAAGTCAGTCGATCGGCCAAGGAAGACTTTCAAGGCAAATCCACAAGCAGATCTTCGCGCCGAGAAACGCTATGTGCGCATGATGGCCAAGAAGTTCGGTTGGAGAATTCAGGATCGTGCGTAGCGATTTCTTGTCGGCCGTACGGACGGCCTCCAGCGCTGATTAGAGATTCTTCGCCCCGTCGGGGCTGAATCTGCATCCAAACGGCAACCCACGGCTTGCGCCGTGGGCTGCACGCTTTCGCCGCTTCGCGGCTGACAAGTTACCCGCCCAGCTTCTCGAAGAACAAGCAGATCGTCTCAATCCCGCGGTAGAAGTTCGGGATATGGAACTTCTCGTTGGGCGCATGCAAGTTGTCGTCAGGCAAGCCAAAGCCCATCATCACTGACGGAATTTTCAGCACGTCCTGGAAGTCGGTCACGATCGGAATCGACCCGCCGGAACGGATGAACACCGTGTCTTTCTTGAAGATGTCGTGCAGCGCCTGGGTCCCGGCCTTGATGTACTCGTTGTCCGTTCCCACCACGCAGGCCGGCCCCTTGCTCCACACCTTGATTTTCAGATCGATGCCCTTGGGCGTGAGCTTCTTGACGAAGGCCGTATAGCGTTTCAGGATGTCATCCGGGTCTTGGTTCGGAACGAGACGCATCGAGACTTTCGCCGAGGCCTTGGCCGGAATCACCGTCTTCGCGCCGGGAGCTGTAAACCCACCGGGCATGCCGTGCACTTCGAGTGTTGGACGCGCCCAAGTGCGATAGAGCACCGAATATCCGGGCTCGCCCGTCAGCACTTTCGATCCGACTTCTGTCTTGCGATAGTGCTCCTCGTTGAACGGCAGCCGTTTCCAGGCCTTCAGTTCGTCTTTGCTCGGCGCCTTGACTTTGCTGTAGAAGCCGGGGATCAGCACTTTGCCTTTCGCGTCCTTCAGCTTGCCGATGATCTCAATGAGCGCGAACAGCGGATTCGGCGCAGCCCCGCCGTACATCCCGGAATGCAGATCGGTCTTTGCCCCAACCGCCTCAATCTCTGTGTAGACCAGCCCACGCAGGCCGACGCACAGAGTTGGCAGATCCGGAGCAAACAATTCGGTATCGCAAACCAGCGCAAAGTCAGCTTTCAGCTTTGCCTTCTGCTTGCGGACATATTCGGCGATCGACTCGCCGCCCACTTCTTCCTCGCCTTCGAAGATCACCTTCACGTTGATGGGCAGCTTGCCGCCGTGGCCCTGCATGAGGGATTCCAACGCCTTGACTTCCAGCCAGAGCTGGCCTTTGTCATCAACGGCGCCACGGGCATAGATGTTGTTATTGCGCTCGGTCGGTTCGAACGGCGGAGTATGCCACTCGTCCACCGGATCGGGCGGCTGAACGTCGTAGTGCGCATACATCAAAGCGCTTGGCTTGCCGGGGGCATGCAGCCAGTCGGCGTAAAGAAGCGGGTGGCCCTTGGTGGGAATGATCTCGACGTTCTCCATCCCGATCCGACGAAGCTCGCTGGCGACAAATTCCGCCGCCTTCTGCACGTCACTCTTGTGTTCTTCCAGGGTGCTGATGCTGGGGATGCGGAGCAGATCTTTCAACTCGCCCAGAAAACGCTGCTGATTATTGCGGGCAAAATCAACTGCCGGGGAAGCCATAGGTTGGTCCTTTCGCATGCGGGAACTTCAGATCGTTCCACAAAACGCTCCAGTATACCGCTTGGAGATGATGGGCGCGGTGCTCGCTGGCCAACCCTGGAGGGTTGCTTTTACGCGTATCCCATCCGTACGCGACGTCCCCAATACGCGACCGCTACTAGCGCCACCGCTGCCATCGCAAACACGACCGGCTCGCTCGATGCCGCACTCACTCCCATGAAGTCGATGCCCGGCGTGTGATGCGCCGGTCCGACATACCACCAGGCGGTGTAGATCGCCTCAAACGGCTTGCTGCTTCCGCTCCAGACGCCGAGAGCCAGCGCCAGGCTCGGGACAAAGAATGCCCCTGCTAGGAACGCCTCCGCGCCGGCGAAGTCGCCGCGCAGCAGCAGCCTTATTCCCACCCCGCCGCCCGTCAACAGTGCAACTACGACGCCCGCGATCCATACCGCCGGAAGCTGGCGTGGCAGAGCACGCGCAGACGAGAAGATCAGCGACTCCGTTTCATTGCGCCGTTCGCGTGCACCCATCGACGACCATACCAGGATGGGCCAGATCCATGCTGCTACCAACACGCCGCCACGGGCGTTCTCCAGCGGCGAAGCCAGGCATGCGATCGAAAGGCCTCCCGCGACCGCGTACCACCACCAGCGTTTTCCCTTGAGCATGATCCGCAGTTCGGCCATCACCAAGGCTGCAAGGGAATACCTGGGGCGAGCCTGAGCCATCGGCGTCAAATGGATGGTTGCCGGCTCAGCACGACTGCCGTGTTCGACTGTCGTCGCCGATTCTTCCGCTGCCGAAGGGGCTGCAGTTGCTTTGCGAAGGCGCCATTCCCGCGCCGGGTCAAAGCGATGAAAGAACACGGCCGCGATCAAAACCAGCAGCAGGCTAAAGCTGATCCAAACGACGCGTCCTAACAAGATCGGTTGGTTCCAGGCGATTCCCTGCCAGACGAACCTCTTCGGTGGAGCAGGCTCGTGGTTGCCGACTGTCAGCGACGATCCACCCTTGTAATCAGCGTCGAGCTGGCGCACCGCACTTTGCATCTGGCCCATCGTCGAGACGATGCCGCCAAAGTCCATCAGATATGCGCTGGGTGGGATGGGACGATTCTTTTCAACAACAGAAACGGGGCCAACGAGCAGAAACGACCACAAAAAGAAGTAAATAACGTTTCCCATGCCACTGCGCAAGAGGGGCAACGTCTCGAACAGCACGGCAAGCGCCGCTGTGAACGCCATGCAGGGAAGGCTAAGCAAAATGAGCGGACCGAGTAGCGCCCATAAATCGATGTGGCGATCTTCGGCCTGTATGAACTGCATGACCACCGTTGCCCCGGCCATGACAGCAACCATCGATGCCAGCACCGCAAAGTTGCTGGCGGTCTTGGCCATCGTATAGAAGGTCTTCGTCATCGGCGTGGTTGCAAGGATGCGGCCGACGCGTGTGTCCTGATCTCGCTGAATCGAGTTCTTGACGATGTAGAACCCGACCAGGCTGAGAAACATGCTGCTGACCAGGGCCATCAATCCGCCGAGCCATGCCGAGTTGTAAATGCCGCGATAGTCGTCCAGGCGGAGCAGGATATGTCCTGCGAAGGTTGCATATCCCAGATAGATGGCGAAAGCGAGCGTCAGAAGAAAACTGTAACGGCGCACGCGCTCAAGGAAATCCGCCCGTGCCATCTGGTAGAGCACGCGCGACGCGCTCATGCCGCCACCACCGCCGTGCGGTGCTGAGACAGGCAATACAGGTAGGCATCTTCCAACGTCGGCGCAACGGGGTGTGCTCCATTGGGCGGATTCTCACCAAGCACGCGTGCGTGAACACCGTCACTGCGCCGCGTTGTATTGCTGATGAGATGCTTCTGGCGGGCGGCGTTCAGTTCCGCACTCGGTAGTACCCATTCCCACACACGGCCTTCCACCCGCTGCAGGAGTTCTTCCGGCGAAGCGTGTGCCACTAACCGCCCCTGCGAAATCATCGCGATTTCAGTCGCCGTCGCTTCCACATCGGAGACGATGTGAGTCGATAGAATCACGATGCGCTCGCCCGAAAGCTCCGAAAGCAGATTTCTGAAGCGTACCCTTTCTTCGGGATCAAGCCCGGCAGTTGGCTCGTCCACAATGAGCAGTTTCGGATCGTTCAGCAGTGCCTGTGCGATGCCGACGCGCTGTTTCATGCCGCCGGAATATCCGCCCAGCGGGCGCTTGCACACATCGGCCAGATTCACGAGGTTGAGCAACTCGTCGATGCGCTTGCGCGACGCAGCCGCATCCAGTCCTTTCACTGCGGCCAGATACTCCAGAAACTCCACCGCATTGAGGTTGGGATAGACTCCAAAATCCTGCGGCAGATACCCGAGCACTGAACGCAACTCGTCGGGATTTCTGGCTGCTTCGCTTTCGTTCCACAACACCCGGCCTTCGGTTGCCCGCGTGATCGTGGCGAGGATGCTCATCAGCGTCGTTTTTCCGGCGCCGTTCGGTCCGAGCAGCCCAAGCACCCCCGGTGCTAGTTCCAGGCTGAATTCGCGCAGCGCCCACGGCCCGCGGCCATACTGCTTACTGACGCGTTCTATGCGTAGTTTCAAAATTCCTCCTGTCTTTGAGGCACGGATGAAGAACGCACAACAGGCTACAAAAGTTCCAGCTGAGCTGATGAATCGTGGAATCGTAGTGATGAAAATGGAGATAGGTCAAATGAGGGACTCCCGCCGGCCACGAGTTCTGCCATGACCTTGGCCGTAACGGGCGCGAGCAGAATGCCATCCCTGAAGTGGCCGGTGGCCACGAAGTAGCCGGGTGTTGCTGTCTCGCCCAGAATCGGCAGATTATCGGGTGTTCCCGGTCTCAGGCCCGCCCAGGCTTCCAGGGTCCGAGCTTCGGTCAGTCTGGGGCATAGGTCGAGGGCCGCCCGGCGAAGTTTCTGCAACGCCTCTGGCACTGCCTGTTTGTCGAAGCCTGTTTCTTCCTGCGTTGCGCCAATCAGTAGTCGGCCATCGCTGCGTGGGATCAGGTACACGTCCGGAGTGCGCACCACGTGCCGCAAGAACTCGTTCTGTGGCATGGCGACACACAGCATTTGCCCCTTCACCGGACGAGTGGGGAAGTGATAAGGCTCAATCTGCCCAGCCCATGCCCCGGCGCAGTTGATCACCGTTCCTGCGACGAACCGTGTCTTGTTCGTACGAACACCGCAAGCTTTTCCGTCCACAATCTCTACCGACAACACCTGATCTCCGGAAGAGAAATCCACACTCCAGTGCCGAGCGGCCGCAACTGCCGCCAGCGTCAAATCCCGTGGATCCACGCAGCGTTCCGGCAAGAACAGAGCCTTGCGCCCATTCGCAGCCAACTGAGGTTCCAGCGCCGCGATCTCTTCGGCGGACTTGAGCGCTTGCCCACAAGCGTCGTCAAGGAAGAGCAGTGTCCCTTCCGCCCGCAGGTCAATCTTGAGACCGGACTCATCCTGCAATTCATGCACGAACTCCGGATACATGCGGGCGCTCGCAGTGGCTAACTCGCGCAGGGGTAGCGGGATCTCCAGCCCGCAATCTGCCAGCATCCCGCCCGCGGCCCAGGACGCTTCGCGGCCCGGTTCTCCCTTCTCCAACAGCAGTACTCCAAGGCTGCGCTTGCGTAACGCGATAGCCAGAGACAGCCCAATGATTCCTGCGCCGACGATAATCGCGTCGTAATCTTTCACGGAGCGATTCTAGACCAAGCAGCCGGAAGGTCTCGGCAAGTGTGGTCATTCCGGCTTGTCTGGGTTGTGTCAACCTGGGTCCAGAATGGAAAATCGATCACCAAAGGTCCTGCCGCGCACGTCACCGGGGTGTCTTCGTGAACCTGCAACGCAATTGACACCGCCTCGCTTCTTCCGAACAATAAACAGGTATAGTCCACTCTCAATTGGAGATACTCGCGTATGCCTGAAGGCGACGAAGCACCGGTTTACCATTCCGAGTCCCATAGCAACGCCGGCAAATGGATTTTGATCGTGCTGGCCATTGCCTATGCCGCAGCGTCGGGATACTTCATCTATGACCAGCGCGGCAAACTCGACAAGATCACGCAGGACCAGACGGCCAGCCAGAAACAGGTTGCGGAACTTTCCAAGCGCATGCAGACGTCTGAAGCCGATTCCGAAGCATTGGCTCAGCAGATTGGATTGACCAAGAAGGAACTGGCGGCCAAATCCGAAGAACTGCTGCGCCAGCAGCGCGCTTCGGCGGCCAAGATTACCGAGGAAACCAACAAGCAGATCAGCGCCGTCGCGGGCGAAGTTGGCAGTGTCAAAACCGACGTCGGCGGAGTGAAGACTGATCTCGGCGCGACCAAAGCCTCCTTGGAAGCGACGATCGCCAAACTGGAAAGCACCCGTGGCGACCTCGGCATTCAAAGCGGACTCATCGCCAACACCCGCGCCGATCTTGAAGCCCTCAAGCACAGGGGTGACCGTCAGTACTATGAATTCACACTGCTGAAGGGAGCGCAGCCGCAGGCGTTTTCGACTGTCGCCCTGCAGTTGAAGAAGACCGATCCCAAGAAAGGCAAGTACACGCTGAGCGTCACCGCCGACGACCGCACCATCGAAAAGAAGGACAAGAATTCCAGCGAGCCGGTGCAGTTCTACACCGGTCGCGAGCATATGTTGTATGAGCTGGTGGTCTGGAGTGTCGACAAGAACAAGGTCACGGGATATCTGAGCACGCCCAAAAACGCTCCGATCCCGGTGACGGCAACGCCACAACAATAGCCCGATGCTTCTGCCCAGCGCGCATACGCTGCTGGAAATCGCCCTGCGGACGGGCGTCATCTACCTCTTGGTGCTGATCGGCATTCGGCTCAGCGGCAAGAGGGAAGTCGGCCAGATGACCCCGTTCGACCTCACCCTGCTCCTGCTTCTCTCCAACTCGGTGCAGAACGCGATGACCGGTCCCGATACGTCTCTGGCCGGCGGAGCCGTCGCGGCCGCGACCCTACTCGTCCTGAACTTCCTGGTTGCCGAACTGGCGGGTCTTAACCGCCGCTTTCGCCGCTTCATCCAGGGACAACCCAGCCTGCTCATTCACGACGGCCAGATCATCGAATCGCACATGGCACGCGAGCACGTCACCATGGACGCCTTGCAGACTGCGCTGCGCGAGCATGGCGTGGCGACATACAAAGACGCGGCGCTGGCGGTGCTCGAGGTTGACGGATCGATCAGCGTGCTGAAGTACGATGACATCCAGCCCGCCGCCCAGACCCACCTCGCGCGCCGCCGCTTCCTGAAGAAGAACTAGCTGCCGACTGGGTGCTGGTCGCGTGCGACCAGGAAGGCATCGACGAAATACCCGATGCCCAGCATGAGCGGGATCGTTCCAAACGCCACCGCATTCCACGCATCGGGTTCGGCGCGCGCGATGATCGCAAACGTCCCCATGTAGCCCAGTGCTCCTGCGGTCAGCAGAATGCCGGAACGGCGCGAATGTGCCACCTGCGAAAGCTCAGGTTCCATCGGAACGTCCGCTCCGCGGGCAATCGCTGCCAGCTTCTCTTCGGTTCGCAGCTTGCGTACGCGGTAATACGTATACATCGCGCCCAGCGGCACTCCGAACGCCAGGACCACCGCCACCAACCCAATCATCTCTCCCATAAGGGACTCCTCTGTGGGCGCTCTCTCCGATCCTGCTCTATCGCGCCCTGCACTCTGTACTACGGAGCCGAATGCTGACAAGTTCCATGCTTTGGGCAGGATAAGTACAGGAATTCGTGGCCTGTGAGCCCCGAGAGCTCGATTCCATTACAATCAATCGCATCCGGGGTCTTCCATGCCTTCCTTAGAACTGTCTACTGCTCTTGCCTTTGAAGGTGTCACTCCCATCCTGCGTGTGCGGGATCTTGCTGCCAGCCTTGAGTATTACGTTCAGAAGCTTGGCTTCAAGATCGATTGGCAGGGTCCGTTTTTCGCCAGTGTCTCGCGCGGCCGCTGCCACCTGTTCCTGAGCCATGGCGACCAGGGACATTCCGGTTCCTGGGTCTGGATTGGCGTCGAGGATGCCGAAGCTCTCTTTCAGGAATATCAGGCCTCAGGGGCGAAGATCCGCCACCGTCCGACGAATTACGAGTGGGCCTACGAAATGCAGGTCGAGGATCTGGACGGCAACATCCTGCGCATGGGATCCGACAACAAAAAAGACCAACCGATCGGCGAATGGCTCGACATGGAGGGCAACTGCTGGGTGCCGTCCGGAACCGGAGAGTGGACGAAAACAGGGAAATAGCCACTCCTGACGATTGAAAGCTGGGAATAAACGGCGAGTGGTTTTCAATCACCCGATGACCCGATCACGCAATGATCCGATCAGGGTCTCGTCATCTTCTCCGGTTTCACCAGCGCATCGAACTCCTCTCCCGTCAGATGCCCGAGTTTCACCGCTGCCTCTTTAAGACTTGAGTGCTCCACGTGCGCCGTATGCGCGATCTTGGCGGCATTGTCATACCCGACTTTCGGGGCGAGCGCCGTCACCAGCATCAGGGAGTTCTTCACGTACCAGTCGACCTTCGCCTTGTCGACTTCAATTCCCTTGAGCATGAACTCTACGTACCCATGGCAGGCGTCGGCGATCAGCGTCACCGAGTGCAGGAAGTTGTAAATGATCACCGGCTTAAACACGTTGAGCTCGAAGTTGCCCTGTGACCCGGCAAATCCCACCGCCGCCGTCGCTCCGTGCACCTGCACGCAGACCATGGTCATGGCCTCGCACTGGGTCGGATTCACTTTCCCCGGCATAATCGACGATCCAGGTTCGTTCTCGGGGATTGTCAGCTCGCCCAGGCCGCAGCGCGGCCCCGAGGCCAGCCAGCGGATGTCGTTCGAGATCTTCATGAACGACGCGGCCAGCGTCTCCATTGCCCCCTGCGCAAACACGATCTCATCGTGCGCCGAAAGCGAGGCGAACTTGTTCGGATGCGACCGGAACGCCAGTCCCGTCAGTTCGGCAATCTTCGCCGCTGCCCTCTCGGCAAACTCGGGATGCGCATTCAGCCCCGTACCCACCGCGGTCCCGCCGATGGCCAGGTCGTAAAGGCCGTCCAGCGCCAGCTCCAGGCGATTGATGTCGCGGTCGAGGAGCGCCGCCCACCCGCCGAATTCCTGACCGATCGTCAGCGGCACCGCGTCCTGCAGGTGCGTGCGGCCGATCTTGACGATGCCTTCAAATTCACGAGCTTTCGCAGCGATCGCATCGCGCACAGTCTTGACCGCCGGAATCAACACGCTCTTCACGCGCTCGGCCGCCGCAATGTGCATCGCCGTGGGGAATGTGTCGTTCGACGACTGCGACATGTTCACGTGATCGTTCGGATGGATTGGCTTCTTTGACCCCATCTCGCCGCCGGCCATCTCGATTGCCCGGTTCGAGATGACCTCGTTCACGTTCATGTTCGTCTGCGTGCCCGAGCCGGTTTGCCAGATGCGAAGAGGGAACTGGTCGTTCAGTTTGCCCGAGATGACTTCATCTGCTGCGGCGACGATCAACTTGGCCTTGTCCGCTGGCAGCTTGCCTAGGCCCTGATTCACTAGCGCGCATGCCTTTTTTAGAATGCCGAAAGCCCGGATCAGTTCAGGCGGCATCGTGTCACGTCCGATGGCAAAGTGGTGAAGAGAGCGTTGCGTCTGCGCGCCCCAGTAAACATGGGCGGGAACGTCGATTTTGCCCATCGAGTCGGATTCGATACGGGTCTTGACCTGGGAGGGAGCGGCTGGTTCGGTCAGTGCGGACATAATGAAGAAGGACTCCTGTGTTGTGGAGACCAAAATATTATACGGTGCCGCAGAGCCCGAGCTTCGCGCCGCATGTTAGCGTGCCGAAGGCGGTCTGGGCGACCCGCTACCCCAAATCTGCTTGATTCTTGGCTGTTGCCCGTCACTGCCCGCTGTGAGTGTAGTCATAGACCGGCGTGCCCCACGTTAGAAATCATGAAGTTGAGAACACTCAAACTATGGCAAACCATACTTCGAAAAAAGGCGTTATCGGAATACTCACCGGCGGGGGCGATGTCCCCGGCCTTAATCCGGCGATTCGCGCAGTTACCATCCGGGCCATTCGGGAAGGCTACCAGGTCATCGGGATCCGCCGCGGCTGGGGCGGCCTGGTCGATATCATCCGCGAAAAAGATGCCGACAACAGCAACAACTACCAGGTCCTGTCGGAAGAAGTCGTCAACCGCGCCGGACGCACCGGAGGCACGTTCCTCCACACTTCGCGCACGAATCCGAGCAAAGTCGGCAAGAGTAGCGTACCAGAGCACTTGAAGGACAGATTTCAGGCGGAGAAGAACGATCTGACGCCGGAAGTCCTGAAGAATCTTGAATGGCTGGGTATCGACTACCTGATTCCGATCGGCGGCGACGACACACTGAGCTATGGGGTACGCCTCGATCAGGAGGGTTTCAAGGTCGTGGCCATTCCCAAGACCATGGACAACGACGTCCCGGGCACCGACTATTGCATCGGCTTCAGCACCTGCGTGACCCGAACGATCCAGATGGCGAACAGTCTGCGCACGTCTGCCGGCTCCCACGAACGCTTTCTGGTGCTGGAGGTGTTTGGCCGTTACGCCGGATTCACCGCCATGCTGCCGACGATGGCGGGTGCCGCCAACCGTTGCGTCATTCCGGAGTACAAATTCAACATCGAGCAACTGGCGGAATTGCTAGTCTCCGACCGCAACCACAATCCAAGCCGCTACTCCGTGGTGCTGGTGTCGGAGGGAGCGATGTTCGAGGGCAGCGAGATGGTCTTTTCCGACCACACAACCGATGCCTACGGGCACAAGAAGCTGGGCGGAATCGGCGACCTGGTTTCCGAGAAGCTCAAAGACTGTTCCAAGAAGTACAACAAGGGGAAGGCGATCGACGTCATCAATCAAAAACTGGGCTACCTGGTCCGCGGCGGCGATCCCGATGCCATCGATTCGATTGTTCCCATGGCTTATGGCAACCTCGCCCTCGATTTGATTCTTGGCAAAGTCTATGGGCGCCTGGTCGTGCTCAAGAACGGCCGCTACGACAACCTTCCGGTCGATGTCGTGACCGCCTCGAAAAAAACGGTCAACCTGAAGGAGCACTACAACACCGAACGCCTGCGCCCGCACTACAAGAGCTTCGAGATGAAACCACTGTTCATCATGACCAGCGAGGCCGGATAAATAGAAACGCGGCGACCGTCCGTTGTGCGCGCGAAGCCAGTGGTGGAAGAGGCGTCATCCGATGATGTCCGGACGCGGCCCCGAAAGGGGCCGCTCTTTTCCACATCCGGACGCGGGGCAAACTTCGCCTCGATCAGGCTGGTGACCGCGTCGAAAGTGGCATCCGCCAGAGCAGATCTTCCGGGCGCAGAGCGTCACCGTACCTGTGGCGCCGGGAACTCAAAAGGGACCAACGTTTTGCGCCAGCAAACGCAAAGCCCACTGGGTCTTGACATCAGTTCAATAATTGGTTAAATATTTAACTGTGAGCCGGGTCTTCAAAGCTCTTTCCGATCCCACGCGGCGCCGCGTCCTCGAACTGCTGCGCAATGGCCCCATGAGCGCCGGAGACCTGGCGGAGCACTTCAACGTCTCCAAGCCCGCGATGTCGGCGCACTTCGCCGTCCTGCGCGAGGCGGGCCTCATCGATTCGCAGAAACATGGCAAATCCGTCATCTACGAGCTGCAAATGTCGGTGCTCGAAGACGCGCTCCTGGGTTTTGCCCGGACCTTTGGCTGGACGATTCAGGAAAGCAGGGTAGCGAAGCCGAAACGCATCGTCCGCGAGGTTTTCAATTCATGATCACTCATCCGATTTCGACGCGTCCCGTCAAAGCACTGGTTTTTGGCTTCATGGGGTTTGCCGCGGCCGCGGCGACTGTAGCCGCGGCGCAGAAGATGGGCGCAATCGAGCCTGCCAGCACGAAACGTGCGCTCGGACTTCTCGTCGGAGTGATGGTTGCCATAACCGGAAACTTCCTTCCCAAGGTGCGGCCACTGAACGCGCCCGGCGTGAATCCAGGCAAGGCGGCCGCCGCGGCGGAGCGTCTTGCGGGATGGACTCTCGTTCTTGTCGGAATCGCGTACGTCGCGCTCTTCGTCCTGGCGCCGCTCGAGGAAGCAAAGCGAATCTCGTCCATCTTGGGGATTGCGGCCATAGTGCTGATCGCGGCCAACTGGGCGTGGCTCGTACGCGGCATGCTCTTTGGCGGGAAACCAGAACCTGACGAGACGGCTGCCGAACAGCGCTACGCCGCCGAGAAGCGCAAGCTGGTCGTGTCTTTGCTCTTCGCGTTCTTCTACGCATTTGCCACGGCTTGCGCCGCATTTCTGTTCCGCGACCGGCAAACGATCAACGAGATTACCTGGTGGATGTCTGTCGTCTTCTGGCTGATCTATGGCGCAATCATGGTGGCGCTCGACGCGAAGCGGTCGGTCAACTAAGGTCGCAGCTCACAGGAAGAACGGCGTCTTCGCCTTGTACAAGAGATAGGATTCGCCGAAGCGTACCTCCAGTTCTCGTTCCTCATAAATGCGCACGTACAGGATCCATGCCGGCGAGAGCCACAGGACGGTCCACAGGATCGCGTGCAGAGATTGCAGCCACACGGCAGCCACAATGCAGAACAGCAAACTGGACAGACCCATAGGATTGCGGCTGTGCCGATAGAGCCAGGTGGTGGCGAGCTTCTTGCTCAGGACGGCCGCAAACGGCAAACCGAGCCCGCTGATCGCGAGATTCAGTACCGTCAGCGTGGCGACAATAGCGAAAATCTGCAGCAGAGGCCAGCTGATGGATTGTGGGAAGGGAACGTGCGCGATCCGATGGACCTGTGTAGCCCGGAATGCGACGATTACCGCGCCCCCGAGAAAGATCATCTCCAGATAGTGGATCGGGATCGTCAGAACCTCAGCCCGCTCCGGGGTTGGGCGGCGGTTCAGGAACCATCTTGCTGAGGTCGCGAGGACGGGGACAAGAGCCACCAGGCCCCACATCAGTGCGATCTCCCAGCGGTCAGAGAATCGGTGATCGAAGACCAGCCGCAGGCAGACGACCACGACCGCCAGCCCTGCCAGTTTCAGAGTAAGAATCCATGCCGTCTTCATGCCACGGGACTAACATAGGGGCGAAAGGAAGTCAGTGACCTGGAGGACCACCGTGAACTGGACTGAGTTCCTGACGAGCGAGATTGAGACCACCTACCGCACGACGGGGAAACTCATGGACAGTGTCGATCCACGAACGCTCGGGTGGAAGCCGCAGAGTGGCAACAACTGGATGACACTCGGACAGCTCCTGAAACACATTTCCAACGCGTGTGGATCGGGATGCAAGGGATTCGTCGCCGGCGATTGGGGGTTGCCGGCGGGCAAGACGTGGGAGGACCTGTCTCCGGAGGAGAGTCTGCCGCCGGCCGAACAGCTCCCCGCAGTGGGCAGCATCGAGGAAGCGAAAAAGCTGCTCTCCGAGGACAAAGCACTTGCTCTGCAGATGATTGAAGAAGCAGGCGAGGACAGCCTGGCGCACATGGAGACCGGTACTCCGTGGGCTCCCACGACGCGACTGGTTCTCGGCCGGCAGTTGCTGCAGATGATCCAGCATCTCGATCGGCACAAGAGCCAGCTGTTCTACTACCTGAAGCTTCAAGGGAAGCCTGTCAACACGGTCGATCTCTGGGGTGTCTGACGTACTTCGCCATTTCTTGCTGAAGGGTGGTCTGATCGTCTTCGTACGCTGGGTTGAAATTCAGGCAGATTTGTTGGCTCCTGGTCAGTTTCACTGTTATTCTGACATCGGATTTATGGAACCTCATATAAAGCTGTTCAGCGTGCCACGTGTCGAGAGTCAGATATTGGACGACCCGCATCCTGTTCATCCTGTCCATCCTCGGGCCAGGATTCATCACCGCCAACGTCGATAACGACTCGGGCGGCATCTACACCTATTCCTCAGCCGGCGCGAAGTTCGGATATCACCTGTTATGGACCATGATCCCGATGGCGATCACGCTCGCCATTGCGCAGGAAATCGCGGCGCGCTCCGGAGTCGTTACCGGCAAGGGCCTGAGCGAACTGATCCGGGAAGAGTATGGCCTGCGCATCACGCTCTTGCTGATGGCGGGGTTGGTGATGTGCAATCTGGGGGACGTGATCTCTGAATTCGTCGGTGTGGCCAGCAGCCTGGAGCTGTTCGGGGTGCACAAGTTCATCAGTGTCCCGATTGCGGTCGCGCTGGTCTGGGCGTTGGTCGTCTTCAGCGACTACAAGAAGCTCGAGCGCGTGTTCGTGTTTCTGTCGTTTTTGTATATCGCGTACATCGCGACCGGAATTATGGCCAAGCCCGACTGGCTGGAGGTGGCGAAGAATGCCGTGGACGCGCCATCGTGGCACGCCTTCCGGCAGCCGGGATATTTGTACCTGGCGGTCGGCCTGATCGGGGCGACCATCGCGCCGTGGCAGCAGTTCTACCTGCAGGCGTCGATTGTGGAAAAGGAAGCAAGGCCGGAACAGATCAAATACAGCCAGATCGACGCGGTGTTCGGAGCGGTGTTCTCGATCGTTGTGGCCGCGTTCATTGTCGTCGTCTGTGCAGCTACGCTGTACGCGCACGGACAAACGGAGATCCGCGACGCGGCCGACGCGGCTCAATCGCTGCGTCCTTTGGGCGGACAATACACATTCATTCTCTTCGCCTTCGGCCTGATGAATGCGTCGCTGTTTGCGGCGGTCATTCTGCCGCTCTCGACGGCGTATACCGTGTCGCAAGCGCTTGGATTCGAATCGGGACTCAACAAGAAGTTCAAGGAAGCGCCAGTCTTCTACGGGCTCTACACCGCCCTTCTTATTCTCGGCGCGGTGATCACGATGATTCCGGGCTTCCCGCTCGTCAAGATGGCCGTGCTTTCCCAGGTGCTGAACGGAATCCTGCTGCCGTTCGTGCTCGTCTTCATGCTCCTGCTGGTGAACAAGAAGGAACTGATGGGCGAATACGTCAACAGGAAGGGTTACAACATCGTCGCCTGGGGGTTGACCGTGATGGTGATTGTTCTGACCGCGATGATGCTCATCTCGGGCTGAGGTGCGAGGCTCAGATCGACTTCACCGGGATCGCAAGGAGATCGTCTACCAACCCCACTTCCTTCTGGACGAAGGGCTCAGCATAGGTCACCCCCCCCAGCATGCCATAGAAGCGGGCCATAGCCTCGACGCGCGCACGGATCTCGGCCTGAGCAGGAAAAATTCCGCTGCCGGCCTGCTGATCGCTGAACTGCGACTTGTAGGCCATCAGAGAGGCGAATCGCGCTTCAAACTGGTCGGCAATGTCGACGACAAATGAGGGCCTCACGTCGTGGTAGAGACTGGCGTAGATGATCTTGAAAGGACGATGCGGAGCAAGGTCTGGCACCTGACCCGAACTCGCCGCTGAGCCCTGAGACCTGACACCTGACACCTGAGACCCGACGTTCAGCTTCGCCAATCCCGCCAGAAAGCAGGCCTCGTATCCCAAAACTGAAGCGGTGTAATGATCGGGGTGACGTCCTTGCCAGTAAGGAAGGATCAGCACACGCGGACGCAACTCGCGAATCACGCGTGCGACCTTCAGTCGATTCTCCCAGGTGTTTTCGACACGGCCGTCGGGAATGTCGAGAGCGTGACGCCAGGACACCTTCAGGAGGTGCGCCGCCTCCTCGGCTTCGCGCGCACGGTCCGCGGCCGTGCCGCGGGTTCCCATCTCTCCCTGGGTGAGATCGAGGATGCCGGTGCGACAGCCGCGGTCGGCCATTTTCAGCAGAGTGCCGCCGCAGGTTTGTTCCACGTCATCGCGATGAGCGGCAAGAGCAAGAATGTCGAGAGCGGCCATGAGGCGTGAGTGATTTCGTAATTTGGTAATCGGGTAATTTGGTGATTTGAACCTGCGCACCCGTCAAATTGCAACATTACCCGATTACAAAATTAGCAAATCGGCCGACACTTCAGGCCGGCGGCTTCGTTGTCCGCCGGTTGGCCATGGCAAAGGCCAGCCCGAACATGAACAGCGTGAACAGCACCAGCGTCAAGATTGAGGACGTCAAACTGAAATCGCTCTGCGCTGATGGGTACATGAGCCTCCGCAGAGCATCAACGCCGTAGGTCAACGGGTTGACATACATCACAGCGCGGATCCACCCTGAAGCGCCTGACAGCGGGAATAGGGCGCCCGATAGCAGCCAAAGCGGGATCAGGAACAGATTGATGATGGCGTGGAATGCCTGCGTCGAATCCATGGGCCATGCTATCGCAAAGCCTAGAGCGGTGAGCGCGAAGGATACCAAGAACACGGTTACCACGGTCCAGCAGAACGTCCAGGCGGTAAAGTGAATACCCACGAACGGCGCGAACACGAGGAAGATCAGTCCCTGAACAGCCGCCAGAGTGGTTCCACCGAGCACTTTCCCGAGAACGATCGCCGCACGCGGCACCGGCGCCACCAGCACAGAAAGCAAGAAGCCCTCGTTGCGGTCTTCAATGACCGACATCATCGTGAAGATGGCTGTGAAGAGAACAATCATCACCAGCGCGCCAGGATAAAAGTAGTCGAGATAGTGCTGCTGGCCTGCACCGGCACCGGAGCGAAACGAAGTGCCAAAGCCCGATCCGATCACGACCCAGAAGAGCAAAGGCGACAGAATGACGCCCGCGACGCGCGCGCGCTGGCGGTAGAAGCGCACCACCTCGCGCCACCAGAGCGTGAAAGCAGGGAGAGCGAGGCCCACGGAGGAAGCGTCGGTGCTCGGAATTGCTGCCGTTGCCATTTGGTAATTGTGTAATCGGGTAATTTGGAAATCTGAAAAACTCGGCACACTGTTGGATTGCAAAATTACCCGATTACCAAATTACAAAATCTCATTTCTTCTTCAACTTTGTTTCGACGCCAGCCACGTCTTCATTCCAGAACCGGTGCCCAGTACGGTGAATGAATACGTCTTCAAGTGTTGGCTTGCTCACGCTAATCGACTGAACCTCACCAGGAAAGGCCTCGACCACATCGGGCACGAACCGGTGCCCGTTTTCGATTTCCAGGCGCACGCGGCTATCCATGACTCCGGCCTCGATTCGAAACCGGGTGCGGATGTGATCGGCCAACGATTCTGGGTCGCGCGCTTCGAGCACAATCACGTCACCGCCAATTTCGCGGGTTAACTCCGCCGGGGTTCCCAGACCAACCAGCCTGCCTTTGCTGAGGATCGCCAGGCGGTCACAACGTTCGGCCTCTTCCATCAGGTGGGTGGTGACGATTACTGAGACGTGCTCCTGATCGCGCAGAATCCCGAGATATTGCCAGAGGTCGCGCCGGGCGCCGGGATCGAGTCCGGTGGTCGGCTCGTCGAGCAGGACAACCTCGGGATGGTGCAATAGCCCCTTCGCCAGTTCGATGCGCCGCTGCATGCCTCCGGAGAAGGTTTCCACGCGGTCGCGGGCACGGTCGAGCAATCCAACGCGAGTCAGGATCTCCTTGATCCGCGTTTTCAGAGCTGGACCACGCAGGCCATACAAGTGGCCCTGGTGCCACAGATTCTCGTAGGCAGTGAGCTTCGGATCCACACTCCGGGCCTGGAACACAACGCCAATGCGGCGACGTAATGCCGCTGCATCACGCACCGCATCGAGTCCCACAACCTGCGCTGTGCCCGACGTGGGCACCATGAGCGTGGAGAGAATCCGGAACAATGTGGTCTTGCCGCTGCCGTTGGGCCCGAGAAGGCCGAAGAGCTCCGCCGGTTGAACATCGAACGAGACCCCTGCGAGAGCCGTGCGGTCCTGATATTTGTGCACGAGATCGCGCACCGAGATCACGGCACCAGTGCGGGAGGCGGGAACTGGCGACAGCGGGCAATCGACGGCGACGGAGTGGGAAGTCACGGGCTATTTTACGACGTTGATCATCATCAGAATGAACAACAAGGGCAGATACACCACACTCGCCTGCAAGAGTTGACGTGCCCGCTGTTTTGAACGGGGCGCATTCATCGGCAATCCCAAGCGCGCCAGGCGCGAGCCAAAGTAACAAAATGCAAGCCCCATGATCACGGCTCCGGCAGCGTAGATTCTGCCCGACATCCCCAACAAGGTTGGAGCAAGGCTCACCGGGATCAATCCAAGCGAGTAGAACAGAATCCGGCGTGCAGTGGCGCGGCCATCTTCCTCAACCACGGGAAGCATGCGGATGTTGCCGGCTGCATAGTCGTTGCGGTACAACCACGCGATGGAATAGAAGTGGGGAAATTGCCAGAAAAACACAATGGCAAACATGACCAGAGCGCCAAGTTCCAGCCGGCCGCGCGCGGCAGTCCAGCCAAGTACCCCGGGCATGGCGCCAGGAATCGCGCCTACAAAAGTGCAGATGGGGTGGACTCGCTTCAGGGGGGTGTACGCCGCCAGGTATACAAACGCAGTGGCCAGCGTGAGCAGACCGGTAAGCGCGTTCGTCGTAAATGCGAGATAGAAGGCCCCGCCGACGGTCAGCAGAATACCCACGATCGTTCCATGCATCAGGCTCATCCGTCCTGAAGGCAACGGGCGGTTCGCCGTGCGCCGCATGCGGGCGTCGACTTCGTATTCCATCACTTCATTCAAGGCCGCCGTTCCGCCCGAGACGAGCCCGATTCCAAGGAGGGCGTTCAATAGCATCCAGGAAAAGGAAGAGGCGCCACTTTTCATGGCGCCGAAGTGAAAGCCGCACCAGGCAGTCATGACGATCAGCGTCGTCACCCGCATTTTGGTGAGCTCGGAGTAATCGCGCAGAAGAGCCCGGATACGGCCAGAGATTGTGGCTTGCTGGAGTTGGATCATGCGGCCACCGGCCTCCGCGCGCGTCCTGGAACCCGTTCGGCAAACGATACGGGAACATGGCGCCAGACCTGGATTGCCAGAATAACTGTCGCAGCAAGAAGCAATGCCCCGGTTGCGACGTGCACGACGGTGGAGATCACCATTGGCAGTTCGGGTTGCGCGGCATCGCGTCCCCACATAACGCGTGTGATGAATGCCAGGAAACCGAGGCACAACTGCGCCACCATCAGGCTCAGCATGAACACGGCAGGCCGCTTGACTGCGTCAACGTGAGGATAGACGGAGATCGCACGGATCGCCGTCCACGAGAGAACAATGGCAACGACTCCCGCGTGCACGACGTGCGGCCACCAGCTCAAGCCGTGATGGCGGAACATCGCGCCGAGAATCAGCTGCACGTAAAGAACAAAGATCGACAGCAACGTCAACGTGAACAGGGAGGGCCGGCGCACGTCGACTTCGACACGCGGCACCTCTTCGACCCAACGGCGTCCCGTGAAGACCGAGATAGCGACCGCGATGCAGAAAAATGTCTGCGCCAGTGCCGCGTGCGCGCTCGAAACCGCCGGCGGCAGAAAGAACAGAACCGTAATTCCACCGAGAACGCCCTGGGCGACGACAGTTGCAAGAGCACCGACTCCCAACCAGCGCATCCAGCGGCGCTTTTCAGCACGCCAGGTCCAGACGGCGAGCACAATGGTCAGCAAGCCGACAAACTCAGCCACCATGCGGTGTCCGTGCTCGTAGAAAATGCCGCCCACCATGCGCGGCACCTTGTAGATCGATCCGAAGCTTGTGGGCCAGTCGGGGACGGAGAGTCCGGCGTCATTGCTGGTCACGAGCGCTCCGGCCACGATCAGCACGAGCGTCACACAGGAAGTAAAGATGGCAAAGCGGTGCAATCCTCGATGATATGGAACAGCCAGCGATTTCAGGTCGGTCCCCACGGCAAATCCGGTGCAGCACGCCAGCGGGCGACGTGCCGATGAAGTGGCAAACACAGCATTCTAACAGATGCGTATTCCGAGGACGCGCGCTACGCGTCTCATTGTCGCTATGGATGCGGTATCCCGCTCATCTCGCGACGGGCTATTGCGCCATCGCGGCGATAACCGCATCGGCAAATTCCGAGGTCCCCGCCGAGCCACCCACATCGCGAGTGAGCTTGCTGCGGTCGCGATAGACCCGGTCAAGGGCGGCGCGGATCTTCTGGGCTGCTTCCTGCTCTCCCAGATGCCGCAACATCAGGAGTCCAGAGCGCAGGACTGCTGTCGGATTCGCAATGTTCTTCCCGGCGATGTCCGGCGCGGAGCCGTGCACGGCTTCAAAGATTGCGCATTCGTGGCCGAAATTTGCGCCGGGTACAAGCCCCAGGCCGCCCACCAGACCGGCGGCGAGGTCGGAAACGATATCGCCGTAGAGATTCTCCAGCAACAGAATGTCGTACTGATAGGGATTCATCACCAGTTGCATGCAGGTGTTGTCGACGATGTGCTCGCCGTAAGTGATCTCTGGGTAATCTTTCGAAACGTTGCGCGAGCAACGCAGGAACAGCCCATCCGACATCTTCATGATGTTGGCTTTATGGATGGAATGGATCTTCTTGCGTCCGTTTTTGCGCGCGTAGTCGAAGGCAAAACGCGAGATGCGCGTCGACGCCTTCTCCGTGATGATTTTGAGGCTCTCGACCACGCCGGGCACGACCTCGTGCTCGATTCCCGAGTACAAGCCCTCGGTATTCTCGCGGAAGATGATCAGGTCGACGTCGGGATAGCGCGTGGGGATGTGGGGCAGATTTCGGATCGGCCGGAAGTTGGCAAACAACTCGAAGCGTTTACGCAGTTCGACGTTAATGCTGGAGAACCCTCCGCCGATGGGTGTTGTGACGGGTCCCTTCAGGCCGACGCGGGTGCGCTCGATCGACTCGGTGAGTTCCTTGGGAATGTACTCTTTGTACTTTGCGTACGCCTCGGCGCCGGCGGCGAACGTTTCCCACTCGAATTTGACACCAGTGGCTTCAAGAATGCGAATTGTGGCTTGCATGACCTCGGGGCCGATGCCGTCGCCGGGAATGAGCGTGATTTTATGAGATGGAGTCATTGAGAGATTGAATCATTGAGACATTGAATCATTGAGTCCCGCCGTGTTTGGAAGTGCGTAGTGAAGCCCCGAATATCGCGACTAGTTCGTTTGCTTCTTTCAGCAGATCCTGCGTTCGTTGCGCGCGAAATAATCCCTGGCTCGGTCAAGAGTTCCAACCAGAATACCGTTTCATCAGCCTCTTCAATGACTACTCCCATCCTGGCTATGAACTCCGCTTTAGACCGAGCACGACATACCGCACCGTAGGTCGCTTCAACCGAAGTTCCTCATCGCAGAATCTGTGCCGAGAGTTTGAGCATCGGGACTGCGAGGTAATGAACGAAAGAGATTCACGATCCGAATCGCGAAGGCCTTGGTACGTTGTTTCAGCTCCGTAGCCTTGTCCAAAGAATTCATGGTCACTACAGATTGTCAATGTCGCAATGATTCAATGACTCACTGTTGCAATGATTCAATTCTTCTTCGCTTTCGGCTCCGCCGTGTCCTTCGTCTTCAGCAAGTCTTTCAGCTCAGTCATGAATTCCTGAACGTCTTTGAAATCCAGATACACCGAGGCGAAGCGAACGTAAGCGACCTTGTCGTATCGGCGCAGGCGGCTCATGATCAGCTCGCCGAGTTCGCTGGTCTTGCGCTCGCGCTCCGGCGACTCGATAACAAAAGCTTCGGCTTCGTTGACGATCTGCTCCAGTTTGCTGATGGGCACGGGCCTCTTTTCGCAAGCGCGCATCAGCCCATTGAGGACTTTCTGGCGGTCAAAGCGTTCGCGGCGGCCGTCTTTCTTCACCACCATGTAGGGAATTTCGTCGATGCGCTCGTAGGTGGTGAAACGCTTTTCGCACTTCAGACACTCGCGACGGCGGCGAATCGAGTCAGCCTCTTTGCTTTCGCGCGAATCGACGACCTTATCGTTTTCAAATCCGCAGAAGGGACACTTCATATGGCGCTACGTTCTGCTCAAAAGTACCAGTAATTGTAGCAGGGGCGGGATTCAGCTCTTCAGGATGCGGGGGAGACGGCTTCGCTTTCGTCAGCCTCCGCTGTTTCTTCGGACAGCTTTCGTAACGACAGCCGTTCGCGGTGGGCGAGGAGAAGGCCGACCGGCACGATAGCGACGAACGTCACAAGCCAGAGCATGATGCCGCAGCTGGCGGCTAGTTCCTTAGGAACGTCGAAGACGCGCTGCAGAGTCGCAATGGTGGCAAGTTGCGAACCGCCCCCGATACCAGGAAGCTGGACCAAGGAGCCGATCATGCTCGCACCCATGAGAACCAGAACCTGGGAGCGCTGGATTTCGAGCGAGTCCACCATATACGAGTGAGCCACGTCCTGATAGGCAATGATGATCATGAACCACATGGCCAGCGAGAGGACAGTCACAGCAAAGAGGGACAAGGGACCATGAATCGTGTTGAGGCCATCGCGAAACTCACGCACACGCAGGGCGATCTTCTGACCGAGATGCGCAGGCAGGTGCGAGAACCGTTGTTCCACCCACTTGGCGATGCCTTCCCCCTTGGCGTGAACGGCCATGGCGCCCAAGACCATACCGACTACCAAAGCAGCCAGGAAGACGCCGCCCTTTTGAAAGGCGTGGTACAAGGGCAGTTCACGCGGGCCTTCGGCGAGAAAGATGGCGCACACCAGCAACACCGTGAATGCTCCAATGTCGAAGATCCGCTCTATGGCCCACACGGCAAGCTGTGAGGAGAAGGGTAAGTCCTGGCGGCGAGCGATCAGGTAAGGACGGATCAGCTCTCCGGGACGCCCGAGCAGCGCCAGCCCAGTAAACCCAATCATGGTCGGCGCGATCAGACTGACGGCCGACGCTTTCGGTCGCACGGGCCGGAGAAAGATCTTCCATCGGATGGCTCGAACCACATAAGCCAGGTAGATCAAAGCGACGCCGTGAGCAATGTGAAACCAGTTTTGCGGCCGAGTTTCGCGAAAACGCGCCCAATCGAAGTTCTGCCAGGTCCGGAACTGCATGTACACGAGGATGGCCAGCACCACGAACACTACGGCGTACACGACATACTTTTTCTTCATAGGCGCTGGGGTTCAAAGGCGGGGCGACGACAGGCACGGCCCCACACGAAGGTAAATGACGAAGCCAAAGGGGTCAATGTGTACCGGAGGCGTATAAGAGCGGATTTGGAAGCGCTGAGGCTGAGCTTTTGAGGCGACAGCGCCCTACTGTCTCTCGTTTGGCTGGTTTCCGGCAACCGCTCTCGAGGTCGCAGATTTCAAATTAGTTTTGGCGGGACGGCGTGCCTTAGACTGCGCCGCAGCTTGTTTCTCTTGGGCGATCTTCTTCCGGTTGTACTCGCGCACGACTCTGGATACGTAGGCTCGCGTCTCGCGATACGGCGGCACGCCACGATACTGTTCCACGCGCAGCGGCCCGGCGTTGTAGGCGGCCAGGGCTTTCAGCAAGTCAAAGTTGTAACGTTCCAGGAGTTGGCGCAGGTAACGCGTCCCGCCGCTGACGTTTGCCTGGGGGTCGAACGGGTCGGCTACGCCAAGACGCACAGCCGTGCCCGGCATGAGCTGCATCAGGCCCTGCGCGCCCTTGCGCGACACGGCATTCGGATGGGCTGAGCTTTCTGCGTGGATGACGCTCCGGATCAAGTCCGGGTCGAGGTGGTACGCGGAGCTGGCGGAATCCACGACCTGTGTCAGGTCGACGGGCGATCGCGATTTTGCAGAGGCGGTATCGGGAGGCGATGGGGAAAGGTCCTTTTCAAATCCAAGAATCTGCATGGTCGGAACATCGATGTAGCTGGTGTCGCTGGTCTCAAGAAACAGGCGAGTGATATCGCCCAGCACCTGGCGATGATCGTGCCGGATGGAGAAGCCATTGCGGAGTTGGGCTAGGTCAGCCGCCGACACACGGGCAGGAACGAGCAGGATCGCGATCGCAACGAGCAGCGCCTTCCGCCCACGCATGTTCCGGCCTCTCATAGACACTCTCGGATCTCAGACTCAGATTGCAGGAAGCGCCGCGCCGTGCAATACGTGCGCAATCGCCGCCGCCACACCACTCTCGGTGTTGGAACGAGTCATGGTCCAGCCGCGCCCGAGTAATTCTTCGGATGCATTTCCCATGATAAAAGGCCGTCCGGCGAAGGCAAGCATTTCGATGTCGTTGTAGTTATCACCAACGGCCATGACCTGTTCGCGCGAGATTCCGCGGTATTTGGTCCAGCGCTCGAGCGCATGTCCCTTGGAACAGCTGGTGTTGAGGATGTCGACGATCGAGAGATCGCGTCCCGGATACTCGGTCCGCAGGACCGTGATCGGCAACCCGCATTTTTCCAGTACGCGCAGCGCCTGCTGCATAAGCGCGACCGGGCCGCAGAACATGGCCTGAACGGGGTCGGTGGTGAGCGAGTTTTCGATCGGAATCACGAAGTCGATGTACTCCATGTTCTTTTCGAGCCAGCGCTGGATGCTGCCTTCGAGATGCTCAAGGGTTTCGAGCACAATCGCCCCGCGTCCTGGGACGTCATACGTGAGAACGGTCTGGCCGCGGAATTCTTGCATCACGCCGCAGAGGTTGCGGCAGGTTTCTCTGGGAAGCATGTCGCGGTGGAAAGTCTCGCCCGCAAGCGAACGCGTCACGGCGCCGTTGGAGCAAATGAGCCAGAGATCGAAGCCAAGCTGTTGCGCGATGGGCAGCGCGAATGTGTGGCGGCGTCCCGTGACCAGGATGACCTCGATGCCTTGGGTGTGGGCCTGACGGAGCGCATTCAGGTCGGCTGGCGAGATCTGAAATTGTGGGTTGAGCAGCGTGCCGTCGATATCAACAGCAATCAGACGGATGGAATCGGCAGGCACACTCGATTTTAGCATCGGGCGAGCCGGTCCGAGCCGCCCTCGGACCGCTCGCTTGAGTTGGGGGGAGCTAACCCCACTGAGGTTTACGGAAATCGTTCAGGTTGACGATCTCCTTACGGCACCACCAGTGCGGTGGTCGTTCCGAATGGGCCCGGCGACTGGAAATCGATGGCACAGTTCGCACCGCCGGAGCCGCCAATCAGATTGCAGCCGGCACCATCGCGCACACTGAATTCTGCGTTGTAGGTGCCGGACGCAATGGGCCCCACCACGACTTTGAAAGATCCGTTGCCATGCATGTCGGTAGTGACCACGCCCATTTCCACGGATGCGAGCGACGCGGTTACACCTTGCCGGGTCAGCGTACCGCAGGCGCCGGTCGCCGGGCTGGTTGGGAACTGGCCGAAAGTGCCTGGCGACGTTGTGCAGACGATGTGAATGCCGACTTGATAGAGCTTGTTCGGCGTGGCGCCCGACAAGGTGAAAGTCACAGTCATCTTGCGGGCTGTTGAGATCGTCCACTTGACGCTGCTTTTGGAAAGATTCAGTGGTTCCGCGAGGTGATCCCAGCCTGCGACCCATTTTTGTGTAGTTGTTGCGACGATGTCCGTCTGCGCGAACGAGGAGCTGACGAAGAGAAACAACCCAACCGCGAGCACCAGAGCCTTGTGCACAATGTCCTCCATGGATTTGTGGCCGTGGCGGGGAACGACCCGGCGAAAGTCCGAAGACTATAGCACATATCGATTCCAGGAACGATATGCGACAATCATCCAGATTGGAGACCCGGCATGAGACTTCACCTCCTCTTTCTCTTGCTGCTGGCGCTGCTTCCGGCGTCGTTACCTGCCCAGACCGCCGACAGCGCAGGCAAGCCCTTCGTGGTGGAGTACTACTACAAGGCGAAGTGGGGCTATGCAGATGAGTTCCTGCAACTGTTCAAGAAGAACCACTATCCGCTCTTGAAGAAACAAGTTGAGATGGGCCGGATGCTCAAGGTGTGGATGGACAAGCCTCGCTATCACACGACCGAGGATGGCCGCTGGGACTTCCGCGTAACCATCGTTTTCAAGAACTCGACCATCGCGAACGAGCCATTTGATGAGGATTCATTGAAGAAGCAGCTCTGGCCGGATCAGGCTACGTATCAGAAGGAAGAGCAGCGGCGATTCGAGATTCTGCTCTCACATTGGGACTTGCCGATTCAGACGGTGGATCTGGACGGGAAGTGATCCGGCGATCTGTTACGCGAACATAATCACTGCAATTTTGCCTGCAATTGGTGTCTAATCATCACGGCTGTGGCCGCTCGCGGCTGTCCGGACGAGAACGCTGTGGCGGCGAGGAGGTTCTATGCGCAGCCCAGCTCTCAGAACCCATCGTTGGGACAACCGGAATCCCTATTTCAGCTTTCACCCGCTGCATTCGTTGTTCTCGCTGGTTGCCGCCATGATCCTGCTGGGGATCGTGATGTGGTTTGCGCTATCGATGGCTCGATAACGAGGGATGCTGGCCACGGCATCGTTGCGGTGGAGGCATCACGCCGTTGAAGTGTACGGCGATGCAACTCAATTCAGATTTCACACCATACGATCCTCGTTCGTTTGCATGCCGCCGCTAAATGCGAGAACATAACTGTTTGCCTACATCTCTCTGAAGTCATAAGGATTGATCCCAAATGCCAACTCCCCGCAAGAAGGACAGCAAGCCGGCGCGCGTGGAAGTGAAGACGCCCCGGTCACAGAACGCTACGATTCAGCCCGCCAAGGGCAAACTCGGTGTCATGATCCCCGGTATGGGCGCCGTCGCGACAACGTTTGTCGCAGGCGTCGAAGCGGTGCGGAAGGGAATTGCCACTCCCATCGGTTCGCTCACGCAGATGGGCACGATTCGTCTCGGCAAGCGCACGGAAGGCCGTTCGCCAAAGATTAAGGAATTCGTGCCGCTGGCCGGACTTGATGATCTGGTCTTTGCCGGGTGGGACATCTTCGAAGATGACATGCACACCGCCGCCTCTAAGGCCGGAGTGCTCGAGCGTGATCTTCTCGACAAGGTGAAAGGTCGTCTGAGCTCGATCACGCCGATGAAGGCCGTCTTCGATCACAACTACGTGAAGAAGATCGATGGGCCGAACGTCAAGAAGGGCAAGAACAAGATGGAACTGGCCGAGCAACTGCGCCAGGACATCCGTGATTTCAAGAAATCGAGCGGCGCGTCGCGGTTGATTACAATCTGGTGCGCTTCGACTGAAACATTCATCGAACCGACCGCCGCTCATCAGAGCGTGAAAGCACTCGAGAAGGCAATGAAGGAGAACGATGAAACCGTTGCGCCTTCGATGGTGTACGCCTATGCGTCGCTGATGGAGGACGTGCCTTTCGCTAACGGCGCTCCAAACCTTACGGTGGACATCCCCGCCATGCACGAACTGGCGCACGAACGCGAACTGCCGATCTGCGGCAAAGACTTCAAGACCGGGCAGACGCTGATGAAGTCGGTGCTGGCGCCTGCATTCAAGGCGCGCCTGCTCGGACTGAGCGGATGGTATTCGACCAACATCCTAGGCAACCGCGACGGCGAAGTGCTCGACGATCCCGGCTCATTCAAGACGAAAGAAGAGTCGAAGCTTGGACTGTTGGAACACATCCTACAGCCGCAGCTTTACCCCGAACTCTACGGCCACATTTTCCACAAGGTTCGCATTAACTATTATCCGCCACGCGGTGATAATAAAGAGGGTTGGGACAACATCGATATCTTCGGCTGGCTCGGGTATCCGATGCAGATCAAGGTCGATTTCCTGTGCCGTGACTCGATTCTTGCGGCGCCGATCGTCCTCGACCTCGTGCTCTTCCTGGACTTGGCGCAACGTACGCCAGAGTTGCGGCGGTTGGGGATTCAGGAGTGGCTAAGCTTTTATTTT
>Ga0335082_10000689_pt1 | contig 35085 bp, 30 predicted proteins | sample Lox_Sample_41_FD_206718 | JGI IMG/M metagenome (GOLD analysis project Ga0335082, IMG submission 206718) | Soil microbial communities from Loxahatchee National Wildlife Refuge, Florida, United States - Lox_Sample_4.1 | ecosystem: Environmental > Terrestrial > Soil > Wetlands | place: USA... | reverse complement strand
GAGATGGCGGGCGCGGTGGTCTACTTCGCGAGCCCCGCTTCTTCGTTCGTGACGGGGCAGACACTGATCCTCGACGGTGGCAGAAGGCTCTAGCTCGAGTTGCGCGAGCCGGGACTGCCTTCCTGGACTTCGCTCGCAAGCCCGTGCGATCTTCGCTCGGCTTCGCCTCGCTGCGCGCCGGACCGCTTGCGCTCGCTGCGCGCGGTTTCGCCGCTTGCGAGCTCGGCCAGCCGGCGCTGCAGATCGATCCGCTCGGGCGCGAGCTCGAGCGCGCGCTCGAGCGCCTCGCGCGCGTGGACGGGATCGCCGAGCTGCACGTAGATCTGCGACTTGCGGCTCCAGGCGGCAACGTTCGCGGGATCGAGCCCGAGCGCCGCGTCGTAGGCGCGGAGCGCCTCGTGCCACTCGCGGCTGCGCTGGTGCACCACGCCGAGCGCGAGCCAGGCGTGCTCGCTGCGCTGGAGCGCGAGGCTGCGCTCGAGGTCGCGGCGCGCGAGCTCGAGGTGGTTCTCGCGCAGCTCGTGCATCGCGAGGTTGTAGCGGAGGCTCGGCTCGTCGCGGCCGACCCAGCGCAGGCGCTCGGCCGCGACGCGCAGCCGCGCGAAGTCGGGCGGGTTGCTCGCGCGGCGGACGCCGTACTCGCCCTCGATCGCGCCGACCACCGTGGTGACGACGTACGCGACGCCGGCCACGCCCACGAGCGCGCCCAGCGGCCCGAGTCCGCGGCGCGCCGGAGCGAGCTCGACGTTCGCGGCGCGCGGCCGCAGCAGGATGCGCGCGATGCGGCCGTCGCGCAGCTTCCAGATCGCGCCGTCGAGCACGAAGTGGTGGACGTTTACCGTGGCGGCGGCGAGCAGCGCGTGCCCCGCATCGAAGGCGCGCACGCCGAGGAGATCCGGGCCGAAGAGCAAGGTCGGGACGCCCCATACGGCGCTGCCGGCGATCAGACACTTCAGCAGGTAGGTCGGAGAGCGCGGCGCGGCGCCGGTGCGGCGCGCGAAATAGGTCGTGACCCAGAGGTACTGCACCGCGTGGGCGATCGCGACCCAGAGGAAGCTGTACTCGAGGCGCGTTGCGTCGAAGGGCGCATAGTGATCGAGCCAGCCGGTCGCGCGCGAGATCACGGGCAGCGAGAACCAGAGCGCCTGGAGCGCGATCACGCAGAGCGCGGGCGCGAGGTCGCGCCACGGAGCCGCGCGCCGGAGCGCCGACACCACGGCGAGGAGCGAGACCGCGTAGCCCGCCATCGCACCGAGTGCGAGCCAGGCGGCGACCGGCGCGGGGATGCCGAGCCGCAGGAAGCGGTAGCTCACACCGGAGAGCGACCCCGGCGCGTAGGCCGCGCTCGCGCCCTCCGAGTGGGCCGCCACGAAGACCAGCGCGAAGGAGAGGACGAAGCTCGCGTAGAGCCAACGCTTGGTCGTCCGCTCGATCGCGACGCCGCGGCGCCCGAGGAGCAGCAGTGCGAGGCCGTAGTTCTGGCCGCTGTAGTGCCACGGGTTCCAGGTGAGGTACAAGGTGACGAGGGCGCTGCCGATCGTCTCGTCGCGCACGCCGGCCAGGAACCAGAGCGCGATCGGCAAGGTCGACCACACGGCGAAGAAGCGGTAGGCGCTGCGGTCCTCGGCCCGCTCGTAGACGCGCAGCAGGGTCGCCCCGTAGTGCGGGACCGAGAGCGCCAGGATCGGGAGCGCGACCAGGCCGATGGGGAGCTGCGCCTCGATCCAGTCCGGCGCCGCCCCGAGCGCCAGGAAGACGAGCAGATAGGCGCCCCCGCACCCGAGCAGCAGATCCGGCAGGGGCCCGAAGAGCCAGGGATTGCGAGCCGCGGCACCGGCCAGCATGCGCGCATTCTACGCGCGGGCGGGGCTGCGAGGTGCACGGCCTTCTGTATGTTGCGAGTTAGGGGGCGCTCCTGCGTCTCGGGGGGGGGTGACATGGCGCGCGAGATCCTGGACCTCGTCAAGGAAAGGGGAGGTGAGCGCTTCGCGCTCCACGAACGCTTCCTCAACGCGCAGCTCGTGCGCGTGCTCCAGACCATCGGCTTCGACCGCCGCTACGTGCGCGCGCGCGGCGCCTACCTCTACGACGAGCAGGGCGAGGCCTTCCTCGACCTGCTCTCCGGCTTCGGCGTGTTCGCGGTCGGCCGGAACCACCCTCGCATCGTCGCGGCGCTGCGCTCCGTGCTCGAGGGCGAGCTGCCGAGCATGGTGCAGATGGACGTCGAGGTGCTGGCCGGGATCCTGGCGGAGCGCCTGGTCGCGACCGCCCCGCAGCTCGAGAAGGTCGTCTTCGTCAATTCCGGCGCGGAGACGGTCGAGACGGCGATCAAGTTCGCTCGCTATGCGACGCGCCGCTCCGCGATCCTCTACTGCGAGCATGCCTTCCACGGCGTGACGCAGGGCGCACTCTCGCTGAACGGCGACGAGATCTTCCGCGAGGGCTTCGGCCCGCTGCTGCCCGACACGCACCGCATCCCGTGGAACGACCTCGACGCGCTCGAGCGCGCGCTCGCGGCGCGGCCGGTCGCGGCCTTCGTGGTCGAGCCGATCCAGGGCCACGGCGTCAACGTCCCGGGCGACGACTACCTAGGGGAGGCCGCGCGCCTGTGCCGCGCGCACGGCGCGCTCTTCGTCGCGGACGAGGTGCAGACGGGCCTCGGCCGCACCGGACGGATGTGGGCGGTCGAGCACTGGGGCGTCGAGCCCGACATGCTGCTGTGTGCGAAGGCGCTCTCCGGCGGCTTCGTTCCAGTCGGCGCGGTGCTGATGCGCCGACGCGTCTTCGAGTCGGTCTACTCGAACATGGTGCGCGCGCCGATCCACGGCTCGACCTTCTCGAAGAACTCGCTCGCAATGGCGGCCGGCATCGCCACGCTCGACGTGATGGCGGAGGAAGGGGTGGTCGAGAACGCCGCCAAGGTCGGCGAGGGCATCCTCTCGGACCTGCGCGCGATCGGCGAACGCCACGATTGCGTGAAGGAGGTGCGCGGCAAGGGGATGATGCAGGCGATCGAGTTCGCCCCGCCGGACCGCCTGACGCACAAGGCGGCCTGGAAGATCCTCGACGCCGCGCAGAAGGGACTCTTCGCGCAGCTCGTCGTGGTGCCCCTCTTCCAGAAGCACCGCATCCTGTCGCAGACCTCGGGCCACGATCAGGCCGTGATCAAGTTCCTGCCGCCGCTGGTCATCGGCGACGCCGAGCGGCAGGTGATCGCGCGCGCCGTCGACGACGTGCTCGGCGACACCGAGCAGATCGGCGGCGCGATCTGGAGCTTCGGCAAGACGCTCGCGCGAGCGGCGCTGCGCACGAAGGCGGGCGGCTAGGATCGCGCCCTCCGCGAGGTCCCGTGCGAATTCCGAGGTGCGTCTGCGCGCTCGCCTGCCTGGCGCTCTTCGGCGCGCCCGCGGCCGGCGCAGATGCCCCCAAGCGCACCGTGCTGCTCGTCCTCTACGACGGCTTCCTGCCGTCGCTACTCGACGCGAACGAGACGCCAGCCTTCCATCGCATCGAGCGCGAGGGCAGCTTCACGCGACAGCTCGAGCCGGTCTTCCCGACCATCTCGCTCACCAACCAGACCAGCATCTCGACCGGCTGCTGGCCCGAGCACCACGGGATCATCAGCAACGAGTTCCTCGACCCCGAGCTCGGCCGCTACGACCACGACCTCGACGCCGACTGGCTGACCGGCTGCGAGCACCTGCACGTCGCGGCGAGGCGCCAGGGCCTGCGCTCCGCCGCGCTCTGGTTCCCCGGCTCGCACTCGAAGCGGAGCGGCGCGCAGGCGAGCCTGGTCTCGCCGGACGTGAAGCACGAGGAGCGCCCGACCGACCCGGAGCGCATGGCCGAGCTGCTGCGCCTGCTGGCGCTTCCCGCCGCGGAGCGGCCGAGCTACGTCGCGATCTACCTGAACGGCCCCGACACGCCGGAGCACTTCCACGGGATCGACTCTCCCGAGACCGCCGCCGCGGTGGCGCAGAGCGACGCGCTGCTCGGCCAGCTGATGGCGGCGATCGAGGGGAGCCCCGACCGCGAGCGCATCGCGCTCTTCGTGACGACCGACCACGGCATGCGCACGGTCGACACCATCGTGAACATCCAGCGGATCCTGCGACGGCAGGGCATCGCCGCGACGCCCGTTTCGAGCGGCACCACGTCGTTCATCTACCTCGACCGCGACGACGCGGAGGAGGCCGCGCGCGCCGCCGAGGCGCTCTCGCGCTACGCCGAGTTCGAGGTGCTGCGGCGCGGCGCCTTCCCGGACTATGTGCACCTCGGCAGCGGCCCGCGCGTGCCGGCGCTGATCGTGTCCGCGAAGCCTCCGTACTTCATCGAGGACATCACGCGCTGGCCGTCGTGGCTCCAGTGGGTCGGCGACTACGGCCCCGACTTCCTCTACGCGGGCTTCAACCTGAAGGCGACCCACGGCTACCCGCCCGACACCGACGGGATGCGGGGCATCCTCTACGCGTGGGGCAGCGGCGTCGCGCGCGGCCGCGATCTCGGACCCGTCCGCGCGATCGACATCCATCCGACGATCGCGCGCCTGCTCGGCATCCAGCCGGGCCAGCCGGTGGACGGTGTCGCGATCGAACCGCTCTTCGCAAAGTAGAGCACGTGCCGCAAGGAGGCCGACGCAAGTCGGCCGGCGCGCAGCGAGGCAAGCCGTTCGGCGCGCAGCGAGGCGTAGCCGAGCGGAGATCGCAAAGGCTTGCCGAGCGAAGGCCGGCAGCCCGAACGCGAGCGATCAGCGAGCGCGGAGGTCCGGCAAAAAACTGGCGTGGCGGCGGACGAACTCCGCTGCGCGCAGCAGCGCCGCGTGGCCCTCGGGAACCAGGTCGGACAGCCCGTGGAAGCCGTGGATCATCTCGGGGTTCACCTCGAGCGTCACGGCGACGCCGTCGCGCCCGGCGTGCGCGGCGAGCCGCGTGGAGTCGTCGCGCGTGGTGTCGATCTCGCCGACCGAGAGGAACATCGGCGGCAGCCCGGAGAGATCGGCGTGGATCGGCGAGGCCAGCGGATCGCGGATGTCGCCCTCGCCCACGTAGTCGCGCCCGCGCCGCCGGATCCATTCGGCCTCGACGTAGGGATCGACGCCGCGCAGGTGTCGAGACGACTCTCCCGTCTGCTCGAGGTCGAACCAGGGGGTCAGCCCCACGAAGGCGGCGGGCAGCGGCTCGCTCGCGTCGCGCAGGCGACACAGGAGCGCGACACCGATACCGCCGCCGCACGAATCGCCAACGACCGCGATGCGGCCCGGCGAGACTCCCTCCGCGAGCAGCGCGCGGTAGACGGCGACCGAATCGTCGAGCTGCGCGGGGAAGCGGTGCTCGGGCGCCCAGCGATAGGCGAAGATCACGACGCGCGCGCGGAAGGCCCGCGAGAGCCGGGCCGCGTACGGCACGTAGTGCTCGAGGCCGGTCGAGACGAACGCGCCGCCGTGCACGTGGAGCAGCACCAGCTCGCTACCCGCCGATTCCGGCGTCTCGACGGAGGCCGACGGCACGGAGCCTCGCGTCGCGTAGGCGACGCGCACGTCGGCGGGGAACTGTGTCGGATGGACCGCGTGCATCTTCTCGCGCACGAGCGCGGGCGGGTCGCTCGCCACCGCCAGACCGGGCTTCAGGACCTTGCGAAGCTGCTCGAACTGACGGCTCGCCATCGATTCCTCCAGACGAGGCCGCAGCATACTCGATGGCGCGCGGCGCTCCGGTAGAATGCGCGCCCTCATGACGACAGAGCAGCCCGTGCTCCAGAGCCTCGACGAGCACGGCGTGCTGCTCGTCACCTGGAACCGACCGCACAAGAAAAACGCCTTCGACGACGCGCAGTGGGACGCCGCCGCGCAGGCGCTGCGCGACGCGCGCCAGGACCCGCGCGTCGCCGTGGTCGTCGTGACCGGCGCCGGCGACGCCTTCTCGGCCGGCGTCGACCTCTCGTCGTTCACGAAGCCGTCCGGCCCGCGAGCCGACGGACACGCGTCGGCGTACCACGCCTTCATGGAGGTGCTCGTCGACTTCGACAAGCCGCTCGTCGCGGCGGCCCGGGGCGTGGGCATCGGCATCGGCTGCACCCTGCTCTTCCACTGCGACGTCGTCTATGTCGGCGAGAGCGTGCGCCTGCGGCTTCCCTTCGTGTCGCTCGGCCTCGTGCCCGAGGGCGCGAGCAGCGCGATGCTCGAGGCGGTCGTGGGCTCACGCGTGGCGGCCGAGCTCTTCTTCGCCGCGGAGTGGATCGACGCGAAGCGCGCGGTCGAGACCGGCATCGCGACGCGCGCCTTCCCCGACGCCGAGCTCCGCGATGCGGCGCTCGCGCGCGCGCGGGAGATCGCGCGCTGGCCCGTCGGAGCACTCCAGGCGACCAAGCGCACCTTGCTCGCGGCGCGGCGCACGCGCGTCGAGCAGGCGCTGCGCGCCGAGGACGAGGGCATGCGCCAGCAGGCCGGCTCGCCGGAGAACCTCGAGGCAGTGCGCGCCTTTCTGGAGAAGCGTCCGCCGGACTTCCGGAAGCTGCGGCCCTGAGCGCGGCGCCCGCTAGAGGCTGCGGGTCATGCGGAACCACACGAGGTCCTGGCGCGGGCGCCCCCAGCTCCACAGATCCTTGTCGCCGTGGTGGTGCGCCATCTCGTTGACGAAGCCGTCCGAGCGCCAGCAGAGCGCCTCGGGCATGTCCTTCGCGTCCGAGACCTCGATCACGTAGCGGTCCGCGCGATCCGGGTCGGGCTTCGGCAGCCAGCGAGAGAAGTTCAGGATGCTCCCGCTCAAGGTGGTCAGCAGCCGCAGGTCGCGGCCAAAGGCCTCGAAGCGCTCGCGCGAGTCGGTCACCTTCGAGACGCCCGCCCTCTGCAGGTATTCGAGCTGGGCGTAGAGACCGGCTTCGAGCAGGCGCCGCGCGGTCTCGCGCCCTTTCTCTCGCAGGAACTCGTTGTCGCCTCCGCCCTCCACGTCGCGCAGGAGCCCGGACAGCCGCGAATCGATGCGGATGTCGTACCAATGCGAGACGAAGATCTCGCCTTCGAGCAGGGACAGGTCCTCGGCGCGGAGCCGGCGCTCCGCCTCGGCGCGAGTCACATCGCCGCGGTCGATCAGCTTGCGCACGTTCTCGACCACGGACGCGAAGACCGAGCCCTTGATGGAGGGGGATCGCGCCCATCGCCATGCGGCCCCCCCGCGGATGCATCGGCCGGCCGGACCGCGCCCTTGACGCCGATCCGGGGCAACCGGCTCGACTCGCGGCGACGCTAGTCCTCGTCGCGTGGCTCGATCCAGCCCTGCTTGCTGAACCAGGCGACGAGCCCGAGCGCGAGCGCGATCATGATGCCCCACACGACGGGGTAGCCCCAGCGCCAGTGCAGCTCGGGCATGAACTCGAAGTTCATCCCGTAGATCCCGACCACGAAGGTCAGCGGGATGAAGATCGTCGCGACCACCGTCAAGGTGCGCATGGCCTGGTTCATGCGGTGGCTCGCGGTGGAGAGGTAGAGCTCCATCAGGCTGTTGGCCATCTCGCGCTGCGTCTCGATCGCGTCCACCGTCTGGAAGGCGTGGTCGAAGGCGTCGCGCAGGTAGACGCGCACGGGCTCGCTGATCAGCGGCTCCGCGTCGCGCAGCAGCGAGCTGCATGCGTCGCGCTGCCGCCACTGCATGCGGTGCAGCGCCACCAGGCTGCGTCGCGCGGCGTGGATGCGCCGCAAGGTGTCGCGCGTTGGACGGCCGAGCACCTCGTCCTCCAGCGACTCGATCACGCTGCCGATCGCCTCGATCACCGGGAAGTAGCCGTCGATCACCGCGTCGAGCAGCGCGTAGGTGAGATAGTCGGCGCCCATGCGGCGCACGCGCGCACCCTGACGGATGCGCTCGCGCACGGGCTCGAAGACGTCGCCCGGGTGCTCCTGGAAGGTCACGACCCAGCCCGCGCCGAGCACGATGCTGACCTGCTCCATGTCGACGACGCCCGCCTCGATGCGCGTCATCTGCGTGACGAGCAGCAGGCGGTCGCCGTAGGCGTCGACCTTCGGACGCTGCGGCACGTTGACCACGTCGGCCATCGCGAGCGGATGGATGCCGAGGCGCTCGCCGATACGCGTCAACGCGCGGCCGTCGCCGAAGCTCTCGACGTCGATCCAGACGACGCGGCCCCGGTCGCCGACGATCTGCGCGATCTCCTCGACGTCGGAGATCTCGCGCTCTTCGAAGCCCGTCTCCGTGTAGACGATCACGCGGATGCGCGGGTCGGGTCCGGCGAGCGCGCCCATCGTGCCCGGCGCGGACCCGCGCGGCGGTGCGCGCCGCTTCGCGCGCCGGGGCAGGCGCAGCGAGCGCAGCGCTTCGAGGTGGGTGTCGGTCGCGGAGTCCTTCGCCACGCGCTCTCAAGCATTGCCCGAAAGCGCGAAGGGCGCCGCCGCTTCCGCGGCGACGCCCCTGCATGCTGGGTCGCTTTCTGACCTTCGCTCGGCTTCGCCTCGCTGCGCGCCCTTCGGGCTTGCCTAGAAGTCGTCGCCGCCCATGTCGCCCATGCCGCCCATGCCGCCCGGCATGCCGCCGCCACCGTGGCTGTGGCCGCCCGCCTTCTTCTCGGGCTTCTGGGCCACCATCGCCTCGGTCGTCAGCAGCAGCGACGCCACGCTCGACGCGTTCTGGAGCGCCGTGCGCACGACCTTGGTCGGGTCGATCACGCCGGCCTTCACCAGATCCTCGTAGGTGTCGGTGGCGGCGTTGTAGCCGAAGCCGCCCTTCCCGTTGCGGACCTTGTCGACGACGATCGAGCCGTCGATGCCCGCGTTCTGCGCGATCCAGCGCAGCGGGAACTCCGCCGCCTTGCGCACCAGGCGGATGCCCGCGCTCTGGTCCTGGGAGACGCCCTCCTCGATGCCGTCGAGCGCCTTCAGCGAGCGCAGCAGCGCGACGCCTCCGCCAGGCACGATGCCCTCCTCGACGGCCGCGCGGGTCGCGTGGAGCGCGTCCTCGACGCGCGCCTTCTTCTCCTTCATCTCGGCCTCGGTCGCCGCACCGACCTTCACGACCGCGACGCCGCCCGCGAGCTTCGCGAGCCGCTCCTGGAGCTTCTCGCGGTCGTAGTCGGAGGTCGTCTCCTCGATCTGCTTGCGCAGCTCGGAAACGCGGCCCTCGATGTCCTTCTTCGACCCGGCGCCGTCGATGACCGTCGTGTTGTCCTTGTCGATCTTGACGCGCTTGGCCTTGCCGAGGTCCTTCAAGGTCACGTTCTCGAGCTTGAGCCCGAGCTCCTCGGCGATCACCTGACCGCCGGAGAGGATCGCCAGATCCTGGAGCATCGCCTTGCGGCGGTCGCCGAAGCCCGGCGCCTTCACCGCGGCGACGGCGAGCGTGCCGCGGATCTTGTTCACGACGAGCGTGGCGAGCGCCTCGCCCTCGATGTCCTCGGACACGATCAGCAGCGGCTTGCCCTGGCGAGCCACCTGCTCGAGCAGCGGCAGCAGGTCCTTCATCGAGCTGATCTTCTTCTCGTGGAGCAGGATCACCGGCTCCTCGAGCACCGCCTCCATGCGCTCCGGGTCGGTCACGAAGTAGGGCGACACGTAGCCGCGGTCGAACTGCATGCCCTCGACCACGTCGAGCGTCGTCTCCATGGACTTGTTCTCTTCCACGGTGATGACGCCTTCCTTGCCGACCTTCGCCATCGCCTCGGCCAGGATGCGGCCGATCGTCTCGTCGCCGTTCGCGGAGATCGTGCCCACCTGGGTGATCTCCTCGGCGTCGCGCGTCGGCTTGGAGAGCTTGCCGAGCTCCTCCGACATCGCCGCGACGGCGCGCTCGATGCCGCGCTTCAGCTCCATCGGGTCGAGGCCCGCGGCGACGAGCTTCGCGCCCTCGCGGAAGATCGCCTGCGCGAGCACGGTTGCGGTGGTGGTGCCGTCGCCCGCGACGTCGGAGGTCTTCGACGCGACCTCCTTCACCATCTGCGCGCCCATGTTCTCGAACTTGTCCTCGAGCTCGATCTCCTTGGCCACCGTGACACCGTCCTTGGTCACCGTGGGGGAGCCCCAGCTCTTCTCGATCAGGACGTTGCGACCGCGCGGCCCGAGCGTGACTCGCACCGCGTTGGCCAGGCGGTCCACACCGCGGAGCATGCGCTCGCGGGCGTCCTGTGCGTAATGGATTTCCTTGGCTGCCATGATTCGATGTCTCCCTGTCCTACTCGACGATGGCCAGCACGTCTTCCTCGCGCAGGATGACGCGGTCCTCGCCGTCGATCTTGATCTCGGTGCCCGCGTACTTCGCGAACATCACCGTGTCGCCCGTGCGGACGTCGAGCGGCACGACCTCGCCCTTGTCGTCGCGCCGGCCGGGGCCCACCGCGAGGACGCGCCCCTGCTGGGGTTTCTCCTTGGCGGTGTCGGGGATGATGATCCCGCCCCGGGACTTCTGCTCCTCGTCGAGTCGCTGAACGAGCAGGCGATCGTGCAGCGGTCTGAACTTCGCCATCGATCTTTCTCCTCCGGTGCCGCGGTTCTGCCGGGCTCCGGTCCGAGGGTTTCCGGTTGGAGGCGCGTCCCGGTTCGAGATTCCGCGGCCGGACGCACCGGTCGAGGCGCGGGTAGGTAATCAAACGGGCGGGGCTGTCAAGCGAGCGGCCCTGGAAAACCCGCCCGGGATCCCGGCACACGGGTCGGGTATAAGGTCCGCCCGGGGTTCCGACGTGGCCGGCCAGGCATTCGCGACGAGAGCCCGGGCCGCGGGCCCGGTCGGCGCCGCGGCGTGGATGGGTGTCTTGGCCGTCTACGCGGCGGTCGCCCTCGTCGTTCTCGCCCCGGCCCTCCGCGGCGAGTTCGTCTCGGACGACATCCCGTACCTCCCCTACAACCCCTACGTCCAGACGCTCTCGGCCGGGACTCTGCGGGCCATCCTCGACCCCGGCGGCGAGCCGGCAGCCGATCACTTCAACTATGCGCCGGTCCACATGCTCGGGCTGGCCATCGAATGGCAGCTCTTCGGCGACGACGTCCGCGGCTACCACGTCGCGCAGGCGCTCCTCCACGCGGCGGTCGCGGCGCTGTTCGCGGCGCTCCTGGCCGCGCGCGGGCTGCCGATCGGCGCGGCGGCCCTCGCGGGCGCCTTCTTCCTCGTGCACCCGGCCAACGTCGAGCCGAGCGCCTGGATCTCCCAGACCAAGACCACGGGCGCGCTCGCGCTGGCGCTCGGCGCCCTGCTGCTGCATCCGGCGCGACCCGCGTGGGCGCTGGGGCTCTTCGCGCTCGGGCTGCTGACGAAGGCGAGCGCGGCCTTCGCCCTGCCGATGGCGGCCGTCTTCACCTTCCTCGAGCGCGAGCCGCGCGGACCGTGGCGCGCGCGGGCGCCCTGGCTGCTCGCCTGGCTCCTCCTGCTCGCGACCTACAGCCTGGCGGAGCTGCGCGTGCTCGGTCGCATGCAGGCGGGCCATGGGCCGCTGCACCCCGACCCGTGGGTCGCCGCGCGCAGCGCCGTCGCGATCGCGGGTCGCTATCTCGCGATGGCGGCGACCGGCTGGGGTGTCGCGCCGAGCCACGAGCCGCCTCCGGCGCTCTCGCCGCTCGACCCGTGGTGGCTCGCCGGCGTCGCCGGGCTGGGGGCGCTCGCACTGCGCGCCGCCTGCGCCTTGCGCGCGCGCCGCGAGGAGTCGGCCTGGTGGGTCGGCGCGGCCGCCGGCTATCTGCCCGTCGCGCAGCTCGGCATGACCTTCCTCACGCCGATGGCCGACCGCTATCTCTACTTCGCGCTACCCGGGCTGATCGGCGGCGTCGCCTTCGCCGCGCGCGACACGTGGCGGCGTCACGAGATCTCGCCGGCCACGGCGAGGCGCGCGGCCACCGCGTGTGCTGGGATCGCGCTCGCGGCGATCGGCGCTCTCGCCTGGCGCAGCCACGCGCAGGCAGGCGCCTGGCGCTCCGCGGCGACGCTCGCGCTCGCGTCGGCCGCTCGCTACCCGGAAGGCCTGCCGGCGCAGCTCCTCGCCGCGCAGCGCGCGGCGCTCCGCGGCGACGCGGACGCGACGGTCGCTGCGCTGCGCGCGGCCGTCGCACGGGGCTACGACCGCTACGACGCGCTCGAGCAGGCGCCGATCTACGAAGCGGTGCGCGGCGACCCCGCCTTCCAGCAGCTCCTGCGCGAGATGGCCGCGAGCTGGGTCGCGCTGAGCCGGACGCTCGAGCACCCGAGCCGCGCCGACCTGCTCGCGCGCGCCGACGCATGTCGCGTGCTCGGCGACGACGACTGCGTGCGCGCGGCTCGCGCGGAGGCAGCCCGGCTCGGGTTCTGATCTCCGCTCGGCTGCGCCTCGCTGCGCGCGGCGGCGCTCGAGGTGGTGCGCCGCGCTGCTTTCGATATCGAGGGAGCGCCGCCGCTTGCGGCGACCCGCTCGCCTTCGGCGAGCTCCGCCGTGCTCGGGCGCTCGCAGGACGCGGTACTCTGCTGCAGTCGTCGGGGTGTAGCTCAGCGGCCAGAGCCTGAACTTTGGGGGTTCAGCGTCGTGGGTTCGAATCCCACCACCCCGACCACCCCACGCGCTCAGCGGCTCTCGTTCGGACCTCCTACCCCGACGATCGCGGCAGGTAACTCGTCCGCGAACCGGATCGCCCGACGGCCCTCATGCGCGCACGACCGGTGAAAGCACCCGTTCCTCCAGCCAGCGCAGGATGTCTCGCAGCGCCTCCGGCCGGATCTCGTGACCCATCGCGTACTCGCGATAGACCGTCGGGACGCCGAATCGGAGCAGCGCATCGCGCGAAGCGTGCGCGCGCGCGATCGGGACCATCGGATCCTCGCTGCCGTGGATCACCAGCGCCGGCAGCATGCGGTGCGCGGGCTGCGGCGGGATCGAGTCGGCGAGCTCCTGCGGCAGCCATGACGAGAGCGCCATCAGTCCTGCGAAGCGCGCCGGGGAACGCAGCGCGATCTGGTAGGCGAGGAAGCCGCCCTGGCTGAAGCCCGCAATGATCAGCCGCTTCGGATCGACGGGGTAGCGCCGGGTCGCAGCGTCGAGGAAGGCCTCGACCTGCTGACGCGCCTCCTCGATCGCCGCCGGATCGGGCGGGCGTCCGGGCACGAGCGGGAACCAGCCGTAGCCGAGCATGCCAGGACCCGCCTGGAACGAGATCGCCCCTTGCGGGCAGAGAACCAGCGCGCGGCCGCCGTGGAGCACGGGCGCGAGCCCGATCAGATCGTGCGCGCTGGCGCCCCAGCCATGCAGCAGCAGCACCGTCGGATGCGGTCCGTCGCCGGCCGGCACGTGCGCGGTGTAGAGGAGATCCATGCCTTTGCAGCATAGGCGAAGACGCTGACGCGCCCGCCCGAACCGCGTCAGACTCGGCCGCGTGCAGTCCGGCCGCGCCCGTTCGAGCTACGTGCTCTTCGCGCTCTTCGCGATGTACACGTTCAACTATCTCGACCGCTACGTGCTCAGCATGTTGATCCACCCGATCCAGCAGGAGCTCGGCGCGTCGGACACGATGATGGGCTTCCTGTCCGGTCCGGCCTTTGCCGTGCTCTACGCGGTGGCCGGACTTCCGATCGCGCGGCTCGCCGACCGCGCCTCGCGCCGCACGATCCTCGCGGTCTGCTTCGCCCTGTGGAGCGCCTTCACCGCGTGGTCGGGCACCGCGCGCAGCACGGCCGAGCTCGCGCTTGCGCGCGTGGGCGTCGGGATCGGGGAGGCCGGCGGCGCCGCGCCGGCCCACTCGCTCCTCTCCGACACCTTTCCGCCGCACGCGCGCGCCCGCGCACTCTCGATATTCCAGCTCGGCGTCTACACGGGGACCTTCCTCGGCATCTACGCGGGCGGCGTGCTCGCGGAGGCGATCGGCTGGCGCGGGACGTTCTACGCGGCGGGACTGCCGGGCCTCGCGCTGGCGCTCGTGTTCGCACTCACGGTGCGCGAGCCAGCGCGCGGTCGCTTCGACACGCATCCCCCGAGCGATGCGCCGTCGCTCGCCGCCGCGACGCGAACGCTTCTCGCGCTGCCCTCCTATCGCTGGCTCGCGCTCGGCGCGGGGCTCGCGTCGTTCGCGGGCACCGGCTTCGGCGCCTGGGTGCCGACGATGTTCGTGCGCGTGCACCACATGAGCCTCGCCGAGGTCGGCCGCACCTACGCGTGGTTCAACGTGCCCGCGGCGATGGCCGGCACGCTCTTCGCCGGCTGGCTCGCGGACCGGCTCTCGCGACGCGACGCGCGCTGGCTCCTCGGTGTCGCGGCGCTCGGCGTCGCGCTCTCGCTGCCCTTCCTGCTCGCGATCTGCCTCTGGCCCGACGCCCACACCGCGATGCGTTTCGCGATTCCGTCGGGGCTACTCGGCGCGGGCTGGGCGCCGGCCGTCTACGCCGCGGCGCAGAACCTGGCGCCGCCGCAGATGCGCGCGATGGCCGCGTCGCTGCTCGTGCTATCGCTGACCCTGCTCGGACAGGGCCTCGGGCCGCAGATCGTCGGGCTGCTGAACGACGCACTGCTGCCGCGCTACGGCAGCGAGGCGATCCGCTATTCGCTGTCGCTCGTGCTGCTCACGAGCCTCGTCGGGGCCGCCCTGCTCGCGCTCGCTGCGCGCGACTATCGACGCGATGTGGCGTCACTCGAGGCGCAGCGGGCCGCCGCATAGCGCTCCGGCTCTGGAACGGGCGCTACTCGAACGACCCGCGCTGGCGCAGTCCCGCCATCAGCACGTGCAGGAACTTGCGCGCCTCGCCGCGATTCGGCTCGAGGTGGATGGGGTCGGCGACGAGGAAGCCGAACAGACACACGAACACCCAGCGCGCGAGCGCCTCCGGGTCGCAGTCGGCAGCGATCTCCCCCGAAGCGCGCGCCGCGCGGAAGCAGCGCAGCAGCGCGTCGTGGAGCGCGGTGCCCTCCCAGTCCGCGACGCCCTGCTTGCGCACGAAGAGCGATTGCAGCTCGCGGCGCAGGCGCGGCGACACCAGGCTCGTGATGTAGAAGAGCCCATCGGCCAGCAGGTCGACGACTTCGCGCAGCGACGCGGCCTCGCTGAGGCGCTCGGTCATCTGCGCCGCGACGCGCGCCGCGCCCTCCCGCTGGAGCTCGAAGAGCACGTCGTCCTTGGTCGGAAAGTGCGCGTAGAAGGTCGGGCGGGTGACACCGGCCGCGCGGCAGATGTGCTCGACGCGCGCGGCGTCGACGCCGACGCGCTCGAACTCCGCCAGGGAGGCGCCGAGGATGCGGCGATGCGTGGCCTGCCACTGCCGCTCGCGCGCGGGCAGACTCTCGAGGCGCGCCTCGCTCACAGCGCGAAAACCTCCTTTTCCATAACGGAGAAGACCATTCGCGGTAGAGGTTTGTCAAGCCATCGGAGGGTCACAGAGGTGCGTGTGCTACCCCTCGGGCCCCATGTCCGGCCGTAGCCTGCTCGACAAGGTCTGGGACGCGCACAGCGTGCGCCAGCTGCCCGGAGGGCAGACACAGCTCTTCATCGGGCTGCACCTGATCCACGAGGTCACGAGCCCGCAGGCCTTCGATTCCCTGCGCGAGATGGGCCTCCGCGCCCGTTTCCCCGCGCGCACCTTCGCGACCGTCGACCACATCGTGCCGACGCACACCCGCAAGCGACCGCTCGCGGACGAGCTCGCCGAGCAGATGCTCCAGGCGCTCGAGCGCAACACCGCCGAGTCCGGAATCCGCTTCTTCGACGATGCGAGCGGCCTCCAGGGGATCGTGCACGTGATCGGCCCCGAGCTCGGACTCACGCAGCCGGGCATGACGATCGCCTGCGGCGACAGCCACACCTCCACGCACGGCGCCTTCGGCTCGCTGGCCTTCGGCATCGGCACCTCGCAGGTGCGCGACGTGCTCGCGACGCAGTGCCTCACCATGGCGCGCCCGAAGGTCCGGCGCATCGAGGTCGGCGGGAAGCTCGCGTCCGGCGTCTACGCCAAGGACGTGATCCTCGCGATCATCCGCCGCCTCGGCGTCAACGGCGGCATCGGCTTCGCGTACGAGTACGCCGGCCCGGTGCTCGAGTCGATGTCGATCGAGGAGCGCCTCACCGTCTGCAACATGTCGATCGAGGGCGGCGCGCGCTGCGGCTACGTGAACCCCGACGACACGACCTACGCCTATCTGCGCGGGCGCCAGTTCACGCCGAAGGGCGCCGCGTGGGACCGCGCCGTCGCGTGGTGGCGCAGCATCGCGAGCGACGCCGATGCCGCGTACGCCGATCGCGTGGCGCTCGAAGGTGCCGCGATCGCGCCTTCCGTCACCTTCGGGATCAACCCCGGGCAGAACATCGCGGTCGACGAGCGCCTGCCCCGACTCGAGGACGTGGGGCCCGATGCACGCGCCTCGCTCGAGGAGGCCTACGCGTTCATGGCGCTCCGACCCGGAGCCCCGATCGCGGGCACACCGATCGACGTGGCCTTCATCGGCTCCTGCACGAACGGGCGCATCTCGGATCTGCGCGAGGCCGCACGCGTCGCGCGCACGGGCCGCGTCGCGCACGGCGTGCGCGCGCTGGTGGTGCCCGGCTCGCACGCCGTCGCGCGCGAGGCCGAGCGGGAAGGGCTGCCCGAGGTCTTCCGCGCGGCGGGCTTCGAGTGGCGCGAGCCCGGCTGCTCGATGTGCCTCGCGATGAATCCCGACAAGCTGGTCGGGCGCGAGATGTGCGCCTCGTCGAGCAACCGGAACTTCAAGGGACGCCAAGGCTCGCCGACCGGCCGCACCTTGCTGATGTCGCCGGCCATGGTCGCGACCGCCGCACTGCGAGGCGAAGTCGCCGACGTGAGGGAGATCCTCTGATGGAAGCGCGCGTCTCGCGCGTCGCGGGCACGGCCTGCGTGCTGCGCGGCGACGACATCGACACCGACCGCATCATCCCCGCGCGCTATCTGCGCGCCGTCACATTCGAGGGTCTCGGCGAGCACGCCTTCGAGGACGATCGCAAGCAGGCCAAGGGCGACCACCCGCTCGACGTGCGGCGCTTTCGCGGCGCGTCGATCCTCGTGGTGGGCCGGAACTTCGGCTGCGGCTCGTCGCGCGAGCACGCGCCGCAGGCGCTGATGCGCCGCGGCTTCCGCGCCTTCATCGGCGCCTCCTTCGCCGAGATCTTCTTCGGCAACTGCACGGCGCTCGGACTCCCGTGCGTGACGCTCGCGCCGGAGGATCTCGCGCGGCTGATGGACTCCGTCGAGCTGGATCCCTCGCAGGAGGTCGCGGTGGATCTCGCGGCGCGCACCGTCACGTGTCGCATCGGCCGCTTCGCCGCGTCGATCCCCGACGGCGCGCGCGGCCAGCTGCTCGAAGGGAGCTGGAACGCGACGTCGGTGCTGCTGGAGGCGGGCGACGCAATCGAGGCGACCGCGAAGCGCCTTCCGTACGTGAGCGGGTTCGCGGGCTAGCAGTTGGGCGACTCGGACGGAATCGAGATCCCGGACGACCCCAAGGCGATCACGCCGGCCTGGCTCACCGCGTTCGTGCAAGGCGTCGCACCGGGCGCCCGCGCGACGTCCGTCGAGATCGTCGACGCGCACAGCGGGACGACGGGACGCGCGCGACTCGAGGTCGTGTGGAAGCGCTGCGACCTGCCGAGCGCCGTCTTCGCGAAGCTCGCACCGACCGATCCCATGCAGCGCGCCATGGCGGTCGAGACCGGCATGGGTGCGCGCGAGGCGCGCTTCTACCGCGACCTCGCCGCGCAGGTACCCGTTCGCGTCCCGCGTCCGATCGCCTCGCGTTGGACCGCCGACCGCCGCGCGTACGTGATGCTGATCGAGGATCTCGCGAGCGCGGGCTGCGCGTTCCCGGACTTCGCGAGCGGCGCCGATCTCCCCATGGTGCGAAGCGCCGTCGAGGGGCTCGCGCGGCTACACGCCACCTTCTGGGAATCGCCGCGCTTCGACGGCGATCTCGGCTGGGTCGAGCCGCCGATGCACAGCGCCATGGGGCCGATGCTGGTCGCTTCGGGTGTGAAGTCGTTCGGCGCCAACCAGCCGCACGCGTTCCACGACGTGGCCGAAATCTACGTGCAGCACGGCGACGCCGTGGCGGCGCTGCTGGCAGCCGGCCCGCGGACCTTGCTGCACGGCGATCCGCACCTCGGGAATCAGTTCCTCGACGGCGCGACGGTCGGCTTCCTCGACTGGGCGTGCGTCTCGCGCGGACCCGGCCTGCGCGACATCGCCTACTTCCTCTGCAACTCGGTCGACACGGATCTGCGGCGAGCTCACGAGGAATCGCTCGTCCGCCGCTATCTCGAAGTGCTCGCGGCCCGTGGCGCACCCGCTCCCGACTTCGACGCTGCGTGGCGCGCATACCGATGCTTCGTCGTCGCGGGATGGATCGCGGCCGTCGCGACGCATGCGGTCGGAGCGCGCATGCAAAGCCTCGAGGTCGGCCGCCGTGCCGTGGCGCGCGCGAACGAGGCGGTCGCCGACCTCGGCACGGCGTCCCTGCTCCGCGAGGAGTTGCGACTCGCCTAACGTCCCTTGAACACCGGATCGCGTTTCTCGAGGAACGCCGACATCCCCTCGGCGCGATCCTCCGTCGAGAACACCAGCCCGAAGGCATGCTGCTCGAGCGCGTGCGCGACGCGCGGATCGACGTCCTGCCCTTCCTGCATCACCCGCTTCGCGGTGGCCACCGCGAGCGGCCCCTTCGCCGCGATCGCCTCGCCGGCGGCGAGCGCTCCGGCGAGGAGCTCTTCGGGCGAAAAGACGCGATTGGCGAGCCCGATGCGCAGCGCGTCTTCCGCGGTGAGCGGCGCGCCCGTCAGCACCATCTCCTTCGCGCGCGCGAGACCCACGCGCCGCGCGAGCCGGCTGGTGCCGCCGAAGCCCGGGATGATGCCGAGGTTCACCTCGGGCTGTCCGAAGCGCGCCTTCGCGGACGCGTAGATCCAGTCGCAGGCGCAGGCGAGCTCGCAGCCGCCACCGAGCGCGTAGCCGTTCACGGCGGCGATCGTCGGCACCGGCAGCGCCTCCAGCGCGGCGAACACGCGGTGACCGAGCCGGCTGAAGCCCTCGGCCTCGGCCGGCGTCATGTCGCGCATCTGCGCGATGTCGGCGCCCGCCGCGAAGGCGCGACCGGCGCCCGTCAGCACCAGCGCCCGGACGCCGGCGTCCGGGGCGACTTCCGCGATGCGCGCCTCGAGGTCGTGTAGCAGCACGCGGTCGAGCGCGTTCAGCGCGTCGGCGCGGTCCAGGGTCAGCAGGGCGACGGCGCCGCGGCGTTCCGAGCGGACGGGTGACATCGGGGCTCCTCGAGAGCGCGCCACTTTATCACAGGGTCCGCGGGCTTCCGTGATATGCTGCGCGACGCACGCAAGCGCAGAGGAGGTGACACCGTGCAGGCGTCACGTGTCGCTCGGCTCGCGGGATCGCTCGGCGTCGCGGCGGTCGCGCTCTTCCTGGCCGGTCCCTTGTTCATCCAGCTCGGCCTGATCGAGCCCTTCACCGGCTTCCAGATCTTCCTGCTCGGCGGACTGCTCGGGCTGCTCGCGCTCGCGAGCGGCGTGCTCGGCCTCTTCTTCACGCGGCCCGCCGCCTATCGCGAAGGCCGCCGTCGCGCGCTCGTCGGCACCGTGCTCGGCGCGCTCGTCACTGCCGCGATCCTGATGGGCGCGCGCGGCGGCAGGGGCGTCCCGGCGATCAACGACATCACGACGAATCCGGACGATCCGCCGGCCTTCGCCTCCGACCCGTGGAAGCACGGGCGCGACATGCGGTACCCGGCCGGCTTCACCGAGCAGCAGCGCGCCGGCTACCCGGACCTCGCGCCGATCGTCGTGCCGCTGCCTCCCGCCGCAGCGCTCGAGCGCGTGGCCTCGCTCTTCGCGTCGAACGGCTGGGTGGTGACGCAGAAGGACCCAGTCTCCAACACGCTCACCGGCACCGGCACGTCGCGCCTGTTCAAGTTCGTCGACGACATCGTCGTGCGCGTGCGGCCGCAGGACGGCGGCTCGGTCGTCGACATGCGCTCGAAGTCGCGCGTCGGCAAGGGCGACATGGGCGCCAACGCCGCGCGCATCCGCAAGCTGACCGCGGAGCTGAAGGGCGCCGCGAGCTAGGCTAGGAGCCCGACGGCTCCAGCGCGGCGGCGCGCGCCCAGCGGTAGTCGGCCTTGCCCGACGGCGCGCGCACGATCTGGTCCAGGAAGACGAAGCGACGCGGAAGCTTGTAGGGCGCGACGTGCGCCCGCGCGACCGCGAGCAGGCTCTCGGCGGAGCGCGCCTCGCCGGGCCGGAGCACCACGAGCGCGGTCACCTGCTGCCCGAAGCGCTCGTGCGGCGTGCCGACCACGACCGCGTCGAGCACGCCCGGGTGGTGCTTCAGCGCGTGCTCGACCTCCTCCGCGAAGACCTTCTCGCCGCCGGTGTTGATCGTGACCGAGTCGCGCCCGAGCAGGCGCAAGGTCCCGTCCGCTTCGAGAAGCGCGCGGTCGCCCGGCACCGCATAGCGCACGCCATCGATCACCGGAAAGGTGCGCTGCGTCTTCTCGCGATCGCGGTAGTAGCCGAGCGGGACCCGGCCGCGCCGGGCGAGCCAGCCCTGCTCGCCGCTGCCCGCCACGACCGGCCCCGACAGATCCTCGCGCAGCACCAGGTTGTCCTGCGCCATCTCGAAGTCGCCAGTCGTCGCGCGCGCGCCTCGCTGTGTCACCTGGATCGCCTGGCTGCCGCTCTCCGACGAGCCGAGGTTGTCGGTGATCCGCACCTGCGGCAGCCGCTCGAGCAGCTCCTGCTTCAGCGCGGCCGTGAGGATCGCGCCGCCCGAGCCGATCACCTCGAGCGACGAGAGGTCGTAGTCGCGCTCGCGCAGCGCGTCGAGGAGCGGGCGCGCAAAGGCATCACCGACGAGCGTCAGGGTGGTGATGCGCTCGCGCACGACCGTCTGCCAGATGTCGTGGGGGTCGAGTTGGCGCGGCTTCGACTGCACCACGACGGTCCCGCCGAGCGCCCACATCGTGAAGGCGGCCCAGTGCGCGGCGCCATGCATGAAGGGCGGCGCGGGCAGCGCGCGGTGGCGCCCGCGCTCGGCGCGCGAGACGATCGCTTCCAGCGAGCCGACCGGGCGCGCGTAGATCGCCGCGCGGAAGATGTCCTCCTGGCGCCACATCACGCCCTTGGGCATGCCCGTCGTGCCGCCGGTGTAGAGCACGTAGAGGTCGTCGGGCGAGAGGTCCCGCGGCGGCTCGGGCACGGCGGCCGCCAGCGCCGCCTCGTACTCGACTGCGCCCGGCAGCAGCGGCTCGTTCGACTCGTCGGCGACCTGGATCCACAGCAGGAGTCCGGGAAGGCGCGAGCGGATGCGCGCCAGCACCGGCGCGAAGCAGGCGTGGTAGATCACGCCGCGCGCGCGCGAGTTCTCGAAGAGATAGAGGAGCTCCTCCTCCACGTAGCGGTAGTTCACGTTGATCGGCACGGCGCGCGCCTTGTACGCGCCGAGCATCGACTCGAGATACTCGTTGCCGTTGTAGAGGTAGAGCGCGACGTGCGGCTGGCCCGACTCCCAGTTCTCGAGCTGCGCGCGCTCGGCCGAAGGACTCCCGAGCCGGCTCCGCAGGTACGCACCGAGGCGACGCGAGCGATCCGTCACGTCGCGCCACGAGAGCCGGCGGTCGCGGAAGACGAGGCACTCGCGTTCCGGCACGCGCGCCGCGATCGCCTCGTGGATGGCCGCCAGATTGAACATCTCGCGCGTCTCCGGAGGCGCAGGGGGTATCGCGGAGGCCCCGCGCTGTCGAGCGCTCGAATCAGATCCGGAAGTGGCGCAGCGCCACGAGCGCCTCGAGCGTCGCCTCGACGCGCTCCTCGGCCGGCGCGACCACCAGCCCGAAGCCGCCGTCGGCCGACTGCTCCGCGCGCAGCGCCGCGCAGAGGTCGTCCTGCGCGATGCGTGCGCCCGGCATCGCGTGCGCGTCGCAGGAGGCGTAGACGCGCGCGGTGCGGACCGCATCGAAGGCGCGCGCGCGGAAACCCCGTTCGAGCTCGCGCCCGCACCACTGGAGCACGGCATCGGACTCCGCGTGCGGCGCATTGGCGAAGAAGAGCGCGTAGGCGGCGAGGCTCTCGTAGCGAAAGCCCTGGACGCGCTCGGGCGCGAAGTGGCGCGCCAGGAAGTCGCCGGCGCCGTCGAGCAGCTCGGGCCGCGCGAAGGGCGTCTTCGCCAGCAAGCCCGCCGCCATGCCGGTGTAGACGAGGCGCGCGTCGAGATCGCCCGCGAGCTCGAATCCGCCGTCCTCGCGCTGCGCGGCCGCGAGATCCGCGCAGGCCCGCTCGACCCGCGCATCGCCGCGCGCGCCGAGCTCGTCGCAGAGGGCAAGCGCGAGCAGCGGCGCGTCGGGGCCGCCGCGCGCGATCCGCGGGTCGAGCAGGGCGAGAGCCGCCGCGAGCGGACCCGCGCCGACCTGCGCCGCCGCGCGCGCGCGCGCGAGCGGGTCGCCGTGAGCCGCGACGAAGGCCGCCGCGCGCGCCTGCGCGTCGCTCATGCGCGCAGCAGCAGCCCCGTCAGGTAGGCGCCTTCCGGGTGATGGAGCGAGACCGGGTGGTCGGACGGCGCGCCGAGGACGCCGTGCACCGCGACGTCGCGCGCGGCGTCGACGGCGGCGCCCGCTGCGATCTTCGCGAAGAGCTCGGGGCCGACGTGGTGCGAGCACGCGAAGCCGAGCAGCCACGCGCCCTCGCCCGCTCGCCGCAGCGCGCCGAGCAGCACGTCCTTGTAGGCGCGCGACGCGGCCGGCACGTCGCGGTGTGCGCGCGCGAGCGGCGGCGGGTCGACGACGATCAGATCGAACGGCTCGCCCGGCGCGCGCGCGTACTCGAAGGCGTCGCCGCGCACGAGCTCCGCGCGATCCGGCGCGCCGTTCCGGGAGAGGTTCTCGCGCGCGAGCGAGAGCGCCTCGGCCGACGACTCGACGAGCGTGAGCGACGCCGCGCCGCCTCGCGCGGCGGCCACCGCGAAGCCTCCCGTGTAGGCGAAGAGATCGAGCACGCGGCGCCCAGCGGCGAGGCGCGCCACGAGATCGCGCGCATCGCGCTGATCGAGATAGAAGCCCGTCTTCTGACCGTGCGCGACGTCGACGTGGTAGCGGCGACCGCGCTCGTCGATCTCCACGCGCTCGGGCGCGGGCTCGCCCCACAGAGCGCCGCTCTCCACGGCGATGCCCTCCCGGCGCGCGGCCGCCGCGTCGGCACGGAGCACCCCGCTGCGGGCGCCGCTCGCGCGCCGGAGCGCGTCGGCGATCGCGTCGCGCCGGCGCGCCATGCCGGCGGAGGTCGGCCGCACCACGACGACGTCGCCGTAGCGGTCTGCGACGAGGCCCGGCAGGCCGTCGCCCTCGGCATTCACGAGTCGCAGCGCCTCGAGCCCCGCGAGCAGCGGATCGCTCGCGCGCTTCGCGATCGCCGCCGCGATGCGCGCCTCGACGAGCTCGTCGCCGGGCGCCTCCTTGCCGAACGCGAGCATGCGCACGCGCAGCCGCGACGCCGGCGAGTAGAAACCGTAGCCGAGCGTCTCGCCGCTCGCGGCATGGACTCGCACCCAGTCGCCCGGCGCGGGTGAGCCGTCGACGCGCTCGATCGAGTCGCCCCGCAGCCACGGATGCCGACGCCGCAGCGAGCGATCACGACCGGACTTCAGCACCACGTCGAACATGCGCGCTCCGCGAGCGGCGAGTGTGAGGCCGCGCTACGCAGGTTCGTTAATGTACGGCGCCACGCCGCCTCCGGGAGCCCCCGTGTCCGACGCCGGATCCGAGCGCCACACGAATCGCCTCGCGGGCGAGACCAGCAGCTACCTGCGTCAGCACATGCACAACCCGGTGGACTGGCATCCGTGGGGCGAGGAGGCGCTCGCGCGCGCGCGCGACGAGCAGCGCCCGCTGCTCGTCTCGATCGGCTACAGCGCCTGCCACTGGTGCCACGTGATGGAGCGCGAGTCGTTCGAGGATCCCGAGACGGCCGCCCTGATGAACGAGCTCTTCGTCTGCATCAAGGTAGATCGCGAGGAGCGGCCGGACCTCGACCAGATCTACATGGACACGGTGACCGGCCTGACGGGGCACGGCGGCTGGCCGCTCACCGTCTTCTGCACGCCCGACGGCAGCCCCTTCTATGCGGGCACCTACTATCCGCCGGAGCCGCGCCACGGCATGCCGTCGTTCCGCCAGGTGCTGCTCGGCGTCGAGCAGGCGTGGCGCGAGCGGCGCGGCGAGGTGCTCCAGAGCGCGGCGCAGATCGTCGAGGCGCTCGAGCGCCGGCCCGAGAGCGGACGCGCGGAGCCCGACGGTCCGGAGAGCGTCGCGCGTGGCGCATCGCGCCTGCTCCAGCGCGCCGACACCGAGCACGGCGGCTTCGGCGCTGCGCCGAAGTTCCCGACGCCGACCTCGCTCGATCTGCTGCTCGCGGCATGCGACGCGCTGACGGAGCGCAAAGCGCAGGAAGCGCTCGATCAGGTCGTGCTGACCTGCCACCGCATGGCGCGCGGCGGCCTCTACGACCAGCTCGGCGGCGGCTTCCACCGCTACAGCGTCGACGCGATCTGGCGCGTGCCGCACTTCGAGAAGATGCTCTACGACCAGGGCCAGCTGCTGCGGACCTACGCCGAAGCGTGGCGGCGCAGCGGAGCGAGCGACGCCGAGCTCGTCTGGCCCGTGCGGGAGACGGTCGCCTACCTGCTGCGCGAGATGCGCGCGAAGGACGGCGGCTTCTTCGCGAGCCAGGACGCCGACAGCGAGGGCCACGAGGGCCGCTACTACGTCTGGACGCCGGCGGAGATCGCGGCGCGGCTCGGCGCGGAGCGCGGGCGCGCATTCTGCGACGCCTACGGCGTGACGGAGCGCGGGACCTTCGAAGAGGGCACGTCGGTGCTGCACGCGCGCGACGGCATCCCGCGCGAGGCCTTCGAGGCCGAACGCGCAGTGCTGCTCGCGGCGCGAGGCGAGCGCGTCGCGCCCGGCACCGACGAGAAGCGCGTCACCGCGTGGCAGGGGCTCGCCTGCTCGGGACTCGCGCGCGCCGGCAGCCTCCTCGACGAGCCGGCCTGGATCGCGGCCTCGGCGGACGCCGCCGACGCGACGCTCGCGCGCATGTTCGACGGCGACGGGCGCCTGCTACGCGTCTACGACCGCGGCCGCGCGCACGTGACCGGTTTCCTCGACGATCACGCCTCGCTGCTCGAGGCCTGCCTCGACCTCGACCGCGCGGGCGCGGGCGAGCGCTTCCGCCGCGCGGCGCTGCGGCTCGCCGACGCGATCGCGACGCGTTTCTACGACGAAGACGAGGGCGATCTCTTCCTGACGCCCGCCGACGGCGAGCCGCTGGTGCAGCGCCCGCGCTCGGATCACGACGGCGCGACCCCGCATTCGACGGGACTGGCCGTGCAGGGCCTCCTGCGCGCGGCGTCGCTCTCCGGGCGCGCCGACCTCGCGCGTATTGCGGAGCGCGTGCTCGCGACACACGCGCCGCTGCTCGAGCGCGCGCCCGAGGCGCTGCCGAGCCTCGCGCGGGCCGCGATGATGGCGTCGCGCGGGCTCTCGGTCGCCGTGATCGTCGGCGCGGAAGACGCCGCGCGCGCGGCGCTCGCCGCCCGCGCGCGGCGCGTGCTCGCGCCGGAGGACGCGGTGCTCGTCGCCGCGCCGGGCGAGACGCTCTTCGACGTCGACCCCGACTGGCTGCGCGGCCGCGAGGCCGCCGGCGGTCGCGCGACGGCCTGGGTCTGCCGCGGCGTCACCTGCTCGCTGCCGCTCCAGCATCCCGACGAACTCGCGCCGCAGGACGCGCCTGCCTGACGGAGACACCGTGAAGGATCACCGCGACAAGGGCCGCTACGGAGGCGGCGTGGAAGACGGGCTCACGCCGCTGACGCCGCTCGACCCGCGCGAGACCCGCAGCGTCGACGCGCTGGTGCGCGCGATGGCCAACACCGCCTTCGGCGGCCGCCGGCTCGGCGAGGCGGCCGACGTGCTCGAGGCGATGGTGCGCGACCGCGCCTGCTTCCGCGTCGTGACGGTCTCCGGCGCGATGACGATCGCGAAGCAGGGCCTGCTGCTCGTCGAGATGATCGAGCGCGGCTGGGTGCAGGCGGTCGTCTCGACGGGCGCGCTGATGACGCACGGCCTCTCCGAGGGCGCGGGCCTGCTGCACTTCAAGCACCGACCATCGATGGACGACACGCTCCTCTACCAGAAGGGCTACAACCGCGTCTACGACACGATCGAGCTCGAGCAGAATCTCGACGACGTCGAGGGCATCCTCGAGGAGGCGCTCGCCGACCTCCCCGACGACACGACGCTCTCGAGCCACCTGATCTGCCGGCGCCTCGGCCGGCAGCTCGAGAAGAGCGGCGCCGAGCGCGCGATCCTGAAGAGCGCCTTCCAGCACCAGGTGCCGGTCTTCGTGCCGGCCTTCACCGACTCCGAGCTCGGCCTCGACGTCGCGATCTACAACAAGCTGCGCGTGCGCGCGGGCAAGAACGCGCTGTCCTTCAATCCGTACCTCGATCTCGAGGCCTTCACCGATCTCGTCCGGGCGCACGAGACGCTCGGCATCTTCACGATCGGCGGCGGCGTGCCGCGCAACTGGGCGCAGCAGGTCGGCCCCTATCTCGAGATCACGCGCGGTCGCATCGGCGACCCCGAGCCGGTGCGCCGGTACAAGTACGCGGTGCGCCTGTGCCCCGAGCCCGACCACTGGGGCGGGCTCTCGGGCTGCAGCTACACCGAAGGGGTGTCGTGGGGGAAGTTCGTGCCCGAGAGCGACGGCGGCCGCTTCGCCGAGGTGCCCGTCGACGCGACGATCGGCTGGCCGCTCGTCGTGCGCGCCGTGATGGAGCGCCTCGGCGCGCCTTGATCGTGGCGTCGAGTCAGCGGATCGCCTCGATCATCAGGTAGAGGCCGAGGCGACCCACCGGAGAGTCGGCGCGGGTGGGAGCGCGTCCATTGGAGATGGTCGCAGCTCATCGAAGGCTCGTTCCTACGCCTGCATCAGCCCGCGCAACGCCGGGACGCCCGCACTTCCGGGGAAGATCGCGTCGCCGAGCGCGCCCTCGACGAGACCGAGGTGCTCCACGAGGACGCCCTTCTGGAGCGCGCGCAGGTCGTTGACCGGGCGCAAGTCGCGCTCCTGGTAGAGCTGGTGCGACGCGAGACCGGGCCAGTCGCCGATCACGCGCCCGCCGGCGACCTTGCCGCCCATCAGGAAGGCGACAGTCGCGGTGCCGTGATCGCTGCCGCCGGTCCCGTTTCCCTTCACGGTGCGGCCGAACTCCGTCACCACGAGCACCGCGGTCTGCTGCCAGGCCGCACCGAGGGCCTGCTCGAAGGCTTCGATCCCGCTGGAGAGCTGCTGCATGGCGTTGGCGAGCCGCCCTCGATCGAGGCCCTGCGCGACGTGAGTGTCCCAGCCGCCGAGCTCGATCGCGCCGAGCCGCAGGCCGCTGCGGTCATCGCCGAGCAGCTCGCCCGCCCTGCGCATCATGGCCGCGAACGCCTGGGGGCCTCGCGCGCCGCCGCGCGAACTCGCTGCGGACCGCGAGCCCGGATCCTCGGACCGCAGCATCTCCGCATCGCGGATCGCGCGGGAGAGCAGCGGATCCGCCTCGTACAGTTGGACGACCTGCGCGAGCAGATCCGGAGTGGCAGCGGGGAGGACGCTCGGCGACCACGACGTGACGTCGCCCGGGCCCTGCAGCAGCAACGGGACCGAAGGCCCGATGGCGATCCCCTGCCCGCCTCGCAGCGCGACGAGCGCGCGATTCAGCCAGCCCGTGGTGGAGGCATGCGCTTCCACCGCGCCGCTGTCGAGGATGTCCTGGCCGTCGAAGTGCGAGCGGCTGCGATAGGGCGTCGCAGTCGCGTGTAGGACGAGGAGCTGCTTCTGGTGATAGAGAGCGGCCAGCGACGCGAGCGCCGCGTTCATGGCGTAGAAGGAGTCGAGGCGGATCCGCGCAGGGTCGGGCAGCACCAACGCACCCCTGGCGTCGCCGTACGACCGGTCGCCGTACGGCACCACTGCGGCGAGCCCGTCCAGGGCGCCGCGCAATACGACCACGAACAGGCGCTGCTCGGTCTGCGCCTGCGCCAGGGCGAGCGCCGGCCCCCCGAACGCCCCGGCGGCCACGAGCATCCCGCCGCGCAGCAGGAAGTCGCGTCGAGTGAGCGACATGCGCACTACCTCCGCTGGAATTCCGGACTGACGAGGAACAGGGCGAGGCCCTCCGCCCTGCTCGGGGCCTGCGCCACCGCCTGCCGGGTGGTCTGCGACAGGACGGGCCCAGCGATGTCGGCCGCCCGAGCGCGCGGGTCTACGGAGCGCTCGAGGCGCCGCGACAGCGCGTAGGACCAGTCGATCCGCTTCATCACGGCATCCGGCGCAGCCCAGGCGGATGCCACGTCCGGATACCCGGCCGGGGACGGCGCGGCGAACACGCGATAGTCGAGCGCGCGCAGGCTCCCGAGCCCCTGCCTCGCGTCCGGCTCGTAGCGGAGGGCCCGGCACGCCGAGACGCAGTACTCGTAGCTGTTCTTGAACTTCTCCAGCGGGTGTTGCCAGGCCTCGTCGCAATCGACCAGCGCGCTCATCACGCTCGGCAGGTGACCACTGGTGTCGCGGAACGTCCGGACCAGCCGATCCACCACCACGGCCGGGGGATCGTCGGCGACGTAGTGCCGTGTCAGCTTGGTGGCCAGGAAGCGCGCGGCGGAGGGGTGGCCGGCCAGCAGCTTCATGGCCGCGATCCCCTCCTCCAGGCCTCCTTGCGCGAAGACGCGGCCGAGCAGCCGCTTCGGTCCGGGCTCGTGCATGCGCTCCTCGAACTCGAACTCGCCGACGATGCCCCCGTTCCCGCGCGCCAGGCTCCAGCCGGTGAGGATCCGAGAGAGGGCGGTGACATCATCTTGCGTATAACCGCCATCCACGCCGAGCGTGTGGAGCTCCATCATCTCGCGGCCGAGGTTCTCGTTGATGCTCCGGGCGCGGCGCAGGCCGATCCGCGAGTCGGGCCCGACGGACTCTGCGTTGTCGAGATACAGGAGCATGGCCGGGTGGCGGGCCACAGCGACGAGCATGTCTTCGAAGCGCCCGCCGACGTGAGGCCGGATCGCCTCCAGCTCGAAGGCATTCACGAGCCCCGCAACCACGGGCCGCTGGATCGACACTGTGAAGTGATTGCTCCAGAACATCACCTGGCGCTCGTAGAAGGGCTGGGAGGTGCGCACGTGCGCCTGGAAGCGCCGCGCCGACTGATCGAGGTAGACGCGCACGAGCTCGTGGCGCGGCATGCCCGCTTGCCTGGCCGATCGGCCGACGAGTCGCGTCCGGCTGCGTTCCGGCTCCGGAATGCGCACCAGATCAGGAACGCTCGGGCTCTGCAGCTGCTCCTTCAGCCAGCCGCGTGGATCTCCCGCGATCTGTGCGAGCTCGCCGGGCCGCGCCCCGAGGCCGAAGCGCGTCGCGGCGTGGAAGGCGGTCTCGAGGCTCATCGATTCCTCGTCGCTACCTCTGAAACCCGGCGGCGCGAGGAAAGTTGCGTCCGCGGAGCCGGGCGACTCCGTCGGCTCGTCAGAACGGAAGGCGCACGGACACGATCGCGGCGTGGTTTACACGGGGTGACTGCTGAAGGCCTCCTGGTAGCCGGCGCCGACCGTGGCGCCGAGGCGCCTCCAGATCGGGATCTTGCCGATCACGAGCCCGGGGGTGATGAAGGTCTGCTGCTTTCCCTCGCGTTCGCCGTTGGGCCAATAGGTGGTGTTGACCTCCACTTCCGGCCAGAGGAACCGCAGGATCCGATACTGGAGCGCGGCGTTCGCCAGGATCGGCGTGCCGAGATTGCCGACCGCGTTGGCGGGAATCGATGCGCCCAGCGTGGCCTGCACGTCGAAGTCGCCCCAGCCTTTTCCGAAGGCGAGGGTGGGCGTGAAGATCGTCTCGTCCTGCGTGTTGTGCTCGCTGCCCGTCGGGAGCGTCAGCCCCATGAAGGCCGTGACGATGTAGTTGCCGTGATCCTCGTTGGCCGCGAGCAGTCGATACTTCAAGAGCAGGTTCTCGTCCGCGAAGCCGTTCGTCTCCTTCGTATCGTGCTTGCGAAATTGATAGGCGGGGATTCCCAGGATCACCTCGGTGTGTTCCGTCGGGATCAGCTCCAGCCCCTTGCCACCTCCAAAGCTGTACAGCGCGTCTCCGTGCGGGCGGCTCTGCCAGATCTGGTCGTAGCGGAACTCCTGCTCGAGACGAGCCGTGACCGTCACGAGCGGCGTGACCCAGTGGGGCTGCTCCGCCTGGGTCTTGGCCACGCGCTCGAACCAGTTCGCGAAGTAGTCGACGACCGGTGAAGCCGGCGACGAGACCTCCTCCGGAGGGCTCGCCTCCTGCGCGTGACACGGCGTGACAGCCGCGACGAGCGGTACGCCGACCAGAAGGCTCGTCCCCATGGCGCTCCCGAGCGCCCGAGCTCGCTCGAGCCGTTTCCGGATTTCCGCCCGCGCTGCCCCCAGTCTCACGATTCCCTCCGATTCGCAATCGAGAGGGCGTTATATCCGAACGAATATATCGGTGTCCATGATTCGGACGGACGATTCGATGGCGCGCTCAACGAGCGAGCATGCCCACGAGGCGCTCGATGTCGCGTCGACACGCCGACGCCGCCCCGTTCTCGATCTGCCGGTAGAGATCGATCAGTCGTCTCCCGGTCTCGGTCAACGCGCTGCCGCCCCCCTGCTCCCCGCCTCGGGCGGAGTCGACCACGGGCTCCCGCAACGAGCGGTTCAGCGTGTCCAGCAAGATCCAGGCCCGCCGATACGACATGTCGAGGCTCCTCGCCGCCGCCGTGATCGAACCGGTGCGCTCGACGGCCTCGAGCAGCTCGACCTTGCCAGGGCCGATCGCGATCACATCGCCCACGGTGATCCGCATGCGAAACCGGACCACGGGCTCGCCCGCCCGGCGCGAGCGCGCGTGGGTCTGCCTGGAGGCTCGGGTCGAACGGGTGGGGTGGCGCGGCATGGCGATCGTGCGATCGCCAAGGGTCGCGCGCTCGACGAAGAGGTCAAATGCCCGACGACGCGGCGCGGCCCACTCGCCGAGCGGCGCGCCTGCGCGGCGGCCGAGCGGCGAGCGCCCGGACCGCGCGAGACGCGCGGTCCGGGCAGAATCGAGCGACGAGCCGACTCGTCGCGACACGAGAGCGGGTCGCCGTCAGCTCGCGCTCGCCTCGGGCAGCGGGCGGCGGATGCTGAGCTGTCCGTAGGGCACGAGCACCGTGTTCGACTTCCCCGCCGAGACGAGATCGAGGACACCGATCAGGTGGGCGTGCCCTGCGCGAAGGACGTCCTTCCCCTCTTCCGGGTCGTCCTTGCTGGAGAGATCGGCATCGCCGAACAGCTTGTCGTTCGGGTCCTTGTCGAGCGAGATCAGGACCGCGTGGGGACAGCCCGTCTGCGGGTCGAGATGGAGTCGCCCGGCCACCGTGGCGAAGCCGCTCTCGATGCCGTCGGTCGCATTGCCATTCTCGTCCACGTCGAAGCGCGCCACGAAGTGCGCGAAGTTCGGCGCCGTCACTCGCGGACCCTGGGCCCGGACGGAGTCGACGCTCGTGCTCTCTGCGATCGTCGCGACGTCGCGGCTCGCGAAGCGATCGTAGACGACGAGCTGTGCGGCGCTGAGATCGCAGGCGAGCGTCATCGCAAGCACCTGCTCGGGATGGCTCGTGTCGGCGATCGGGCGGCCCATCGCGAGGTTCACGAGCTGGAAGCCGCGGAGCGTCACCGGATCGAACTGCGGCGCTCCGGTCACCGAGTCCTGGCCCTGTGCGATCCCGTGCAAGAGCGCGGTCGTCCGAAACGTCTGGAGGTTCGCGCTGACCGCGCCCGCCGAGGCCGCCACCGCGAGAACGGCGAACAGCACCAGCGGCTTCGAATTCCGGATACGCATGATGGATTCCTTCTGAGAAGATCCCTGGAGTCTTCTCGGTTTCCGTCCTGCCCCATGCAGGTCGACTGTCCATCGAACCCGCGAGCCGTCTCGAGGTTTCGCGCGCCTCATCCTCCCGAGCGGCACATGCCTCGCAACTTCGCTTGCAACTTCGGCGACACGATCGGCTTCCCGCTGAAGAATGCGTCGGGGCGACGGCGCCGCCCACGAGCGTGACGAAGAAGTTCAACGCGCTCACCGCGTCGCAACAGGCCGCGCTGCTGGCGTTCCTCGACTCGCTGCGACCCGCGCGCTCTAGCCTCGCAGCGCGTGCATCACGGCGAACCCGATCGAGACGCCGATCAGGAGCGAGACGAGGTGCTGGAGCGCTTCGAGGAGTGACGGCGCGGCGGGCATGCCGATGCGTTCGACCGGCCCGCGGCGCGGCTTGAGCTCGGCGCCGGGCGCGAGGCAGCGGCCCCCTAGGAGGAACCGATGGCCGCCGCAGGGGGCCAGCTGCCTCGCCCCCAGCCACCACCCGCCTAACGTTTCCGGCTGCCGTGGTCCCCGAACGGATCGTCGCGCGGTTACCATGGGCACCATGCCGCCCCCGAGCGCGCCTCCGAACACCGTCGCGGTTCGCGCCCCGATGCAGGGCACGGTCGTGAGCGTGGACGTGCGCGACGGCGACCGAGTCGCTGCCGGCGCCGAGATCGCGGTGATCGAGGCGATGAAGATGGAGCATCTCGTGGTCGCGCAGACCGGAGGGATCGTGCGCCTCGTCGCGGTCGCGCAGGGCGAGCTGCTCGCCGAAGGTCAGCCCGTCGTCTTCCTCGAGCCGATCGCCGGGGAATCCGCCGAGGTCGCTCCCAGCGGGCCGGTCGATCTCGACGCGGTCCGCCCGGACCTTGCCGAAGTCGTCGCGCGTCACGAGCGCGGCCTCGATGTCGCGCGGCCCGACGCCGTCGCGCGCCGCCGCAAGACGGGGCAACGCACCACGCGGGAGAACGTCGACGACCTGGTCGATCCCGGGAGCTTCATCGAGTACGGCGCGCTCGCGCTCGCCGCACAGCGCCGCCGGCGGGCGCTCGAGGACCTCCAGCGCATGAGTCCGGCGGACGGCCTCGTCGCCGGAATCGGCTCCGTGAACGGTGCGCTCTTCGCCGACGAGAAGTCGCGCTGCATGGTGCTCGCGTACGACTACACGGTCTTCGCGGGCACGCAGGGGATGATGAACCACAAGAAGAAGGACCGGATGCTCCAGCTCGCGGAGCAGTGGCGGCTCCCGGTCGTGCTCTTCGCCGAGGGCGGCGGCGGGCGTCCCGGCGACACCGACTCCATGGGCGTGGCCGGCCTCGATATCCCCACGTTCGCGACGTTCGCGCGGCTCTCGGGACTGGTGCCACTCGTCGGAATCGTGTCGGGCCGCTGCTTCGCGGGAAACGCCGCGCTGCTCGGTTGCTGCGACGTCATCATCGCCACGCGGAACGCGAACATCGGGATGGGCGGTCCGGCGATGATCGAAGGCGGCGGGCTCGGCGTGGTCACTCCCGAAGAGATCGGCCCGATCGACGTGCAGGCACCGAACGGCGTGGTCGACCTCGTCGTCGAGGACGAAGCCGAGGCCGTTGTCGAGGCGAAGCGGTACCTCGCATATTTCCAGGGTCCGCTCGCGGACTGGCGCGCGGCGGACCAGCGGCTGCTCCGCACCCTCGTTCCCGAGAACCGGCTGCGCGCGTACGACGTGCGCGCGGTGATCGAGGCGCTCTGCGACGCGGACAGCGTGCTCGAGCTGCGCCGCGACTTCGGCGTCGGGATCGTCACGGCGCTCGTGCGGATCGAGGGGCGGCCGTTCGGGCTGCTCGCCAACAACCCGCACCACCTCGGCGGCGCGATCGACGCACCCGCGGCCGACAAGGCGGCGCGCTTCCTCCAGCTCTGCGACGCGCACGGCCTGCCGATCGTCTCGCTCTGCGACACGCCGGGCTTCATGGTGGGGCCCGAGGTCGAGAAGCTCGCGCAGGTGCGGCACGTCTCGCGCATGTTCGTCACCGCCGCGAGTCTCTCGGTGCCCTGGTTCACCGTCGTGCTGCGCAAGGGCTACGGGCTCGGCGCGCAGGGCATGACGGGCGGGAGCTTCCACGCGCCGTTCTTCATCGTTTCGTGGCCGACCGGCGAGTTCGGCGGGATGGGACTCGAGGGCGCGGTGCGACTCGCCTACCGCCGGGAGCTCGAGGCCGTGGACGATCCCACCGAGCGCGACGCTCTCTACCAGAAGCTCGTCGCGCAGCTCTACCAGGCCGGCAAGGCGATCAACATGGCGGCGTTCCTCGAAATCGACGACGTGATCGATCCCGCCGACACCCGCCGCTGGATCCTTCGCGGCCTGCGCTCCGTCCCCGAGCCGGCGCGTCCCACCGGCAAGCGCCGCCCGTTCATCGACACCTGGTAGCTACTGATGCTTGCGAACCGCTCGTCGTGCGCGCGGTGATGGAGCGGCGCGACGCGGCGTAGCGATCGGCGAGGTGGACCCGCGACGCCTCGTGGTGAACGCACGTCGGCCGCTCGGCGTGAACCCACCAATCAGTAGGGCAGGTCGTCCGAGCCCTCGGTCAGGGCGAAGAGGCGCAGGCCGTGGCGCTCGCGGCGCGCGCGACGGTCCTCGATCCGGTCGAACATCCCGTGCCGGCGCGCCTCGAGGCGCTTCCTCCGCGTGTCGGGGTCGAGCTCGCGCTGCTGCTGCTCGCGGTATCGACAGAATTCGGTGTATGCCTCGAGTTCGTGGCGGATCTCCTGCACGACGAGCTCGATCATGATCGCGTCGTCGAGGAATCCGATCACCGGGATCTCGTCCGGGATCAGGTCCGCGGGCTCCGCGAAGTACGCGAGCGCGTCGATCACGCGCGCACGGGGCGTTCCCTCGATCCGCCACTCGCTGTCGCGCAGCATGTCGAGCATGAGCGCGAGCTGTCCCAGGCGTCCGCGGATGAACTCCGGGAGCTCGAGGTGGGCGGTGTCGGTGACGAGGCGGAGCGCAGCCGCGATGATCTCGGGCTCATCGAGGTAGCGAGTGCGGGAGCGAGTCGCTTGGAGCGCGCGGCGAAAATGCTCGAGGTTGGCGTCGGAGAGTTCGAAGGCGACCTGGACCGACATGACCCCTCCATCCACGGGGCTGTCCGAAGCGTACCCGACGAGGCTCCGCATCGCAGCACGGCTCCGGGCCGTGCTCGATCGAA